>Ga0316605_10002433_pt1 | contig 10584 bp, 8 predicted proteins | sample OWC_soil_day20_n_FD_207666 | JGI IMG/M metagenome (GOLD analysis project Ga0316605, IMG submission 207666) | Wetland soil microbial communities from Old Woman Creek delta, Ohio, United States - OWC_soil_day20_noCT | ecosystem: Environmental > Terrestrial > Soil > Wetlands | place: USA: Ohio... | reverse complement strand
GGGCTGGTATCCCGACTACACGATCCGGTTGTGGCGTCGCGGGGCGGGCCGCTTCGTGGACCGCTCGGTGCACGAGGTGGTCCGGGTCGAGGGAACGGTGGGCACCCTCCGGTGCGATCTGCTGCACCACACCTACATGAACACCGCCGACTTCGTCGAACGGATGAACCGCTACTCCACACTCGGGGCCGCGGAACTCAGAAAGAAGGGGGCGCGAGGCGCCACGTCCGACCTTCTCTTCCGGCCGCCGTTCACCTTCTTCCGCATGTACGTCCTGCGCCGGGGATTCCTCGACGGGGCGCTCGGGTTCCGTCTCGCCGTCCTCTACTCCATGTACACCTTCCTGAAATACGCCAAGTTGAGGGACGACGATGGCGCGTAGTCTCCCCGGGGAGAAGATCTCCTCCATCCTCGTGTTCAAGCAACGCAACATCGGGGACGTCCTGCTGGCCACCCCCGCGGTCCACGCCTTGCGGATCGCATGGCCGAAGGCCCGGCTGGCCGTGGCGGTGAATTCGGGGACCGAGGCGATGGTGGCGGGGAACCCCGACATCGATCGCGTGATGGTGTTCGACCGGTCGGCACGGGACGCCGGGGGAGCGAGACGGTGGAGGGAGGAGGTCCGGTTTCTCGGCGAGATCCGTGCGTGCCGCCCCGACCTCGCCGTCCAACTCACCGAGGGGGACCGGGGGGCCATCCTGGCGTTTCTTTCGGGGGCCAGGTTCCGGATCGGCGTCGCCTCCGTCCGCGATGGCGTATTATTGAAAGAACGCCTCTTCACCCACCTCGCCCCGAGGCCGCCGCTGGTGCGGCATACGGTACTGAAGGACCTGGACGTCCTGGCCGCGGCCGGGATCCCGCCCGGGGATCTGAGGCTCCGTTTCACCTTTTCCGAGGAGGATCGCCAAAGGGCGCGCCAGAAGGCCCGGGAGGCCGGTCTGATCGGCGATCGGTACGCCGTGGTCCACCCCGGGTCCCGGTGGAAATTCAAGTGCTGGACAACCGCGGGGATGGCCGGGGTGCTGGATGTTCTGGAAGACAGAGGAATCCGGCCCCTGGTGACGGGCGCCCCGGATCCGGCCGAGCACAGGATCGTAAGGGAGATCCTGGAGATGCGGGGGCGGGGCGTCCCGACGCTCGTCGGGAACCTCACCCTGAAGGAACTGGGGGCGCTGCTCGCCGGCGCGCGCCTGTTCGTGGGCGTCGATTCGGCCCCGATGCATCTCTCCGCGGCCGTGGGCACGCCGACGCTCGCCGTATTCGGCCCTTCCGGCGCCTTCAACTGGGCTCCGTGGGAGGGGATCGACTGGGGGTACACTCCGGAGCGAAAATCCGGCTCCCGGTTCGTGGGAAAGCACGCGGTCGTCCAGAAGGATTGGGATTGCGTCCCTTGCGGGAAGGACGGCTGCGAGGGAACGAAGCGGAGTCGCTGCCTCGAGGAAACCACCCTGGAGGAGGTCCGGGAAGCGCTGGACCGGGTTCTTGCCGGTCCCGGCACAACATGAAGGCGAGGGCGCGCATCACCCCCGCCCCGCGCGGGGCGTGTCGACGGAGGGGGGGAGCATGACGGGAGGAGGGGTCGTGGTCGATGGCCGCGCGTCGATCCTCGTCATCAACGTCGCCCGCATCGGCGACACCCTCCTGGTGACCCCGGCGATCCGGGCCCTCCGGGAGGCCTTTCCGGGCGGGAAGATCGGATGCCTGCTCCACCCCGCCCGCGTGGAGCTTCTCCGGGGCCTTCCATGGCTGGATGCGTTGGGGACCATCACCCCAAAGACGGCCAGGTGGCGCGGAAGGATCGGGGGGATGCGATGGGACGTCGCCCTCGTCTACGGGAAGGACGCTCCCCTCATCCGGTACGCGGCCCGGGTGGCGGAGCGCGTGGTGGCGTTCAAGCAGGGGAGGGAGGAACTCGACCAGCTGCTGTGGCGCGCCGTCGAGGCGCCCGGCGACATGCACGCCGTGCACGAGCGTCTGCTCCTGCCGCAGGCCATCGGGGTGACGACCCGCGACTTCCGTCTCGCCTTCTTCCCGTCGGAGGCCGAACGGGCCCGTGCGGCGGGATTCATGGACCGGAACGTGCCCGCGACGGGGAAACGGCTGGTTGCGATGCAGACGGCGAGTTTCCCGACGAAATCGTATCGGGACTGGCCGATCGAGTCGTTCGCCGACCTGGGCCGGCGGATTCTCGACGCCTACCCGGATGCGCATCTGATCCTGCTGGGGGGCAAGGAGAGCCGGAAACGGGCGGCGTGGCTCGCCGGGCAGCTCGGGCCGCGGGCCACCGTGCTGGCGGGGCGGATGGGAATTCGGGATACGGCCGCCGTGTTGGAGCGGGTGCGCCTGTACGTCGGAGTGGATACCGGGCCGACGCACCTCGCGGGCGCATTGGGGATCCCGATGGTCGCTCTCTATCATTGCCACCACCCGGGTCGCAACCTGGTACCCCTCGGCCACGATCGATTGCGCGCGATCGAACACCCGGCCACCGGTTCGAGGTGCACCCGCGAGACGCCCATGTCCATGATCCCGGTGGAAGCCGTCTGGCGGCAGGTACGCTCGCTGCTGGACCCGGTGGGGATCCGCGGGTGCGCGCCGTGAGCGGTCCCCGGGGCGCACGGCGTGCGGAAGGCGCCTGACATGTGGTCGATCGTCCACACGGAGTGGTCCGACGGGTTCGGCGGGCAGGAACAACGGATCCTGCTCGAGTGCCGGGAGATGATGCGGCGGGGGCACCGGGCCGCGGTCGTCTGCCGGCCGGAGGCGGAGATCCGGGCCCGGGCGGACGAGGGGGGGATCCCCGTCCATCCGGTGCAGATCCGTTCCTCCTTCGACATCGCCGCGGTGGCCGCCATGGTCCGCATCTTCCGGAGGGAAAGGGCCGGTGTGGTGAATACCCACAGCGGGAAGGATTCGTGGGTGGGTTCCATGGCCGCGAAGGTCGCGGGCGTCCCGCTCCTTGTCCGCACGCGCCACATCTCCGTTCCGGTCCGCCGGGGAATCTTCAACGCCATCTACCGTTGGCCCGACGGGTACGTGACCACGGGCGAGATGATCCGGGACCACCTCATCGGCGTCGGCATCGACCCGGACCGCGTGGTGTCGATCCCGACCGGCGTGGACGTGGCCCGCTTCTCCCCGGACGTCTCCGGCGACGCGGTGCGGGCGGAGTTCGGCCTCCTCCCCGGGGAATTTCTCGCCGTCATGATCGGGGTCCTTCGCAGCTGGAAACGCCACGATGTGTTCCTGGAGGCGGTCCGCAGGCTCAGGGAGCGAAAGATCCCGGTGCGCGCCCTCGTCGTCGGCGAAGGCCCCGGGCGCGAGCGGATCGCCCGGGAGATCGAGGCGAAGGAGCTGACCGGCGCCGTCCGGATGACCGGGTTCCGCCGGGACGTCCCCGCGATCCTGGCGGCCTCCGACGTGGTCGTTCTCTCCTCGGACCGCTTCGAGGGGATCCCCCAGGTGATCCTCCAGGCGATGGCGATGGGCCGCGCCGTCGTCGCCTCGCCCATCGGCGGAATCCCCGAGGTGGTCCACCACGGGACGACGGGGATCCTCTGCCCAACCGGGGATTCCGCCGCCTATGCGGATGCCGTCGGCCGGCTACTCGCCGACCCCGGGATCCGGGGGCGCTTGGGCGCGGCGGGGCGGCGGCTGATCCTCGAGCGCCACTCGGTAGTCGCCATGGGGGATGAAACGGAAAAATTCTACCTGCGCCTGGCGGCGGCCAAGGGAGTCCCTGCCGGATGAAGGTCGCCCTCGTCCGATACCGCTACTCGTCCCACGGGGGGGCGGAACGATACCTCGACGGGCTTCTCGCGGGATTGCGCTCCGCGGGGGTCCCCATGCGCCTCCTCTGCGCTTCCTGGGAAGGGGAGGGGGCTTCGGGCGTTCCCCTGGAGAGGCTGCCCGTCCCCCGGAAGCCGGTCCCCCTGCGTCTTTTCCTCTTCGCACGGGCCGTCCGGGAGTGGGCCCGTGCCCACCCGGACTGGCTCCTCTTCTCCCTCGAACGGATCCCGGGGGCCGAGGTCTACCGGGCGGGCGACGGGTGCCACGCGGAGTGGCTCGAGAGAAAGCGCCCGTTGCATCCCCTCTCGTGGCCCCTCGGCGCCGTGCGCCCCCTGAACCTTGCCTATCTGCATCTCGAGAAGGCGATGTTCGCGTCGGGACGTCTCCGCGCGGTCATCGCGAATTCCGAGCGGGGCCGGGAAGAGATCGTCCGCCGGTTCGGCCTTCCCCCGGAGCGGATCGCCGTCGTCCGGAACGGAGTCGACCTCGCCCGATTCCCGCCCGGGCGACGGGACGCCGCTTCCTCCGCGCTCCGCTCGTCGCTGGGAATCGGCCCGGACGAGACGATCTTCCTCTACGTCGGCTCCGGATTCTCCCGCAAGGGGGTGGGCGCGTTGACGAGGGCGGCGGTGCGACTCGCCTGGACGGGGGCGGGGTTTCGCGTCGTCGTCGTGGGGAAAGGGGACGCCGGGCCGTACCGGAGGATTCTCCGGGCAGGGGGCGCGGAGGGACGGGTCCGCTTCACCGGGCCTGTGGCGGGGGCCGCGGAGTACCTTCTCGGCGCCGACGCGTTCGTTTTCCCGGCGATCTACGAGCCGTTCAGCAACGCCTGTCTCGAGGCGATGGCCGCTGGCCTGCCGGTGATCACGACGGCGGTCAACGGGGTCTCGGAGGTGATCCGGGACGGCGTGTCCGGACTCGTCGTCGACGACCCGATGGATGATGCCGTCATCGCGGAACGGATGGGGGCCCTCCTCGACGGGACCCTCCGCCGCCGGATGGGGGCCGCGGCTCGTCGCGCCGCGGAAACGCTGACCCCGGAGCGCAACGTTTCCGGGACCCTGGCCGTCCTCACCCGCGCGTGGGCGGAAAAGACGGGCGGCGGCGGAGAGCCTCCCCGGGGGCGCGGGGGAATGGGGCGCACGCAATGAGGATCCGTCTGAAAATCGCTCTGTACGAACTGCTGGTCACCGTCAGTTACGGCGGGATCCAGACGACGTACTGGGAGACCGCCAAACGCCTGTCCGCACTCGGCCACGAGGTCCACCTTTACGGGGGGGAAGGGGCGATCCGGAGGGACCTTCCGCCGGAGGTCCGGATCCTGACCTTCCCGTTCACGGAGCGATCCCGCTTTCCGGATCTCGGGACGCGGTTCCGGAAGTTCGCCGAGCGGGTTTCCTTCGGCCGGCACGCCCTGGACTCCCTGCTGCGGGAGCGGTACGACATCCTCTACATCCGCAAGCCGTACGAGTTCCCCATCTCCCTCTACGTGCGGGGCAAAACGGGGGCCAAGGTCGTCTACCGGAGCGGGGGGACCGAATTCTACCCGGGGTACCGGACATTGGCGTCCCGGCTGGACGCCTTCCTCGCGTGCAGCCGCTATAATGCGGGGCAGATCCAAAAGCATTGCGGCCTCCGGCCGGAAGTGGTTTACAACGGCGTCGATACGGGGAGGTTCGCCCCCCGGGCGCGCTCCGCAGCCGTTTCCACCCGACTGGGGATCCGGGAAGGGGATTTCGTCCTCATGGGCGTCGGGCGGATCGTGGGGTGGAAAGGGTTCCAGTTCGGCATCCGGGCTTTGTCCCTCCTGAACCGCGGGGAGATCAAATACGTCATCGTGGGGGACGGGGACCGCAGGAAGGCTCTCGAAAAGGAGGCTGCGGACCTCGGCGTGGGTCGGCAGGTCGTTTTCGCGGGACCGGTGCCGGCGTCCGAGATGCCGGAATATTACTCCGTCGCGGATGTGGTACTCTTCCCGACCATTGGCGACGACGACGCCTTTCCGAACACGTTGTGCGAGGCGATGGCGTGCGGGAAGCCGGCCATCGGCACGATGAAGGGCGGCATCCCGGAAGGGATCGTCGAGGGCGAAACCGGGTTCCTCGTCCCCCCGAGGGACGCCGAGGCGATCGCGGATCGGACGGACCGGTTCCTGCGGGCCCCGGAGCGGGTCTCCCTCATGGGGGGGAGGGCGCGGCAACGGGCCGTCGATCACTTTTCGTGGGACGTCATCGTGGCGCGGCTCGAGGAGATCTTCCTGGAACTCGCGGGCGCGGGAAAGAGGCAACGGGGCGATGGACCAGAAGCCGGGTAAGGACGCCCCCCGGTCGTTCCGCGGGAAGAGCGGATCTTCGAAGGACGGCATTCCCCCGGAAAGGTCCCCTCGGGGGATTTTGCCGCTTCGCAGCACGGGGAACGACGTCGGAACCATCGCCCGGATGCGCTGATGTGCGGGATTCTCGGGTGGCAGGGGGCGGAACGGGACGCGCTCCCCGGCGCGCGGGTCGAGGCGGGCCTGGCCACGCTCCGCCCCAGGGGGCCTGACGGGAACGGCGTCCACAGGGAAGACGGCGTCTTCCTCGGCCACGCGCGACTCTCCATCATCGACCTCGCGACCGGCGACCAGCCGATGACCAACGAGGACGGGTCCCTGTGGATCGTCTTCAACGGCGAGATCTACAATTATCGCGAGCTCCAGGAAGACCTTCGGGCCCGCGGGCACGTCCTGCGAACGACCAGCGACACGGAGGTCATCCTCCACCTGTACGAAGACCGTGGAGAGGAGTGTCTCCAGGACCTCCGGGGGATGTTCGCCTTCGCGATCTGGGACCGGACCCGGAGGAGGCTGTTTCTCGCGCGGGACCGCCTGGGGGTCAAGCCCCTCGTGTACCACGAGGGGGAACGCGGATTCTCCTTCGCCTCGGAGACAAGGGCGCTGTACGCGATGCGCGGGGATCTGTCCCGGGAGCCGGACCTGGCGGCGATGGACGCGTTCCTGACCCTTCAGTACATTCCGTCCCCGATGACCGGCTTCCGCGTCGTGCGAAAGCTCCCCCCGGCGCACTACATGTTCGTCCGGGACGGAAGGATCGAGGCCATCCAGCGGTACTGGGACATCCCGTACGGGGGAACCTGCGACCTCTCTTTCCCGGATGCGTGCGAACGGTTGCGGGAGATCTTCCTCGAAGCGACGAGGATCCGGCTGCGCAGCGACGTCCCCCTCGGTGCTTTCCTGAGCGGTGGGGTGGACTCGAGCATCGTCGTGGCGGCGATGAGCCGCCTCCTGGACACCCCGGTGAAGACGTTCACCGTCGGGTTCGGGGTCCGGGGCTACGACGAGACGGACCGTGCCCGGGAAGTGGCACGCCGGTTCGGTACCGATCACACGGAATTCCACGTGGAAGGGAACGTGAGGGAACTTCTTCCCCGTGCGGCGCAGTCTTTCGGGGAGCCGTTCGGCGACTCCTCCATCATCCCCACGTATTCCATCTCGGAAGCGACCTCGAAACACGTCAAGGTGGCCCTCACCGGGGATGGCGGGGACGAAACGTTCGCCGGATACAAACGATTCCGCCAGCTCACGTTCCTGGACCGGATCGACCGCTTCCGACTGGGCGGGGCGTGGGCCCTGGCCCGCCGTACGGGCCTTCTCGCGGAGGGTCTCGCGAACCCGCGGCGCCGGAACCGGCGGTTTCCGTGGACGCGCATGGACCAGGCGCTCCGTCTCCGGGGAGCGGAACGGTACGCCCGGTTCGTCGACATCTTCGATGAAGCGGCGAAGGAGAGACTGTACGGTCCACTCCTGCGCGAGAACCGGTGGGGCGCCGCGGAGTACTGGGAGCCGAGGCTCCGCCGGGCTGCCGGCCTGGATCGCTACCTGTACGCGGACCAGACGAGCTTCCTGCCGGAGGATGTTCTCTTCAAGGTGGACATCTGCAGCATGATGAATTCCCTGGAATGCCGGTCTCCCCTGCTGGATCATAAACTCGTCGAGTTCGCGGCGACCCTGCCTGTCGCCTGCAAGCTGCGCGGGAAGGAGGGGAAACACATTCTGAAGGAGGCGTTCAAGGACTGGTTCGCCCCGGGTTTCTTCGAGGGCCCGAAGGTGGGGTTCGCGGCGCCGACCCACGTCTGGCTCACGGGGGATCGGAAGGAGTGGTGCCGTGAAACGATCCTGGGGTGCCTGCCGCTAAGGCGGCTCCTGCGTCCCGAAGCGGTGGAGCCCCTCTTTGGAAACGGGGAGACCCACCACAAGCGGATCTGGTGCCTTCTCGCGCTGGCGGAATGGATCAACGCGATGGATGTTCGGGTATGACGGTACTCTATCCGGTACCCGAGATCCTGCCGGATCCCCGGGCACGGTTCATCCAGATCGTGCACACCTGCCACGCACTGGCCACTCGTGGCGTGCGGGTTCAACTCCTGGCGGGTATCCGGCGCGGGTGCGCCGGGGAAGATCTGCTGCGGGGCTACGGCCTTGCGCCTTCCCCGTTCCTCCGGATCGTGCCTGTTCCGGTCCTGCGCGGAAGGATTTCCTGGCACGCACCCTTCCACGCGGCGCTCCTTCTGCGCGCGAGGAGGGAACCCCGCGGGGTGATCTTCGCCCGGTACCTGAAGCTCGCCGGTTTCCTCCTCCGCTGGCGCCGGATCCATCGTCTCCCCTTGATCTTCGAGGCCCACGAAATCTTCCACAGGACGACCGAGCGGCCGGAGAAGGCCGCCGCCCTGAAGGCGATGGAGGTATTCGTCTACCGGGAAGCCGACCGCCTGGTCACGATCTCGAACGCCCTGGCGGAGGACCTGAGGGAGCTGTCCGGGCGTCCCGCGGACGCCGTCATACCGGACGGTGTTCCATCGGACTTCCTGGAGATCCGCAGGGAAGTACCCGGGAACGGGATCCTGTACGTGGGGCAGTTGTACCCCTGGAAGGGGGTAGACGTGCTCCTCCGCGCGATGTCCCGCATCCCGGACGAACGTCTCATCGTCGTGGGCGGGAGCGGCGAGTCGCTCGACCGGGTGAGACGGATCGCGGTAGAGGAGGGGGTCGCGGACCGGGTCGATTTTCATGGCACCGTCCCGTACGTCGAGGTTCGTCGCTTCCTGGCCACCTCGCGGGTGGCCGTTGTCCCCAACCGTGCGGAAGGTGTATCGAAGTACACCTCTCCCCTCAAGCTCTTCGAAGCCATGGCGGCGGGTGTCCCGGTCGTCGCCTCGGACCTGCCGTCGCTTCGGGAGGTGTTGCGGGACGGAGAGAATGCGCTCCTGGTTCCCCCCGGGGAACCGGAGGCGCTGGCAGGGGCCATCCGTCGGCTCCTGCAGGATCCCGCCCTTGCCTCCCGTATCGCCGCCTGCGCCCGACGGGACGCGCGGACGTTCACCTGGGCCGGGCGGGCCGATAAAATCGCTTCGCTGCTCCGCGAGGCGGCATCCGGACAGCGGAGGGAGGGGAGAAGATGAAGGGGTGGGGCCGGTCGGCGGAGAAATCGCTCGCGACCCCGGGCTTTTTTTCGTGAAGATCCTTTTCATCCGGCGGGACAACATCGGCGACCTCGTCTGCACCACGCCCGCAGTCCGGGCGGTCCGCGCCGCCTTCCCCCGCGTCCGCATCGGTGCCCTCGTCAACACCTACAACGCCGACGCGCTCCTCGGCAATCCCGACGTCGACGATGTCTACACCTACGAGAAGGCCAAGCACGCCGCGGGACGAAGCCTCGTCTCCACCTTGGCGCGAAACGCATCCCTGATCGGCAGGATCCGCGCGGCGCGATACGACTGGGCGATCGGGTGCGGGTCCGCGTCTGCGCGCCTTGCGCGGTACGTTCTGATGACGGGGGCGGCGCGGAGGGTGGGGTTCACGGCCGGGGCGGGGGGCGGGTGGTTCCGATCGTACACGGACCCCCTGCCCGAGCCCGGAGACGGTCTCCACGAGGTGGAGCGTACATTTCGCCTCCTCGCGCCCCTCGGCGTCGCCGGCGCCCCCCCGCCGATGCGGCTCTTCCCCGACGTCGCGTGCGTCGACGCGGTGCGGAGAGCCCTCGGGGGAGCGCCGGCCGATCGGTCCGGGCCGTTGGTCGCCTTCCACATAAGCAGCCGCCGGCCCGAGAACCGGTGGCCCGTGGAGCGCTTCGTCGCCTTGGGGAGGGTCCTCCTGGCGCACGGCGCGCGCATCCTCCTGCTCTGGTCGCCCGGGGGCGAGAGGAACGTCTTTCATCCCGGGGACGACGGGGAGGCGGAAGCGATCCGGAGGGATCTCGGGGAGGGGGTTCTCACGTTCCCCACCGAGCGCCTGCGGGAACTCGTCGCCGCCTTGAGCGAAGCCGACCTCGTGGTGTGCGGGGACGGCGGCGCGATGCACGCGGCCGCGGCGCTCGGCAAGCCGATGGTCGTGATCTGGGGGAGGACCGATCCCGCGAGGTGGCGTCCCTGGGGGACGCCGCACGTTCTGCTTCGCGCGGAGAGCCGCCGGGCCGCCGACGTTGCGCCGGAGAGCGTGGCGGAGGCCGTCGTGCGGATGCTGGGGGATCGTCCTCTTGACGCGTCGAATCCCGTTGCGGGGGCCCCTTCCCGCTGAGATAATCACCGGATGGCGGGGACCGATTACCATTGTCCCCACTGCGGCGCGGAGCTGCGGGGGGACCCGCGGAAGCGCGGTTCCCGCCGCGGCGGGACGCCGGGATGCCCCTACGACGGGATGGCGTACGCGGCCTTGCGGGCCGGCCACGACGCGATCTACTTCGGGCCGTGGCGCCGCATCGACGCACCGCCGATGGAGATCCTCCGGGGGTACCACCGGAT
>Ga0316605_10002432_pt1 | contig 10584 bp, 10 predicted proteins | sample OWC_soil_day20_n_FD_207666 | JGI IMG/M metagenome (GOLD analysis project Ga0316605, IMG submission 207666) | Wetland soil microbial communities from Old Woman Creek delta, Ohio, United States - OWC_soil_day20_noCT | ecosystem: Environmental > Terrestrial > Soil > Wetlands | place: USA: Ohio... | reverse complement strand
GTTCATGGTGTACGTGAAGGGCGAGCTGGCGCGCGGCCTCGACGACTGGGAGCAGCGCCTGCACACCGCGATGGTGCGGTCGGCCCCGTCCGACCTCGTGCGCTCCACGCCCCCCGCCCCGGCGGCCCCGGCGGCTTCCGAGCCGGAGGCCGCGAAGGCCAACGCGAAGTCCTGACGCCCGCCGCGGCCGTCGTAACGCCGCACTCGGGGCCCACGAACGGGTCGCCCCTCTGCGTCGCGACCGTTCCCCTGATCGTCGATTCTCGAGGCAGCGGGGCACGCCTTCGTGATCCTCGTGTCCGTTGTGGTCCCACACGTCCCTGGACGTGAAGACGGCGGGACACGCCCTCGTGGTCTTGTGGCACAATAGCGGTCCCATGCCGTGCCCACTCTGTGACGACACCAGGTGGCGGCTCGTCGAGCGCGACGGCCGCCGCGAGGCCGTGCGCTGCGACTGCTGGCGCTCGGCGGTGTCGGCGCGCCTGCTGGCCGACGCCCGCATCCCGCGCCGCTACCAGCACTGCACCCTCGAGAGCTTCGTCACCTACCCGAACGAGAAGCTGCAGAACGCCCTCGGCCGGGCGCGCCGCTTCGCCGAGGCCTTCCCGGTCGTCGACAAGGGGCTGTTCCTGATCGGCCCGCCGGGCGTGGGGAAGAGCCACCTCGCGGTCGCCGTGCTCAAGCAGGTCATCCTCACGCGCGGCGCCCGCGGCCTGTTCTACGACGTGCGCGAGCTGCTGCGCCTGATCCGCAGCACGTACGACCCGCTGGTCAAGGCGAGCGAGTCGGACGTCATGCGGCCCGTGATGAACGCCGACCTCCTCGTCCTCGACGACATCGGGTCGGAGAAGACCTCCGAGTGGGTCGAAGAGACCCTCAACCTGATCGTCAGCACCCGCTACAACGATCGGCGGCTGACCGTCTTCACGTCGAACTACGAGGAGAAGGAGGACGCCGGGGACCCCGACTCGCTGCTGGCCCGCGTCGGCTTCCGCATGCACTCGCGCCTCTACGAGATGTGCGAGTTCCTCGAGTACGACGGCGCCGACTACCGCCACCGCCCGCCGAACGCCGGGGCCGAGGACCTGCTGGCCATGTGGAAGGTGCAGCAGGGCCGGCGCCCGTCGCTCCCCCGGAAGGCCGGCACGCAGGCGCGCGCGCAGCTGAAGAAGCCCGACGCCCGCAGCGACGTGGCGTGGCCCGGCGGGCGAGCCGGCACCTAAACCGGCGCTCACTTGCGCTGAGCGGGTGACGCGAACCCGCACGTCCTTGCTCAACGCATGTGAGGAACGGGGATGGCGGAGTCAGACGGCAAGCGACAGAAGGCACGAGGCAGGGGGAGCGGGGCGGGCCGGCTCATCGGCGGAGGCGGCCTGGAACGGATCGTGGAAGGGATGCGGACCGTGAGGATCGCCAGGCTCGCGATCGTGGCGGCGCTCGCGGGCGCCGGCGTGCTCGGCGCGGCCGCGCCGGCGCGGGCGGACATCACGGCCTTCCTCGGCCTCACCTCCACCACCTCGACCCGGCAGGCCCGCGGCGTCGCCGTCGGCTTCGGCGTCCTGGTCATCGGGTTCGAGTTCGAGTACTCGAACATCGTCGAGGACGCGGGGGAGGGCGCACCCGGCCTCCACACCGGTTCGGCCAACGTCCTCCTGCAGACGCCCACGGCGATCGGGGGCATGCAGCTCTACCTCACCGCGGGCGCCGGCGGCTACCGCGAGCGGCTCGGCGAGATCTCCGGGACCAACGTCACCACCAACGTCGGCGGCGGGGCCAAGATCGGCCTCCTCGGGCCGCTGCGCCTGCGCCTCGACTACCGCCTGCTCACCCTGCACGGCGACCCGCTCCACGACCGCTACCACCGGTTCTACGCCGGGGCGAACATCGGGTTCTAGCGGGGGCCGGGCCTGAGGCGGCTGGTGAAATGGAGAACGTGGAAGGCCGAATGTCGAAGTCGGGATGTCGACGCGCAGCAGGCGGCGTGCAGCAGGCCGCGCGCAGGAGGGCGCTGAACAGCCAAGAGCGGGCGCACGTCGTGTACGCCCGCTCGGTGAGTCCGCTTGCCGCGCGGCCGCGCTACTGGAACTTCGTGACCAGCGTCAGGTCGAACACCGAGGGCGGGTTCGGCGCCTTGGCGTCGGTCCACTTCTGGTACAGCGTCTGAGCGTCGGCCGGGAACGCCTTGTAGAGGAGCGACAGGAACCAGTACTCGACGTTCTTCACCGCCGGGTCGGCGACCATCACGTAGACCGCGGTGCCGCTGCCCACCGGGCCCTTGAACAGCTTGAGGCTCTCCGCCTGCTGCTTCGCCTCGGGGGCCTCGATCTTCCCCAAGCCTTCCTTCAACTGCGTCATCATCCCCTCGAAGTCCGCGGTCTTGTCCGCCTTGACGTAGAGGATGATGAGCCCGGCATCGTTCTGGAACGCCACCGTCGGCTTCTGGGGGGCTGCCGGCGCCTCCTGGGCGAAGGCCAGCGACGGCAACGCGAACGCGAGGGCGACCGCGAGCACCAGTCCAACCAGCGCCGGCCGGCGGCAGGAAACGAACCCAAACCAGGTCAGTCGCATGCAGGCCTCCTTGACACGAGACAGGCGGTAAGGGCGCTACTCTACCGTACTGTCGGCCGGTAGAAAAGCGCCCATTACCTCGTTCGCCATCAGCATGCCGGGTCGGGTCAGCCTCAGGCGCCCGTCCTCGTGCACCAGCAGGCCGGCGGCGACCGCCGGCTCGAGGCGTTCGCCGAACGTGGCCCAGATGTCCACGCCGTGCGCCTCGCGCAGCGCCGCGACCGACACCCCCTCGCTCAGCCGGAGCCCCATGAAGAGCGCCTCCTCCAGGGCCTCGCGGGCGCTGTGTGGCCGGCGCACGGCGACGACCGTCTCGCTGGCCTGGATGCGGCGGGTGTACTCGGCGGTGCCGGTGACATTGTTCCATCGAACCCGCCGGTGTGTCGAGTGGGCCCCGGGCCCGAACCCCAGCCACTCGCCGTCGGTCCAGTACTTCAGGTTGTGCCGCGACCGCCGCCCGGGCTTTGCGAGGTTGGAGATCTCGTACTGCTCGAACCCCGCCGCCTCGAGCCGCTCCATCACCCTCACGTACATGTCCGCCGCGTCGTCGTCGGGGGCGAGGGACCACCCGGCGCGCGCCATCGACTCGCGAAGGGGGGCGTTGGGGTACAGCTCCAGCAGGTAGACCGAGGCGTGCTCGGGATCGAGCTCGAGGAGGGCGTCGACGGACGTCTCCAGGTGGGCGACCGTCTGCCCCGGCAGCCAGAGCATCAGGTCGAGGCTGACGTTGTCGAACCCGGCGCGCCGGGCCTCGGCGAAGGCGGCGCGCGCCCGCGCGGCGGTGTGCGCCCGCCCCAGCCGCTTCAGTTCCTCGTCGCGGAACGACTGCACGCCGAAGCTCACCCGGTTGACCCCCTCGCGCCTGCACGCCGCCAGCGACGCCTCCGACACCGTCTCCGGGTTGGCCTCGAGCGTCACTTCGGCCCCGTCGGCCACCTCGAAGCGCTCGCGGCACGCGCGCACCAGCGCGCCGATCTCCGCCGGTTCGAGCAGCGACGGCGTCCCGCCCCCGAAGTAGATCGTGTCGGCGGCGAGCCCCGCCGGCGCCCGGCGGATCTCCCCGGCGACGGCCGCGACGTAGGCCGCCACGAGCGGCGCGTCGAACAGGCCGCGGTTGAAGTTGCAGTAGCCGCAGATGGAGGCGCAGAACGGGACGTGCACGTAGAGGCCGAGGGGGCGTCCTCCATTCGCCGTTCTGCGTCCCGCGTTCTCCGTCACTCCCGTGCCCGTCATCGCCCTTCCTTCCCCCATGCTATAGTCAACGAAGGGTCTCACCAAACTCGAGGGGAACGCGGGCGTGAAGGAGCACCACTACAGCCGCGAGACGGTGTCGCTGCGCGCCGAGCTGGGGCGGACGCTCGACCGGTCGCGCCTGCGCGCCCTCCACCGCCGCAGCGCCGCCCGGCACCTGCTCGTCGGGGCGCGCCAGTTCCTGCTGCTGGCCGTGTGCGGCTGGGCCCTGGTGGCCTTCGAGCACCCGCTCGTCTGGGTCCCGCTGGCGATCGCGCAGGGGTTCACGGTGTTCAACTTCACCGTCCTGCTGCACGAGGTGGTGCACCAGAACGTGTTCGGGCGGCGGCGCCCCCGCGCCGAGCGGCTGCTCGCGTGGCTCTACGCGGTGCCGAGCGGCATCTCCGCCTCGCAGTTCACGCGCTGGCACCTGGACCATCACGCGGAGCTGGGCTCGGAGGAGGGCGACCCCAAGCGCCACTTCCTCTCGCCGACGATCAACGCCCGCTGGTTCAAGCTGCTGTACTGCACGCCGGCACTGTTTCCGATCTACTTCCGCGCCGCGCGCCTCGCCGCCGCGGGCTACGAGGAGGAGCTGCGCCGGTCGATCGCGCGGGAGCGGCGGGTCGCCATCGCCGCCCACCTCTCGGTGCTGGCGGCCCTCTGGGCATGGGGAGGCGCGGCCGTCGCCCTGCGCGCCTACGTCGTCCCGGTCTTCTTCGTCTTCCCCGTGGCGTTCACGCTGAACCGTCTCGGCCAGCACTACGACATCGACCCGGACGACCCGGCGGGCTGGACGACGCTCGTGCGGGGGCACCGGTTCTGGAACGCCGTCTTCCTCAACTCCAACTTCCACCTCGAGCACCACTACTTCCCGGGCGTGCCGTTCTACCGGCTGCCCGCGCTCCAGCGCGAGCTCACGCCGTTCTACGAGCGACGCGGCCTGCGGTGGCGCGGCTACGGGAGCCTGGTGCGGGGGTGGCTGGTGGAGAACCGGGCGCCGCACACCAGGTGGGGCGGCCCGGCGCCGTCCCTCCCCGCCTCCCAGTCCGCCGGCTCGCCACGCTGACCGCCATGGACTTCCGCCCCTCCGAGCACCACCAGGTCCTGCGAACCGCGGTCCGCGAGTTCGCCGAGCGCGAGATCCGCCCGCACGTCATGGCGTGGGACGAGGCGCAGCACTTCCCCGAGGAGCTCGTCCCGGGCCTCGCCGCGCTGGGCCTGACGGGGATCCAGGTGCCCGAGGCCTACGGCGGCGCCGGCATGTCCGCCGTGGACTACTGCATCTGCATCGAGGAGCTCGCGCGCGTGGACCCGTCGGTGGCGCTGGCCGTCGCGGCCCACAACGGCCTGTGCACCGCGCACATCCTGATGTTCGGGTCCGAGGATCAGCGACAGCGGTTCGTGCCGCCGCTGGCGCGCGGCGAGCGCATCGGCGCCTGGGGCCTCACCGAGCCGCTCGCCGGCAGCGACGCCGGCGGCACCAGGACGCGGGCCGTCCGGCAGCAGGACGGCGGGTGGGTGCTGAACGGGGCGAAGACCTTCACCACGCACGGCCGCGTGGGCCACGTGATGGTGGCGACGGCGGTGACCGACCCGCACGCCGGCCGCCGCGGCATCTCGGCCTTCGTCCTCGAGCGGGGCACGCCGGGGTTCCGGTCCGGCCGCAAGGAGAACAAGCTGGGCATGCGCGCCAGCGACACCAGCGAGGTGGTGTTCGAGGACTGCCGTCTCGCGGCCGGCGCGCTGCTCGGCCGCGAAGGGGAGGGGTTCGTCAACGCGCTGCAGGTCCTCGATGCCGGGCGCATCGGCATCGCCGCCCTTGCCGTGGGGCTCGCGCAGGGGGCCCACGAGGCGGCCCTCGCCTACGCCAAGCAGCGGCACCAGTTCGGCCAGCCGATCGCCTCGTTCCAGGCCATCCAGTGGAAGCTGGCCGACGACGCGACCGCGATCGAGGCGGCGCGGCTGCTCACCTACCGGGCGGCGAGCCTGAAGGACCTCGGGCTGCGCACCACGCGCGAGTCGTCGATGGCGAAGCTGTTCGCGAGCGAGATGGCCGTCAGGGTGGCCGACAACGGCGTCCAGATCCACGGCGGGTACGGCTTCGTGATGGACTACCCGGCCGAGAAGTACTTCCGCGACGTGAAGCTGACGACGATCGGGGAGGGGACGAGCGAGATTCAGCGGCTGCTGATCGCGAGGGAGATACTGGGGTAGGGATCAATCCCGATTCCGATCGGCAATCCCAATCCGAATCCCAATCCCAATCCGAATCCCAATCCCAATCCCAATCAGTACGGCGGGGAGCCGAACGTCGCGGCGTAGCGCCCGAGGAACTCCTCCTGCGTGTACGCGTGGCTGGAGCCGCCGAGGTGCTCGAGGGCGTACGCGGCCGCGACGCTGCCCAGGCGGCCGCACACCTCCAGGCTCGCGCCCGCCGCCAGCCCCTTCATGAAGCCGCCGCGGAACGCGTCGCCGACACCGGTCGGATCCACGATCGCGCGCGGGGGCGTGGCGGGGATGTCGATGGCGCCCGACGGCCGGATGATCGACGAGCCGCGCTCGCCCCGGGTGACCACCAGGGCGCGGGCGTGCTGCAGCATGCCCGCCTCGTCCATCCCCGTCTTCTCCTTGATGATCGCGAACTCGTAGTCGTTGCAGATCAGGATCTCGGCCCCCGCGACGCCGGCGCGCAGGTCGTCGCCGTTCAGCCGGGCCACCTGCTGGCTCGGGTCGAAGATGTAGGGGATGCCCAGCGCGCGGCACTCGGCGGCGTACTGCACCATCGCGGCCGGGTCGTTGGGCGAGACGATCGCCAGGTCGCAGGGCACCGCCGCCCGGAACGACAGCTCGCCGGCATGCGCCATCGCGCCGGTGTAGAACGACGCGATCTGGTTGCCGTCCTTGTCGGTGCTGCAGAAGAAGGAGGCCGTGAACTTCCCCTCGACCTGACGCACCAGCGAGGTGTCCACCCCGGCCGCCTCGAGCCAGGTCCGGTACTCCTCGAAGTCCTGCCCGGCCGTGCCCATCAGCCGCGGGCGCTCCCCCAGCAGCGCGAGGGTGTAGGCGATGTTCGGCGCGCATCCTCCCCGCCGCTTGTCCATCGAGTCGACGAGGAAGCTGAGGCTGACCCGGTCCAGGTGCCCCGGCAGCAGGTGCTCGCTGAAGCGGCCGGGAAACGACATCAGGTAGTCGTAGGCGATCGAGCCGGTGACGATGATCTGCATGATGGGTGTCAGAAACGGTGTGGTGGCCTACCTGATGTACTTCCCGATGATCGGCTTCAGATCCTCCTTGACCTGCGCCGGGATCGCGTCGGGGGCCGTGATGATGGCCGTCGCCAGCGCGCTGCCGCAGCCGCAGGAGCGCGCCTCGGGGAGGCGCCCGACCACCTCGGCGATCACCCGCTGCGCCATCCGCGCGTTCTGCATCAGGTTCGCCACGATCATCTCGACGCTCACCGAGTCGTGGTCGGGGTGCCAGCAGTCGTAGTCGGTGACGAGCGCCAGCGTCGAGTAGCAGATCTCCGCCTCCCGCGCCAGCTTCGCCTCCTGGAGGTTGGTCATCCCGATGACGTCCATGCCCCAGGACCGGTAGAGCCGCGACTCGGCCTCCGTGGAGAACTGGGGCCCCTCCATGCAGACGTAGGTCCCCCCGAGGTGGGCGCGGGCGCCGCAGGCCAGCGCCGACTGGTGGACGGCTGCGGCCAGCTCGCGGCAGATCGGGTGCGAGAAGCCGACGTGCGCCACGATTCCGCCGCCGAAGAAGGTGCTGGGCCGCCCCTTGGTGCGGTCGAAGAACTGGTCCGGGATCACGATGTCGAGGGGCGGGTACTCCTCCTTCAGGCTGCCGACGGCGCTCGCCGAGACGATGCGCTCGACGCCGAGGGTCTTGAACCCGAAGAGGTTCGCCCGGTAGTTCAGCTCGGAGGGGGAGAGGCGGTGCCCCGCGCCGTGCCGCGAGAGGAACGCCACGCGGCGCCCGCGGAGCGTCGCCAGCACGTAGGGGCCCGACGGGTCGCCGAAGGGCGTCTGGATCCGGACCTCCTCGCGGTCCGCCAGCTCCGGCATGTCGTACAGGCCGCTGCCCCCGATGATGCCAATCTGCGCCGTCATGTCGCTCCTTCCCGGGAGGGGACAAAGAACCGAATTATAGCCGTCCGGGCACGTTCGGCACCCCCGGCAGCTCCCGCACGCCCGCCACGACCGCCGCGGCGAGCAGGTAGAGCGCGCCCCCGGTGAGCAGCGTGGTGGAGAACCCCCAGTTCATCGCGATCAGGACCGCCAGCGTCGAGCCGAGCACCGAGAGGGCCCCGTTCATCGCCCACGCCCAGGGCAGCAGCTCGGGGGTGCGGGCCGAGAGCAGCCGGACGCCGGCGGGCAGCGGCACCCCCATCAGCATGCCCGCCGGCAGCAGCACGGCGACCGCGAGGGCGATGCGCAGCGCCAGCGGGAGCACGATCGCCGCGCGGATGAGCGCCGGCAGGACGAGGACGGCCGCGCACCCGAGCAGCGCCAGGCCGGCGAGGGCGAGGGCCAGGCGGCGGCGCAGGCCCGCCTCGGGCAGCCGCCGGCTGATGAAGCTGCCGGTGCCGGTGCCGAGCAGCAGCGAGAACAGCGTCACGGCCAGCGAGTAGACCGGGTGGCCCAGCAGCAGCACGAAGCGCTGCAGCAGCGCCACCTCGACCAGCATGAACGCGGCGCCGAGCAGGCCGAAGTAGCCGAGCCACCGCGGCCAGCCGCTGCCCAGCAGGCCGCGCCCCCCGAGCGCGAGCGGTCCCAGGACGAACGCCAGCACCAGCACGAGGCTGATCCCGATCAGCGTGATGAGGGCGCTCAGCCCGTTCCCGAACAGCATCGACCGCCCGAAGGCGACGCCCAGCTGGTCCTTCAGCTTCGTCGTGTGGAAGAAGAACGGCCGGTCGTCGGTCGTCGGCGTGATGTCGAAGGGGTACGAGCGGTAGAACGCGCGGCGATCCGGCGCGGCGATCAGGCGCGCGTAGTCGTTCGGCGTCCCCGCCGCCGCCTCCCAGTGCCCGGTCCCGGTCGGCGCCAGGTGGGCCGGCGCGGGGAGGCCGGGGGCGTACAGGATCGTGAAGCGCAGCGCGCGGGCGGTCTCGTCGAGGTGCCGCACCTCCCCGGGCGTGAACGGCTGGCGCTTCAGGATGAAGGTGGCCACCTTCTCGTGCTGCACGATCGCGAGGCGGTCGCGCGCGGTCCACCCGCGCCGCTCGCACGCCTCCTGCGCCAGCGAGACCAGTCGCACCCCGTCCACCGCCCAGCGCGTGATCGTCAGCAGGCCGCGCTCGGTGAGGTGATCGAGGTAGTCGTCGAACGCCTCGACCGTGTAGAGGCTGTTCTCGGTGAGCGTGTACGCCCCCGCCGCCGTCGCCGCCCACGTGTCCACCAGCGAGGCCTGGATCACGTCGTAGCGGTCGCGCGACCGCCGCACGAAGCTCCGGCCGTCCTCCACGAAGACGCGGACGCCCGCCCGGTCGTAGATGTCGCCCGAGTACCCGCGGAAGCGGCCGCGCATGACGTCGCGCGCGATGATGGCGTTGATCTCGACGCCGTCCACGCGGTTCGCCCCGAAGGCGAGCGCGGCCAGCAGGTCGCGCCCGCCGCCGGGCCCGATGACGAGCGCCGAGAACGGCAACCCCTCGCCCTCGCCGCCGTCCGCGCCGCCGGCCTCCATCGCGTGCCTGTTCACGACGTGGTACGCCACCGAGGTCAGCTCCGACTTGAGGTACCGCGCGTCCTCCAGCCGCCCCGAGAACCTGATGATCGGCGTGGACGCCGCCGAGTCGATGTCCATGAACCGGCTGTCGGGCATCGGGCCGGTGTAGGCGGGGCTCAGCGACCACTCGCCGTGGCGGCGGTCGTACACGGCCACGCGCGAGAACGAGTTCCACTTGCTGAACAGGACGCGGTCGCCCTCGTGCCCCTTCGTCTCGCCGACGTCGAACGACACCAGGCCGCCCAGGTGGGCGGCCCACGGCAGCAGCGCCACCACGCCGGCGGCCGCCGCCAGGCGCCCGCGCGAGGCGGGCGGGGCGAAGCACACGGCCGCCGCCGCCGCGAGCGACGAGGTGGCCAGCACGACGCCCGGCGCGCCGATCCCGTCGAGCAGCGGCAGCAGCAGCACGCACCCCAGCGACGCCCCGAGCAGATCGGTCGCGTACACCAGGTTGATGCGGCCCGCCAGCCGCGAGATCGCCAGCGTGATCACCGATCCCCCGGCCATGAACGGCAGGGCCGCCAGCGCGTAGATCGCCAGCATCAGCGCCAGGTTCCGCGGCGAGTAGTTCAGGCCCACGCGGATGCGGACGAGCAGCGCCAGCGACACGGTCGTGACGGCCGCATACGCCAGCGCGTGCCGCGCCAGCAGGGCCCGAACCGGGTGGCGGGCGAGGGCGCGCCGCGCCAGGAAGACGTAGACGCCGCTCGCGCTCAGCCCGAACAGGGCGATCGAGATCGCGAGGAAGGCGAAGTGGTAGTACATCGTGACCGAGAAGATGCGCGTGAGCGCCAGCTCGGTCATCAGCAGCGAGCCCGAGACGAAGGCGACACCGGCCAGCACCGCGGGCGTCGTCGACGCGGCCTCGGACGGCGGGGCGGACGCCGGATGATCCATCCCGGCAGTCTATCACCCCGGGGGAACGCCCTTTGCCAGGACCCCGGCAGACCTGCGACGGGTGCGAACGGAGCAGGTAGAATGCGGAACGACAGAGGTTGCCCATGTCCCGACTCCTGGCCCGCGTGCGCGTCGCCCTCGCGTCGGCGGCTC
>Ga0316605_10002431_pt1 | contig 10585 bp, 7 predicted proteins | sample OWC_soil_day20_n_FD_207666 | JGI IMG/M metagenome (GOLD analysis project Ga0316605, IMG submission 207666) | Wetland soil microbial communities from Old Woman Creek delta, Ohio, United States - OWC_soil_day20_noCT | ecosystem: Environmental > Terrestrial > Soil > Wetlands | place: USA: Ohio... | reverse complement strand
TATTTCGGGGTAAGCCTCGTAACCAGGCCTCCCTTCAGAGAGCTTATCAGAAGCTATTTGCAGAAACATGAAATTCCGGCTGCCGCGTAGGTTTCATTTGAAAAAACTTCCGGCAAGGCGCGATTTCGCCCTGGTCTGCAACCTGACGCCGAATCTCTACTTCTCCAGCTCCGGGAGGATCTTCTCGTAGAAATTCAGGGATTCGGGGTTCTTCAGCGCATCCCGGTTCAGGACCGGGCGGCCGTTGACGATGTTCGTCACTGCGCTCTCCACCTTTTTCATGTTGAGCGTGTAGGGAATATCGGGAACGGCGGTAATGACGGCCGGAATGTGGCGGGGGGAAGCCTGTTCGCGCAAAGCCGTCCGAATCTTGCTTTTTAGCTCCTCCGTCAGGGTATACCCGGGGCGAAGCTGGACAAAAAGCAGGACCCTCTGGTCCCCCTTCCAATTCTGCCCGATAACCAGGCTGTCGGCCACCTCCCCGAACTTGTCCACCACATTGTAAATCTCGGCGGTCCCGATTCTGACGCCGGAAGGCTTCAAAACCGAGTCGGACCTTCCGTAAAAGGTGATGCCTCCCGTGTCCTTGTGAAAAACGATGTAGTCGCCGTGCCGCCAGACGCCGGGGTAAACATCAAAGTAAGCGCTCCGGTATTTTTCCCCGGTCGGGTCGTTCCAGAAATAGAGGGGCATGGAAGGGGCCGCCGCCTCGCACACGAGTTCACCCTGCTGGTCGAAAACGTGGTTCCCCTTTTCGTCATAGGCCTTCACCTTCATGGCCAGGGCCGGCCCTTGGAGTTCCCCCGCGTAGACGGGGCTGATGATGTTTCCGGCGGCGAAGCAGCCGTTAATGTCCGTTCCTCCGGAGATGGAATTGAAATGGAGATCCGATTTGATCTCCTTGTACACATATTCGAAGCCCTCGGCTGAAAGAGGGGACCCGGTCTGCGAGATCTCACGGAGTGAGGATAGATTGGATTTCTCCCGCGGGCAGAAGCGCTGGCTCTTCAGGTAATTGAGATAGCTGGCGCTGGTCCCGAAGACGGTGACCGCCTCGTCCTGGAGAATCCTCCAGATCGCTCCGTCATCGGGGTAGCTCGGATTGCCGTCGTACAGGACGATCGCCGCGCCCACGCCCAAGGAGCTGATCAGCCAGTTCCACATCATCCAGCTGCAGGTCGTAATGTAAAGAATCCGGTCTTCCCGTTTCAGATCGGAGTGCAGGATGAGTTCCTTGAGGTGGTTCAGAAGAATCCCCCCGGCTCCCTGGACCATGCATTTGGGTTTCCCCGTCGTCCCCGAGGAGAACATAATAAATACGGGATGGTCGAAGGGGAGCTGCTCGAATTCGAGCAGAGGATTCTTTTCCTTGGCGACGAATTCTTCCCAGCGGATGCTGTTGGGAATTCCCCCAAGATCCGGCTTCTGATCGACATAGGAAGCCACAATTACTTTCTTGAGGGACGGGATTCCTCTGGCGATCTCCGCCGCATTCCCGAGGGAGCTGAAGGCTTTGCCCTTGTAGTAATACCCGTTCACGGTAAAGAGCACCCTGGGTTCGATCTGCCCCAGCCGATCGAGAGCTGCCTGGGAGCCGATGTCGGTAGCGCAGGAGGACCAGATAGCGCCTATGGAAGTTGCCGCCAGCATGGCGATGGCCGTCTCCATCAGGTTGGGCATATAGCCCGCCACCCGGTCTCCCGGTTTAAGCCCCAACTCCCGCAGCCCTTGGGCCATTCGGGCCACCGCGGCATAAAGCTCAGCATAAGTCATTTGCGCCCTTTTCTGGGTTTCCCCGCGGAAAATGAAGGCCGGGCGCCCGTCCCGGTAGCGGAGGAGGTTTTCGGCGAAATTGAGCCTGGCTCCGGAAAACCATTTCGCCCCCGGCATTTTCCGAACGTCGTCGACAACCTGATCACATCCCTGCGAAGCCTTGAGGTCCGCAAATTCCCACATCCGGGCCCAGAAGTCCGGGATTGCTTCGATGGACCACTGATAAGCCTCCGGGAAGGTTCGGAGCCGTAGGCCCTCCTTTTTGTTTACATATTCGAGGAACCGGGTAAGGTTGGCGTTTTTGATCTTATCTTCCGACGGAATCCAAAGGCGGGTCTTCATGGCGTCCTCCTCAAAGGCTCACCGAGCCGAAAATGGGCGTCCGGCCGGACGCCCCTGCAATCAAGAACCTCATGGATGGTGGAAAAAGATACCAAACGGAATGGAAAAGAGGGTTTCGCTTCACCTCCTTTCATAAAAATGAAAAAAGATCCGCGAGCAGATAGAAACGAGAGACTGCCGGGCCAACGAACAAAATGTTTATTCTATCCCCAGATCCGGTCAATCAGGAGAGTTTTCGGATCTGGACGGCGCACACTTTGTACCCGGGAATCTTGGCCACCGGGTCCAGGGTGTCGACCGTCAGAAGGTTGACTGCCGCCTCCTTGAAATGGAAGGTCATGAACACCACCCCCGGGGGAAGCCGATCCGAGGCCTTGGCCTTGACGTTCACCTTCCCCCTGCGGGAGGAAACTTCCACCAGCCCGTTATCGGGCTTGAGGCCGAGGCGGCCGGCGTCGTCCGGGTTGAGTTCCAGGATTCCTTCCGGGTAGATCGCGGAAAGGCCCGGCGATTTCCGGGTAAGGACCGAATGATAGTGGTAGAGAACCCGCCCGGTGGTCAGCAGAAATGGGTATTCGGCGTCGGGCAGTTCGGGCGCCGGGGCATAAGGCGTTACATGAAACTTTCCTTTTCCGCGAACGAAGGTATCCTGGTGCAGATAGGGAGTCCCCGGATGGGTGACGTCCGGGCAGGGCCATTGCAGTCCCTGCGTCTCGATCCTTTCGTAAAGAATGCCTCCGTAAGAGGGAGTCAGCGAGGCAATCTCCCGGATGACTTCCGAAGGAGATCTGTAGCTCATCGGATACCCTAAACGGGTGGAAAGATCGCAGATGATCTCCCAATCCGGCCGGGCATTGCCGGGCGGTTTGAGAGCCCGGCGGACCCGCTGGACCCGGCGTTCACTGTTGGTGAACGTTCCGTCCTTTTCGGCGAAACTCCCCCCCGGGAGGATTACGTGGGCCAGTTCCCCGGTCTCGGAAAGGAAAATATCCTGCGTCACCAGGAGATCTAAGCCCTTAAGCTCTTCCCTCACCTTGTTGGCGTTGGGATCCGTAAGCAGGGGGTTCTCCCCCATAATATAAAGGGCCTTTATTTTCCCCTCGGCGATTCCTTTCATCATCTCCATCAAGGTCAAACCGGGTTTGGGGGAAAGATCCACATTCCAGGCCTCCTCGAATTTCCGCCGCAGCTCATCGTTATCCACCCTCTGGTACCCGGGATAAACGTTGGGCAGCCCGCCCATGTCGCAGGCGCCCTGGACGTTGTTCTGGCCCCTCAGGGGGTTGACGCCGGAGAAGGGTTTCCCGATCTGCCCGGCCGCCATCGCCAGGTTGGCTAGGGCGAGGACATTGTTGGTCCCGGTTACATGCTGGGTGATGCCCATCGCATAGAGGATCGTTGAGTTGGGCGAGGTGGCATAAAGCCGGGCGGCTTCGACAATCCGGGCCGCCGGGACCCCCGTGATCTTTTCCACCATTTCCGGGGTGTATTCCCTGACTGAGTCGGCTAAGGCCTCGAAGCCCTCCGTGCGCCCTTGAATAAAAGCCCGGTCCTGCCATCCGTGGGCCAGGATCGCCTGGATCATCCCGTTGATCAGAGCTACGTCCGTCCCCGGCTGGTGCTGGATCCAAAGATGAGCAAAGTTCACCAGCTCAATCCGCCGCGGATCGGCTACGATGAGCTTGGCGCCCCGCTGGCGGACGGCGGCCTGGACCTGCAGGGCAATAACGGGGTGGTTTTCCGTGGTATTGGAGCCGATGACAAAAATGCAGTCCGCGTTGCGGATCTCCCCGATGGAGTTAGTCATGGCCCCGCTGCCGAACGCCATCGCCAGACCGGCGACGGTGGAACTGTGTCAGAGGCGGGCGCAGTGGTCTACATTATTCGTGCCGATGGCGGCGCGGGCCATCTTCTGCAGGAGGTAATTCTCCTCGTTGGTGCACTTGGCGGAGACCAGGATCCCGATGGCGTCCGGGCCGCGCTCGGCCTTGATCGCTTCGAGCTGCTCGGCCACCCGGTCCAGGGCTTCATCCCAGGACGCTTTGCGGAATTTTCCTCCCTCGCGGATAAGCGGATCCGTCAGCCGCTCCGGGCTGTGGACATAATCGAACCCGAACCTCCCCTTGACGCAGGTCCAGCCGCGGTTGATTCCCAGATGCGGGTCCGAGGTCACCTTGAGGATCTTATTGTCGCGGACGTTCATCACCAGCGTGCAGCCCACGCCGCAGTACGAACAGGTGGTGGGCGTCTTCGCCAGCTCCCAGTCCCGCCCCTGGAAGCGCCCGCCCTTTTCCGAGAGGGCTCCCACCGGGCAGACGCTCACGCAATTCCCGCAGAAGACGCAGGGGGTTTCCTGCATCGCCCGGTCGTGAGCCGCAGCGATCTTCGTGCCGAAGCCCCGGTTGCTGTGGTCCACGGCCGCGCAGTGCTGCACTTCATGGCAGACCGTCACGCACCGGCCGCAGAGAATGCATTTATTGTAGTCGCGTTCAAAGAAAGGGTTAGCCGCCCGTACCGGGTAATCGTGCTTCTCCCCCTGAAAACGGGGCTGGCGGATCCCGAAGGCATAGGCGTATTTTTCCAGTTTGCACGTCCCGCTCTTCTCGCAGGTCATACAGTCGTAGGGATGATCCGACAAAAGTAATTCGATGACCAGACGCCGGGCCTCCATGACCCGCGGGGTCTGGGTGTGGACGACCATTTTTTCCGCCACCGGGTAGGCGCAGGAGGCGACGAGAGTTCTGGCCCCCTCCACTTCCACCACGCAAAGGCGGCACGCCGCGGTGGCCGTCAAATCCTCGCGGTAGCAGAGATGAGGAATCGAAATTCCCGCCTTCCTGGCCGCCTCGAAGATCGTGGTTCCCGCCTCCGCCCCGACCTCGCGCCCGTCGACGGTCAACTTTACTTCCGGCATCTTTTCACCTATCCCTTCAGCTCGCAGCGCAGACAGCGCTTGGCTTCGCGGACCGCCGTCTCTTCGTCGAACCCCAGATTTACTTCCTCGAAGGTGCAAACCCGTCGATCCGCATGGAGAGCTCCCATAGCCGCCCGGGGTTTTATCGTTTCCTCTTCCCCGCCGTCTTCCGGCTTCGGAACGTCCGCCCGTTCCTCGGCGCTGAAGGTCCGATTCAGGCGGAGATCTTCACCTTTGAGAAAGCGGTCGATCGAGACCGCGGCCTGGGATCCGGCGGCCATGGCTTCTACCACGGTGGATGGCCCGGTGACGACATCCCCTCCGGCGAAGACGCCCGGGAGGTGGGTGCTCAGCGTAAGGGGATCCACGCTTAGAGTTCCCGCCTTGGTGGCCTTGAAGCCGTCATCCTGCGGAAGGCCGGACAAATCCGGAACATAGCCGATGGCGGGAATGATCCAATCCGCTTTGAGAACGAACTCCGATCCTTTGACGGGTACCGGACGGCGCCTCCCGCCGGCGTCGAAATCCCCCAGCTCCATGCGCTGACATTCCAAGCCGCTCACCCTTCCGTCGCTGGTTATGACCCGGGTGGGAGCGAGCAGGTAAAGCAGCCTGATCTTTTCGTGTTCCGCCTCTTCGATCTCTTCCTCGTTGGCCGGCATTTCGTCCCGCGTCCGCCGGTAGACGATAAAAACTTCCTCCGCCCCCAGCCGCAAGGCGGTGCGGGCCGCGTCGAAAGCCACATTCCCACCGCCGACGACCGCCACTTTTCCCGAAAGCAAAATCTTCTCCCCCAGGTTGACTCGGCGCAGGAACTCGATCCCCGGGAGGATGCCTTCGGCCTCCTCGTCCGGGATATTCATCTTCTGATCCCGCTGGGCCCCCAACGCCAGGAATACGGCCTTGTACCCTTGACGGAAAAGATCTGCGATCGCAAAATCCCGCCCTAAGGTGTGGCCGGTTCGAATCTCCACATTGTGCTGGCAGATGAACCGGATGTCCCTCTCCAGGACCTCTCGCGGCAGGCGATAATCCGGAATCCCCGCGGCCAGCATGCCGCCGGCTACAGGCAGGGATTCAAGCAGGGTAACCCGGTACCCCCGGCGTCCCAGATGGTAGGCGGCGTTGAGTCCGGCCGGGCCGGCGCCGACGATGGCCACGCGTGCCTCCTTCATCTTCTCCACGAAGGCGGCCGGCGCCATTTTATTTTGATTTCGTTCCCAGTCGGAAGCAAAGCGCTTTAAGGAGGCGATGGCCAGAGGTTCGTCGATTTCTCCGCGTTTGCACATGTTCTCGCAGGGATGGTTGCACACCCGTCCGCAAATTCCCGCCAGCGGCATGGTCAGGCGGATGATGGACAGAGCCTCTTCATAACGGCCCGCCGCGATGAGCGAGGCATAGCCGACAGCGTCGCAGCGAACCGGGCAGGTGTTTTCGCAGGGGGCGAAGACCAGGGCTTCGCAGGCTCCGGCCGGACAATATTTCCCCCGGATGTGGGCCTCGTATTCGCTGCGGAAATGGGCGATCGTGGAGAGCACGGGATTCGGACAGGTCTGGCCCAATCCGCAGAGCGAGGCGTCCTTGATTCCCTTCCCCATCTCCAGGAGAAGCTCGATATCGCCCTCCCTCCCCTGCCCCTGGGTGATCCGGGTCAGGGTTTCGAGCATCCGCTGGGTGCCGAGCCGGCAGGGGGTGCATTTCCCGCACGATTCGTCCTGAGTAAAGCTGAGGAAGAAGCGGGCGATATCCACCATGCACGTCTTCTCGTCCATGACGATCATCCCGCCCGACCCCATCATGGACCCGACTTTGGTCAACGACTCGTAATCGATCGGCAAATCCAGATATTGGGGGGGCAGACATCCTCCGGAAGGGCCCCCCATCTGGGCGGCTTTGAATCGGCGTCCCCCGGGAATTCCCCCGCCGATTTCGAAGATGACCTCGCGCAGCGTCGTCCCCATGGGCACTTCCACCAGGCCGGTGTTATTGATCTTTCCCGTAAGGGAGAATATCTTGGTTCCCTTCGACCCGGCCGTGCCCACGGCCGCGTACGCCTCCGCGCCTTCGACAAGGATGGAGCGGATGTTGGCAAAGGTCTCCACGTTGTTGATGTTCGTCGGCTTGCCCCACAGGCCGGCCTGCGCGGGAAAGGGCGGGCGCGCCCGGGGCATCCCCCGCTTGCCTTCGATGGAGGCCAAAAGGGCGGTCTCTTCCCCGCAGACAAAGGCCCCGGCGCCCTCCTTGATTTTCACGTGGAAATTGAAGTTCGTCCCCAGGATCGAATCGCCGACCAGCCCGAGTTCCTCGGCCTGTTCCAGCGCGATCTTTAGATGCTGAACGGCCAGAGGGTACTCGGCGCGGACATAGACATAGCCCTCCTCGGCCCCGATCCCATATCCGGCGATCAGCATGCCTTCCAGAACCAAATGCGGATTGCCTTCCAGGACGCTTCGGTCCATGAAGGCCCCCGGATCCCCCTCGTCGGCGTTGCAGACGATATATTTGGGAGTTCCTTTCGCTTTGCGGGCAAACCGCCATTTCTGACCGGTCGGGAATCCGGCTCCTCCCCGTCCGCGCAACCCCGATTTTTCGACTTCCCCGATGACCTGTTCCGGGGACAGGGAGAAGAGCGCCTTGCTGAGCCCCTCATACCCGCCCCGGGAAATGTAATCCCGGATTTCCCGGGGATCGATGCGCCCATTGTCGCTGAAAACCTTGCGCATCTGGCGTTTGTAAAACGGGACATCGTGATCATAGACGACCGTCCGCCCGGTGGCGGGGTCCGTGTACAGGAGACGTTCGATGACCCGGCCGCGGGCGATCGTTTCCGAGACGATTTCCGGCACATCCTCTAACGCCACCTGCTGGTAAAAAATCTCCTGAGGGAGAATCACCACCACCGGCCCCCGCTCGCAGAAACCGTGGCAGCCCGTGCGGAGCACATCCGCCCGGTCCTCCATCCCCTGTTTGCGGATTTCTTCGATAAAGGCCAGGCGGACCTCTTCGCCTCCCCAGGCCAGACATCCCGTTCCCCCGCAGATGGTCACGCAGGGCTTCTTTGGATCCCGGCTCCGCCTCAGGGTTTCGCGGAGATTCAACAGCTCCTTTTCGGAATTCAATCGCGCAGTCAAAGCCCGCTCCTATTCAGGTGTATTGCTTCAGAATCTTCTCCACCTTGCCCGGCGCCAATTTCCCGTAATATTTCTTGTCCACCAGGAGAACCGGGGAAAGCGCGCAGGCCCCCAAACAGGCTACGGTTTCGAAGGTGAATTGGTAGTCCGGAGTCGTCTGATTCTCGCCAACCCCCAGGGCCTGTTCCACCGCCTTGAGGACGTATTTTCCGCCCCGTACGTGGCAGGCGGTTCCCCGACAGACCCGGACGGTGTGCCGTCCCCGGCGGGAAAGATAAAACTGGGAATAGAAGGTAGCCACGCCGTAAACCCGGCTCAGCGGGATGTTCAGGGCCCGGCTGATGGAGTCCAGGACTTCCTCGGGCAAATAACCGTAAAGACCCTGGGCTTCCTGGAGGAGCGGGATCAAGGCCCCGTCCGCCCCTCTGTACTTTTTTAAGAAGGGTTCCAACAGGGAAAGGTTTATGTCGTCAGGCATGATATCTCCAGAAAAAAAGTGAACCGTGTCTGCGTGAGTGTTCCGTAAAAACAAAAAAATCTTCTACCCTACTGATACTCACCACACGGTCTTCCATGTTTTCTCAGCTTTCCGGAACCACCTCCGGATCCTGCAACCGTTCGAGGATTTTATCCATGGCCGTCTGGAAATCGACGTTTTCCGCGAAAGGGGCCTGGCCCGCCAGGTCCGCCTCCACGATCCGCGGATCGTACGAGAGAAAGCCCAGAAAGGGGATTTCCGGCATCTGCTTTTCCAGGAATTTCCGATCGCTCTCGCCGCGGATCTTGTTGCCCACCAGGCAGATGTTTTTCAGGCCGATATCGCCTGCCAGCTTTCGAATTTTCCCGGCCACCTCGAGGCTGCGCCGTCCTGGTTCCACGACGACGACCAACCGGTCTACAGCCGAGGCCGTCGCCCGCCCCAGATGTTCGACTCCGGCTTCCATGTCCAGGATCACCGCCTCCCCTTTGCGCAGCAGGAGGTGGGAAACCAAAGTCCGGACCAGGACATTTTCCGGGCAGACGCACCCCCCGCCTCCCCTCTGAACCGTCCCCATCACCATCAGGCGGATGCCGTCCTTTTCCAAAAAATATTTTTCCGGGAGATCGTCCACCCGCGGGTTGAGTTTAAAAAATCCCCCCATGGATCCAGGCTTGGATTCGGTCCTCTCCGCGATCAGGTCCTTCATCTCGGCAATGGGGGTGAGGCGCTGGTCCGGCAAAAACCCCAGGGCCTGGGCCAGGTTGCTGGCCGGGTCCGCGTCGATAGCCAGGACCCGGATTCCCCGCTTGGCCAAGGCCCGGCTCAGCCCGGCTACGACGGTCGTCTTACCCACCCCGCCTTTTCCAGTAACAGCTAATTTCATTTCCTCACCACCGAGAGCACAGAGCGCCCAGAGGAAAATGTTCATAATTCAAGCCGGAATCCGGTATTTTCAAAGCATCCAAAAACCTGGATTCCGGGTCGCGCTCCGCTTGCCCGGAATGACGATTTTTCTTCTTTCGAGAGTTCTGCCGAATTCTTATTGCCATTCAATTTCTTATGGTTTTTTTCTCTGGGTGGTCTGTGCCCTCTGTGGTGAATAACCTTTTTTCTTGACGAGCTTCCAGACTACCGTTTCCGCCATCACCACGATGTCCTCCACCGGCAGGTAGCGACTCACCGAGGAATCGAAAAGGACTTTCCCTTCGGCCGGAAATTCCGCATCGCCCCGCCACAAAACCAGGGCGACGGGGAGCCGAGGCAGAACCCACAGCCGGATCCCCACATCCCCGAGGACCAGGCTTTCTCCCTGCCATTCTCCGGCCAGGGAGCGGATCGTCTCCGGCTCCTGTCCAAAAAATTTCGCCAGCGCCGTTTGACAGCGCTGGGCGAAAACCGGCTGGTAAAAAGCCCCGCCCGGAATCTCCCCGAAAGAGATCCACTCCCCGCCCAGAGCGCTTCCAGAGGCTCTTTCCAAATAATGGAGCAGGAAGATCTCCTCCCGCAGGGATAAGGGAAAGCCGGAGGCGGCTGCGATATTTCCTTCCGGAAAAGCGAAAACCAGATCCTGCCCCAGATACTTGATCTCGATCCGCTCTTTCCCCCCCGCCTCGAGCCGATACGCTCCCCCGCCGCAGGAAGCCCGGCCCCGCAGATCCGCCTGCCGCAGGTTTTCGACGGCCATTTGCCGGGCAAGCTGATAATTTTCCTGTTTGGGGAGCATAAAATAAAGCGTCCGGGCCAGGAGCGCGGAAAAATTTTTTTCTAATCACTGACCCTGCCCCTAATCTTTATTTTACAATTCCAGCCACGAATGAGAGTACAGGGTCTTCCCCAACAGAACTTTCGTGGACTTGACATAGGATGCTTCTTTGGGCGAAAGGGCCTTCAGATCCGGCTCTTCGCCGTCCATGACCTGGTGGATGAGGCCGACGATCTCGGGCA
>Ga0316605_10002429_pt1 | contig 10587 bp, 9 predicted proteins | sample OWC_soil_day20_n_FD_207666 | JGI IMG/M metagenome (GOLD analysis project Ga0316605, IMG submission 207666) | Wetland soil microbial communities from Old Woman Creek delta, Ohio, United States - OWC_soil_day20_noCT | ecosystem: Environmental > Terrestrial > Soil > Wetlands | place: USA: Ohio... | reverse complement strand
CAAGGTATTAAGCTCATCATATTAAAATTTTATTTTATTGACTACCCGTCTTTCAAAACATTGGCAATGCCTGTCTGTTCTGTTTCCGTAAGATAGGGATGCATGGGCAGACTGAAAATTCTTTTCGCGGTATCCTCGCTTACCGGAAAATCACCTGTCTTATATTTAAGATATTCGAAGGCCATTTGCATATGCAGGGGTTTGGGATAATAAATAGCCGTAGGAATCTTATTGTCCTGAAGTTTCTTCAGCAGGGCGGTTCGATGCGCTTCATCCTTTGATAAAAGCGAATACTGGGCCCAGACACTCATGTACCCTTCAGGAACATGAGGAGTGAGGAGTGAGGGGTGAGGGGTGAGGAGTTTTGTATAGCGACAGGCGACGGCCTGGCGAAGCTCAACTTCCTCAGGAAATATATCAAACTTGGCTAGCAGAATGGCGGCCTGAAGCGTGTCCAGTCGCCCGTTGATCCCGACACGGACATTGTCATATTTATGACCGCCTTTTCCATGCACACGTACGGATTCCATTACCTCAGCCAGATGGTCATCATTAGTAAAACACATACCGCCATCGCCGTAACAGCCCAGTGGTTTGGCCGGGAAAAATGATGTGCAGCCAATATCACCAAATGAACAAGCCATTTTATCTTTATGCTTAGCGCCAAATGACTGCGCAGCGTCTTCTATTACAAATAAGCCGTGTTCTTTTGCTATGGAGGAAACAGCATCATAGTCAGCGGGTAAGCCGAACAGATCAACGGGGATTATGCCCCGGGGGGTGAGTTCAGGGTTCCACGGTCTATGTTTCGCGTCGGGTAAAGGATAAATAGAGGGATCCTTAGTTTTTACAGCTTTAATGGCCAGTGCCAGCTTATCCTTGTCTATGTTGAAAGTCTTTGGATCAATGTCGACAAACACCGGTGTGGCACCAAGCAGGCTGATAACTTCAGCCGTGGCAATAAAAGTAAAAGGTGTTGTAAATATTGCGTCGCCGGGTTGTACGCCGTAAGCCATGAGTGCCATTAAAAGGGCATCCGTTCCCGAAGCACAGCTAATCGCGTGCTTTGTGCCTGTATAGACCGCGAGTTTCGCCTCCAGCTGTTTAACTTCCGGTCCCATAATGTAACTGCCATGATTTAAAACTTTCCGGATATTACTGTTTAAAGCGCTCTCAATTTTCAGCTGCTGCGTTTTCAAATCAATGAATTCCATTAAAAAAATCGTCTCCTTTTATCTTCATATTTTTAAAATATTGCTTCGATATCTATATACAGCTCCGCTCTCTGGGTTACATAAAGCTTCACCCACAGGTTAAGCCATCACAATTAGATATACTTATGATGACTTGTTGCGCTTTAAGCACCCCCCTCATTCAACGAGGGGAATGTTCGTTATCTACTTCTTTTTGCAACTGCCGGATTTCTTCTTCCAGTTTTTCATATTCCGCCATTTTCCGTTTCATATAGCGGTATGTTATTTTCGTCTTCTCTTCGAATCCCCTTGGCGTCAGGTAATACAAATAGGCGATTTTGTTTTTGGAGTTCTTAAAATTATCTGCTTTAATAAAACCTTTCTCAACCATTGCCCTGACCAGGAAATTAATTTTCCCGAGGCTCAAACCCAGACTGGTAGATAATTCGCGCTGAGTTATCTGCGGATTCGCGTCTATTGCCCGCATCAGCATCAAAGATTCCTTGATTGCGAGCTTTGTTTTATGTTGATTTTCCATGATAATTTATGTGTTCACGCCGTGAACGTATAAAGACATAATGAAATTTCTTAATAATGTCAAGAAACCTTTGCACATCTCACTCGGTTATCCCTGCAGGGTTAGTTCCTTATGGTGGGTTCTCTATTGCAAATTCGCAGCCAGACAAAGATAATATTTTGATATTATTGATAATATTGTTGACGGCGAGCTGGTTTTCAGACCTAATCTCTTTAATTTTAAATCTTTGAAGGAATCATGGGCTACAAAGATACTCAAACCGGCGTGATCTCCAGAGAAGTTTGCGTCCAATACACAGATAAACGGTATTCCGTAAATGGGCTTTGTTTGGTTGAATGGAACATTAATGCAATGCGCACTGATGGGTAAACCAGATAATAAAGCAATATCTTCGAAGATTATCGGCGTTACTGTAAGAAATAAAGAAACAAATGCGTTGTTAAGGTGCCGCAATGGTCCATGCGGTATCAGTAACAGAAGGAATCCGTCCAGTACTTACATAGTTAATCCCGTTCATATACCAAACATTGTTTTGGCCGGTGGTCTTGTATCTCCAGAGGATATCGGGTTTACCGTCAGAGTTGAAATCAGCGATAGCCGCAAGGGACCATCCGGTATAAGCAACAGAAGGAATCCGTCCAGTACCTACATAGTTAACCCCGTTCATATACCAAACATTGTTTTGGCCAGTGGTCTTGTGTCTCCAGAGGATATCGGGGTTACCGTCAGAATTGAAATCAGCGGTACCTGCAATGGTCCATGCCGTATCAATAACAGAAGGAATCCGTCCAGTACCTACCAAGTTAACCCCGTTCATATACCAAACGTTGTTTTGGCCGGTGGTAGTGTGTCTCCAGAGGATATCGGGTTGACCGTCAGAGTTGAAATCAGCGATACCCGCAATAGTCCATGCGGTATCAGTAACAGAAGGAATCCGTCCAGTACTCACATAGCTGACCCCGTTCATATACCAAATATTGTTTTGGCCGGTAGTAGTGTGTCTCCAGAGGATATCGGGTTGACCGTCAGAGTTGAAATCAGCGGTACCCGCAATGGCCCATGCGGTATCAGTAACAGAAGGAATCCGTCCAGTACTTATATAGTTAATCCCGTTCATATACCAAACATTGTTTTGGCCGGTGGTAGTGTGTCTCCAGAGGATATCGGGTTGACCGTCGGAGTTGAAGTCGTTCTCAACCATAGGCATTGGTATTTCACCCTGGAGGTTGACAATACTGACAGAGAGAAGCTGCATCCCTGAATAACTGCTTCCCCAGGTCATGGTATGGTTACTGTAATCCCAGGTGTCATGGATATAGACCGTATCACCAACATCGTCATAGCCAACGCCGACGACAGTATGACCTTCCAGGTTTAGCATCACAGGCCTGCCGGCATCGATCTCCGCCTTATATTGGGCAAATGAAAACCCTCCTGCAATCGTGTTATCTGTTTGCTGGCTATAACAGGTGGTTACTGTGTGCCCTCTGGCTTCGTAAAAAAGCTTTCTCCCGTAAGTTCCATCCAGGGTATGAATGTCATATGAAACCATATCATTGCAGGTTAACTGAGCTGATGATGAAACATAATTGTAGAATGTTGTTGACCCATCGGCATTGCCATAGGCGGATTGGCTGGTCTTCATATAATCACCAATCGCATCATTCCAGGTGTGCTGTGTCCAACTGCCTGTAACATATGGGTCACTGGCGCCACTACCATACGAAACCCAATAATCGTCAATGGAACCGCGTGTTGCCCTGCCATCAACCCCATTATGGGAGGCGGCTAACGGGAGATTGGGATACGTATCGACCCCATCCGACCAGGTACCCCAGGAACTGTTATCCAACGGCATAACACCGCCATTGGTTGGCCCGGTGTACATATTCGGGAAACCGTTCCGGTCATAATAGCCTGCAATCATCGCCCCGGAAACTGAAGAGCATCCGAAGACCCAGTCATAAGCGGGAACAGTCAGTGTTCTGGTCGCCATCATCTTGTCGGAATCCGGCAGTGCAACAGATGAACGCTCAAGTTCATAGCCGGGTGGTGGTTTTGGTGGGCCACTGATTATATCCCGTCTTAGAACTGCTCCATCACTGTAAGTTGTGGTTTGGGTGCTGAAGTATTTGTTAACCTGCTTTAGTGGGCCTTGTGCCAAAGGGGTTTTCTTCGTGAAATTCTGTGCAGAAGCTGTATAAACTGGAGCAACAGACATTACCAATAGAAAAAAAAATAACCCTAGTGCGCTTACAAATCTTTTCACAACAATACATCCTTATCTTTTTTACAATTTATTGCTGTATGAATGCTGATGAAATATTATAAAAACATGCACTATAAATGATTGTCAAATTCACATCGAACCCGTTTGAACCACCTTCGTGTTGATAAGACCAACCGCAACATGTTGTAGAAAATTTTTATCACAAATTAAGGAGACTGTATACTAGTCTTTGTAAATGGAAAAATTTCATACAGCCGCCAAATCGAATCAGGTTTCATAACACCCGGCTGATATCGTATCAGTGCCCCGTTGGCCAAATGTCAGCTAAGAAGTAGAAGGGGGTATATGATTTTAAGGAGAATTCATCAGAGGCGCTACTTGGCTTATTTTACGAATTAAAAAAATGGGGGGATAGTTACGGGTGCAAGATAAAAGACAGAGCGGAGAGAGGGAAGTTTTTAGCGATCTCAAACGGGCAAGGAGCGCTCTTTTACTCTTGAACACTTAAAATACTTCCGCTTCTTTGAAAAGCTTACCCTGAGCGTCTTTTACCGAAAGGATCGATCGGTCTTGCAAAGGCCAGGCAATGGCCAGGTCGGGGTCGTTCCAGATGATTGTCCGTTCGTATTGAGGGGCCCAGTAATCCGTCGTTTTATAGAGAAATTCGGCAACGTCCGACAGCACGAGAAAACCATGGGCAAAGCCTTCTGGAATCCACAGCATGCGTTTGTTGTCTGCGGAAAGCTCCACCCCCACCCACCGGCCGAATGACGGGGATAACCGGCGGATATCCACAGCCACATCAAAAACGGCTCCCCGGATAACCCGCACCAATTTTCCCTGTGGCTGTTGAATCTGATAGTGCAGTCCCCGCAAAACATTTTTTACGGAATATGAATGATTGTCCTGAACAAAAGTTGTTTGCAGCCCCGTCTTCTCCTGCCAGACTTTCTGGTTGAAGCTTTCATAGAAAAAACCCCGCTTATCACCAAATACCTGAGGTTCGACGATCAGCACGTCCGGAATATTGGTTTTAATCATATTCATGGTATGATTTCTCTTTCAGGATTCTTTCCAGATAGGTCCGATAAGACGATTTGGGCGTATCTTCGATCACCTGCTTCATTTTCTTTTTGTCCACAAATCCCATGCGAAAAGCGATTTCCTCCAGGCAGGCTATCTTCAACCCCTGGCGCGCTTCCAGGGTGCCGATGAAATGGCTGGCCTCCAAAAGGCTGGTGTGCGTGCCCGTATCCAGCCACGCGATACCGCGTCCTAAGGGGACCACCTGCAGCGCGCCTCGCCGCAAATATTCCATATTGACATCCGTTATTTCCAGCTCGCCGCGTGCTGACGGTTTCATGGCTTTGACAATCTGCGTGATATTTTTATCATAAAGATAAAGCCCCGGCACAGCGTAATTGGACTTAGGTTTAGCCGGTTTCTCTTCGATGCTGATGGCCTTCCCTGTTGCGTCAAATTCCACAACGCCATAGCGTTCCGGATCGTTGACGTAATAACCAAAGATAACTGCGCCTTCTTGAAACTCTTCGATAATTTTGTCTAGATCCATTTTACCGTAAAAAATATTGTCGCCTAAAATAAGGCATACCGCATCGCCGCCGATAAATTCTTCACCGACCAGAAACGCCTGGGCAATCCCTTTGGGCTCGGGCTGCACTTTATACGAAAGTTTTATTCCCCATCGGCTGCCGTCGCCCAGCAGTGCCTCAAAGCGGGGCGTGTCCTGCGGCGTTGATATGATGAGAATGTCACGCATCCCGGCAACCATGAGTGTTGCCAGGGGATAATAAATCATAGGTTTATCATAAACCGGCTGCAACTGCTTGCTGGCCACCAGAGTCAGGGGGTAAAGACGGCTTCCCGCGCCCCCGGCCAAAATGATCCCTTTTTTAATACCCGACATATCCTTACCTCTTTCCATACATTTTTTCATAATACTCGCGATAACTACCGTCGGTCACGGAAGCGATCCAGGACTTGTTGTCCAGATACCAGCTAACCGTCTTTTTCATTCCCTCATCAAAGGTCACTTTGGGAGACCAGCCCAGTTCCGTGCGGATTTTGGTAGCATCAATGGCGTAGCGGCGGTCGTGTCCCGCGCGGTCTTTGACGTAGGTGATAAGCGATCGTCTGCCCTTGCTGTCCGGCATTCGGCCGACTTTTTCATCCAGAATATCACAGATGGTGTGGACGACTTCGATATTCCGCTTTTCGCTGTTTCCGCCGATGTTGTATGTTTCGCCGATTTTCCCGCGCTCCAAAACGGTGAGGATCGCTTCACAGTGGTCAACCACATAAAGCCAGTCGCGGACGTTTTTCCCATCGCCATACACCGGTAAAGCCTTTCCCTGAAGGGCGTTGTTGATAATCAGCGGTATAAGTTTTTCCGGAAACTGATAGGGACCGTAATTGTTGGAACAGTTTGTAATCAGCGTCGGCAGTCCATAAGTGTGAAAATAAGCGCTGACCAGGTGGTCAGATGACGCCTTGCTGGCTGAATATGGCGACCGCGGATCATAAGGGGTGGTTTCCTGAAAAGCACCCGTTTCACCAAGTGAGCCGTAAACCTCATCGGTACTCACATGCAGAAAACGGCAGCCTTGATACAACGCGCCGTCTTTCAGCCATGCCTCCCGAGCCGCTTCCAGCAGATTGAAGGTGCCCATGATGTTGGTCTGAACAAAATCGGCCGGGCCCGTGATGCTGCGATCCACATGGGATTCAGCGGCAAAATGGACGACCGTGGCAATTTGTTCTTCGGCAAAAATCCGACTGATCAAAGCCGCATCGCAGATATCACCTTTTATAAAGCGGTAACGTGGATTCTTTTCAATGTCTTTTAAGTTAGCGGGGTTTCCGGCGTAAGTCAGCTTATCCAGATTGATGATACGATCATCAGAGTGGTGCTGCAGGGTATGGCGAACAAAGTTGGATCCGATAAAACCGCATCCGCCTGTTACAAGTACTTTTTTCACAATCAACCTCCTGTTCATCGAGTGTCAGACATCAATAGTGGATAGCGGGCAACAACAAAAATGAGCGCCTTATGTAATTCCATACGTGTCATTTCGAAAAGTCCCGATAAGTGGGAATGATATAAAAACAATGTCCCGAGCACAGGGAGAGATCTTTGTAGGATTTCTCCCTCTGGTTCGAAATGACAGACTAATGATAATTCAAAGGGTTCAAAGCATCTTTTAAATTATTGCGTAGAGCAGGTTTGTTGTATACTTCCCTAATCCATTAACCGAAAACGTATAATCTGGAAAATGGCTGATATGGCATCCTTCCAGCCGATCTTTTTGCCTTCCTCATAAGTGCGGCCAGCATAGGAAATACCGGTTTCATAAACCCTGACCCGTTTACCATTTAAGCGGAGACGGGCGACTTTGGCGGTTATCTCCGGTTCAACCCCGAACCGCGGACTTTTAATTTTAATCTGATCGATCACTTCACGTTTGAATACTTTATAACATACTTCCATATCCGTCAAATTAAGATTCGTCAACATGTTGGAAAGCATCGTGAGGAGGTTATTAGCTAGCTGATGCCAGAAATACATCACCCGGTGCGGTTCACCGATAAAACGGCTGCCGAAAACGACATCGGCCTTGCCGTCCAGAATGGGCTGTAACAGCTTTGGGTAATCAGCGGGATCGTATTCCTGATCCGCATCCTGAATGATAACAATATCTCCCGTAACCTTCGTAAAACCGTCACGAAGGGCCGCTCCTTTGCCTTCATTGACTGTTTTATTGATCAGTTGAAACCGTATTTGAGGAAATTTTGCCGGCATGGATTGCATGACGTTCCAGGTATTGTCCTGCGAGGCGTCATTCACCAGAATCAATTCCCGATCCAGTCCGCCGGGAAGGGGCTGTTCAATAACCCTGCGAAGCACTTCTTCAAGGTATTTTTCTTCATTATAAATGGGGACAACGATGGACAACATTTTAAAAACGTGCATTTCCATGAACGCTCCTTTATGAAGGTAGATCTTCTGAACCTGGTTGAAACGGTCGCGGTTGAAAATTCAAGTCACGCCCCGCATCTGCATGATCAAAAACCAAATCCGTATTCATCCGCTCGGCCATTTGCGACGTCAAATGACGATAGCGGGGAAACAAGCGAAGCATCGCAGCCGCCAGACGAAAAAATCCAAGCGGCACATGAATAAGCCTTGGACGACGGCCAAAAGCCGTAAACAAGCGGTTGATCATCTCCCGGTAACTGAGAGTCTCGCCCCCTGACAGATTATACGCCTGATTCACAATGTCCTTTTTTTCCAGCGCGGACAGGCAGGCCATCGCGACATCCTCGGCATGAACAGGCTGTCGAAGGCCATCGCCTTTTCCCAACAGAGGGAAGAAACCAAGGCGGCGGATTAGCCGTACGATTTCTGAAATATTTTTGTCCATTCCCCGTCCGTAAATTAAGGTCGGCCGCAGGACAATCCATTCAACTCCCGTGTCTGCCGACCATTGCTCAAGACGGGTTTCCGCACTGGACAATTTCAGAGCTGTTGATTTTTCTTCAGCGGAACCTGATTGGCTCTTGGTAAAAATGCTGGTTGAAGACACCGCTACAATCCGCCTCGCGCCATGTTTTTCCAACATTGAAAAGTAATCCGGCAATACCCAGATGGATGCAACGCAAATCCAGAAACCAATTTTATCACTTTCGCCCGTCGGGTCATGGAGTTCCTCAGGAGTTAGTGGAATCTGAACCCACTGGATGTCCGGATCAGCGCTGTTCACCTTACGGCGGGAATACGCCCTGACCGACCAACCATTTTTTTTCAACAACGGCAGCAGACATCGGCCAACAAGGCTTGTGGCGCCAAGTACTCCAATCTGTTTCTTACTCATTCCCTATACTAATTAATCCTTTCTTATTTGCGCATAAATGCCAGATTGCCAACGTTCCGAAACGGAACCATACAGCCAGTGCTACAATCCACATTAGTACACCGGGGTATTGATACCGGAAAAACTTCCGGTAAAACCGCATCATGCCCTTGTGCTTGTGCCATTCCACAAATAGCGGGCGACTTTCACTGCATACCCCTCTGTAATGAACAACCGACGCATCGGGGACAAACATAATTTTCCACTTTGCCCGGCGAAAGCGCATACACCAATCCAGATCCTCGCAGTGCATAAAATAACCTTCATCCAGCACCCCGATATCCCTTATGGCCGCTCGTCGTACTAACATGCAGGAACCCGAAATAGCCTCAACTTCGGCAATATCATCCGGAAGAGGCTGTTGATGCAAAAGGAAATCAGAGAACAACTTCGGATAGCGTTCAGATAATTTCGATAAACCAAAAACCCGGACAAAGGAGCGCCAGGGAGTTGGTATCGAGCGCCGACCACCGGCCTGCTCTGTTCCGTTATTGTTCATCAGCAACGGGCCAACCATAGCTGTTTGTGGATTAGATCTCAGACAGGTCAGCATTTTATCCAGCGCATCGGCCTTCATAACACAGTCTGGATTCAAGAAAAGCAGGTCGTCATTTTCATCGGTAAAAGAGATCCCCATATTGCAGGCTTTTGCAAAACCAACATTTGTTTTATTGTGAATGCATGTCAGACGCGGCTGTGAAACAGCCAGATGATCCAACTTGTCCATACTATGATCCACCGAGCCGTTATCGACAACGATTACTTTGGCAGCGGTCCCTAAATCCAAAACCGTATTCACCGTATCCAGTAAAAACGAACCGGCATTGTAGTTAACAATAATAACAGATAATTTTTCCATACTATGAAAATCTCTTGCGGATTTTGGTGAAACGCGGAAGAATACTTTTATCCAATGCTCGCCAAATATCCTTTAGAGAAGCCTTGCGTTTTTTTTGAATAGCACGCCTTTTTTTCCACGTGCGGGGGATACCCCGGAAAGCATCAACTTTTGATCGTAATATGACTGAAAACTTCCCGCGCAAACCAAACCATATTATACTGAAGAAATTGAGAAGAATATGCAAGGGCAAAAACAGCCAGAAAAAAACTCCCGGCATGTTTTTAAAATAAGTCCACACAAGATTCCGGTGACCATGATAGATGCTGAAATCACTGCCGTCACCTGTTGTTGCCGAACCAATATGATACACTAAAGATTCCGGAACAAATAAACAGCGGTATCCAAGCAATCTGAGCCTAAATCCTAAATCCACATCTTCTACATAGCAAAAATAGTCTTCATCAAAACCATTCGCTTCAACAAAGGCCTCCCTGCTATATAAAGCCGCCGCACCGCAGGGAGAAAAAATTTCTTTCATCTTGAACATTGAAGCATTAGCCTCATTTTCATGGCCATCCCTCCAGACCAGACCACTGATGTGATTAATGTCCCCTGTGCCGTCAATCATTGAGGGCTGATTTGCATTCATCAGCCGGCTCCCGAAAAATTTATACTCCGGGTGCATCTTTACGGCATTTGTCAAAGACTCTATCCAATCAGGCTCCGGGAATGCATCCGGATTTAACAATGCCAGCCAGTTACAGTCACCCGATGTCAAACGCGCGGCGTAATTGTTGGCAGCTGCAAACCCGATATTTTGACCCAGCCTGATAACCTTCGCATCGGGGTAACAT
>Ga0316605_10002428_pt1 | contig 10593 bp, 8 predicted proteins | sample OWC_soil_day20_n_FD_207666 | JGI IMG/M metagenome (GOLD analysis project Ga0316605, IMG submission 207666) | Wetland soil microbial communities from Old Woman Creek delta, Ohio, United States - OWC_soil_day20_noCT | ecosystem: Environmental > Terrestrial > Soil > Wetlands | place: USA: Ohio... | reverse complement strand
GCAGGTGAACAACGACTACCTACGGGGCTTCGATGCCGATGAGTGGCAGCTGCTGCAGGGCCTGCTGCGCCGCATGCTGGACAACGGCCGCGCGCTGGCCGGGCCGGGCGCCGCCTCGCGCCCGAACCGCCCATGAACGCGCCGGCACCTGCCTCCCCCGAGCCGGTGATGCCGCCCAGCCGGCGCCGCCGCGTGCTGCTGCTGCTGGCACTGCTGTTGCTGGTCGCGGCCCTGGGCGTGGGTGCCTACGGGTGGCTGGTGCTGCGCCACGTCGAGAGCACCGACAACGCCTACGTTCAGGCGCCGCTGGTGCACATCACGCCGCGCATCGACGGCACGGTGGTCGCGGTCGAGGTCGACGATACCGATGCGGTCCAGGCCGGGCAGCTGCTGGTGCGGCTGGACGACACCGACGCGCGGCTGGCGCTGCAGCGCGCCGGCGCGGCGCTGGCCCAGGCGGTGCGCGAGGTGCGCGTGCTGCGCGCGCAGGACGGCAGTCTCGACGCGCAGGTCCAGGCCCGCCGCGCCGACGCGGAGCGCATGCGCGCCGAACTCGCCCGCGCCGAGGATCTGGCCGCGCGCCGTGCCAGGCTGCAGGCCACCGGCGCCATCAGCGACGAAGACATCCGCCAGGCCGCGGCCGCGCGCGATGCAGCGCGCAGCGCGCTGGCCGCGGCGCAGTCGGCGCAGGCGGCGGCCGAGCAGCAGGCGGCGGCCAACCTGGCGCTCAGCGACGGCACGCGTCTGGACAGCCACCCGTCGGTGCAGCGTGCCGCCGCCGCGCTGCGCGAGGCGCTGCTTTCGCTGCGCCGCACCGAGCTGCGCGCGCCGCTGGCCGGCCAGGTGGCGCGGCGCACCGTGCAGGTGGGGCAGCGCGTGGCGGCCGGTGCCGCGCTGATGTCGGTGATCCCGCTCGACCAGGTGTGGGTCGAGGCCAACTTCAAGGAGGCGCAGCTGCGCCACATGCGGCTGGGCCAGCCGGTGCGGCTCACGGCCGATGCCTACGGCCGCAAGGTGGAATACCGCGGCCGCATCGTCGGCATCGGTGCCGGCACCGGCGCGGCCTTTGCGCTGCTGCCGGCACAGAATGCCACCGGCAACTGGATCAAGGTGGTGCAGCGCGTGCCGGTGCGCGTGGCGCTGGACGGACCGCTGCCGCCGCAGTACCCGCTGCGCGTGGGCCTGTCGATGCATGCGACGGTGCAACTGGACGCCATGGCCGAAGCGCCGCGGGCCACCGCGTCGGCCGCTTCCGCGCCGGCCGCGGTCGCCGCGCTGGACGAGGCGGCCTCCGCACAGCGCGAGGCCGATGCGCTGGTGCAGCGCATTCTCGACGCCAACCTGAGCCCCAAGTCTTCGCGGCGATGAACGGCCCGGTGCCGCCTCCGGCCCAACTGCCGCCGCTGTACGGCGCCGAGCGCTGGCTGGCCACGATATCGGTGTCGCTGGCCACGTTCATGAACGTGCTCGATTCGTCGATCGCCAATGTCTCGATCCCGGCCATTGCCGGTGACCTGGGCGTGAGCCCGACGCAGGGCACCTGGGTCATCACCTCCTTCGCTGTGGCCAATGCCATCTCGATGCCGCTCACCGGCTGGCTGGCCGCGCGCTTCGGCGCGGTGCGCGTGTTCATCACCAGCACGCTGATGTTCGTGCTGGCCTCGTGGCTGTGCGGGTTGGCGCCCACCATCGAGGCGCTGGTGGGCTTTCGCGTGCTGCAGGGGCTGGTGGCCGGGCCGATGATCCCGCTGTCGCAGACGCTGCTGTTGTCGGTGTACCCGCCGGCGTTGGCTGGCATGGCCACGGCCCTCTTCGGCATGACGGTGCTGGTGGCGCCGGTGGTCGGGCCGCTGCTGGGCGGCTGGGTCACCGAGCAGTTCTCTTGGCCGTGGATCTTCTACATCAACGTGCCGCTGGGCCTGGGCGCGATGGCCGTGGTGTGGCAGCTGTTCCGCGAGCGCCAGACGCCGCCGCGGCGCGTGCCGCTGGACCGTGTCGGCCTGGTGCTGCTGGTGCTGTGGGTGGGTGCGATGCAGCTGATGCTCGACCAGGGCAAGGAGCAGGACTGGTTCGCCTCCGGCGAGATCGTGACGCTGGCGCTGGTGGCGGCCATCGGCTTCGTCTTCTTCCTGACCTGGGAGCTGGGCGAGGCGCACCCGGTGGTGGACCTGCGCCTGTTCGCGCGGCGCAACTTCCTGGTTGCCACGCTGGCCCTGGCCATCGCTTACGGGCTGATCTTCGGCAACATCGTGCTGCTGCCGCTGTGGCTGCAGCAGTACATGGGCTACACGGCCACCTGGGCCGGGCTGGCGATGGCGCCGGTCGGGCTGCTGGCGATCGTGCTGTCGCCCTGGGTCGGCCACCACGTCGGCCGCATCGACCCGCGGCGGCTGACCACGGTGGCCTTCCTCGGCTTTGCCGCGATCCTGTGGATGCGCTCGCAGTTCAGCACGGAGGCCGACTTCGCCACCATCCTGTGGCCCACGCTGCTGCAGGGCATCGCGATGGCCTTCTTCTTCATCCCGCTGCAGGCGCTGGCCTATGCCGGGCTGCCGCCGGCGCGCATGGCCTCGGCCACCGGGCTGAACAACTTCGTTCGCATCACCGCCGGCGCGGTGGGCACCTCGGTCTTCACCACGCTGTGGGAAAGTCGTGCCAACCTGCACCACGCGCAACTGGTCGAGCACGTGAGCGAGAGCAACCCCGCCACGCTGCAGGCCATCGCCCGGCTGCAGGGCGCCGGCTACAGCCGCGAGCAGGCGCTGGCGCAGATCAACCGGCTGGTCGACCAGCAGGCCTTCACGATGGCCGCGAACGACCTGTTCTGGCTGTCGGCGCTGCTGTTCGTGGCGCTGGTGGGGCTGCTGTGGACCAGCGGGCGCGGGCCCGGACCGGCCGCGGCAGTGGCAGGCGGCGCGCATTGATCATCGCAGTCGACGAGTTCGCCACGCCGCGGCCGATCGCCGGCTGGCGCATCGTCTTCACCACCTTCTGCATGGCGGTATTCGCCTGGGGGTTGGGCTTCTATGCGCTGTCGGTCTATGCGCAATACCTGGCACAGGCGGGGCACTTCAGCGCGGCGCTGCTGTCGGCGGCCAGCACCTGGTTCTTCCTGGTCGGCGCTGGAGCGTTGTATGCGGTGGACGCGGCGGTGGCGCGCATCGGCCGCCGGCCGGCGGTGCTGGCCGGCGTGCTGCTGCTGGCTGGCGGCGCGGCGCTGCTGCCGCAGCTGCGCAGCCCGGTGGCGCTGTTCGTCGTGTATGGGGCGATGGCCTTCGGCTGGGCCGCCACGTCGGGCACCGCCATCACGCAGATCGTCGGCACCTGGTTCGTCGCGCGGCGCGGCCTGGCGCTGAACCTGGCGCTTACCGGTGCCAGCGTCGCCGGCTTCGTGGTGGTGCCGGCGATGGTGGCGGCCATCGCGAGCTTCGGCCTGGGGCCGGGCATCGCGCTGGTGGCTGCCGCGCTGGGCATCGGCCTGGGCCTGCTGCTGGTGCTGAACCTGCGCGAGCCGCAGGCGGTGCTGGATGCAGGCGCTGCAGCGGCTGGCGCTGCAGCCGCCGCCGGCCCGCTGCCGATGGACGCCCGGCTGCTGGCGATGGCGGCACTGTTCGGCATCGGCTGGCTGGCGCAGGTGGCCTTCCTGGCGCAGCAGCTGCCGCTGCTGGTGCCCAGGGTGGGCGCGGCTGCGGCCACCGCGGCGGTGGCGGCCACCACCGCGGCGTCGATGCTGGGCCGGCTGCTGCTGGCCAGCGTGGTCGACCGACTGGATCACCGCCGCGTCACCGCCGCCAGCTTCGCGCTGCAGGCCGTGGGCATGGGCCTGATGCTGCTGGGTGGCGGGCCGCTGCCGGTGATCGCCGGCAGCGCGCTGGTCGGCGCGTCGGTGGGCAACCTGATCACGATGCCGGCGCTGTTTGCGCAGCGCGAGTTTGCGCCGCAGCACTATGCGGCGGTGATCACGCGCGTGTGGTCGGTGGGCCAGGTGCTGTATGCCTTCGGCCCGCTGGCCGCGGGGCTGCTGCTCACGACCAGCGGCAGTGCCACGTTGCCATTGCTGGCCTGCCTGGCCTGCCAGCTGCTGGCCGCTGCGCTGGCGCTGTGGCGGCCGCGTGGCAAACCGCTCTGACGCCAATTCGCAATCAATCGCATAGAAACTTACTGGCACCATCCGGCGCATCGCCGACTCTGGTGGCAGCTCGCTATGCCGGCGTGCCGAGTCGGCTGCGGTAGCGCGCCGGCGTCACCCGCGTTCTCCGGCCCACGCTCGCGGGCGAACGCCTTCTGTTCGGCGCCATCGCCTCGTCGCCGCCGACCAGGCGTGCCACCCGCCAGCGCACCGCGAATGGGGCCTGCGTCCGCGGGTGGCCACCAGCGCACTACAAGCGGCGCTCGCTGTGTGCCGCAACGAAACCCTTGGCGATGCCCCGCCGTCCTCGGCTCGCGCAGGAAGCAGACGACAGATGGCCGCTGTGCGTCGTTTGCCGGCACCGAAGTTCTGTGCGGTTGACTGCAAATCGGTCTGAAGCCCGCGCGGCGGCGGCTCAGCGTCCGGCGCCCAGGTCCTGCAGCAGCCGCGTCGTCAGGTACAGGCGCGGCACGATCGAGTCGATCTCGATGTACTCGTCCTTGGCGTGGTAGCCCCAACCGGCCAGGCCCAGGCTTTCCAGCACCGCCGGCTTGCCCGAGCGGCCGGCGAAGCCGGCATCGGTGCCGCCACCGGAGCCGGGAATGAAGGCCAGCTCGCGGCCGTCGAGCTCGGCATAGATTGCGCGTGCCTTCTCGGCCAACGCCTTGCCGCGCTCCCCGGCCACGTAGGGCGGGCGGCCGATGGTCATCGACACGGTGGTCTCGGTGTCGGGCACGCGCTTGGCTTCGGCCGCCTTGGCGCGCAGCGCGGGCAGCAGCTTCTCGGCCGCGCCGGGGGCGGTCAGGCGCACGTCGGCGCCGGCCACCGCCTTGGCCGGGATCTGGTTGCGCGTGGTGATGGCATCGACCATCGTCCAGTTCAGCTGCGCACCGGGGATGCCCTTGGCCACGTCCTGCGTCTGCAGCAACTGGTGCGCCAGCTCGATCAGCGCATTGCGGCCCTGGTCGGGCGCCGCGCCGGCATGCGACGCGCGGCCCTTGACCTCCATCGTCGCGGTGGCCGTGCCGGCGGCGGCCAGCAGCACGGCCTCGGCCTTCAGCACCGCCTTGGCCGGGCTGGGCTCGTAGGACAGCACCACGTCGGCCGCCTCACCCAGTGCGGCGATGGTCTCGCCCGAGCCGGGCGAGCCCGATTCCTCGTCAGGGTTGAACAGCACCACCAGCTTGGCGTAGTCGCGCCAGCCGGCACGCTGCAGCATGGCCAGCGAATGCAGGATCACCGCCACGCCGCCCTTGTCGTCGGCGATGCCGGGGCCGTAGAGCTTGTTGCCGTCCTGCTTGTAGGGCTGCTCCTGCAGGATGCCGGGCTGGTACACCGTGTCCAGGTGCGCGATCAGCAGGAAGTTGCGCCGGCCCGCTCCGCTGAGCGTGCCCTTGATCATCTCGCCCTTGCCGTTGCTCTGCGGCACGCGCTCGGTCACGGCGCCCAGCGCGCGCAGCCGCGCCTCGGCATAGTCGGCCATCTTCGCCAGGCCGGCCGGGTCGGTGGTGCCGGATTCGAGCAGCACCATCTCGCGCAGCGATTCGATCACTGCCGGCTGCTGCTCGCGCGCCGCGGCCAGCAGCTTGTCGTCGGCGGCCTGCGCCAGGCAGGTAAAGCCGCCGGCCACCAGCAGCAGCCAACGGGCGAGAGTGGGGCGGGTGCTCATCGTGCAGATCCTCTGGGAATGCGCCGGCCTCGGCAGGCGCGGTTCAGGCCCGTGCCCAATGCCCGGCGCTCGGTTCGACGACGACGCCGTCGTCGCGCAACTTCAGCAGGTGCGCGAACAGCGAGCGTCGCGCCATCGCCTGCAGCGGGGCCGGCACGTCGTCGTAGACCGTGGCCAGCAGTTGTTCGGTCGAATGCGGGCTGCGGCCGGCAAAGGCCTTCAGCACCTTGGCCTCGCGCCTGAGCCTGTGGTCGACGATGGCCTGCATCGCGCGCCGCGGCTGCGGCATCAGGAAACCGTGACCCGGCGCCAGCCAGTCCAGGTCGAGCTGCATCAGCTCGCGCAGCGACTGGATGTACGCGCCCATGTCGCCATCGGGCGGGTTGATGACCACCGTGGAGCCCTGCATCACGTGGTCGCCGGTGAACAGCATCCGTTCTTCGTCGAGTTGGTAGCACAGGTGGTTGCCGGCATGGCCGGGGGTGTGGATCACGCGCAGCGTGCTGTCGCCGGGCAAGCGCAGCACCTCGCCGCCTCGCAGCGGCACGTCGGGCACGAAATCGGTGTCCTGCCACTCGGCGTGCAGCGCGGCCATGCCGTGCAGCGCCGCGCCGGTGCGGCGCTTGAGCTCCTGCGCGGCGGGCGAATGGTCCTTGTGCGTGTGCGTGACGAAGATCCAGCGGATGGGGCCCGGCGCGGCATCCAGGATCGCCTGCACGTGCGCGCTGCTCGGCGGGCCGGGGTCGATGGCGGCCCACTCGTTGCGCTCGCCGCCGCCGACCAGGTAGCAGTTGGTGCCCGGGCCGGTCATCAGGCTGCCGTTGTCGGCGGTGATGCGGATCAGGCGCGGCGACAGCCGCAGCGGGCTCGCCGGCGCCAGGTCGTAGCTGGCATGGCCGTGGCCGTCGGGGTCGACGCGGCCGATCTCGGCGTACGCGGGCTCGTCCGGCATCACCGGGCGCAGCCCTTTGGCGCCGCTGGCCAGCCGCGGCATGATGCAGGGCACTTCGGCCAGCGCGCGGGCATGGGCCAGCACGGCATCGACGTTGCCCAGGCGCTGCAGCAGCTCCAGGATCTTCCAGGTGGGCGGCGCGAGCTTCAGCTCCTTGCGCCGCTCCAGGCCCTCTGCCGGCGTCAGCCACAGCTGCGCATCGGTCTCGTGGTCGTCCTGGCTGGCCACCTGCAGCTCGGGCGCCTCGGCGACGAAGAAGCGAGTGTCGTAGCGCTTGGGCACGCCCGGCGGCGTCAGCCAGTGGTCCAGGTAGGCGATGCGGTCGGCCGCCAGGTGGATGCCGAAGCGCTGGCAGATCGAGGCCATCGTCAGCTCGCGGCGGTTCAGCGCGTCGCGCTGCGTGCCGATCTGCGCCAGCTGCGCGGCATCGAGGTGCGAGCGGTCCTGCGCCGCCGCATACAGCAGCCCGGCTTCCTCGAAACATTCGCGCAGCGCCGCGAACCAGTAGGCCAGGCCGCCCGAGGGCAAGCCGAGGCGTGCGCTGGCCTGCGCGTCGTCGAGCCCGCTGCACAGCGCGCCGCCTTCGGCATCGGCGGCATCGAGCAGCCCGCCGGGAAAGACGCAGGCGCCGCTGTGGATGTCGCCGGCGCGCGGCGCGCGGCGCATCAGCAGCACCTGCATGCCGGCATCGCCGCGCCGCACCACCACCACGGTGGCGGCCTGGCGCACCGCAGCCCCGGGGGTCGGGGCCCAGCCGCGTGCGGTGATGCTGTCGGGTTCGGAGGGTGTCGGGGTGCTCATGACGGCAAGCGTAACGCAGCGTGGCTCAGACCGTCGTCGACAGCTTCAGCCCGACGATGCCGGCGACGATCAGTCCCAGGCTGATCAGCCGCCCGGCATTGGCCGGCTCGCCGAAGAGCACGATGCCGAGGATCGCCGTGCCCACCGCGCCCACGCCCACCCACACCGCGTAGGACGTGCCCACCGGCAGCGTCTTCATTGCCATGCCGAGCAGCAGCACGCTCAGGCCCATCGCGGCAAGCGTGCCGACGCTGGGCCACAGCCGTGTGAAGCCCTCGGTGTACTTCAGGCCGATGGCCCAGGCCACCTCGAACAGGCCTGCCACCAGCAACATCAGCCAAGCCATCGGCGTGCTCCCTGTGCGTCGGAGTCCTGCAGTGCCGGATAGTCGGTGTAGCCCGCCGCGCCACCCCCGTAGAAGGTGGGCCGGTGGTAGGGGTTCAGCGCTGCGTCCAACTGCAGCCGGCGCGGCAGGTCGGGGTTGGCGATGAAGCTGCGGCCGAAGGCCACCGCATCGGCCAGACCGTCGCGCACCGTCTGCAGCGCGCCGGCGCGGTCGAAGCCGCCGGCATCGATCAGCACGCCCGGCCACAGCGGGCGAAAGGTGGCCGCGGCGCTGGGCTGGCCCTCGCGGACGATGTCGGCCTTGCCGGTACCGCTGGCGCGCGGCTCGATCAGGTGCAGGTACGCCAGATGGCGCTGCGCCAGCTCGCGCAGCAGGTGCGTGTACAGCGGCAGCGGCTCGTCTTCGCCGCTGTCGTTGGCGATGCCCCAGGGTGACAGCCGGATGCCCACGCGCGCGGCGCCGATGGCGGCCACCACCGCGTCGGTGACCTCCAGGTGCAGCCGGCAGCGGTTAGCGATGCTGCCGCCGTAGGCATCGCTGCGTCGGTTGCTGCGCGACTGCAGGAACTGCTCGAGCAGATAGCCGTTGGCGCCGTGGATCTCCATGCCGTCGAAGCCGGCCTCCATCGCGTTCAGCGCCGCCTGGCGCCAGTCGTCGACCAGCGGCGCGATCTCGTCGCTGCGCAGCGCGCGCGGCACTTCGCAGGGCACTGGCCGGCCGCGTGCATCGAGCGTCGTGCCCTGCGCCGCGATCGCCGACGGCCCGACCGGTGCCGCGCCTCCAGGCCGGAGGCTGGAATGCGACACGCGGCCGGCGTGCCAAAGCTGCATGAAGACCACGCCGCCCGCGGCATGCACCGCGTCGACGACGCGGCGCCAGCCGGCCACCTGCGCCGCGCTGTGGATGCCGGGCACGCCAGGCAGGCCGCGCCCCTGCCCAGGCACCGGCGTGGCTTCGGTGATCAGCAGCCCGCCGGGGCTGCTGCGCTGCACGTAGTACTCGAGGTTCAGCGCGGTGGGCACGCCGCCGTCGGCGCTGGCACGCATGCGTGTCAGCGGCGCCATCACCACGCGGTGCCGCAGCGTGTGCGCGCCCAGGCGCAACGGGGTGAAGAGTTTTTCGGTCATCGGTTGGCAGGCGCCTTGGCTTGGGGTCGACGCGAGCCTAGCAGGCCGCGGGCCGTCAGCGCCGGCCGCCGGCCAGCAGCCGCTCGCGGAAGGCGCGCGGCGACAAGCCTTCGACACGACTGAAGACGCGGCTGAAGTAGGCCGGGTCGGCGAAGCCCAGCGCGTAGGCGATGCTCGACACCGGCAGGCTGGTGTAGGCCAGCTGGCGCCGCGCCTCGCGCATCAGCCTGGCGTCGATCAGCCGTGACGCCGACTGCCCGGTGGTGGCGCGCAGCACGCGGCTCAGGTGCGTGGGCGTGATCGCCAGCGCACGCGCGCAGTCGGCCACCGACGGGTGTTCCAGCAGCCGCGCTTCGAGCCACCGTTCGAAGCGGCGCAGCAGCGCCGAGCCCGGCACCTCGCGCGGCGCCGGCGCGGCACGCGCGGCGGCACGCGCCGCCAGGCCGAGCAGCACCGCGCACAGGCCCTGCAGCACCAGCGTGCGCGACGGCGACGGGCCGTCGAATTCGGCCAGCAGCTGCGCCATCAGCGGCGCCAGCGCCGCATCGGCGGCGAACACGCCGCCTGCGGCCAGTGCCTGGCGCTCGTCGCCGGCCGGCGGCAGCAGTTGCTCGACCAGGTCGTCCGCCAGCGTCGCCACCCAGCCCTGCGTGCCGCGCTCGAAGGCAAAGGCATGCACGGCGCCCGGCGGCACGTTGACCAGCGACATCGTCGCCAGCGGCAGCTCACGGCCTTCCAGGTGCAGCTTGCCGCTGCCGCGCTGCAGCAGCAGCAGCTGGTGCAGCCGCACATGGCGGTGCGGCGACAGTTCCCAGTCGTGCAGCACCGAGCGCGCGGCGATGGTCTCGACGTGCATCGGATCCGGCAGGCTGGCCGATTCGCCGAACAGGCCGTAGCTCCGTATCGATGGACTGCGCATGTTCGAAATGTACAAGTGACTGACGCATCCGGCCATTCCGCGGGCGCCCGCCGCGGGCCATGATTCGCGCCGTCACAACCCCTGTCGGAGACATCCATGAAGACCCAGGTCTGCATCATCGGTGGCGGCCCGTCCGGACTGATGCTGTCGCAACTGCTGCACCTGAAGGGCATCGGCACCGTCGTGCTGGAGCGGCAAAGCCGCGAATACGTGCTGGCGCGCATCCGCGCCGGCGTGCTCGAGCACGGCTTCGCCGCGCTGATGCGCGAGGCGCAGTGTGGCGAGCGCATGGACCGCGAGGGCGAGATCCACGAAGGCTTCTTCATCAGCAACCACGGCCGCCTGCATCGCGTGGATCTGCACAAGTACAGCGGCGGCAGCTCGGTGGTGGTCTATGGCCAGACCGAATTGACGCGCGACCTGTACGAGGCGCGCGACCGCATGCAAGGCGTGGTCATCCACAACGCCGAGGACGTGACGCCGCACGAGCTGACCAGTGCGCAGCCCCACGTCACCTACCGCCAGGGCGACGAGATCGTGCGCATCGACTGCGACTACGTGATCGGCGCCGACGGCTTCCACGGCGTGAGCCGCAAGTCGATCCCGAAGAACGTGCTGATGGAATACGAGAAGGTCTACCCCTTCGGCTG
>Ga0316605_10002427_pt1 | contig 10593 bp, 5 predicted proteins | sample OWC_soil_day20_n_FD_207666 | JGI IMG/M metagenome (GOLD analysis project Ga0316605, IMG submission 207666) | Wetland soil microbial communities from Old Woman Creek delta, Ohio, United States - OWC_soil_day20_noCT | ecosystem: Environmental > Terrestrial > Soil > Wetlands | place: USA: Ohio... | reverse complement strand
TCGTGATCGACCAGCGGCCAGCCGGTGTACATCTGGATCGCCCTGTCTGCAACCTCGCGGACGGTGACAACATTGGAGTTCACGTATTGCGGCAGTGGGAAGTTGCTGAGGTATGTGCTTCCGTGCGTGTACAGGGAATCGGATGTCCCCACCCCGCCGCCGTATTTCACCGGCTTCCACCAGTTCGGGACGGGATTGAACGCGTTGACGGCGTACACGAAGTCTTCCGTGCACAGTTCTCCGCAACTCCCTCCTTCGTCCTGAAGACCTCCCTCGGTTTCCTCTTTGCGCGCTGCTCCGTACCCGGCAACTTCCGCAATGGCAAAGCGAACCTTGTCACCGATCTTCAGGTTGTAGGGCCCGAACACCAGGATATGTCCCACGCCGAACTTCTGCGACTGCCGCCAGTTGTACGAGCCGCGGCCAACCCAGTCCGGTCCGAAGACCGTCAGATCCCTGTACGGATTGTTCTTCCGCTGCTGGGCCATGTCCAGATACGGGGTCATCTTCGCGATGGAAAGCAGACTGGTCTCCTGCCGGTTCAGAAAAGGCTGCTTCACATGCAAGTTCGCATCCCAGATTGTGGAGTCGGCGCTTTGCAGCTGGATCTGCGTTTCTCCCTTTCGGGCCAGCAGCAGCGTGTCATAGTAGAGCGGGAGAAACCCGACTGCCTGCGGAGAGAGCAGCCCGCCGCCGTTTTTCTGAGATGCAGCCCATTCCGCGAAGTAGCGCGGGTCCGGCTTGCCGTCCCGGTCCAGATTGTAGTTCATCCACCTGGTCCGGTCGAACCGGGGAAACTGGTCCAGCGCCTGGAAATCGGCTGCGTTCCACCGTTTGAATTTCCTCTCGTACCCCAGCATCGAGGGTCCGAACCCGTACGAGAACCCAAACAGTGCATCCCGCAGCGGGAGTGTGGTCTCGATCGTTGCAGGATTCCCGTCGACGTTGCCCGTGTATTCGAACTCGTACTCGTAGATGATCATGTCATCGTAATCGGGGAGGCTCCAGGCCCGGCTCGTGCGGGTGACGGTGAGCCCGATGGAGGTCCCCCACTTCGTGACGATGATCTCCTCCGCTTCCTGCGGATTGAATGAAGGGTTCAGCGAGCCATCCGCAAGGAGCGGATAGTTTTCCGTCCTGCGGACGCTCACGGGAAAGCTGAACCGTCCGGCGACAGGCTCGTTGATGCCTCCGCACCATGACAGCAGGCGGGCAGCAGTATCCGAGCGGCTGCCTGCCAGATAGACACCCCCGCCGAACGAGTTGTACTGGCCGTTGTGCAGGACCGCATCGATGATGGTTTCCGAGCGGGCCGGCCACTCGAAGCTCGGAACTCCCCGCGCACTTCCCGCAGCCCCCTGGTCATAGGCCCGGCCCAGCTCGCCGGTGTTGTAGACGGTCTGGTGCAGCATCCCCCGCCGGTGGACCGCATACTCCCGCAGCTGCGCCGGCGCCAGCTCTGCCATCGCAACCGCAATCCACACAAGCAGCAACACGCGCTTCATGGTATCGTCTCCGACGTGTTAGAAATTCAGTATACAACCCAGGTAGACAGACCGCGGCTCGTTGTCGTATATCATGAAGGTCTGATCCACAAGGAACGGGGCGAAGTCGTCGTAATACCGCAGCGACTCAGGATTGGTCTCGTACTTTTCAATATTCCTGCTGATAAGCGTCCCTCCCGACGTCAGTGTCGAAGAACGGAAGACCGCATCGTAGGAGTAGCGCTTGAAGTTGAAAATGTTGAAGGCCTCGACGTAGAACGTCGCATCGACGCCGAAGAAATCGCGCATCCGCTTGCTGAGCTTCAGGTTCGTGGTGTATTCTGTCGGGGTCCGCTTGTTGTTGATCTCGCTGAGACCGGACGGATCCCACGTATACGGACGGCCGCTCCTGATAAACGATGTGACCGACAGGACGACGTCCGACAGAGGATAGCTGCCGAAGAGTTCCGGCCCGAATTCTTCTCCCGCATTAAATCCCATCTTTATCACCAGGTTATGGGTCCGGTCGAAGTCCATGAGGATGTCTTTCGGACTCGGCAATACCACGGCGGGCTGTCCCTCTGCAGGACTCTCATAATATGTGGGCGGAGCATTGAAGGGCGTGCTGCTCTTCCCCGTGGCGACGCCGTACGTATAATTGACTGATCCGCTGATCATGCCGCGGCGCTTGTTCAGCGCCACGCGGAACCCGCGGATGTCCGCATAATCCCGGTTGATGAACGTCGAATACGTGGACTGCTGCACATCCGTGAAATACGCGAGCTCCACCAGGTTTTTGACGTCTTTGTAGTATCCGCTCACATCCAGGGTGAATCCCTCGCCGAGGCCCTGGGTGACCCCCACGTCGTAGCTGTTGGTTTCCTGCGCCTCCAAACGCGGATTGCCGATCCGCATGTTGACGTAGCCTACGCGCGGAAGCTGCGAGGAAAGGGTGTATTGAAATGAAGGACGCTGGATGAATGAGCCGTAGTTCAGGTGGAAGACCGTTGAGATCGATACCGGGAATGAGATGCCGATCCGGGGCTGCAGTTTCCCGAGCGTCGGCGTCCTGGTCGTCGCGGCGTCCTGTCTGTCGTACAGGATCGTCGAGTCGTTGACCACGTTGCGGAATGGAGAGAAGAGGTCCGTGAAGTAGTCGGCGTTTTGATTCCAGAGATCGAACCGAAGTCCGACGTTCGCGATCATCCCCTCGAACTCCATTTTGTCCTGCACATACACGCCCAGCTCAAACGGGTTCGCCGAATAGATTTCGTACCGTTCGCCCGCTGACGACGAGAGGTTGGTCCGGTTGAGCACGTCGACCGAGTAGAGATTCAGCTGGGTACCGGCAAGAATCAGGTGCGAGGGAGCAACCTGACTGGTCAACGAACCGTCCACGGAGACCGTTCGTGTCTTCTCGCTCCTGAAATCGTTGTCGAACGACCCGACGCGGAACTGATCGGGCGTGTTGGTGTAGGGATATGCCATCAGCTTGCTCCAGTCGCCGGTATACCCCTCTGGAGGCAGGATCGGCGAACCGTCGGCGTAGTCAGTGGCCAGACGGTTGACCTTTACTTCGTAGAACGTGGCTGTCGAGAGGGCATGCACGAAGCGCGCGCCCAGCTGCAGCGTCTGTTCGCGCCCCTGGCTCGTCCCGATGGCCCGGTCCCAGATCCAGCTGTAGAATCCGTTGGTGCGCAGCGAGCGGAGGAGATTTGTCCATTCGTCCGTGTAAGCGCCGCTCACCCGCAGTGACTTGCCCTGGCCCACGTCGAACACAAGGTTCCCCATGATCTGCGTGTTCCTGTCGGGTTCCGCCGTGGGAAGAAACAGCCAGTCCGATTCGGTCCTCCCTGCAAGGAAGAGACGCACATTTTCGGAGATCGGTCCGCCCAGAGACAGATCACCGGAAAGATCCCAGAGCGTGTTGTAGCTCCTGTTCCAGTCGCGCCGCCCCTGATAGCGCCAGAGCATGTATGCGACCTGGGCCAGGGTGACGCTGTCGCCGCCGAATTTCCCGTCGAACCCGTTCCCTATCGTGCTGTAGTACCGCCCGCCGCCGGAAGAGGAGGGATCAACGCCGAGCCACTTCTCGGGAGTGTTGAGCAGCTGCATGTACGGATTTGCCGCCTCATCATAGACGCCCGGACCGAAGTGCTTTGCGCCCGGCACTCTCCCGCGCAGTTCTGCCCGACCGCGCCACCGATCACTCCTCCCTTCTTTCATGGAGATGTTCACGACACCCGACTGTGCGTTCCCGTACTGGGCACTGAAGCCGCTGGTGATCACCTCCACCTCCTCCACCGCGCTCATGATCGGCGCGAACGCACTGGCTCCATACAGCGGGTTCACGATGCCCATTCCCGCCAGCACATACAGCTCCTCATTCTCCCTCCCTCCGCGGAAGTGTCCGTCCACGACATCTGAAGAGAGCGTGAGGACATCGGTGAGGTCGCGCATGCCGGGAGTCAACAGCACCTCCTCAGCCCTCACGATCTCGCTCGTGGAGGTTTTCTCGCGGGCCACGTCCGGTCGCTCGGCTGTGACAACAATTTCCTGTGCCAGCTCCACTCCCGTTTCTGAGAGGGAGAAGTTCAGGTTGGTCGTGCGATTGACGTTGACCTCCACCTGCCGCTGCGTCACGGTCTGGTATCCAACGAGCGTTGCAGTGACTTCGTACACGCCCGGGTTGACATTCAGGATGAAGTACGCGCCGGTCGTGGAGGTCGATGCTCCCATCTTTGTGCCGCGAATGGTGACGTTCACACCCGGCAGCGGTTCCCTCGTGGCGCGATCGCGCACGATGCCGGAGAGCTTTCCACCGTCCTGGGCCAGGGCGGTGCTGACAAGAAGAAGGCAGAGGGGCAGCAGCTTCTTCATACGAGCCTCAAGTAGTGAAACGGTGAGCAGAACGATGATTGGAGAACGGGGATTCGAAGTACAGTATATTCAGGATTTCACGGGTTCGTCGGCGGCCGTCACCAGAACCGGCGGCTGCTTTTCTTTGCGGGCGTCCAGCATGAGCCGCGAATGGTGTTCCGCCACGCGGAGGTGATCCGTCATCGCCTGCCGCGCACCGTCCGCATCCTGCACCTCTATGGCAGAGAGGACTTTCCCGTGGTATTCCAGCGCCGACTGTTTTGCGTCATGCACGACTCCGTAAATCGTCAGCTTGATCTTCGGCATAAGACGGTGGATCGGCTCCACAACCAGCGGCATGAGCAGGTTGCCCGATGCTCTCGCCACAAGCATGTGAAACTCCATGTCAATCGCTGCAAGGTCCGGGGATCCTTCGACCATCGCCTCCAGCTTGCGCATGTTGTCATGCATGCTCACGAGCTGCTCGGCGGTACGGTGCTCCGCAGCCAGCGCAGCAATCGAAGGTTCTATCGCCTGACGTGCATGAATGACATCCAGAACGTACGACTCATCGAAATTCAGGGAGAGATAGAGGCTCATGGGGTCCGTGACCGATGCCGCGGTCATGGCATTGACAAACATCCCCTTCCCCTTCTGGATGCTGATCAGCTGGCGCGAGTGAAGCACGCGGAGCGCTTCGCGCATGACAGTGCGGCTGACACCGAATGTCTTGCAGAGCTCGAGCTCTGTCGGCAGCTTCTGTCCGGGAACCAGCTTCCGTTCCCTGATGGCCATCTCAATCTGCTCCTCAATGGAGTGACTGAGCAATCTGCGTGAACCAAGGTTTTTGAACATGGTATCCGATGTCATAGGTCTGATGTCAGACATAATATAAGTATGCTTTTGTGCTTTGTCAAGTCCCTCAAAACAGCAAGATTTCGCGGATTGGGTGGCGCTATCTGCTGCTGAACTTGCGTTTCAGGTCGTCAATTGTGAACTTGGCGGGCTTCTCGACGGCCTTGGGCTTCTTGCCGGAGTGCTTGTGCTTCTCATGATGCACGTGCTTGTCCCCTCCCCGCTCACCCCGCTTCATCGTCAGGCTTATCCTCTTCAACTGCGGATTCACTTCCAGGACCCTGACCTTCACTACCTCGCCCACATGCACCACGGACGTCGGGTCCTTCACGAACCGGTCGGCGATCTGCGAAACATGCACGAGCCCGTCCTGATGCACCCCCACATCCACGAACGCACCGAAGTTCGTCACATTCGTGACAACGCCTTCCAGCTCCATCCCGGGTGTGAGATCTCCGATCGCATTCACTCCCTCTTTGAATGTCGCATACCTGAACTCCGCCCGCGGATCCCGTCCGGGCTTCTTCAGCTCGGCGATGATGTCCCGCACAGTGGGCTCCCCCGCATGGTCTGTGATGTACGCGACGGGCTTCACCTCGTCGAGACGTTCGGGTTGACGGCTGAGCTCTGCAATCGTCACGCTCAGGTCGCTCAGGATCTTCTCAGCGATCTGATAGCTCTCCGGATGGACCGCGGAATTGTCGAGGGCGTTCACGCCGTCCCGTACCCGCAGGAATCCTGCCGCCTGTTCAAATGTCTTCGGTCCGAACTTCGGGACCTGGCGGAGGTCGTCCCTGCTCCGGTAGGGTCCGTGTTCATTCCTGTAGCTGATCAGACTCTTCGCGATCGCGGCATTGACGCCGGCGACATACTTGAGGAGCTCGCGCGACGCCGTGTTGACGTCGACCCCGACGAAGTTCACGCAGCTCTCGACCGTCTCCTCCAGCCGCTTGCGCAGCAGTTTCTGATCCACATCGTGCTGATACTGTCCGACACCGATGGACTTCGGGTCGATCTTCACCAGTTCTGCAAGAGGGTCCTGAAGCCGCCGGCCGATGCTCACTGCTCCGCGGACCGTCACGTCGAGTTCCGGGAACTCCTCCCGGGCAAGCGGACTTGCGGAGTACACTGATGCTCCGGCCTCGTTGACCATCACCCGCACCGGTTTCGTTTCGAGCCCCGCAAGTACTTCCGCAACAAATGACTCGGTCTCCCTTCCGCCCGTACCGTTCCCGATCGCAACCAGTGCGACGTCATGCTGCGCAATCAATTTCGTCAGGGTCTGTGCAGCGGCAGTCCGTTCTTCAGCCGACTTATGCGGCTGGACAGTCACATGCTCCAGCAGCTTCCCGGTGGAATCCAGAACAACGATCTTGCATCCCGTACGCAATCCCGGGTCGATGCCGATCGTGGGTTTCATGCCGGCCGGGGGTGACAGGAGGAGTTGACGCAGATTCGACTCGAACGTTGTGACCGATTCTTTCTCCGCCGTTTCCCTGCATTGCGCCCTCACCTCGCTCACCAGGGACGGGCGCATGAGCCTCTCGAATGCATCCTGGACAAGCGTCTCATAGAACGCGCGCACGGAAGCGTCGCCGGCGCGAATGGCGGCGGTCCGGAGGTATGCCACGACCGTCTGCTCTTCGAACGTGAGATCGAACGCCAGAATGTTCTCCTTTTCGCCGCGCAGGAGGGCCAGCATGTTGTGCGGGTGAATCTCCCTGGCCTTCGCCTTGAACCCGCGGTACATTTCGAACTTGGTGGTGCCGGCCGCATGTTCCGGCTTGACTTCCGACGCGAAGACCCCCTGCTCGAACATATACGAACGGAGATACGCACGATACTCTGCACACTCTGCCACTTCTTCCGCAAGGATATCCGCCGCGCCAGCCAACGCGTCGTCCGCAGAGAGAACGCCCTTCTCAGCCGACACGAACGGAAGGGCCTGTGCCTGCAGGTCGAATGACTGCACCTCGGGCACGTTCGCCCCTCTGATGAGGTCCGCGAGCGGCTCCAATCCCCTCTCCTTCGCCACGATAGCGCGCGTCCGTTTCTTCGGGCGGTACGGAAGATACAGGTCCTCGAGCTCCGTCTTCTGCGTGCAGGCTTCGATTTTCCGGCGGAGTTCGTCCGTCAGCTTTCCCTGCTTCGCGATCGTCTCAAGAATCGAGGCCTTCCGCTGCTGCATCTCCGTCAGATATGTGTACCGGTCGAAGAGCGCGTGTAACTGCGTCTCGTCCATTTCCCCTGTGCGCTCTTTCCGGTACCGGGCGATAAACGGAACCGTCCCGCCCTCCTTCCGCAGCTGCAGGGCATTCCGCACCTGGCCCGGTTGAAGTTTCAGTTCACTGGCGAGTACCCCTTCAAAATCGATCATGCTCCTGACGTCCTTTCCACCTCGTGCATCCGTTGAGACCTGGTCGTGCGCGGAGAGCTCTGGTTCACTGCGGCACGGACCGCCTGTACTGATCCACATACAAACCCATCCGTTCAAACGGTATGGGCACAAATCCAGGGATGCGCTTCAGGACCGCTGCCCCTTCCTGAAGTCGGAAATCCATCCGGGCCGCATCCACGAACCCCGGATCACGCTCCGCGACATAATTGTTCGAGAACGTGCACTGGGCGTACTCTCCGACCAGCCGGTACGTCTCTTCGTAACCGACAATCAGGTTCCGTTCGAACACATTCCGCCGCGGCCGCATCCCGACATACGTGACGCTATCAGGGAGGAGATCGAACCAGTCGCGCAGCAGGGGATACCGCTCGCTGTACGGCGGTGTGCGGACATTCAGATCCCGCGTCAGACGCCGGCGATAGATGCCTTCCGGTCCGAAGAAATACGGGATCTGGAACATCCCGAAATCATACCACATCGACTTCAGCTGGTACACCGGGCCATACCCTTCCACGAAGATGTTGTTCCGCACGACGATATCATGTCCGCCGTTGCTGTAGACCGTCCCATATGTGGCTACTTTGTAGAATACATTTCCCTCGATCAGCACATTGCAGGTGGCATCATCGCAGTACACCCCCATGATCCATTTCCTGTCCGGCCGCCCGACGTGATGGAAGAAGTTGTAGCGCACGATATTCCCCTGATCGCTCGGATCACGTCCCAGGTACCAGGCCGAGGCGTCGTTCGAATTGAGGGCGACATGGTGCACATGGTTGTACTCGAAGACGTGGTCGTTTCCGCGCACGAACATGGCCTGGAGGTCGGCGTTGTAGATCTCGTTGTGGGCCACCAGGTTCCCGCAGCCATCGACGCTGATGCCGGGCCACTGTGCCCTGTAGTGGCGGTTGTAGTCGTGTATGCGGCAGTTTATGACCGCCGAGTTGCCGGGGACCAGGTGCTTCTTGCTCCCCCCACCCAGCACGATCCCGCCCGCGCCGGTATTATAGACGTCGCAGGAAAGCACGCGGTGGTATGATCCCGCATTCCGCTCCCAGGTCGTCCACTTGTAGTAGTGCATCTGGAAAGCCCCGATGGTGCGGGATGCCGCCACGCCGTCATAGTCGTCTGCCGTCAGATGCGGAAACGTCTGCCGTGCTCCCTGCCCGAAGAAAATGCCGCATGTTCCCAGGTTGCGCACACTGCACCCGGCTATGGTCACGTGACTTCCGCCTTCAACGGCAATCCCGAGGCCGCGGCCCAGCTCCACGATGAAGTTCTCCAGGAACACGTGTGAAACCCCCTGCAGCGCGATCAGCGGTTCTTCGACGATCGACACGGAAAGGCGCAGGCTCCCGATCGGTCCGGGCGGCCAGAAGTAGAGAAAGCCATCCTTCCGGTCGAGGTACCACTCGCCCGGCACAGTGATCTCTTCGAGAAGATTCAACGCGGCGTAGCTGTTGAACGGCTCTCCCGTGCCGACGCCGTACATGTGCGGGGTCGCCATCGTCACCCGTTTTCTGATCGTGTCGATCGACGCCACACGGATCTTGTCGTCAGCGAAGCCCCACTTGAAATATCCCTGGAACCAGAGGTCGTCTGCTCCGTACCAATCGGCGTGGCGGGGATCCGTATAGACAAACGTTCCCCCCCGGATGTTCACGTAATCCCCGATCCGGGGCACGGAGCCCGGGTCGATCACTTCGCCGATCATGATCTCCCCGCTGTCCGGGTAGCGGGCGAGCTGCATGGGGGTCTCATTGCAGAAGAGCTCCAGTGGCGCAGGCTCAACGGCATGACCATGACCGGCCTGCTTATGCCGGCCGTAGTCCGTGATCCCTGCTGCCCTGAGATCGCACACGAGCACGTGCCTCCGTGCCTCCGGCCGGATACGGCCGAGAGCACGAGGATCCGACACGGGTCGGAAGCTCCTGCAGGAAAGGTCCATGCCCCCGATGATCCGGACTTCCTCGCCGTCAGCGGCGCGGTAGCGAACCGGACTCTGCGCGGTACCGCCGTCCTCTTTCTCCAGCATGAATGTCCTGTTCAGCACATACGTCCCGCCGCGCACCACAACAGTGATGCCCCCGGCCGGAAGGCCATCCCGGCGGATGAGATCCCGCACTGCATCCCGCGCGCCCTCAAGCGTGCGCAACGGGCGCGACGAGGTGCCCGGATTGCTGTCTGATCCGGCGGGTGACACGACAAGCTCGGCCGCTTCCACCAGACTGGCGGAACAGAAGAGCATGACGACGCCAAGAAGCCGGAGGATCATCAACATTTCTGAGAGCAGTGCATGTCTGTAATTGCATTGTGAGAGATCATGCGGTCGTCCGAACAGCTTTCCCTCCGGGATCTGCCTCATGTATCCAGTCCTCCGGGGGGTCTTTGATTGTGCGCACACATCCCGTTCCTCCTTGCAGAGCTCTGTGAACACGCATCACCTTCCCGATCGCTCCGGTTCAATCCCCCGCCGCTGTATGCGGCCGCCGACGCAGATGCGTTGTGTCTACGCGTTGCATTCACGCCTTGTCTTCACGCCTTGTGTTTGCGCCTTGTGTCTACGCGTTGCGTTCACGCCTTGTCTTCACGCCTTGTGTTTACGCCGTGTGTTTTCGCCGTGTGCCTACGCCGTGTGAAACACTTCCTCCATCGGCGCCCACCACTCTCCCGGCTTCACTCCCGGCACCGGCTCCTGGCACGGGATCGTCACCTTCCACCACTCCTGCGTCACTGGATCGGCTGCCATCTTCTTCATGTCCGCATCGAAATCCTTGCCGATGTACTCAAAGTAACTGTAGAGGACATTGTCTCGCAGGAAGATCGAGTAATTCCGGATGTTGCACGCCCTGATCGTGGCGAGGACCTCAGGCCACACTGCCGCATGGAGGCGAACGTATTCGTCAACGTGTTCCGGCTTGACGCGGATAACCATGCCATAGCGTTTCATCGTCGATGTCCCTCAATGAATGATTGGATGCGCAGGACGATTTCCGG
>Ga0316605_10002425_pt1 | contig 10598 bp, 10 predicted proteins | sample OWC_soil_day20_n_FD_207666 | JGI IMG/M metagenome (GOLD analysis project Ga0316605, IMG submission 207666) | Wetland soil microbial communities from Old Woman Creek delta, Ohio, United States - OWC_soil_day20_noCT | ecosystem: Environmental > Terrestrial > Soil > Wetlands | place: USA: Ohio... | reverse complement strand
ATGAATTCGAACGCAACCCCGCCGCCCTGCGAATACTCGCCCAATCTATCGTTGATATCCCGGTCCCGCTGGGTTTTTTCAAAAATTTTACCGTTGAAAAGAACGGTAAATACAAAAATACGGTTAACATAAAGGTCCATGGCCTTCTTCCCCTGACAACCTCGGTAAAACTCCTCGCTTTTTATGCCGGGGTTACGGAGGTAAACACCCTTGAAAGGATCAGAAAGCTTGTGGAAAAGGGAGTAATACCCGCCGGCCGTTCAGAATTTATCGAACAGGCCTTCGAAACATTCCTGGGGCTTAAGATCCAGAACAACCTGAGTAATCTCGACGAGGGCCGGGATTTCAGCAACAACATCAATCCGGCGAATTTGAACACCCGACAGAAGCAATTATTAAAGGATTCATTTCTGGCCGTATCGGAGATACAGAAGATAACAAAGGATGTGCTCAAGACGATGTAAAAACCGAAGTGGCAGTTCGCTCTGGATTTCACCCCGTCTGTTAGTTTAATATTATCTCGCGCTTCATGTTCTGAAAATGTCGGAACGAAAATATTCCGGAGGCACCACACATATGAGCTCGTTGACACGCAAAGCGGCAATTGTAGGGGTAGGCGAATCGGACCTCGGATATACCCCGGACAAGACATTTCTGCAGCTTATCGGCCAGGCGACACAGCGCGCCCTCGATGACGCCGGACTGAAAAAAAGCGATATCGATGGCCTGTTCTCTGCAGGATGGCTTACAATGGAATCGATCATGGTTGCCGAGTATCTCGGTATACAGCCGGCATATTCGGACAATACCCTCCCGGGCGGCTCGGCATTCGAGTTCCATGTCGAACACGCGGCGGCCGCCATTGCTGCGGGGCTGTGCGAAACGGCGCTTATCTGCTATGCGGAGACGCGCCTGTCTGACCGGAAAAGGAAGATGGGTTTGAATTTCGCAACAGGTTCCCCGCAGGAACCGGAGGAACAGTTTGAAATTCCATACGGTCAGTGGGTCCCGATACCGACGTACGCGCTTGCGGCACAACGCCATATGTACCAATACGGGACAACGAGCGCCCAGCTCGCCGAGATAGCGGTTGCGGCCCGAAAGTGGGCTGAGCTAAATCCGGCGGCTTCGATGCGTGATCCTTTGACCGTGGATGACGTCCTTGCCTCACCCATGATGAGCACCCCGCTTCGCCTGAGGGATTGCTGCCTCGTCAGTGACGGCGGGGGCGCGGTCATAATAACCACGGCCGAACGGGCAAAGAGCCTGCGTAAAAAGCCGGTTTGGGTGCTCGGATGCGGAGAGGCGCATACGCATCGGAGCATCACCGGAATGCCCGATCTCACGGTGACGCCTGCAAAATTCTCCGGCGAAAGAGCATTTAGGATGGCAGGACTCACCCCCTCGGATATTGATGTTCTTCAGCTTTATGATTCCTTCACGATCACAGTCCTTTTGCAGCTTGAAGATCTCGGCTTTTGTCCGAAAGGAGAGGGAGGACGTTTTGTCGAAGACCAGCGGCTGGCGCCGGGAGGCTCCCAGCCCGCAAATACGGGGGGCGGAGGGCTTTCCTGCCTTCATACCGGTATGTTCGGTATCTTCCTGCTGACTGAAGGCACGAGGCAGCTTCGCGGTGAAGCGGGACAGCGGCAGGTGCCTGATGCCAGGCATGCGCTGTGCAACGGGATCGGAGGGTCACTGGCATCAAGTGGTACCGTAATTCTGGGGGTGGAATAGATCATGACGACGGAATACGTAAAACCATTGCCGTACATACATGCCGAGACAAAGGCATATTGGGACGGAGCAAAATCACATGAACTCCTCATCCGCAAATGCGTAACCTGCGGCCAGTTCCATTTTTACCCGCGCGAGTTCTGCCCGGCGTGTCTTTCGTCGGATGTCGAATGGGTGAAGGCAAGCGGCCGGGGCACCGTTTATTCGGTTACTGTCTGCCACCGCCCCGCACCGCGTTTTGAAAAAGATGTTCCCTATAATCTGGCCCTTATCGAGCTCGAAGAAGGCGTCCGCATGATGAGCAATATTGTGGACTGCCCCAACGATGATATAAAGATAGGGATGACCGTAGAGGTCGTCTTCGACAGTGTCACGCCGGAGGTAACGCTCCCGAAATTCAGACCGCTAAAGTGACCGGGCCGTCCGGCGGATGGGGGAGGATGGCTCCTGGCGGGTTATTGTAGGAAACTTGAAACTAAGTTTCTTTTCAACAAGGCTTAGATTCGGTATCCGTTACGATACTGGCATCTCCGTGTTTCTCCATTTCAGATTTTTCGCACTCCGGGCATTCGGGGGGTTCTTCCTCACCGGGTATTGCGACGAAAGCAACGCCACACTTCCTGCAGATAAATTCTTTTTCGGCCATTAATCACCTCGCGATTTCGTTCCTTGACAATAAATAAGAATGACGGCAATTCCTGTCAAGCCGTCGTCTCCGGTATGCCCTGATTGTCAAGGCGGTAGATACATCAGGAAAGATCCTGAAGGGTGAGCCCGGTAACCTGATTTCAATGGGAAGGGAGTGTCGATCGAAGGTTTACGTTGCCTCGATCAGTGCAATTTGAATATCCATCACATTTGTTCCCGTCGGCCCGGTAATGATGAGATCGCCGGTTTCCTTGAAGAAATTGTATGAATCGTTACGGCTGAGATAATCTTCCGGATCGAGGCCTTTGGCGCGGGCACCTGGTATCGTGTCCCCGTCGACAATTGCACCCGCCGCATCGGTTGGGCCGTCCGTTCCGTCCGTGCCCCCCGAAAGGAACGTTATTCCGTCAATTCCTGAAATTTCCCGCGCAAACGCGAGGGCCAGTTCCGTATTTCTGCCTCCGGCCCCATCGCCTTTAACGGTAACCGTTGTTTCGCCTCCGTAAATGAAACACATGCTTTGTCTGCCGGGGACCTGAAGTCTCTTGTGCGTCGAGATAGCGGCAGCGGCAAAACGCCCGGCTATCACCCGGGCCTCGCCCTGGATATTGTTCGCCGGAGCGACAGCAACGAAACCGCGTTCAAACGCCTTTTGCTGCGCGGCTGCGGTCGCTTTCTGGTTATTCGCGATAATTATGTTCTCGATACTGGCGAAAACGGGGTCATCCTTTTTCGGTGTATCGGGTATTACGCCGGAAGAACCTGAATTTAAATGGATCAGGACTTGTTCGGGCACTTTGTCCATGAGGTCGTATTTGCGCAGGATGGCAATCGCGTCATCGTACGTCGTCGGGTCGGGTGCGGTCGGGCCGGAGGCTATGACATCGAGGCGGTCGCCTATGACGTCGGACAGGATAAGGGATATCCCCGGGGCCGGGTATGCCGCCTTTGCGAGCTGCCCGCCTTTTACGCCGGAGATGTGCTTGCGCACGGTGTTGAGCTCGTCTATCGCTGCGCCGGACTTGAGAAGAAGCCCCGTTACGGCCTGTTTTTCCGCGAGCGATAAGCCTTCCGCAGGCAGTGACAGGAGCGCCGACCCCCCGCCCGATACCAGGTTGAGGACGAGCGATCTCTCGTTAGCCCCTGCGGCGAGCCTTACGATCTCCCGAGCAGCATTTACGCCCGCCTCGTCCGGAATGGGGTGGCCCGCTTCGAAGACCCGGACAGATGCGGGAAACACCGCATCCTTCACGTGTCCGTATTTTGTCAGAACGACCCCCTTAACGGGGATTTCGGGAGGCAGGCCTTCGATAGCCGCCTTTGCCATGGGGGCTGCCGCCTTGCCGAAACTTATAAAGATAATTTCCTTGAGGGCCTTCTCACGGTAGACATCGAGGACATGCGGCATACATTCGCGTACCGAGGCTCCGGGCTCAACTGCCCGGATGGCGGCCTCGAAAATATCGCGTATCGTTTGTTTTCGCTCGTCGGCGGTCATGTCATTCCAGGTCAACGAGGACGGGTGTGTTGCAGGTCTGCTGTATCTTCTGTTCCTGCTCCGGGAGCTTGATAACGTCCGAGGGGCACGTAGAGGCGCATAATCCGCACGCCACGCAGGCATCTTCGTTTATATGGGCTTTCGGGATACCGGTATTCATTATGGGGCCGAAGACCGAGACCTGCGTTTCGGTGATCGTGATATCTATGGCCTTCTGAGGGCACGCGTCCTTGCATGAGCCGCACCCGCTGCAGCGCTCCTCCTCCATCGTCGGGTAGAGGCGCTCCTCTTCCCTGTCGAGGATGATCTCGCCTACGGCTCCCAGGACCTCCCGGGGCTTCCAGCGTTTATCGCGGGGATGGCGCAGGAAACCGACATGATATTTTTTCCGGCTCCAGCGCGTCGGGTTCCAGCGCAGCTGCGGTTCCGAACGGTACACGGAAAGAAATTCGCGCCCTGCGAAATTGTTGGTGTAGTCGTTGAAATAAATGATGTGGTCCACATCGAACGAAACGTCCTTTCCGTCGCCTGTGATCGCAAAGCTGTCATTTGCAGGAACGAAAGACTGGTTTTCCTCGAGGTTGATGACTATGATCCCCTCACGCCGGGCTTTTTCAAAGGTCAACTCATCATAGGACGGCATAACGATGTTCTTCGTTATGATGTAAACGGTCTTTCCCGCCTGCTTTAACGACCGCGCCGCCTCGACGAAACGTGCCGACATGTATTCATAGAACATCGCATCGCCCGGGTCGTCCGTACCGAGATAGAAGGCAACGGATGCAGGATCGCCATCCGGCATTTTTATCTCCGGAGGCTCTTCATCCAGCAAAAGCCCCTTATCACGGCTCTGTGCAGTAAGCATGTCCGCGTCCCTGACCGCAAGGACGCCCGCACCGAACCCCGTCAAAATGGAATCCTTGATATTCATGGGCTCAAGCGCCCCTCCGCAGGCGAACACGCCTTCGGCATCGGTCGCAAGCGGGGCCTTTTCCGCGGCAAAACCGTACTCATTCACCGAGAAACCGAACAGTGCGCCAAGGTCCTTCATGCCCGGATTGGGGCGCAAGCCTATGGCGAGGACAACGTAGTTGAACCGCTCTTCCTTCAGTTCTCCATCGACGAAGTACCGGACCGTGACCCCGGTATCATCCTCTTGAAAGTAACGGGAGTTGGCCCGCACAAAACGGACACCTGCATCGCGGTAGATCTTCTCGAGATAAAATTCCTGGCCGAAAAGTCTCAGGTCGTTGTAAAAGACAGCTATCTCCGGTTTCGCGCGCTGAAGCGTCCACTTGACCTCGCGTATCGTGTACGAGCAGCACACCGACGAACAGAGCGGATATTCCTTCGAGCGCGATCCCACGCACAGGAAAAAGCCTATTTTATCGAAATCTTCCGGCAACTCGCCCATCTTCTGGTCAATCTTTGCGTCGTATTCGAGGCTTGTCAGGACCCGTTTCCCCTTATATTCCACCGGGTCGTAGGGTGAAAGACCGGCGGCAACGATAACCCTGTCAACATCGAGAGCCTCACCGTTCGTAAGCGTCACGGAAAATCCGCTGTTCACCTTTCGGGCATCCTTCACCGAGACGTCCTTGATAACACGAAGGTGCGGGTCATCCTTTATCTCGTCGTAAAACGTCTTGAACCCGATGCGGCAATTGGCTATACGCGCCATTGTCCCGCCCGGTTCGGGGGCGCTCTCGAGAATGACCGCGTTATGGCCTTCCTTGAGCACGACCTTGGCCGCCGAAATACCGCTTATGCCTGCGCCTATTATCAGAACGTTCATAATGCGCTCTTCTCTCCCATGATGTAGAGGAGGAGGTCTGTAAAGTATATGACCTTCCGTTCTCCCGAAAAGGTCTTGAGTGCCATGTGGCACAGGGGACAGAACACGACGAGCGTTCCCTTCGATTTTTCGAGAATGATGCGGGAAAGCTTTTCGGTAACCGATTTATCGATAAATATCTGGTTGCCCCCGCAGCAGCGGTCTTTCGCCGCCTCCCCTGAAACCTCGCCGCCGAACCGGGCGATCGTCTCCTCCATGATGTTCTTGTTGCGGATCGCGGTCTCTCTCGGGCGCAGCAAAATGCACCCGTAGTAGGGGGTAAAGACCTGGCCTTTCAGGTCCCTTGCCTGCTTCATCGACGCGAAAAACGATTCGTCAAAAATATCGAGCGGGTGAATGACGCCGAACTCGTAGGTCTCGTCAGCTTCTTTGAGGTTCTTGTAGCACGCCGGGCATGGCGCAACGATATCGTGAAAATGTCCCCGTGCTTTTTCAAGGTTCTTCTTCGAGAAATTTGTGAGTTCTTTTCGGTCGCCGTACTCGAATGCGCCGCAGCAGTTCCAGTCCGGGATCTCTTTCATGGTGTGCCCCGCCCGTGCAAAAATTTGCCGTATGCCCTTATCAAGCTTATGTGCAGAACCGGTGAGCGAACAACCGGGATAATAACCGTATTCCATCTTATGTCCTTTTGACCTTGTGCGGCAGGTGAAACCCCATGTATTCCATCCACCGCGTCACATGCTGTATATATCCGCCTTTTATAAGGAACGGCACCGCCATCATCAGCACATACGGCTCGTATACCCTGCCGAAGAGCGAAACGGACCCCTTGAACGCCTTTTCGAACGGGGATTCCATCTTCAATTCGTGGCGCAGCGCCCGGATGACATCCGGTATCCGTATCTCCCACGGGCACGCTCCCGTGCACCGGTAACATCCCGTACAGGACCTGACCAGGGGTTCGTCTGCCGATATGTCCTTGCCAAGGAAGAGCCTCTGGAGCATCTCCTGGGGATTCGTATTGCCCGCAACATCGTTGACCGAGCAGACCGAAGCGCAGATCTTGCATCCAAGGCACACGGAAAAATCCTGCCTTTCATAATCGGTCAATTCTATGGCATGATCAGTCTTCGGCATCTTTCAATTCATCCTCGTTAAAGGTAACGAACGGCAGCATCTCCTGCGCGCTGCGCCCGGACATGTATGAGAATATCCCCTGTAGCCTTTCCGATATTCCCTTGAAATACTTCGTGAGCGGTATACCCTGGGGACACGCCTCTTCGCAGGCGCCGCACCCGACGCACGTCTGGGACACGTGGTACATCCGGATAAGATGGAATAATTCCTTGCCGCGCGGCATTTCGGTCGAGCCGGAGCGGAATATCTTATTGAAGAGCGCGTCGCCTTTCGGGAGATAGTCGTCCCCGTTAAAGACACAATCAACGCAATAGCAGACCGGGCACATGTCCCTGCAGTTCATGCACATGATGCACTTGGAAAAATCTTTCCTGAACTCCGCCATATCGACCTGAAAATCGGGTTTGTCTGTCGCAGGTGCTATGGCCATCTGTGCTGATAATTCCTCTTCGGGGCCTTCGATGAGGGAAAGAAATGTCCCGCCTTTTTCCGTGTACGGCAGCGCCCAGTATTGCCCGCTTGCGTCACGCCGTATCCCGGCATCGCCGACAACTCCTCTTCGCTCGCGGCAATTCGCGCAGGCGAAACGCGCCCTGCCCGAGTCCTGCCCGAGGACGTCGATATCTGAGTCGACCGGCACGTCATTTTCCTTCGATGATACCGTCCCGGAGCAGTCAACCGACACAGCGATAATATTCTCGGGTTCAACCTGGGAAAGCTTGACGAGTTCGACATACGAGCGTATCTCGCACGGCCGGAGCACGAGGACTATTTTTGCCCCTTTGGAAAAAAGACGCCTGAGGTAAAGGGAGCCGTTCAAGGCAAAGATATGGTTCGTGACCGACATGTTCTCGAGGGCGTCTTTGAAAACCCGGTGGCGTATCGTCGTTCCGTCCTTTTCGAAACCCATGACGAGGTAGTCTCCGCCGCTCAAGAGCTTGCCGAGCGCTCCTTCGATCTGACCGTTCGTGATCTTCTTACCGACCATTTTTCTTGTCCTTTATGTCGTTGTACATTTCCGTGACCTTCTCGACGAAGCGCCGCGCCTCGGCCGCGCTTACCCAGAAGAGGCGAAGTTTGTCCTTCATACCGAAAGCGTCGAACTGCTCCTTCAGGGCGGCGATCTTCCTTCGGGTGAAATAATTCCCCTTGATGAAATGGCAGTCCCCCGGGTGGCATCCCGCGACGAAAACACCATCGGCCCCTTCGAATATGGCCTTGATGACGAAGGCCGGGTCGACCCTGCTCGAACAGGGGACCTGGACGAGTTTGACGCCGTCGGGGTATTTCATCCTCAGGCTTCCCGCCATCTCGGATGCCTTGAACGTGCAGAACGAACAGGCGAAACCGACGATCTCAGGGTTCTTTTCGATCTTCTCTTCCATTACAATACCTCTGCCGATTTATTCACATTGCCTCCAGGAGCGCGCTTATCTCATCACCGATTATCGTGTCCACGTACCCCTTCAGGCTGATCGCGGACGACGGGCACGTCGCGTTGCACAGCCCGCAGCCCATGCATGCCGCCTCTTCGACATGCACGACATGTTTGTCCTCGTCGTACTTTATCGCCTTCGCCACGCACGCCTGCTCGCACATCCGGCAGCCGCTGCACCGCTTCGCATCGACGATGGAGATGAACGGGTCAACGAACGCGTACCCCAGGTTGAGGAAACCATAGAGCTTAAGGGCCGATGCCCTCCCGTGGTTTATCGATTCCTCGACATCCTTCGGCCCCGAACAGGAGCCCGCTATGAAGATGCCCTTTACGGCTGTATCGAAAGGACGCAGCTTGATGTGGGCCTCGAGGAAGAACTTGTCCTTATCCAGGCTGATCTTCAGCAGGCTTGCCATTTCCCTCGACGTCGCCGGGGAGGACATTCCGATAGACAGGACGACAAGATCGAACTCGCGTTCGAACACTTCGCCGAGAAGCGTGTCCTCACCGCGGAGCACGATCCCCTCGGGTTCCGGGATGATCTCCGCAATATTGGCGCGCGTGAAAAGAACGCCTTTCTCCTGCGTATCCTCGAAGAATTCCTCGCCCCCGCGCGGATGGGCGCGCATATCCATGTAAAATGACTCCACATAGGAGCCTTCGAATCTCTCCTTGATGCCTTCCGCCGCCCTCAGGGCATTGATGCAGCATATGCGCGAGCAGTAGGGCCTGCCGATCTGCTCATCCCGCGAACCGACGCAATGAAGGATGGCGACCCTGGGGTTGTCGGGGAGGTTAAGACTTTCCCCGGCCCGTTCGAGGTCGAGGGTCGTCACGATCCGCGGGTCCCTGCCGTATCCAAGCTCCGGTTTTATGTTGGGATCGAACGGGGTAAAACCGATGGCAACCACGACGCCTCCCGCCATGATCTTCTTTTCACCGTTCGGTGTGTCAACGGTCGCCTGGTAATTGCCGAAGAAACCTTCGAAATTTGTAAGCTTCGAAGAGGTGAATATTGCGACGTTATCGCGGCCCCTGAGTTCCTTCTCCATGCCGGCGATTATGTCGGCCCCGTTTTTGCGGGACGGCCATACGCTTTTGAGCTCCCGGACGCGGCCGCCGAGTTCAGGCGCCTCCTCGACGAGGTAGACGTCCATGCCCATCTTCGAGAGAAAAAGGGCGGCGCTCAAGCCCGAAACCCCGCCGCCAAGGACGAGGGCGGACTTGTTCACGTCGACCTGCTTTTCTTCGAGCGGTATATAGTGGGCCGCCCCGTAGAGGCCCGACAGGATGAGGCGTTTCGCCTTCTCGGTGTTCTGGACCATGTCATCGCCGACCCAGCTGCAGTGTTCACGAATGCTGACACGGCGCAGGAGGAACGGGTTCACGTCCTTCTTTCTTAAGAGGTCCTTGAAGAGCTCGCCGTGCAAGGAAGGGGCGCACGATGCGACGATGACCCGGTCGAGGCCCTGCTTTTCGATGCTGTCCGTGATCATGTTCTGCCCGGGTTCCGAGCACAGGAAGGGATAGTCCTCCGAAACGGTGACCTGGGGGTATTTCCTGAAATACTCGCTTAAACCCGCGACGTCGACCGTGTGCTTGATGTTATGCCCGCAATGGCAGATGAATATCCCTGTCTTCATGAACCGGTTCCCTCTGCAATATATTCCATGCACCGCGATGCTGCCTCGCCTCCTGATGCGACGGTGTCGGGCACATCCTTCGGCCCCGACCCCATGCCGCACACGAAGATGCCGTCGACATTCGTCTCGGACGGCGTCACGGCATCGACCTTGATAAACCCGTATTCGTCGCGCTCGACCGAGAGGATGTCGCATAACTCCACGGTCGCCTTGCGCGGCCGGACCCCTGTCGCAAGGATGACCATATCAACCTCGACGTCGCGCATCTCGCCCGTCAGCATGTCCTCGACCCGCACGATGAGACATTCATCGCCCTGGGTGACCTCTCCGGGGATTCCCCGGATATACAGGGCCCCGTTCTCCTGGGTTGTCTTGTAGAACTCGTCATACCCCTTGCCGTATGCCCTGACATCAATATAGGAGACGTATACCTCGGAGTCCTTTATCCGGTCCTTTACGATGGAGGCATGCTTCGCGGTGTACATGCAGCAGACACGCGAGCAGTAGCGCGCACCGCTTAAGCGGTCCCGTGAGCCCACGCACTGGATAAAATAAAAGCGCTTCGGCTCTTTCCCGTTCAGCAGTATGTCGCCGCCCGTCGGCCCCGTGACCGAGCAGATCCTCTCGAATTCGAGGCCCGTCACGACCCCGGGGAGCGTCCCGTAGCCCAGCTCCTGTTTTTCTGTCGGGTCGTAGACATCG
>Ga0316605_10002423_pt1 | contig 10604 bp, 8 predicted proteins | sample OWC_soil_day20_n_FD_207666 | JGI IMG/M metagenome (GOLD analysis project Ga0316605, IMG submission 207666) | Wetland soil microbial communities from Old Woman Creek delta, Ohio, United States - OWC_soil_day20_noCT | ecosystem: Environmental > Terrestrial > Soil > Wetlands | place: USA: Ohio... | reverse complement strand
GACCGGCGGATGGGCCAGCTGCGCCCCGAGCGCGAGCAGCTCGGCGTGCACGGCCGGCTCATCGGCGGCCGAGGCCGCGCGCGCGATCAGCATGCGTGCCACCGCCTCGTCGCCTCGGTGATACGCCAGCCGGGCCGCGCGCAGCGCCAGCCGGGCCGCCGGTGCTGCAAGGTCGGCGCGCTCGAGGGCCGCGAGCACCGAGGGCTCGTCGAGCTCGTCGATCGTCGCAGGATCCAGCCGCGCCGGATCGCTGCCGACCGAAGACGAGCTCTCATGCGTGGCGTGGACCTCGTTGCCGTGCGACTCGCGCTCGCTCCACACCCCGGCCGGCGGCTTCGCCCCACAGGCGGTCAGCAGCACCGCGAGCAACGACCATGCGCGGGGCATTGTTACTCGTCGAGCAGGCTACGAACCCGGTCGAGCAGGCGGCGGCGTGGGGCGGTAGGCTTGGGGTCGTGCTCGCCGATCGAACGCGCGAGCTCCTCGATCAGCTCGCGCTGGCGCGCGGTCAGCTCGGTCGGGACATCGACCTGCACGTGGACCAGGTGGTCGCCGCGCGGAGCGGTCTTGCCCGCTGCCTGGGGGATGCCACGACCGCGGATGCGAAACACGCGACCGGGCTGGGTGCCCTCGGGAATCCGCATCTTGACCGGCCCATCGAGCGTCGCGACGTCGATCACGGCGCCGAGCGCGGCCTGGGTGAAGCTGATCGTGTGCGCGCTCCGGACATCGATGCCGTCGCGCTCGAAGATCGGGTGCTCTGCGACGCGAACCATGACGTGGAGATCGCCGCTGGCGCCGCCGCCTTTGCCCGGCTCTCCCTCGCCCTTCATCATCTTGACCGTGCCGGGCTTCATGCCGGGCGAGACGATCACGGTGAACTCGCGGGTCTTGCCGTCCCCGCTCGGGATCGTGATCGTCTTGCTCGCGCCGAACGCGGCCTCCTCGAACGTGATCTCGAGGGTGTAGCGGATGTCCTTGCCGCGCAGCTTGCCGCGACGGCGCCGGAACACGTCGTTGATGATGCCCTGCGCGGCATCGACCACGGCACCGAGGCCGCTCGCGCTGTCATCGGGGTGCCCCCAACGATCGTAGCGCGCGCGGGTTTCCTTCTCCGATAACACGGCGTAGGCCTCGTTGATCTCGCGAAACCGCTCGCCGCCGTCCTCGGGACCGACGTCGGGGTGGTGCTTGCGCGCGAGCTCGCGGAAGGCCCGCTTGATGTCGGTCTCGCTCGCATCGCGCGAGATCCCGAGCACCAGGTAGTAATCGCGCTTCTTGCGTGCCATCAGGGTGTCTCGCCGGAGCTTGCATCTGCGGCGGCGTAGACCGCCTCGCCGATTCGCTGAGCCGAGACCTCGAGCCGCGCCACGGCGTCCTGGACCAGGCCGAGGTCGTCGCCTTCAAGTGCAGCTTTGCACTCCGCGAGCTCGGTGAAGAGGAAGTCTCGCTCGTCATCTGGAAGCAGTGCGCCGAATTCCTCCATGGCCTTGTCGGACGAATACAGCAGACCTTCGCCCTTGTTGCGCGCCTCGGCGAGCAAGCGCCTGACCTGGTCGTCGTCTGCCATCTGGCTCGACTCCGCGACCAGGCGCTCGATGTCGTACTCGGAGAGCCCGGTCGATGGGGTCACGGTGACCCGGTGACTACGCCCGGTTCCGTGATCGCGCGCCGAGACGCTCAGCACGCCGTCGGCATCGATGTCGAACGAGACCTCGATCTTCGGCACGCCGCGCGGGGACGGCGGGATCCCGGTGAGCTCGAAGTTCGCGAGCGACTTGTTGTCGGCGGACATCTCGCGCTCGCCCTGGAGCACGTGAACGTTGACGAACGCCTGGTTGTCGACCGAGGTCGAGAAGATCTCCGTCGCCCGTGCGGGGAGCGACGTATTGCGCGGGATCAGCCGGGTGAACACGCCGCCTGCGGTCTCGACGCCGACTGACAGCGGCGTGACGTCGAGGAGCAGCACCTCCTCGACCTCGCCCGTGAGCACGCCACCCTGGATCGCGGCGCCGACCGCCACCACCTCGTCGGGGTTGACCCGGCGACTCGGCTCCTTGCCGAACATCTCGGCGACGAGCGCCTGGATCCGCGGCATCCGGCTCTGACCGCCGACGAGGATCACGACGTCGATGTCGTCTGCCGTGAGGCCGCAGTCTTCGAGCGCGCGCTTGCACGGCTCGAGTGTTCGCTGGACCAGCGGCTCGACGAGGGCCTCGAGCTCGGCGCGCTCGAACACGATCTGGAGGTGACGCGGTCCATCGGGGGCGGCCGCGATGAACGGCAGGTTGATCTCGGTCTGGAACCCGCTCGACAGCTCGATCTTCGCCCGCTCCGAGGTTTCCTTCAGGCGCTGCAGCGCCATCCGGTCGCCGCGCAGGTCCATGCCGTCGTTCATCTCCTGGAACTTCGCGAGCAGGTGCTCGACGATCGCGTTGTCGAAGTCTTCGCCGCCGAGGAAGGTGTCGCCAGAGGTCGCGCGGACGCGGAACACGCCGCCATCGAGCTCGAGGATCGAGATATCGAACGTACCGCCCCCGAGATCGTAGACCGCGACGCGATGCGCACCCTCGGTCTCGACGCCGTACGCAAGCGCCGCCGCGGTGGGCTCGTTGACGATCCGGAGCACGTTGAGGCCGGCGATCCGGCCCGCGTCCTTGGTCGCCTGGCGCTGCGAGTCATCGAAGTACGCGGGGACCGTGATCACGGCCTCCGTCACCGGCTCGCCGAGCCAATCCTCGGCGGTCTGTCGCATCTTCTGAAGGACGAGCGCCGAGATCTCCGGGGGCGAGTAGTCGCGACCGCGCACCCGGACGTGGGCGTCGCCGTTGTCGGCTGCGACGATCTCGTAGGGCGAGGTCAACAGGTGGCGCTGCACCTCCTCGTCCTCGTACTTGCGGCCCATCAGCCGCTTCACCGCGTAGACCGTGTTCTCGGCGTTGGTCATCGCCTGGCGGCGCGCGGCCTGACCGACGAGCCGCTCGCCGGACTGGGCGAAGCCGATCACCGAAGGGGTCGTCCGCGAGCCTTCCGCGTTCGCGATCACGACCGCGGAGTCGCCGTCCATGACGGCGACGCACGAGTTGGTCGTGCCAAGGTCAATGCCGACGACGCGGGTCATTCTGTCTTGGCCGGTGCCTTCGCGACGACGACGAGGACGGGACGCAGCAACCGCTCACCGATCCGATAACCGCGCTGGAGGACCTGCACCACCGTGCCGGCCGGAGCGTCGCTCTCCTGCTGCGAGATCGCCTCGTGCAGGTTCGGATCGAACGGCTGGCCCATCGCTTCGACCGGCACGACCTCGAGCCGCTCGAACGCGGTCATGAACTGGCGAAGCACCAGCTGGACACCCTCGACGATCGGGTTCGTGCCCGCGTGCGACGCTGCGTGCTCGATCGCGCGCTCCAGGTTATCGACGACCGGCAGCATCTCCTTGAGGACCCTGGCCTTGGTCTCGAACTTCGTGTCCTCGATCTCGCGCTTCTGGCGCTTGCGAAGATTCTCGAGATCCGCGGCCGAGCGGAGGTAGCGATCCCAGTTGTCCTTCTTGTCTTTTTCGGCCGCTGCGAGCTGGGCGGTGAGATCGGCTGTGCCGTCCGCGCCGCGGGGCGCGTCGACCTCGACGGCGATCATGTCGCCGTCCGACCCGGTCACGTTCGTCCCGGACTCCGAACTGGCAGGAGTTGCGGGAGTTTCGTCGTGCTTGGGTTCTCCGCTCATCGAACAGACCATAACCAGCTTTGCCCACCCAGGCCAGCGCCTGAGGGCTCAACCAAGTGCAAGTGCAACCGACCTCCTCGCGGAAGCCGGCTACGACGACCCGAGGTCGGCCAGCAGCTGAGACACCGTGTCGGCGGTGACGTCGACGACCGACATCACCTTGCCGTAATTCATCCGCATCGGACCTATCACCGCGAGCGCGCCGATCGGCGCTTCTTCGGGGCCGTACGACATCGCGATCACCGAGCTCGAGGCGAGCGCCGACAGCGCGGTCTCGGCGCCGAGGAACACCTGGATCCCCTCGGCCGTCCGGGTCCGGTCGAGCAGCCGGATCAGGGTCTCCTTGTCCTCGAGCGTGCGGAGCAGATCTCGGGCGCGGTCCTGTGCGAGCGCATCGTCGAGCAGGTTGGCCTGCCCGGTGACGAGCACGTCGGCGGCGCGCTCTCGGTGCTCGACGAAGACGGCACGGCCGAGCCGCAACGCCGCCGAGATCGCCTCGTCGAACTGGTTCTTGTCCTCGCCGAGCTCGCGGATCACGCGCTCGCGGATCTCATCGAGCGTCATCCCTTTGAGCAGCGCGTTGAGGTAGCCGTGGATCCGCTCGAGCCGGCGGGGATCGACATCGTCGAGGATGATCCGGTTCTCGATCTGACCGTCGGTGGTCACGAGGATCGCGATCAGCTTGCCATCGCGCAGCGGGACGAACTCGATCTGGCCGAGGCGCTGATGATCGGGGTCCGGAGTGATGATGATCGCGGCATGCTGCGTCAGGTCGCTGAGCAGCCTGGACGCGCGCTGCACCACCTCATCTGGAGTCGGCGCGGCGACGCGATCGCGGATCTCGTCCTTCTCGCGCTGGGTCAGCCCGCGCACCTTGAGCAAGCTGTCGATGAAGAACCGCAGCCCCGAGGGTGTCGGCACGCGTCCAGCCGACGAGTGACGCTGCTCGAGCAGGCCCATCTCTTCGAGATCGGCCATGACGTTGCGCACCGTCGCGGGAGACAGTCCGAGGTCGTGCCGGCGCGTGATCGTGCGCGATCCCACCGGGTCGCCACCGTGGAGATACTCGGTGACGACCGCGTGCAGAATCTTCTGCGAACGCCGGGATAGCTCACTACCGCTCATGATCAGACTTCGCTCAGCTTACAGCCGCTGGGCGCGCCACGCTTGCACGATACGAGCCGCGATCCGATCGGCCATCAGAAAGCCATGCAGAGTCGGGCAGATCGCCCCATTCCGGCGCTCCGCGAGCCGTTCGGAGACCAACCAGTCGGCGATGCCCTCCGCGGGCAGCAGGCTCGCCTCGGCGACGCCGTCGGACGTCCGTAGCCCCAGCCAGGCGCGATCCGCGGCCATTTCGGCACGTGGGACGGCCACGACCTCGTCCGGCGCCCCTGGATCAGCCAGGTACGCTGCTGCCCGGCGCGGGTTGGTGGCGCGCACCGCGTCGCCCGAGGCCGCGATCTCCAGCGACGCGGCCCCGACCCCGAGCCCGAGGTACGGCGTGCCTCGCCAGTACAGGCTGTTGTGCACGGCGCGCTTGCCGGGGCGCGCGTAGGAGCTGATCTCGTAGTGCTCGTAGCCGTCCGCGACGAGCCGGTCGCGCGTCTCGCGATACAGCTCGGTGAGCGCGTCCTCGTCGAGCGGGACCAGCCGGCCGTCGCGTACCCGCTGGCCGAACGCGGTGCGATCCTCGATCGTCAGCTCGTAGATCGAGAGGTGGTCGGCGGCCGTGGCGAGCTCCTGGCGACGGCTCGCCGCCGTGGGCACTCCGAGGATGAAGTCCGCGGAGGTCGTGAAGCCCGCCGCGACCGAGCGCTCGATCGCCGCACGGCCATCGCCAAACCGGTGATCGCGGCCGAGCACGACGAGCGCCTGCGGATCGAACGACTGGATGCCGATCGAGATCCGGTTGATCCCGGCCTCGCGCCATGCGCCGAGCTGTTCCGCGGTGCAGTCGGTCGGGTTCGCCTCGATCGTGACCTCGATCGCTCCCCGCCCGTCGAACCGCGCGCGGATCGCGGCGATCGCGCGCGCGATGCAGTCGGGACGCCACAGCGACGGCGTGCCGCCCCCGAGGTAGATCGAGACCAGCTCCCCGGCAAAGCGCGACGCACGGCGCTCCAGCTCGACGAGGATCGCGTCGAGATAGGCCTCGTGCGGCGGCTCGCCGACCTCGACCGCGAAGTCGCAGTACGGGCACAGCTTGCGGCACCACGGGAAGTGGAGGTAGATGCCTAGTAGTTCGATGCCTCCAATCTACCTCGACAATGCCGCCTCGACCCGCGTGACCGACGAGGTGCTCGCGGTGATCACCGAGGTCATGCGCACCGCCTGGGGCAACCCGAGCGCCCAGCATCCCCAGGGAGCCGCGGCGCGAGCCCACATCGACACCGCTCGCACCCGGCTGCTCGGCGCGCTCGGAGATCGCGGCACCGGCGAGATCATCTGGACGAGCGGATGCACGGAGGCCGACGCGCTGGCCGTGCTCGGGGCCGCCCGCGGAAGGCCGGGCGCGATCGTGCTGTCGTCGATCGAGCACGCGGCCGTGACCTGTGCCGCGAGGAGCCTCGAAGGCCAGCATACGGTGATCGAGGTCGCGCCCGATGCCAGCGGCGTCCTCGATCCCGAAGCCGTCGCGGCCGCTGCCGAAGGTGCCGCGGTCGTCGCGATCGTGATGGTGCAGAACGAGATCGGCGTGGTCCAGCCGGTCGCGGCGATCGCGAGCGCGGTCCGGCGGCGGGCGCCCGCGTGTCACATCCACGTCGATGCGGCACAGGCGTTCGGCAAGGTCACGCTCGATGTCTCGGCACTCGGCGTCGATTCGGTCGCGATCGCCGGACACAAGCTGCACGGACCCAAGGGCTGCGGGGCGCTGTGGCTGCGGCGCGGGGCCGTGCTCGCGCCGCTGTGGGTCGGTGGCGGCCAGCAGCAAGGACTGCGCGGCGGGACGCAGGATGCGCCCGGCGCGGCCGGACTCGGGCTCGCCGCCGAGCGAGCCGTCGCGGCGCTTGCCGGTGCGCGCGCCCGCTGGCTCGAGCTCGCCCACGCGATCACGACGCGGCTCGGCGAGCGAGGCGTGCCGTTCCGCCAGCTCGTCCCCGACCAGCGGCGGTCGCCGCACATCCTCGCGCTTGGCTTCGCGGGCGTGCCGGCATCGGCGCTGCGGACCGTGCTCGCGAGCCGCGGCGTCTACGTCTCGACCGGGTCTTCTTGCTCCGAGCGATCGAGCGATCCGGCCGGCAAGCCGTCGGCCGTGCTCGCGGTGATCGACCTGCCGGAGGATGTCGGGATGTGCAGGCTGTCGTTCGGGCTGGACACCACCGCCGCGGAGGTCGCGGCGGCGACCGAGATTCTCGCAGACGTCGTGACCGAGCTCAGATCCCGGGCCTAGATCTCGGGCCTGGCGAGCACGAAGCGGAACGTCCCGCCCGGCGAGGCGCGGAACTTCCAGCCGCGGATGAAGCCGATCAGACACCGCCCCAGCGTGTCGCTGGCGTGGTTGTCAGACAGCCCGACCTCCCCGACCGCGCCGTCCGAGGAGATCGAGAGCGTCACCGTGATCTTCTTGACGTCGCCGAGAGTGATGCCGTCGACGCCCTTGCTCGCGCGCATGAAGCAACGCGACGTCAGGCCGTTGGACCTGTTCGCCATCAGCTCGATCTCGTCGGCCTTGAGCTGGTTGCCGGTCGGAGGGAGCACCGGCTCCTTGGCGCTGCCGTTGGTCGACGGGGTCCGCGGCTTCTTCGGGATGAACGGGTTCTGTGGCGGGTCGTTGGTGGCGATCGGCCCCGGATCGCCTGGTCGCCGCACGATCTCGTCGGGTCGCGTCGGGTCGATCCTGTAATCCTCGCCGAGGCCGGTCGGGCCCTCGTCCCGCTTCATCACCATGACGACCACGATGACCGCCGCACCGACGAGCAGCGCCGCACCGACGAGCAGCGCGATCATGCCGCGGCGATGCGACTCCGCGGGTGCAGGTTGCGCGAGATCGTGGGCGCCGTCTTCGGAGCTCGGGGGCTCGCCGGCGGCGCTGGGCACCACGTCCACGGCATCGATCAGCGGTACCGGCATGGTGCCACCGACGAGCTTCGGTGAGCCAACGCCGAGCTTGGACGAAGTCGTGGTGCCGAGGCTCGCCATCGGGCCGGATCGACGCTGCTGCTGGGCCGGGCGCGGATTGCGAATCAGATCGGCGAGGTTGACGACACGCGACACCTCTCCGATGTTCATGTCGTCAGGCTCGGCGGGCTTGCCCGGCTCCACCGCCGCCTGCTTGAACGGCTCCTTCGAAGGCTCCCTGGCCCGCTCCTTCGACGGGACGACCGGGGCGTCGGCGTCGTCGAACGCTTGCGGCTGGAGCACGGTCGCCGAATCGATCTCGCTCTCGCTGGAGTCGAAGCCGAGCCGCTTGCCGGCCACGCCGTTGGCGCGGGGCGCCGGGCGGCCGGTGGGCGGCGTGGCCGAGGCGCGTTTCGGGGTGCTTGGCGAGACACCCAGGCCGCGCCCCGAGGCCGAGGCCGAGGCCGAGGCCGAGGCCGTGCCCTTCTCGAGCGACGCCATCGTCGCCGCGAACAGCGGCTTGGGATCGTCCTCGACCCGAGCTGTCATCAACGCGCGCGCGGGCCCGGTTCCCCCGCGAGGAGGAGGCGGCGGTGGCGCGGGCGGCCCGGGTTTTCTTCGCAGCCCGCGGAAGTGGCTGATCTTGTCGACCGGCAACCAGTCGTCGAAGCCCTCGCTCCAGCAGTGCAGATCGGCATCGACCGCGTGCTTGCCGACCCAGCGCTGGGCCTCGGCGAGCGAGAACGGCCCGGTCTGGTCGCCGTCGATCGAGACGTACCACTCCTCTTCCAGCGCCGGAGGCGGCCTGGTCATCGCCGACGCGAACGCCGCGCCAAGCGCGCTGCTGTTCTGGCCGCCGTCGTGAACCGGCTGTTCGGACCCGAGCGGTACGGCCTGGGTCGTGGTCTTGTTGCGGCGCTGCCCATCGGCGGCGTCGGCGGCGTCGGTGGCGTCAGCGTCGGGCATGCCCTCGCGGACGGTGATCACGTTCGCGCAGTTCTTACAGCGGATCTTGAGGATCTTGCCGCGAACGCGGTCGTCCCCGATCGAGTAGCGCGTCTTGCAGCGGTCGCAGAGGAACTTCACGCCGCGCGTCCCTTCGCACGGGCGTCATCTCGAGCGCTAAGCATTGCTGCGCGACGGGACACGAGGGGTAATTGTGCCGAAAAAAACAGTGGTGGCAAAGGGGTAGAGCCGGTGACACGCACCAGCCTCAGAGCTTGGCTGAACCGCGTCCGGAATGCGCATCAATCGGCCCAGCATCGTTGACGCCGGCGTCAATGCCCACATCCCCTGGCTCGCCGGCCACAGATTTGCCGTGCTTGCGGGCTACCTGCACCGGCGAGATGAGCACGACATCCCGGATCTTGTCACCGGTGTGGGTGGTGAGCAGACCTCCGACCTCGATGCCGTCGGACCGGCTGGCCAGCTCGAGGTAGAGGTCGACTTCCCGGAGATCGGCACCGATCCAACGCGTCTGGGCGCTCGACAGCTGGTACAGGGGCGTGGAATCAACGACCCGGACCAGCTTTCCCGCGTCGAGACGGTAGACGATCAGCGCCCAGGTCCGCTGCTGCGGCTCGTCGGTCCGGGTCACGATCACGAGCTCGTCGCGGCCCTCCTGGCTGCGGAGCGGCGCGGCGAACACCAGGTTGGGGACCCGCAGGTTCGCGACCACGCGCTCGGAGTCCTGGGCACGGATCGTCAGCTCGTCCCGATCTACCTCGACCAGCTCGCCCGCGCCGGTCAGGCAGATCCGGAAGCCGGCCTCGTTGGGGGCGGTGCGCGGACAGGCTGGCTCGGAGCTCGGGTCACGGGCGGCCGCCGGATCACCGGTCACGACGATCGCGACGATCCGATCGTGATCGAAGACCATGCGGGCGTTGCGCAAGCCCGCCGCCACCGCGAGCCTCGGATCGCGGGCGCGATCCGAGTCGTCGACGAGCGGCCCCAGCGCTTGCACGAGCTCGGCCTTGGTGGACCCGACGTGGACGCCCGAGTCGGTACGCGCGACCTCCTTGCCGATCACGGCGATGAATGTCGTGGTGCTCGACGACGAGCTCGTCGGCTCGCCCCCGATCAGCACGGTGTCGTCCTCCGCCCGGATCAGGCTGTGGTGAAGCAGGCCCGGGATCTCGAACCGCGCGATCCGAGGACCGGACGGCAGCTGATCGAGGAGAGCCGCGATCTGCTTGCGCAACAGGTACGGCCCCACTCCATCGTTGCGGATCGCGTGAGGCGGCAGCGGCCGGACGGTACCCGTCGGCGGCTCGATCACCCGTCGTTGTGGGACGGCCGGCTCGCGCTGCGGTGCGTCGGCCCGACGATCTCCGCACGCGGCAAGCCCGATCAGCGCAAGGGCGAGGCCCCAGCGAACCGGGTGGCGGGAAGACCGAGCGCTCACGTCATGACGATATACGCCACCAGGCTAGCCACGGCCACGCCGAGCGCACCGACCAGGATCCATGGCAGGCGAGCGGCCATGGGGGGGGCTTGGGCCAACGGAATCCAGGTGATCGCTCCAGGGCTCCGCCCCCCTACCGGCGCGCCGGCAGGGTTCCCCCCGATCCGCGCCGGGGCTGGCTGCGCCGGGGTTGGCCTCGCCGGGGTTGGCGGCGCCGAGGTTGGCTGTGGCGGGGCTGCCGCCGGCGACCGCGGCTGCGGGACGGGCGAGGGATCGGGCGAGGGATCAAGCGAGGAACTGGGCGGCATGACCGGGATGAGATCGGCGCTCTCGCGTCGTCCGGGGGGCACCGGCGTGCGCAGCGCCCGCAGCTCGGCAAGCTCCATTCCCAGCGCCGCGGCGACGTCCGCCTCCG
>Ga0316605_10002420_pt1 | contig 10613 bp, 8 predicted proteins | sample OWC_soil_day20_n_FD_207666 | JGI IMG/M metagenome (GOLD analysis project Ga0316605, IMG submission 207666) | Wetland soil microbial communities from Old Woman Creek delta, Ohio, United States - OWC_soil_day20_noCT | ecosystem: Environmental > Terrestrial > Soil > Wetlands | place: USA: Ohio... | reverse complement strand
ATGGGCTTCATGAACAGGTTCGAGGCGCCCATGCGCATGGCGCGGATGGCGTACTCCACCGAGGCCTGCCCGGTCATGAGCACCACCGGAAGGTGGGGCTGGGTGGCCTTGACCTTGTGGATGACGTCGAAGCCGTCCAGTCCTTCCATGTTGATGTCGCTGATCACCAGGTCGAACTCGGGCGCGGCGGGATTCTGCACCAACTCCAGAGCCTGGGCGGCGTCCGGGTAGGCGTGGACCTCCATCCCGTAGTGGGACAGGGCCGAATTCACCATGTCCAGCACCGCCGGATCGTCGTCGATCAGCAGGATGTGCGCGGCCCGACGCTTCATGGGGGACTCCCTTCGCGAAATTCTACCCAAGCCACCCGGCAGACGGCGGCAGGTGGGCGGCGATGAGCGCCCAGGTCCGGTCCAGGGCCCCGGTGAGGGCCACCGGCAGCGGCGCGGGCGGGCCCGGACGCAGGGGAAGACCCGGAAGCAGCGCCTCGACCCGCGCGGCCAGGGCCTCCGCCGCCACCACCTCGACGCGGCCCGCCGCCACCAACGGGGGCGCCAGGTCCTCGAAGTTGGCAAAGCCGGGACCGATGAGCGTGGGCACGCCCGCCAGCACCGGCTCCAGGGGGTTGTGGCCCCCTGGAGCCGCCCAACCGCCGGCCACCAGCGCCAGGGTGCCCTCGGCGTAGGCCGCGGAGAGCTCGCCCAGGGTGTCCAGCAGCAGCGCGTCTGTGCTGCGCCAGGCATCCGCTTCCGGCCAGGGCGCCGAGGCCCGGCGGAAGGCGAGCCCCCGCGCCGCGAAGGCCTCTGCCACCCGGTCAAAGCGCCGGGGCTGCCGGGGGGCGAGGATCAACCGCAGGCCGGGGGCCTGGGCCCGGGCCCGGATCCACGCATCGAGGATCGGCTCCTCTTCGCCATCCACCGTGTTCCCGGCCACCAGCACCGGGTGCTCCGCCCAGGCGGCCCGGAGGGCCCCCCAGCCGGCATGGAGGGGTCGCGGCGCGGGCAGATCAGCCTTGAGGTTGCCACCGAGCGCCACCGCCGGGGCGCCCAGGCTCCGAAAGGCCGCCGCGCTGGCTTCATCCCGGGCCGCCACCAGCGTGAGGCGCGAGGCCGCCCGGCGCAGCCAGGCCCCGCCCCGGCGCAGCGAGCGGTCCGTGAGACGCCCGTTCACCACCAGGCGCGGCACGCCGCGGGCTGCCAGCGCCTGGAGGAGGCCGGGCCACAGTTCCGTCTCCAGCGCGAGGAAGGCGCCGGGGACGCGGTCCAGGAAGGGCTCCAGCCCCGCGGGATCGTCCAGGGGAAAGGCGCCGCCGCTGACCAGGCCGGTGCCCCCGTCCCACCCGGGCAGGCGTCGGCCCAGCAGCTCCAGGCCCGCGGGGGTGCCCGTGCTCACGTGCACGCGATGGCCCGCCTCCCGGAGCCGTCCCACCAGGCCGTCCGCCAGCAGCAGCTCGCCCACGCTCACGGCGTGGAGCCAGATCCAGCGCCCCGCGGGAAGGTCCGGGGCGTCCGCCAGGAGGCGCTGGCGCCAGCCCGCCGGCAGGCCCCGGGCACAGGCCCGGGCCGCGGCGCCGGCCAGGGAAACGGCCAGGCGATAACTGAGGTCGAGGGTGTCCACGCATCCACGCTCTCACATTTCCCCCGTGGACGGCATCATGGAAGGATGTCCGGACGCACCCCCCTGGAGATCCTCATCGTCACCGGCCCCCTCGGGGCGGGGAAGACCACCGTGGTCAACCGGCTGCTCAAGGCCGAGGTGGCCGCGGGCCGCCGGGTGGCGGTGCTCATCAATGAATTCGGCGCCATCAGCGTGGACGGCACCCTGGTCGACGCCGAGCGGCCCGAGCTGGCCGGCGTGGAGAACCTGATCAACGGGTGCGTCTGCTGCAGCCTGCGCGACGACGTGATCGCCACCCTCAAGGCCTGGTGCGACCAGCCCGAGGGCCAGCGCCCCGAGCGCGTGGTGCTCGAGACCACGGGCCTCGCCGATCCCACCGACCTCCTGGACCTGGAGCAGGAACCCGCCCTCGCCGGGCGCCTGCGCCTGACCGGGCTGCTCACCGTGATCTCCTGCCTCGCGCCCGTGGATCACCTGCGGACGAAGCCGCTCCTCCATCGCCAGGCGGCGCTGGCCAGCCTCATCCACCTCAGCAAGGTGGACCTGGATCCCTCCGCCGCCGTGGCCTGGGAAGGCGAGCTGCGCTCAACCTTCAAGCACATCCCTCTGGTGCCCACACGCCAGGGCCTGGCGCCGGAGGGCAGCCCCGATCCCTGGCTGGGCGATGTGCGCCCCCTGCCCGAGGGCTGGCAGGCCGCGGGCGGCACCAGCTTCGCCGAGGCCCGCTCGCTCACCCTGCACTGGGACCACCCGGTGGATCCCGCCGCCCTGGAGGCGCTGCTGCTCGCGCCCCCCGCCGAAGGAGAGCTGCTGCGGGCCAAGGGCGTGTGCGCCTTCGCGGGCTGGGCCGTGCGGAACGACGGCAGCGATCGCTGGGCCTTCCAGCTCGCGGACGGACGCCTGGAGATCTCGCCCCTGCCCCCCATGGCCGACGGCTCCGCCGCGCCCCGCGCCGCCGTCGTGATCGGCACCGGCCTCGACGCCCTCCACTGGAAGAAGGCCCTGCGGAACCTCGAGCGTCCCGCCGAGGGCCAGCGGCGGAAGGTCATGTTGGACCGCTGATCCAGATCGTCCCCAGGGAAGGATCCGACCCCGCCAGAAGCCAGATCCGCCCTGCCTTGGTATCATCGCTCTTTCCCTCATCCGGGGACCGCAAGGAGCAGGTGTGGATCAAGTGCTCGACCTCATGGCCAAGGAGCTCAAGCTCCCTCGCGCTGGCGTGGCCGCCATCGTGGCGCTGCTGGAGGAGGGCAACACCGTGCCCTTCATCGCCCGGTACCGCAAGGAGGCGACCGGCTCGCTCGATGAAGTGGCCATCCGCGCCGTGGAAGACCGGCACGCCTACTACAAGGACCTGCTGGACCGCCGGAAGACCGTGCTGAAGTCCATCGACGAGCAGGGCAAGCTCACGCCGGAGCTGAAGACCAAGATCGAGACCACCTGGGTGAAGGCGGAGTTGGAAGACCTCTACCTCCCCTACAAGCCGAAGAAGCGCACCAAGGCCACCGTGGCGCGGGAGCGGGGCCTGGAGCCTCTGCTGGACTCGCTGCTGGCCGACGACAGCGGCGCCGACCCGTTCCTCATCTGCGAGCCGTTCATCAAGGACGAGGACGGCCTCCGGTCCCCCTCGGAATGCATGGAGGGCGCGGGCCACATCCTGGCCGAGCGCATGGCCGAGGACGCCGCCATCCGCGCCTGGCTGCGCCTGGAGTTCCACGAGCACGGCGTCATGAAGTCCGAGATCCGCGAGGAGCGCAAGACCGATCAGGCCGCGCTGCGGTTCAAGCCCTACTTCGACTTCTCCGAGCCCATCCGGAAGATCCCCAGCCACCGCCTGCTGGCCCTTCGGCGCGGCGAGAAGGAGGAGATCCTCACCGTGAAGCTGCTGTCGGACCGGGAGAGCCTCGTCACCCAGCTGGTGTCGAAGATCCAGGTGAATCCGGGCAGCGGCTACCGCCGCTTCCTACACGATGTCGCCGGGGACGCCTTCGACCGCCTGCTGGCGCCCACCATCGAATCCGAGGTGCGCTACGAGGCGAAGAAGAAGGCCGACGCCGAGGCCATCAAGGTCTTCCAGACCAACCTCGATCACCTCCTGCTGGCGCCGCCCGCGGGCCAGCGGTGCACTCTGGGCGTGGACCCCGGCATCCGCACCGGCTGCAAGCTGGTGGTCATCAACCGCCTGGGCCAGCTCGTGCAGAACGAGGTGATCTACCCCCTGGAACCCAAGCGCGACCTGGAGGGCAGCCGCGCCATCCTCGAGAAGCTCTGCACCGAGAACCCTGTGGAGGCCATCGCCATCGGCAACGGCACCGGCGGCCGCGAAGTGGAGGCCTTCATCCGCGAATGGCTGAAGGAAACCAACCGCACCGGGCTCATCTGCGTGAGCGTCAGCGAGGCCGGCGCCTCGGTGTACTCCGCGTCCGACATCGCCCGGGAGGAGTTCCCCGAGCACGACGTCACCGTGCGCGGTGCCGTGAGCATCGCCCGCCGCTTCCAGGATCCCCTGGCCGAGCTGGTGAAGGTGGACCCCAAGAGCATCGGCGTGGGCCAGTACCAGCACGACGTGAACCAGACCGCCCTGAAGAAGGGCCTGGATGATGTGGTCGAGAGCTGCGTGAACCGCGTGGGCGTGGACCTCAACAGCGCCTCGTACAAGCTGCTGGCCTACGTGGCGGGCATCGGCGAGGGGCTGGCCAAGAGCATCGTCACCCACCGCTTCGAGCACGGCGCCTTCAAGCGCCGCGAGCAGCTGATGGACGTGAGCCGCTTCGGCTCCAAGGCCTTCCAGCAGGCCGCGGGCTTCCTCCGCATCCACGACGGCGACGATCCCCTGGACGCCTCCGCCGTGCACCCCGAGAGCTACCCCGTGGTGCAGCGCATCTGCCAGCTGGCCGGCAAGACCGTGCCCGAGCTCATCGGCAACGACGCGGTGCTGGACGCCCTCGACCCCAAGCTGCTCGTGGACGAGACGTTCGGCGTCGAGACCGTGAAGGACATCCTCGCCGAACTCAAGAAACCCGGCCGGGATCCCCGCCACCGCTTCGAGATCGTGCAGTTCCGCGAGGGCGTGAACAAGCCCTCCGACCTGGAGATCGGCATGGAGCTCCAGGGCATCGTCACCAACGTGACCGACTTCGGCGCCTTCGTGGACGTGGGCGTCCACCAGGACGGCCTGGTGCACCTCTCCGAGATCGCCCACCGCTACGTGAAGAACCCCGCCGATGCCCTCAGCGTCGGCCAGGCGGTGAAGGTGAAGGTGCTGGCCGTGGACCTCGAGGCCAAGCGCATCGCCCTCTCCATCAAGGCCCTGCTCGCGGCCCCCGAAGGCGCGGCGCGGACCCAGCAGGCACCGCCCCGCCGCCGTCCCCAGGGCCGGCCTGAAGGCAATCAGCCCCGTTCCGAAGGCCCCAGACCGCCCAGGCCCGAAGGCCCGCGCCCGCCTCGGCCGGAGGGCAGTCGTCCCCCCCAGGGCGGCCGCCCGCCCAGGCCCGAGGGCGGCCGGCCGCCTAGGCCTGAAGGCGCGCGACCGCCCCGAGCGCCCGAGACCCGGTCCGTCCAGCCCAAGCGGGAATCGGCCCCCGTGGCCACGGGGGCCTCCCTCAGCGACCTGGTGGCCAAGTTCAGCAAGGGCCATCGCTGATGCGGCCCCTGGCGGGCTTCGGTGCCCATCGGGTGCTGGCCTGCGCGGCCGTGGCGATCCTCGGCCTCGCTGCCGGCTGCCAGCCGAAGGCGGCGCGGGCCCTGTTCGGGCCCTGGGAAGAGGGCCTGACCCTCGCCTTCGAGGATCCCTCCCTGCCCCAGCCGCAGCGCTCCGCGGACCGCCTCCAGCTCCGCGTCGCGCACGCCACCCTGAATCCGGGCACCGACCCACTCATCCAGCTGGACCTCGCCAGCGCCCGCGGCCAGATGAGCGTGCTCCTCCGGCACCAGAACGGCGGCATCGCCCTCGTCGCCGAGGATGGCCGGGTACTCAGCCAGACCCTGCCCCAGGGCTTTCCGAACACACCTTCCTGGACGGACCGGGGCACGGAATTCCGCATCGTGGGACGGGCCACCTGGGAGGGCGCCGCGATCCTGCCCGCCACCGCGGATCCCGTCGGCATCTGGGTGGAAGCCCGGCCCCAGTCGGGACCCCGCCGCCGCACCCTCTACCTGCCCAACCTCGGCGAGGTCGAATCCCACGAGGAACGTGATGGCGCCTGGGTTCCCGTGAACCGCCTGGTGGCCCGCGGCTTCACCGACATCCCCGCCATCAAGCGACGCTGATCGACGTCATTCCTGGAGCCGACATGGCCGAGCCGACGACCGCCACCGAAGACCTCGAGCTCCCCGTTCCCCCGGGGGCCGAGAAGGGGACGGTGCGGGACAACCTCGAGGTGATCTGCTTCGCCATGGTGCTGATCCTGTTCTTCAAGGCCTTCGTAGGCCAGCAGTTCAAGATCCCCTCGGCCTCCATGCGGAACACGCTGATGATCGGCGACCACCTGCTGGCCAACAAGTTCATCTTCGCCCAGCCCCAGTGGTCCTGGGAGGAATCGCTCTTCCCCATGCGCTCCGTGAAGCGCGGCGACATCATCGTGTTCCGGTATCCCCTCGACCGCGACCAGGACTACGTGAAGCGCTGCGTCGCCCTGCCCGGCGACACCGTGGAGATGCGCAACAAGCGCCTCTACGTGAACGGCAAGCAGGTCACCGGCCCCTTCGAGCACCAGTTCGGCCAGAGCGCCGAAGGCCCCACGCCCGGCCCCTGGCCCCCCAGCCGCTATGCGGGCGAGGCCACCCGTCCCGTGGGCCTCTGGCGCCACGCAGATCCGGAAGTGATGGCCCTCCACGCGCGGAACCAGATGCAATCCATGAACAGCCTGGTGCAGGAGGGCTTCAAGGACAACCTGGGGCCCATCACTGTGCCGGCCGGCCACCTCTTCGCCATGGGCGACAACCGCGACAACAGCATGGACAGCCGCTACTGGGGCTTCCTGCCCATGGACCACCTGCGCGGCCGGCCCTTCATCGTGTGGTGGAGCTTCCGGGAAGGCGATACGGACAACGACAACGGCCGGGTGCCGGAAGGCCCCACGGACGTGGCCGCCGACTTCATCGACGCCGCCCGCCACTTCTTCACCCGCACCCGCTGGGAGCGGACCGGCACCATTCCGGAGTGAAGCCTCTTCGAACGTCCGTGAGTGAATCCCAAAAAAATAAGAAGAAATTTTCACCACCAAGACACCAAGAAAAGCAAATAGCTCCTTTCAGTTCTTGGTGTCTTGGTGGTGATTCTTTAGCCATTTTTCTCTTCCTTCTCTGGATCTGAATGAGAGCCCTGCCGCTGCTGCTGATCCTGACGGTTCCGCTCTGCGCCTGGGGCGACAAGGGGCACCGCCTGGCCTCGACGCTGGCCCTGACCTCCCTGCCGCCTGGACCCCGGGCCTGGTTCGCGGGGCGGGAGGCGGAGCTGGCCGACCACGCCTCAGACCCCGATCACTGGCGCCAGTACCAGAAGGAGGGGCCGCGACACTTCCTCGACCTGGAGCCCTACGGCGGCCCCGACCGCGCCCCCCGCACCCTCGACGAGGCCAGGGCGCGGCTGGGCGGCGACTACTACCGGCACGGCGTCGTCCCCTGGATCATCCAGGATCGCTGGCGCGACCTGGTGGCGGCCTTCCGGGCGGGCGACCCTGCCAAGGTGTCCATGGCCACCGCCGTCCTCGGCCACTACATCGCCGACACCCACGTGCCCCTGCACACCAGCCGGAACCACGACGGGCAGTTCACCGGCCAGCGGGGTGTCCACAGCCGCTGGGAGATCGGCCTCGTCGAGCGCTACCTGGAGCCCGAATCCCTGGTGGCCGTTCCCGCCACCGCGGACGGGGCCTTCCTCGACCGGCCCTGGGAATGGCTCCGCGCATCCCATGCCCTGGTGCCCCAGCTGCTCGAGGACGACCGTGCCGCCGACCGCACCACCCCCGAGGGCGACCGGGGCAAGGTGCGCGCCCAAGCCTACTGGCTCATCTTCCGGGAGAAGCAAGGTCCCGTGATCAAGCGGCAGCTGGAACTCGCTGGCCAGCACCTGGGCGACGCGATCCTCAACGCCTGGCTCGAGGCGGGAAGCCCGGCCTGCCCGGTTGTGGACGTCGAGAGGCGGGCCCAGACCGGGCCGCCGCGGCCAGGAAAGCCCTAGCGCGACTCCTCCCAGCGCTTGCGGTCGAGCCAGACCTGCTCGTCCTTGCCCCGGGCATCCTTGCCGCGCCAGTGGAGCTTCAGGGGGCCCTGGGCATCCTTCTTCAGCACGGAGACCCCGGCGCCCTCGCCAGTGCGCAGGAGGCGCAGGAGGGCCTCCACGCTGGGCATCTGGGGCAGGAAGGGCAGCGGCAGCTGGGCGAGGTAAGGGGCGCGCTGATCTAGCTTCTGCCTCGGCACCTGCAGGCGGTAGCCGGAGGCATGGTCGCCCTCCAGCAGCAGCAGGCGCTCTCCGGGCCCGTGCAGCTCCACCACCAGGCGGCCAGTGGCCCCGTTCATCAGCAAGCTGAGGGTGCCGATGCCCTCGCCTTCGGGCCCTGCGTAGCCCCAGCCGTACTGGGCGCGGATCGTGGGCGAAACCGGCGCGGGGGCCACCACCGCCGGGGCGGAGGGGGCGGCCGGTGGCGGCGGCGCCTGGGGCGCGATCACTGGTCCTCCTCGTCGTCATCCGGGACCGCCGCCGGGGTCGCGGGCTGCGCCGGCGCGTCGAGCTTGGCCGCCTGTTCCTTGGCGATGCGCACCCGCAGGTCGCCCAGGCGCTTCTCCAGGGCGGCGCGTTCGGGGAAGACGAAGGCCAGGGCCCGGTCCCACTGCTCCGCGGCCTCGGCGAGCTTGCCCTGCTTCACCAGCACTTCGCCGAGGTGCTTTCGCACTTCGGGGCTGAAGGGGCTCAGCTCCGCCGCGCGGCGCAGGGTGGCCTCAGCCTCGGCGATGCGGCCCAGCTTGAACTGCGCCCAGCCCAGGCTGTCCACCACGTTGCCGTTGTCCGGCGTGGCCTTGGCGCTGGCCTCGATGAGCGCCGCGGCCTCCTCGAGGTCGAGGTCCTGCTCCAGCAGCAGGTAGCCGAGGTTGTTCTGCACCAGCGGGTTGTCGGGCTCCAGGGCCTGGGCCTGGCGGAGCATCTTCAGCGATTCGGCGTGGCGGCCCACCTGGTCGTAGGCCTGGCTCTGCAGGATGAGCATGTCCACGCTGCGGGCGGAGGACAGGCTGTGGGCGCGCTCCAGGGCCTCCAGGCACTTGTCCCAGCGCTGGAATTCCTGCCAGAGCGCCGCCATGCCCTCGAGGTGCAGCTGCTCCAGCGCCGCCCGGGTCTCCTTGCGGGAGAAGAAGCGGTACTCAAGGTCCCGGGATGGCAGCTTGGCTGCCTGCCGGAAGAAGGGGATCTTCGGATGGCGGGTGATGCCCTCCTTCAGGGCTTCCAGCGCGCTCTTCCAGTCGTTCAGGCTGATGAGGGCCTGGGTTTTGAACACCTGGGCCTCGCCGTCGGTGCGGGGACGGGGCCGGCGGTCCTTCAGGAAGGCGAGCAGGGCCTTGCCCTTGCCCTGCAGCAGCAGGGACTCGGCGTAGAGCATGGGCACGCCGTCGGCGATCCACTCGGGCTCCACCTCGCGGTGCGCCAGGGGCTGGAGCCGCCGCTCCGCCTCCTCGAAGCGGCCCAGGTTCATGAGGGCGCGGGCCGTGTGGAAGGTGAGCGTGGGGCTGGGCTTCAGCGCCTCGGCCTTGGCCAGGGTTTCCAGCGATTCGGCGAAGCGGGCCGTCTGCAGGCGGATCAGGGAGACGTTCTCCCAGAGGCCCGCCTCCTGGGGCAGCTGCCGCGCCAGCAGCAGGAAGCTCTCCTCGGCATGGGCCAGGTAGCCCGACTTGATCTGCTCCCGGGCCAGCTCCTCCAGGAAGCGGAGGTGGCGGTCTTCGGGATTCCGGGCGTTCAGCGCCAGCAGCGCCTCGCGCTTGCCCTCGTAGTCCTGGGTGGCCCGGGCGTGGATCAAGGCCCTCTCCCAGGCCGGGGAGAAGCCGGGGCGCAGCCGCCCCAGCCGCAGCCAGGCCCGCAGGGCACCGGCATTGTCCTTGACCTGCTCGGACATCTCGCCCAGGCGCGCCCAGAGCTCGGGATCCTGGGGCAGCCGCTGGGTGGCCAGGCGGAGCTCCTTCACAGCCTCGGGGGCCAGGGCCGCGTCCTTCTGGGCCCGCTGGTACTGCAGGAGGCCCAGGTGGGCTTGGGCCTCGGCGCTCTGGGGAGCGAGCGCCACGGCCTTTCGGGCCGGCACCAGGGCGCCCTCGGGATCCTGGGCTTCCTGCAGGGCTTCCGAGAGCCGCAGGTGCGCCTCGGCGCTGCCCGGAACCAAGGCCAGCACCCGGCGATACAAGGCTGCCGCCGCGGCGGGATCGTTGCCGCCACCCCGCAGCTGAAGCGCCCTGGCCTGGAGCATGAGGGCCCTCGGGTCCTCGGTGGAACCCAGGGAGGCCGCCAGGAGGAGGGCGAGAAGTGGACGACGGAAATCAGGCACGGACAGTCTCCGAGTGGAGCAGGGCGAGCAGCCGGGCGTGGGGAGATTCCCAGGCTTCCGGAGGCAGGGTGCGTTGCAGGGCGGGCTCGCCGGGTCGGGGCAGGATGCAGTGGATCTCGGTGGTCGGCTGGCCCTGGCTCGGTACGTGGATCGCCTTCTTGTCGCGGGCCAGCAGGGGCAGGCAGGCGGGCCAGGGCGCCACCAGCGGCGCCAGAGGCGCGAGCCGCCGGGCCAGGGCCTCGAGGGTGGCCGCGGGGAAGGGCTTCAGCCCCTGCTCCTCCGCCAGCAGGCAGGAACCCAGCAGGCCGAGGCCCACCGCCTCCCCGTGCAGCAGCTGGTAGCCCGAGGCGGCCTCGAGCGCGTGGCCCAGGGTATGGCCCAGGTTCAGCAGGCGCCGCTCGCCGCTCTCCTTCGGATCGCGGTGCACCACGCCCGCCTTGTAGGCCAGCGCCCGCTCGACCCAGGCCACCT
>Ga0316605_10002418_pt1 | contig 10621 bp, 10 predicted proteins | sample OWC_soil_day20_n_FD_207666 | JGI IMG/M metagenome (GOLD analysis project Ga0316605, IMG submission 207666) | Wetland soil microbial communities from Old Woman Creek delta, Ohio, United States - OWC_soil_day20_noCT | ecosystem: Environmental > Terrestrial > Soil > Wetlands | place: USA: Ohio... | reverse complement strand
GCGCGCCCGATCTCAGGTTATCTGATTGATAATTTTCACAGGTCCGGGGTATTGATCGTTTCTCTTTTCCTGATTACCGTAGTATGTGGTATTTATCCGCTGCTTGGCACCGTTTCAACCCTGTTCCTGCTGAGGTTCATGCATGGCGCCATGTGGGGTATCGCCAACACTTCAAGCGCCCCGATCGTTGCCGATATCGTACCCCCCTCTCGAATGGGCCAGGGTATAGGAATATGGGCGGTTACTATCCCCATCGGGATGACGATCGGCCCCATGTTCGGCCTTGGATTATTGAACGCCCAAGGCCCTAATGTGATGTTTCTAGCGGTTGTCGGCGTGTCTGTTCTCTCGGTGGTAGGTGCCTTCCTGGCAAGAACTCCTTCGAAACCCGTAGTGAGAAGGACGTTCTCCGTCTCAAGCCTGTTCCAGGCGAAGGCCCTCCCTGTTTCTTTTGGTATGTTTTTCCTCATGATCGCATTCGGTGCAATCATGATCTTCGTGGGTATTTACGCCACGCAAAAGGGTTTTTCCAATGTGGGGGGATTCTTCCTCTGTTTCGCTGTGGCCATGTTTCTGTCGCGGCTTCTCTCCGGTAGATCATTTGATAAAGGCCGTGTTTTTCCGTTGATACTGATCGGTCTCGCACTGACGGCTGTTGGCGTGCTGTTGCTCGGATACGCGAGCGCCCCGATGTTGTTTCTGGCGGCGGGTATTGCTAACGGTGCTGGTTTCGGAATACTTATGCCGACATGCCAATCTGCAGTCAACAGCCTCGTCAAACCTAATGAAAGGGGTGCGGCAAACTCCACCTACCTGATTTCCTATGATCTGGGAATTGGTGCCGGCGCACTCATCATCGGTTCTCTTTCCGACAAGGTTCCTCTCGAAGTTATCTACCGATACAGTATATTCTTAATCTTACTGTCAGCGGGTATACTTGTGTTTAAAGCGATTCCCCATTACCGTCGTGAAAGGCAGGGTGATGGGGCCATCCCTTGATTCCGGTTACAGCAGCGATTCCGATACCCCGGCTACTATGGTTGAAGGGGCCGCCTGTCGCTTGTCCGGGGTTGACTTTCCCTTTATCGGCTTTATAAAGGATATTAAATACCTGAAGGAGGCGATAAATGGCCCGTGTCAGCACATATTTAAATTTCAGCCGGTCGACTGAGGCCGCATTTATATTCTATAGGTCCATTTTCGGGACCGAATTTACGGGACCGATCATGCGCTTTAAAGATATGCCTTCCGAACCGGGTCAGCCTCCGGTATCCGAGGCCGATAAAGACCTGGTCATGCACGTTGAATTACCGATTCTCGCCGGGCATGTTCTTATGGGAACTGACGCCCCTGATTCAATGGGTTTTAAGGTAACCCCAGGCAATAATGTATATATTAACCTGGAACCTGATACCCGGGCAGAAACGGACCGCATCTTTGCTGCGCTTACGCAGGGTGGAAAAATTGAGATGCCATTGCAGGAAATGTTCTGGGGTGGTTATTTCGGCAGCTTATGCGATAGGTACGGCACATGGTGGATGTTCAACTGTATGAGTAAAACCTGAAAACTAATGGCGACTCGATATAACGGAAATAAGGTCAAGTCCTGAAATACTATCTTTTTTAGACCAGAGAAATCGGGCCCTGGCGGACCTGCCTGGCAAGATCGCAGAACGGAAGAAGGCGACGCTGGCCCAGATCGCGCTCGTCTGGCTGCTAGCCCAAAAGCCGTGGATTGTTCCAATCCCGGGGATCAGGAAGCCCGAGCGCCTCAGCGAGAACACCGGAGCAGCTGCAGGAGAACTTACGTCCGGCGATCTCCGTGAGATCGACAGCGCTGCCTCAAAGATCACGGTGCAAGGGGCCCGGTACCCCGAAAACCTGGAGTAAATGACCGGTCGCTAAATTGGTAAAGAATGTGTTCCCCGGTTGCATACTGCAGCCGCACGGGGACCACGTCACGCATCGCTACTTTGGTCGGGAACTGCACCCTTGAGCATGGCCGCTGCCGCAGGGACGACCGCATTCGGCGCAAACGCATTGCGGTTCCGGTGGTGTTTGTGAGATTGCCGGTGTCGGTGTGCCTATCGTTACCGCCGTTACTGCAAATCCGGATAAAACGAATACCATAAACAGGGCTGAATAAAGACATCTTCTAAGCTTGTTCGATCTCGTCATGCCTAATCTCCTTTTGATCATTGGTCCCGGAGCTTCTCATCATTCCGGGCACTTCGATAAGTTTAAGTGCGCGCTGCGACGACCCATAAAATTCCCAAGGGTATCATACATGATTCCGGGGCAAAAATCACACCTATTGAGATCAATAGCGGTACGTTCTAAAATCCCGCGGGAATGGAGAGATGTTTAAAGACGAATCAACAGGATACTTTTTCTTCTTGAGAGACATTGCGGTCTCTACTAAGAGAACTGCAACGCAATTTGATCAATTTGTTTGGATTGTGTCCGGGGATACGCTCAAAAGGTTGAGAAACTCACTTTGGGGGTGGTATAATAGAAGAGGGCAAGGTTATACCCCCTTTCAGGTCTTGCAATCATACATTTGTTCTATTAGATACGGAGCTACAGAGCGCCGATGCGGGAGTGACCTTCATGTCAACCTGCATTTCGGGGCTTGAATGCTGAACAAGTTCAGCGTTGTATGCGCGTCCCTGCATTCGACTTGCCGATTATTTCTGTGATATACCCACAGCAAGAGGAGACAAACACTCGTGGAATTTACATACTATGGCGATTTGCTGGGAATCTCCGGCTATTACAGGCTCAACCCCAGTGTGGCGAAGGATAAATTGAACCTGTTTTACGATATTACCTTTGAAAGCCTCTCGGGATATTGTCGGCAAAACGACAATGCCACTGTAGCAATGTTTAGCGATAGCCTGCTGTTTTATGGTGACGATGTCCATACCGCTCTGGAACAGCTGCATTCTGTCTATGTGAGGTTACTCCATCAAGGATTGCTTTTGAGGGGCGCCGTTGTAAAAGGCAAACTTCAGTTTGAGCCCCGCCTTACCCTTGAGAACTATGAAAAAAGGCTGCCGCAAGATGACACCCTTGCAAGGGCAATGGGGTTGGAAAGTACAAAAAAAGGCGCGAGGCTGTTAATAGAGAATCAACTCGCTGCCGAACTGCTTGATCAATATCCGGAATGGCTCACACAAGAAGGTTACGTCATGAGTTTCGGCAACATACACTATGCAGGTGTCCCGGATAGCGGTGTGCTGCGGAGGATATCGCCAACCCCGGAACAAGACACGTACGAGTATCTGTATTTTTGGATCAACTCCGGCCTTAAGGATTATCTGGGCCTGGACCGGGAAGTCAGGGCCAGGGACCTGGAGGTGCTGAAGTCAATGACAAGCGAGTCCATCAGTGCCCATTATAAGGAAACAATAGAACTCCTCAAACGATGCAAAACCCGTCAAAAAGTCACCGAGGAAAGGTTGAATTGCAAATCATCGGTTTAGCAGGATAACGATCTCCAGGCAAAAAAAGGGGGTGGATTAGCCAGACTATAACAGGTTCACGCGCGTTTGAGGCCTGTTTTCCACTTTCGCATGAAGAGGTTCGAATTGAGGATCCGTTCTCATTCGACTCGGATATGTCCCTTCATCTACTCGTTGCCTGGGCTACCCGCCCTTTAATATAAGTAATAGCACACTTCTTCCCGCTGTCAAGCACTATTCAAGTGTTGTTTCTGTGAGCGATCAGGGACCGGGCTCTGTCATAGGTATGATCGAGAAGATAAACCGATCATATCGGATACGGGAATATCCGTCGAAAGGGAAGGGCTATCTTTTCCGGCCCGATCACATGATCTTACTGTTCTTCTTCCTCGTAGACCTGGGCCTTGGGTTCATAAATCTCGAAGGTTCGCACCATCGGCGGGCCTTTCAGCATACCGCCTGCCACTTCCTGGAGTTTTGGCCATAAACTTACCGTGGCGGTCTCGGCATCCTGTTTTGTTTCCCACAAACTGAGTGCGCCGCATTCGCCCGTGTCGGGGTTGGCGAAGAATGTCGCGCCCTTGAACCCCCTCATGGTCTTGTAGATCGGGGCAAACGTGTCAATCACCATCTCCCCGGTAGAATGCGCCCCCGGTCCAAAATTTACCAGGATCAATCTCGTATACATTGATACACCTCCTTTCTCTCGTCAAGGCTTTTAACCCGTCATCATATCCTTTGTTCGCAATGTCTACCTACCATAAGTATAGCCTTCCTTGGTGGGTTTGGTGGGGTTTATTCAGCCGGTACTGACGTCGACCTACCAGCTTGTTTCCCGGTCCCGGGAAATGTTATCATTTTCGGTAAAGCGAAGGAGGTGGAGCCCATGAAAGTGATAGGCATAAACGGAAGTCCCAGAAAAAAATGGAACACGGCAACTCTCCTTGAAAAAGCCCTAGAAGGGGCTGCCTCCCAGGGAGCCGAGGTCGAACTCGTCCATCTTTATGATCTTACATTCAAGGGCTGCATAAGTTGTTTCGCATGTAAGATCATAAACGGCCCGAGCTACGGGAAGTGTGCCGTTATGGACGGCCTTGCCCCTCTTCTCGACAGGATTCCGGATACAGACGCCGTGATCCTCGGCTCGCCAATATATTTTGGTGTCGTTACGGGGGAGATGAGGTCTTTCATGGAGAGACTCTTTTTTCCCTACATGACATACACGGACCCGCCCGGGTCCCTCTTCCCGCGAAAGATCTCGACGGGCTTCATCTACACGCTGGGCGCTACCGAAGAAATGGCAAGAGAGCGAGGTTATGGCCACCACATAGAGCTGAATGAGATGGTCCTCACAACTATATTCGGCAGCTCCGAATCCCTCATGAGCTACGATACATGCCAGTTTGAGGACTACTCCAGGGTGTATGCTCCGCGTTTCGATCCGGCAAAGAAGGCCCAGGTACGGGCAGATATCTTCCCGATAGATTGCCAAAAGGCCTTTGATATGGGTAAGAGGTTTGCAGAAAGGCGCAAGCAGGGTCCGTTCTTGACACTCGAATAACGTCCACCTTTGAATGCGGTCAATGGTTTTTTTGATCCTTGAGCCACAGAGAGCTCTGGACAAAGCCCTGCCTTGTGTACTTTAATATCGGTCGCAAGCACGGATCAGTATAAAAAATACCCGGAGAAATGTGTGGCAAAACGTGAAAAATAGCATAAAACAGGACCTTAAGGCCGAACTCAATGCCTCCCAGTATGACGCAGTCACTACCACGGAGGGCCCCGTTCTTGTTATCGCCGGCGCGGGAAGCGGCAAGACCAGGGTCATAGAATACCGGTCGCTTTACCTTGTGCAAAAGAACATTGAGCCGGAATCCATCCTGCTCCTTACGTTCACCCGCAGAAGCGCCCAGGAGATGGTCGAACGGGCTTCCCGGAACGATCCGAGATGTGCAAAGATAGACGGCGGGACCTTTCACTCCTTTGCAAGCAAGGTCCTCAGGATCTACAGCAGGAATCTTGGCCTCTCGAATTCCTTCACCATATATGACGAAGGTGACGCACAGGAGGCGATCCGGCGCTGCTGCAATAAGATGGGTTACGATCAGGACAAAGAGTTTCCCAAAAAGAATGAATTAAAGAATGTTTTCAGCCTTTGCGTTAACAAGGGAATGGACGTCGACGATGCGGTCCTGAAGACATACGTGGACTACGAGGACCGGCTCGGGGAGATAAGGGGTGTCCAGAAGGAGTATGCCGACTATAAACTCAGGAACAACTGTGTCGATTATGATGATCTCCTGGTCTATCTCAGGGTTGTCCTCGGAATTGACGAAGTCAGGGAGAGGATCTCATCGCGATACCGGTATATAATGGTTGATGAATTTCAGGATACAAACGGCGTCCAGGCGGATATCGTCCGTCTTCTCTCGGCCAAGCACAACAATGTCATGGTAGTGGGCGACGACGCCCAGAGCATCTACGGTTTCCGGGGGGCCAATCACAGGAACATCCTCCGGTTCCCCGGCGAGTTTGAGGGCTGCAAGGTGATCATGCTTGAGCAGAACTACCGCAGCACACAATCTATCCTCGATGTCGGCAACGCGGTCCTCAACAACATGTCTCATAAATTCGAGAAGCGTCTGGTGTCGGCAAACGGCATCATCGGTGAGAAGCCCGTGGTATCATGCTTCGATGATGTCTACGAAGAAGCGGCGTGGGTGTTGCGAAAAGTGCGTGCCCTCAAAGCGGAGGGCATTGCCATCAGGGAGATGGCTGTGCTGTTTCGAACGGCCTTCACCTCCATGCCCCTCCAGTCGGAATTGGTGAAGCAGGGCATACGCTTCAAGCTGTTCGGCGGCCGAAAATTTTATGAAATGGCCAATGTCCGTGACGTCATCTCATATCTCCGACTGGTTGCGAACCCCGCCGACGAACTGGCCTGGCACCGCGTTCTGCTCCTTTTGCCCGGCATCGGCGCAAGGACCGTCGAAAGGCTCCTTGAAATGATCACCCATTACACCAGCCCGGACGACATTATCGAAAAAGTCTTCACACCGCTATGCTCGGGCCAGAAAAATTCGGACGTATTCGCTTCATTCAAAAAACTTCTCCGGGCGCTCCTGGCCCCCTCGATAACGCCGTCCCGCCAGGTCGACCTCGTCATGGAACACTACGGCCCCATAATGGAAGGCAAATACAAGAAAGACCCTCTGAAGGTCAGGGAGCTGGCCATGTTAGGGCAGATGGCCCGCAGATACACCAACCTGAAGGATTTTCTTGCCGACGTGTCTGTAGATCCCGACAAGGACGGGAAGGACGACGACGCCGAATTCCTCACACTCTCCACGGTCCACTCAGCAAAAGGCCTCGAATGGGGTAGGGTTTTCCTCATCGGCCTCGTGGACGGAGTGTTCCCTTCGAGCAGGTCATTCGATGACGGCGACGGCAACGATATCGAGGAGGAAAAGAGGCTTTTTTACGTGGCTGTCACAAGGGCGAAGGAAGAACTCTTCATGAGCTATTACGTCAAAAAAGGTGCAAATGAGCGGTCTAAGGCGAGGCCGTGCAGGTTTCTCGATCCTGCAAATGTGCAAAAAACTTTTGAAAGCCGGACGGTGAAGGCATCAACCAAACCGGCGCGCCGTTGGGCAAGGTAGCGGCTTCTTCTTAAATAAGTCTTTAACGGAGTCTTCTCTTGAAAGATGTTCGGGAATGAAAGACAATAGTAAGGAGCTTGATCCAAGGAGGGCATGAATGGCAAAATCGCACGAAACGAAAAAAGACGAGAAAAAGAAATCGCAAAAAACTCTCAAAGAGAAAAGGGTCGAGAAGAAGGCCAAGAAGGACTCAAAGAAATAAGCGCTGTCCGGCCCCGATACGAGAAGCGGATACCTGTCAGGTCTATGCCGCACTTTCTCTCATGAGATCACCTGCCCCGGTTGTTATCAGGGAAAAATGATATAATGTTATAATATGGTCCCCGTGCCGCCCTTTTCGGTGAAGATGGACATAACGGACGTCCTCTATCTGACGTACCTGGTCCCTGAAAAAAGGCTGCGCCCTGCGGTACCCGGGACGATCCCATTCGCCATGACCTATGAAGGCAATACGTTCATCTCTCTGGTCGTTTTCCATAACCTGAATGTCCGAACCTCCTTTTTCCCCTTTGTTCGCTTCAATTATGATCAGATAAATGTGCGCACCTATATCAGAGACCCGGTCACGGGACAGACGGCGGTGTTCTTTCTGCATAGCGGCATAACATCACGGGTGGTTTCATTTATAACGAGATTGCTGAAAATACCCTGGCCGGCGATGTCGCTCACGATAGGTGCGGCATATGAAAACGATACAGTGAAAAACTACAGTGCGGAGGGTGACTGGGCAGGTGAGGTCCACATACATACAGGGGATGATACGGGCCGCGATCACGATTACGCACCCTTCCGGGACATCAAAGGCGCGACTGAATTCTTGACGACCCCCACGGTCGGCTTCTACGCCGCTTCGGGAGGTGTTATCCGCTTTGAGGTGGAGCATGCATCCGTCATGCCTTCCGGAAGTGATGCCGCGTCGGTCCGGTTTCCGATGCTTGAGGCGTTAGGTTATGTGACCCGCGCAGAACTGCAGCATCCCCATAGCGCTCTTATCACGCCCCATGCGTTCTTCCGGGTCATGCTGCCGCCCAGGCTCATCACAGTATGATACACGAAGGAGGTTCTATGCATGCCATTGTTGCGGGGTTTCTGGCCGGTGCTGCCGCCGGCGTCATAATGGGTGTGATCGCCCATATCCTTTTTAAGCTCCGTGTCTTCAGATCGAGCCTCATTGTCATAGACGGTTCGTTCCTGTTCCGGATGATCGGGCGGGATGCCGGGCCCGGCCTTGTCGCGGCGGCAGGGCTTATGATTCATCTTGTCACCAGCGCGGTTTTCGGGGCCCTGTATTTTGTGGCGACGGGTATTCTCGGGAAGGATGCCTCGGGTGCGGCCTGGTCATTGCTTCTTATGGGTCTTTATGTGGCCCTGCTCTGGCTCTCCATGCTTTTCATTGCCCTGCCCATAGCGGGACAGGGCATTCTCGGCAGACGATCGGGCCGGTACTCCTGGCTTGAACAGCTTATACTGCACGCAATATTTTTTATTGCTTATACGACCTTTGTCAGGATCATTATTTGAATGCCCGGCATGCTTTCCCCGTTGTCACTCCTGGAAACTCTGCAGCCTCTTTCTTCTTTGCGGGTGTTGCAGCTTTTTCAGGGCCTTGGCTTCGATCTGACGGATGCGTTCACGGGTCAATCCAAAGACATCACCAACTTCTTCCAGGGTATAATCGGTTGTTTCACCGATGCCCAGCCGCATCCTGACGACCTTTTCTTCTCTCGGGGTCAGGGTTGACAAAACTGAATCTATTTCTTCCTTGAGAGAGATATCTATATACTCCGTAAGAGGTGAAGATGCCTTCGGGTCTGCCAGGAGATCACCGAGTCTCGAATCATCATCTCCGATGGGCGTTTCGATCGATACGGGTCCGCCGGAAACCTTCATGATCTTTCTGACTTTTTCCACAGGAATTCCGGCTTTACGTGAAATTTCTTCGAGATTCGGATTGTCCCCCAATTCCTGGAAAAGCGCCGTGGTCGCTTTGTTTATTTTGTTCTTGGTTTCGAGAATATGGACCGGCACTCTGATCGTGCGCCCGTAATCTGCAATTGCCCGCGTTATAGCCTGCCTGATCCACCATGTTGAGTATGTCGAGAACTTGTAGCCTTTCTGATAATCATATTTTTCCGCGGCCTTCATGAGGCCCATGTTGCCTTCCTGGATGAGATCGAGGAAAGACAGTCCACGATTGAGGTATCTCCTGGCAATATTAATAACGAGTCTTAAGTTTGCCTGGACCAGCCTATCTCTGACCATCTTCAGCCCGTTTTCAATTTCGCCGAGTTCCGTTAGTTTCCGTTTTATAATGGCCGCCTGGTGCGCATCCATCAACTGCATCCGCTGCGTGATCCTTCTGATAATTCCCACAAGGACCTTTTTGTTGAGTTTCAGACTAAGCAGGATCACTTCTTTTTTGTCATAGACTCTCTTGAGGTCAGCGGCACGTTCCTTCGGGGTTGTTTTGACCGTGCTTAATAGTATGCTTTCTTTCTTCTCGTGAAGGCTTCTTATGGTGTTGATAGATGATATCGTTTTTTTCCTGTATTTTTCTTCATCTATGTCCGTGCAGTTTATTTCATCAACGATATTTACCACATCAATAATACCGACACTCCCTTCCTTCAATTGCTTACCTATTTCCAGGAGCTCACTAATTGCCTCAGGCATGTCGAACAATATATTCATTGCCTTTTGTTCGGCTTCTTCGATCCTCCGGGCTATGGCATATTCCTCATCGGCCGTGAGGAGCGACACGTGTCCCATATCCTTGAGATAAGCCCACACTATGTTATTGGCTGTTTCTGTATGTTCCTTCTGCGGCTCATCCTTATCCGTGCTTATTGCCGTACGTGACCGGGCAGGCCCTTGTATCGTTTCGACCAGGTCGATACCGGATTCCTGGAAAAATTCAAATGCCTCTTCGTTGCCGTCGTGAGAAAACATTTCATTTTGCGAGAAGTTGCCAAGTTCATGGGACCCAAAAAAGTCTTCCTCGACTCCCGCGTCCAGTCCTTCTTTTGCTTCAGTAGTATTCATTGCCATTTTTGACCTCAAGAATTAGGAACGTCCTCTTTTTTCTTCAAAAGGACCTTCGGGTTTTGTACCTGATGTACTCAGTTATCCGTCTGTGTCCTGGTTTAGCCTTTTTGGAGTATCGTTAGGAGAAATTATTAAAATATATTTCTGCGGTTCCTCTTAAGTATCGCACAAAAATGAAATTATTTCAATCACAGAATAAAATCTCAAATTTGATTAAATAGTATTTTCAGACCTGATGCATCTGGACACCTTAAGGTTAGCCGACATGCTGGCTGCGTACTTTCAATTGTTAATTTCACGTGTTCCTTGTATCAAGCGCAATTTCTCGAGTCGCGTTAATCTCTTTATTTCTCGTTCTCTTTTCAACGCATCCGATTTTGTCAGACATGATTCCTGATAAACCAATTTGACCGGTCTTCGTCCCCGGGTATACTTCGCACCATTTTTTCCTTC
>Ga0316605_10002417_pt1 | contig 10622 bp, 8 predicted proteins | sample OWC_soil_day20_n_FD_207666 | JGI IMG/M metagenome (GOLD analysis project Ga0316605, IMG submission 207666) | Wetland soil microbial communities from Old Woman Creek delta, Ohio, United States - OWC_soil_day20_noCT | ecosystem: Environmental > Terrestrial > Soil > Wetlands | place: USA: Ohio... | reverse complement strand
GCTTGCATGCCGGCGGTCGTCGGGTCGCGGTCCATGATGAGCGGTCCGCCGCCGCGCACGTCACCAGCGAGCGCGAACACTTCCCACATCTCGCTGTAGTCGCGACCTTCGAAGTGCCCGACGACGCGCGCGCTGGCGTCGAAGCTCACGCTGTTGTGATTGACGCGATCATCGATCGCGAACGCTTCGAAGCCGAACGAGACGCCGGCCTGTTGGCCGGGGAGCGTGTTCGTCGCGCCGAACGTGCCGGGCTGCTGGTCGATGTCGTCGAACAGCGAGCTCTCGCGCGCCATGAGGGGCACGAGCCAATACATGTCGAAGTAGCCTTCGATGCGGTCGTAGCGCTTCGCGAACGACGTCCACAGCTTCAGCTCGTGCACGCCCTTGCTGACGCCGGTCTCCGTGTCGGTCCTCATCGCGTCGAAGCGCATGATCTTGCCGACGGCGAGCCGCAGGTCCGCGCCGATCTTCCACGTCGGCTTCGAGGGGTCGCGGTGTGGATTCATGAACGCCGCGCCGAGCCCGAGGTGCACCTGCTCGAGGCCGCTCCGGTTCGCGCCGCGGAAGATCAAGTCGCCGCTCGTCGGCAGCGGGGTGCCGGGGTCGCGCGCGTCGAAGCCATCGGCGGTGAGGAGGCCGTCGCGGATCGTCGACGACTCGTCGCGGGTGATGCCGTCGAGGGACAGCTCGCGCGCTTGGGCGATCACGATCGGGACGGCGACCGAGAGCCACGAGTCGCGGATGAGGCCGAGCTCGAGCTTCGGCGTCAGCGTGTGGCGGAATTGCTCGAACGAGAGGTCGTCGAGCCGCGGGACGCCGCCGTTCGGATCCGCGCCGGGGCCGATCGCTTCGCGCTCGATGCGCGCGCTATCGACCGTGTACGCGTAGTCGACCGTGAACAGGACGTGGGCTTCCTGGTCCACGTCCATGCTCGTTGGAACGAGCGAAGCGGGGCTCGCGTGCGCGTAGCTTCCCAGCCCGAGAAATGCGAGGAGCGCGGTCGTTCGCAGCACCGCGTCGCAAGGTATCACGAGTCCTTATCCCGCTCCCGCAGCCCGAGCTCCTTCATCTTCATCTGGAGGCTCTTGCGGCTGATCTTGAGGAGCCGTGCGGCCTGCGTCACGTTGCCGTGGGTCTCCTCGAGCGCCTTGACGATCAGCTCGCGCTCGACGCGCGAGGTCTCGGCGCGGACGATGTCCTTGAGCGATCCCGACTGCGTCCCGGCCAGCTCGTCTCCGCCGTCGTCCTCGACGTCCTCGATGCTCAGCGGCGCCATCGCCCCGCTCGAGGTCGTGCGCGAGACCGCCGGCTCGGGGGCGGGCGGTAGCTGGAGCTGCAGATCGGCCCGTTCGATCCGGTCGCCCTTGCAGAACAGGATCGTTCGCTCGAGCACGTTCTCGAGCTCGCGGATGTTGCCCGGCCACGAGTGCGCCTCGAGCGCGGCGAGCGCGTCGTCGGCGATGCCGGAGATGTTCTTCTTCAGGCGCTCGTTGAACTTCTTGATGATGTGCGTCACCAAGAGCGGGATGTCGCCGGTGCGCTTGCGCAGCGGTGGGACCTGCAGCGGCACCACGTTGAGCCGGTAGTAGAGGTCGTCCCGGAAGTTGCCGCGCGCGATCTCTTGCTCGAGGTCGCGGTTCGTCGCGGTGATCAAGCGGACGTCGACCTTGATCGTCTTGAGGCCGCCGACGCGCTCGAACTCGCTCTCCTGGATCGCGCGTAGCAGCTTGACCTGCATCTCGACGGGAATCTCGCCGATCTCGTCGAGGAACAGCGTGCCGCCGTCGGCGAGCTCGAAGCGACCGGGCTTGCTCGACGTGGCGCCGGTGAAGGCACCCTTCTCGTACCCGAACAGCTCGCTCTCCATGAGCGTCTTCGGGATCGCGGCGCAGTTGATCTTGATGAACGGCTGCGTCTTCCGGCTCGACTGCTCGTGCAGCGCCTTCGCGACGAGCTCCTTGCCGGTTCCCGACTCGCCGGTGATGAGGACGGTCGACGGCGTGTCGGCGACGCGCTCGATCACGGAGAAGATGCCGTGCATCTCCTGGCTCTGCCCGACGAGCCCGAACCGGCCGCGCGCGTCGTTGCCGTACAGCGTCGCGCGCGGTGCCGAGCGGTTCGCCACCGCTTGCCCGATCGCCTTGCCGATGATCGTGCGGATCGCATCCTGCTCGAACGGCTTCTCGATGTAGTCGAACGCGCCGGCCTTGATCGCCTCGACGGCCTGACCGACCGAGCCGTACGCGGTGATCATGATGACCGGCACGTGCGGATAGTTCTTCGAGGCCGTCCGCAGGACCTCCATGCCGTCGGCGCCGGGCATGCGCAGGTCGGTGATGACGACGTCGACGTCGGCGATCTGATCGATCGCTTCGAGGCCCGTCGCCGCTTGCACGACCTCGTGCCCCTCGCGCCTCAGCAAGGCGACGAGGACGCGGCGTAGGTTCGGCTCGTCGTCTGCGACGAGGATCTTCGCCGGTTGCATCGCGGTCAGCCTACACCTTTCGCCGTCTCTTCGGCGGGAGCCGCCGGCGCATCCGTGAGCGAGTCGGCGGGCGGAATCGATTCGATCTTGCCGCCCGCAGCGACGGCGGCGGTCGCCGGCAGCGGGGTCGCGTCGGTGCGCGCCGGAGCGTCGTCTTTCGCCAGCTCGCGCAGCGACGTCAGGCGGCCGGTCTCGGTGATGTCCTCGACCTTGCCGGCGGGCATCGGCTCGGCCGCGGGGAGGAACACGGAGAACGTCGAGCCTTGGCCGATCGTCGAGCGCACTTCGATCGTCCCGCCGTGCTGGTTGACGATGCGGTGCGAGATCGCGAGGCCGAGGCCGGTGCCCTTCTGCTTCGTCGTGTAGAACGGGATGAACAGCTTCTTCAGTTTGTCGCGCGGGATGCCGATGCCGGTGTCGCGGAACCGGACCTCGGCGAACTGGCCGTAGCCGAGTCGCGAGCGGCGGCGGCGGGTCGTCAGGATCTCGAGCGTGCCGCCGTCGGGCATCGCCTGGAGCGCGTTCTGGCCCAGGTTCAGGAACACCTGCATCAGCGACTCGGGATCGCCGGCGATCTGCGGCAGCTGATCGTCGATGCGCACGCGCAGCTCGACATTCTTCGCGAGGTCCTGGCGGAGCAGCTGCTCGGTCTTGCGAACGACGGCGTTGAGATCGACCTTGCCGGCGCCTTCGCGACCGGGGCGCTCCGAGCGCGCGTAGTCGAGGAACCGCGTGACGACGTTGTTCAGCCGGTTCGCTTCCTCGACGATGATCTCGAGGAACTCCGCCGTTTCCTCGGCGGAGCTCGGCTTGCCGAGCAGCTGCGCGGCGCCTTTGATCGCGCCGAGCGGATTGCGGATCTCGTGCGCGAGACCGGCGGCCATCTCGCCGAGTGCCGCGAGACGATCGCGCTCCTTCACGCGCTCGTACGCTTGGCTCGATTCGATCACGCGCGCGGCGGCGATCGCGAGCTGGCGGAACGTGTCGATGTCGTCAACATCGAACGCGCTCTCGGTGCGATCGTCGCGGACGCAGAACAGGCCGAGCAGCCACGGCCCTTGCTCGGTCTCGGCGGAGCCGAGGAGGGGAAAGATCACGCCGGCGTGAAGCTCGTCGATGCGGTTCTTGAGCGCGATCAGCGGTGCGCGCTTCGCTTCGGCATCCTCGGTGTTCGCGAGCTCGTCGATCTCGCGCTGCAACGCGTCCTTGTCGAGGTGACCGGCGCGGACGCGATCGAGCAGCGCGCGCTCGGCGTTCGCGTCGAGTCGCTCCGGCGGTGCTTGGCCGAGGTGCCCCGCACGATCGAAGCCCGCACCGTCGGAGTCGAGGAGGTACACCGACGCGTCGGTCATCCGTCGCGACTCCTCGAGCGCGGTCATGATGCGCGTGACCATGTCACTGACGTCGACGACGCCCGGCAGCTCGCGGCGCACGGCTTCGATGCGGCCGCGCAGCTCGGTGCGCTGTCGTAACAGCCAGCGGTTGATCGTGTTCTCGAGCCACGCGCGCACCGGCTCGAACAAGATCAGGATCACGAACGACGCGACGAGCGCGTTGAGGAGGTAGAGGCCCTTCTGGCCGCCGCCGATCCAATAGAGGAGGAAGCCGTAGACGGCCCACAGCAGCACGACGAGGGTGCCGAGCACGGCCATCTTGCCGATCAGCTCGTTGAGGTCGATCAGCCGATTGCGGAACAGCGTCTGCGAGAGGAAGTAGAGGTAGAGGATGCCGAGCACGTTGCCGACGGCGGGCCACGCGACGCCGAACCGCGGCAACACGTCCGTGAGCGTGAGGGTCGTCGCGACGAAGCCGCCGAGCGCGAGGTAGCCGACGCGCGTGCGCTCCACGCGCTTCGTCGTCGCGCGGTACTGCATGTACATGTCGTAGACGCAGCGGTACAGCCCGCCGAACACGTAGACGCCGAACGGCAGCTGGAACCACGTCGTCTCGTGGATCGGGATGACGATCGCCGAGTAGATGAGGAACAGGTACGCGACGACCGTCCACGCGAGCGTGACGCGCGGTCCGCGCTTCGGGCCGCCGATCGACGGCTGCGCGAGGAAGATGCGGAAGAACCGGATCGCCGTCGGCGGGATCGTCGCGGCGGCCCACAGGGAGAGCCAGCGCATCACCGGGCTGCTCGTCGCGGCGTCGATGAACGTGCACAGGTGCCACGCCGACACCGTGAACGTGAACGCCGCGAACGACGTGTACATCTTGTCCTTGCGCGACCGCAGCACGACCGACGCGCCGATCGCGAGGATCAGCAGCGCGGCGAGCAGCGCGGAGACGGCCTGGACGTCCACCACGGCAGTCTAGCCCACGCCACGCGCACGAGATCGCGTCGAGAACAGGCAGGAGGCCGGCAGATCCTTTAGGCTCGGGTCATGGCTCGCCGCGGAGCGCTCGCAGTGCTGTTCGTCCTGTCGGGGTGCTTCGTCGACCGCCGCTCGACGGAGTTCGAGTGCAAGCTGCCGACGGACTGCGCGCCGGGGCGGGTCTGCACCGAGGGCTACTGCGTGGTGGGCTCGCTGCCACCCGACGCGTCCAACTGCCCGATCGCCTGTACGAGCGCGGGCGGGCGCTGCACCGCCGCGAACACCTGCAGCTTCTCGTGCACGACCAACGGCGCTTGCGCGACGCCGATCCAATGCCCCGCCGGGATGGCGTGCGAGGTAGCGTGCAGCGCGCCCTCGACGTGCGGCGGCGGCATCAGCTGTCTCGGGGCGAGCTCGTGCTCGGTCCTGTGTAGCGCGTCGAGCGCGTGCAACGGCATGATCGCGTGCGGGTCCGGACCGTGCGACGTGACGTGCACCGGCTCCCAATCGTGTTCCGGTACCATCTCGTGCCCCGCCGCGTGCGCCTGCGACGTGCGCTGCATCGGCTCGAATAGCTGCGGAGCGGGTGCGACGTGTCCGGGGGCGGGGGCGTGCGACGACGGGCTCGGCTGCACGTCGACGCCAGCCCAGTGCAATACGTGTCCGTGACCGCGTTTTGTTGCTAGCGTCCCCGCGTGCCAGATCCTCGCCTCCTCGCCACGTTGCCTGCCGTGCACGTGCTCGCCGACGCCGCGGCCGCCGTGATCGAGGTCGCCGCGACGGGTGCCCCGCGGTGGGCGCTCGTCGAGGCGGCGCGCCGCTCGGTCGCGAACCGGCGCGCCGCGATCCTCGCGGGCCAAGCGGCCGACGCGACGATCGATCCCGCCGAGGTCGCGCGGATCGCGAACGAGCTCGCGCGCCCCGCGCTGCGCCGCGTGATCAACGCGACCGGGGTCGTCCTCCACACGAACCTCGGCAGGGCGCCGCTCGCCGCGGCGGCGCGCGCCGCGATCGACGAGGTCGCGCGCGGCTACTCGAACCTCGAGTACGACCTCGCGAAGGGCGAGCGCGGATCGCGACACGATCACCTGCGCGAGCTGCTCCGCGAGCTGACCGGCGCTGAAGACGCGCTCGTCGTCAACAACAACGCCGCCGCCACGGTGCTCGGCCTCGCCGCGCTCGCGACCGACCGAGAGATCATCGTCTCGCGCGGCGAGCTGATCGAGATCGGCGGCTCGTTCCGGCTGCCCGAGATCCTGAAGCTCTCGCGCGGCGTGCTCGTCGAGGTCGGCACCACGAACAAGACGCACCGCCGCGACTACGAAGGCGCGATCGGTCCGGCGACCGGACTGCTCTTGAAGGTCCACCGCTCGAACTTCGCGATCGTCGGCTTCACGAGCGAGGTCTCGGCCGAGGAGCTCGTCGAGCTCGGCAAAGCGAAGCGCGTCGCCACGATGATCGATCTCGGCTCGGGCGCGTTCGTCGATCGCGCCACCCAGCGCGCCTGGGGCCTGCCCGACGAGCCCACCGTCGCCGAGACCGTCGCGACCGGCGCCGACCTCGTCACGTTCTCCGGTGACAAGCTCCTCGGTGGCCCGCAGGCGGGCATCGTGGTCGGCAAGCACGCCGCGGTCGAGACCGCGCGCAAGCACCCGCTGATGCGCGCGCTGCGTCCCGACAAGCTCACGCTCGCCGCGCTCGCCGCGACCTTTTCGCTCTACCGCACGAACGCGCTCGCCGAGATCCCGACGACGCGCATGCTCGGCGCGACACCGGAGGCCTTGCGCGCGCGCGCCGATGCGCTCGCGACGGCGATCGGCAGCGTCGCCGGGCTCGCGATCGCCGTCGCGCCCTGCACGTCGGCCGTCGGTGGTGGTGCGATGCCGACCGCACAGCTCGCATCGTTCGCGGTGACGATCGCGGGCCGCAGCGCGGACGACCTCGATCGCGAGCTGCGCCGCGCGCCGGTGCCCGTCGTCGCGCGCATCGAAGACGGCAAGCTGTGGCTCGACGTCCGCACGATCGGAAACGACGAGCACGACGATGTCGTCGCTGCGGTCCGCGGGCTCGTGCGGGGATAGCCGGTACCGTCGCTTGACCGACGGCTGATCTCGCGGTTAGGTGCACCGCTATGGTCCCTCGCGTAGTCGCCATCGGCGGCGGGAAGGGCGGCGTCGGCAAGAGCCTCGTCGCCGCGAACGTGGGGATCTTCTTGTCCACGCTCGGCAAGCGCGTGGTGCTGGTCGATGGCTCGTTCGGCGCGCCGAACCTCCACATCTTCGCAGGCGTGCCGCGGCCGTCGCGGTCGCTCTCGGAATCGTTCGCAGCGAACGGGCCCACGCTCGCCGAGGTGGCGGTGCCGACGCACGTGCCGTACGTGAAGCTCGTGGCCGGCGTGAAGGATCCGCCGTGGGTCGCGGAGCCGGGCGGCGCGCGCGTGCAGGTGATCGCGGAGCAGCTGCGGCAGCTGCCGGCGGATTGGGTCGTCGTCGATCTCGGGCCGGGCTTGTCGTCGCCGACCCTCGAGCTGTTCCTCGAGGCGGACATCGGGTTGATCGTCGCGGTGCCCGACCCGACGTCGATCGAGCTGATGCACCGGTTCGTGAAGGCCGCGTTCTTGAAGCACCTCGAGCGCAGCGGCCTTCCGCACCTCGCGCAGCCTCGGCTCCGGTTCTCGGGCGAGCCGCTCGAGTACGAAGGTGGCACCCCGAGCGCGCTCGAGATCTACTTCGCGGCCGTCGAGGAGCAGGCCCCCGACCTCGACGAGCTGCGCGCGGCGATCCTGCGGTTCGCACCGCACCTCGTGATCAACTCGGCGCGATCGAAGTCGGACATGGAGCTCGGACGCGCGGTCGCGAGTGCGGCGCGGCGGCGGCTCGGCGTACCGATTCGCTACCTCGGTCACCTCGAGTACGACGAGGCCGTGTGGGCGTCGACGCGGCGGCGCCGGCCGCTGCTCATCGAGCACCCGGAGACGCGCATCGCGAAGTGCTTCGAGCGCATCGCCCGCGGCCTGCTCGCCGTGCAGCCGCCGAGGACGGACGGCGACGTGCTGCCCTCGGACTCGCACTACGAGCTGCTCGAAGTGCCGCCGACGGCGAGCTTCGAAGACATCCGGCGCGCGAACCGCCGCATCCGCGACATCTACGGCGCGGAGTCGATCGCCGTCAGCGGCCTCTACGACCCCGCGAGCCTCGAAGCGGTGCACCGGCGCTTGGACCTCGCGTACACGACGCTGATGGACGCCGCGAAGCGCAAGGAGTACGACCTCGAGCTGTTCCCCGACGGCGTGCCGATGCCGGTGAGCCAACCGCCGGTGGTGCTCGGTGAAGCGCCGCCGCCACGCGCGCCCGCGAAGGTCGACGACCCCGCGACGCTCGCCGCGCGCCCGCCGATGCCCGAGATCGCCGCGACCACGGAGTTCACCGGCCCGCTGCTACGCCAGATCCGCGAGGCGGTCGGCGTCGAGCTGCGCGAGATCGCCGAGAAGTCGAAGATCGGCATGGCGTACCTGCACGCACTCGAAGGCGAAGTGTTCGCGAAGTTGCCGGCGGCGGTGTACGTACGCGGCTTTCTCGCGGAGTACGCACGCGCGCTCGGCCTCGACGCGGAGCGCGTGAAGCAGACGTACCTCGCGCGCTTCAAAGCCGCGCGGCCATCGCCCGACGACGAAGAGGAGCAGCAAGCGCGCGAGCGCGAGCGCAAGGCCAGCGAGAACCTTTCGAGACCCGCCAAGCCTTGACCGCACGGAGGCATGCCTCCTACGATCTCGACATGGCGACTCTCATCGACAATCCCAAGCGCGCGCGCCAACTCGCACGCGCGATTGCCTCGGACCTGACCCTCTATCACGAGCCGAAGATCCTCGAGGGCATCGCCAACGACAACCTGTTCGAGGTGATGGCCGACGAGATCAACGAAGGTCGCGAGCTGTTCAAGAGCCGCGTCACCGAGGACATCTTCGGCCAGCACATCTACGAGCGCGCGATCGTCGACGTGCTCGTGAAGTCGAAAGGTCACGTCAAGTCGAAGATCTGGTAGCGCCCGGCTCGCGCAGCGCCGCGAGCGCCGCCTGCATGTCCGCCGGCAGCGGCGACTCGAACCTCATGTGCGCGCCGGTCACCGGGTGATCGAGCTCGAGCACGGCGGCGTGCAGCGCCTGCCGGCCGAGCGTGCGCGCGATCGGCGCGAGCTTCGGCGGTGCGCGGCCGTAGAGCGGATCGCCGAGCAGCGGCCAGCCATGATCCGCGGCGTGCACGCGGATCTGGTGCGTGCGTCCGGTCTCGAGGCGGAACCGGACGAGCGCCGCATCGCGCAGCGGTTCCTCGACCGTCCAGTGCGTGACGGCCGTCTTGCCCCAGGTGACCTTCGACGAGAACCGCTTGCGGTCGCTCGGATGCCGGCCGTGGAACGTGCGGAACGTGCCGGACGCCGACGGCGGCGGCGGCGCCGCGATGCCGAGGTACTCGCGCAGCATGCCGCCGGTCTGGTGCTCGCGCGCGCGGGCGGCGTGGCTCTTCGCCGCGAACGCGGCCGTGAGCGCGGCGTGGGCGCGGTCGGTCTTCGCGACGACCATCACGCCGCTCGTGTCCTTGTCGAGGCGGTGGACGATGCCCGGACGCAACACGCCGCCGATGCCGCCGAGGTCCTTGCAGTGAAACAGCACGGCGTTGACGAGCGTGCCGCGCGCGTGGCCCGCGGCCGGGTGCACGACGAGGCCCGCGGGCTTGTCGACGACGATCATCTCCGAATCCTCGAACAGGATCGCGAGTGGGATGTCCTCGGGGACGAGCTCGAGCGGCTCGGGCTCGGGGACCTCGACGTCGATCACGTCGCCGGCCTTGACGCGCTGCCCGGCCTTCTTCACGGGTAACTGGTTCATCGTGACGTGGCCGTCTTCGATCAAGCGCTGGACGACGGCGCGCGACAGCGCCGCGACCGCAGCCGCGATGACGGCGTCGATGCGCTCGCCGGCCTGCTCGGCGTCGACGATGACTCGATGTTCGTCGAGCTCTTCGTCGTCATCGCTCACGCCGCCACGTTACCAGAGCTACACTCGGTGCGTGCTCCGCTCGCCCTGGCTCGGTGTCTTCGCGATCGTCGTCGCCGGTGTCGTCGGCTACGCCCTCTCGGACGGGGATGCGGGCCCGCAGACGATCGCGTCGGTGAAGGTGAAGATCCGCCCGACGCGCGATACCGGTGCGGGCTGGGACTTCGGCGGCGGCTTGCCCGATCCGAAACTGAGCGTCGTGCAAGGCGACCGCGTGCTCGCGAAGTGCGAGGCGAAGGACAAGCTCGAGCTGCCGTGCGTGGTCGACGCGCCGATCGATCGCGGGAAGGGTGCCGTGCGCGTGGTCGTCGTCGATGCGGATAGCTCCGACGACGATGTCGTCGGCGAGCTCGTGCTCGATCTCGACAGCGCGACGACGACCGGTCCCGGCGCAGTCCAGACGGTCGACATCGTGACGAGCGGCGGCGGTGGGGCGTGGAAGCGGTTCCGCGCGCTCTGGATCGCGCTCGCGTTCGGTCTGGCGATCGCCACCGCGCTCGCGGTGTACCGACGCCGACAGGCTTAGCCCGGCGGGGCAACGCGTCGTCAGTCGCCTTCGATGCCGTACTGGCGCAGCTTCTTCCAGAGCGTCGTGCGGTTGATGCCGAGCATCGCGGCCGCCTTCGTCTTCTGACCTTCGCAGAGCTCGAGCACGCGCAGGATGTGGGTGCGCTCGAGCTCGTCGAGCGTCGGGACGTGATCGCCGGTGAACGTCGTGAGGCCGGTCGTCGGCACGGCGGTGCGGCCGAACGACGACGACACGTCGCTG
>Ga0316605_10002416_pt1 | contig 10625 bp, 7 predicted proteins | sample OWC_soil_day20_n_FD_207666 | JGI IMG/M metagenome (GOLD analysis project Ga0316605, IMG submission 207666) | Wetland soil microbial communities from Old Woman Creek delta, Ohio, United States - OWC_soil_day20_noCT | ecosystem: Environmental > Terrestrial > Soil > Wetlands | place: USA: Ohio... | reverse complement strand
TCTTCACGACCTTCTTGGCAGCGGCCTTCTTCGGCGCGGCCTTCTTGGCGGCGGCCTTCTTCGGCGCGGCCTTCTTGGCGGCGGCCTTCTTCGGCGCGGCCTTCTTCACGGCCTTCTTGGCAGCCGGCTTCTTGGCGGCGGCCTTCTTCGGCGCGGCCTTCTTCACGGCCTTCTTGGCGGCCGGCTTCTTGGCGGCGGCCTTCTTCGGCGCGGCCTTCTTGGCGGCGGGCTTCTTGGCGGCAGCCTTCTTCTTGGGGGCGGCCTTCTTCGCCGGCTTCTTGGCGGCGACGGGTTCGGTGGTGGCGACCAGGTTGGTCATTTCAGCCATGGGTGGCTCCTTTACGCCCTTTTGGGCGGGGTTGGAAGGGGTCGTGCGGAAAGACGGCTTCCCCTTAGCATCTTTCGCGCCAGGTTGCGGCGTATCTTTCCGCTGGGTGGATATGCGTTCCTTGGCCGCGGAGGCAGCCGTGGGGGCTAACGCCGCATCAGCGGCAGAGCCGGTCTTGCCCTTGGGCTTCGCGGCTTTTTTCGGGGGCTCCACGCCTGCCAGGATCTGGGCCAGGCGCTTGCCGGGATAGTAGTCATCGAGGAGGGCGTCGCCGATCAACAGGCCATGTACACCCAAAGCTTCCATTTGTTTGATTTGCTCGAGCCGCTGGATGCCGCCCTCGACCATCTTGAGGCAGCTCTTGGGCACCTTCTTGACCAGGGCCACGGCCTTGTCCCAGGAGGCTTCCCAGGTATCCAGGTTCCGTCCCACGGCGCAGATGATGTCGGCCCCAGCTTCCACCGCCCGCTGAAGCTCCAGCTCCGAGGTAACCTCCACCACCACGTCGAGGCCTTTGCTCATGGCGAACTTCAGCAAGGTCTGCAGCCGGTCCTGCGAAAGCAGCGCCGGCATGAGGTAGATCGCGTCAGCGCCGAGAATCTTGCTCTCCTCGACCTGGTATTCCTCGAAGATGAACTCGCGGCGGATCAGGGGCACCTTCACCTGGCTCCGGACCTCGGAGAGGTGCTTGTCCTCGCCGAAGTAGAGGAACTTGTCCGTGGCGATCGAGAGGGCCTTGGCCCCGTTTTCGGCCAGGCTCTTGGCGTGGGTCGAGGCCTTGAAGGACTCCCGGACCTGCCCGCGGCCGGGGTCACCCCCGGCCACCTCACCCAAGATGGTGATTCCAGGCTGGCTGAGCTCTTCCTTCAGGGAGTGGTGCCCCTTGTAAGCATCCTTAACCGCCACGGGGCCCCTCTGCTTCTTGATTTCCACATCCAGGGCCTTGAAGATGGCGACTTTCTTTAGCATTTCCCACTCTCCAAATCTCAGATACCTCGCTGCTGGCCCTATGGGGAAGATGATGGTCCGTTTTTCCTCTGATTCAACATGAAACCAGCGATCTGGATGAGGTCAACAGAGAAATCTAAAAAATCTTCATTTTTTTTGACGCTACCTCCCCTCCAACCACCCATTCGTTTCCGACCTCCGAGACCCCCATTTCGATCCCGCCGCCGCCGATGCGATCGCTCCGACGGAATCGAACGCCCCAATCAAGCAGGGTGATCAATCGCTGCGGATTCGCACCAACCATGCATTCACAGCGTTCATCCGCGCGTCGCCACCTCCGCTTTCCGCATGGCGCACCGTCGAATGTGACACCGGTTGAAAGGGCCGGAGCCGGCCCGTCGGCGCCATGCGCCGACCCCCTGGCCCTGCTACGCTTCAACTCGCGCCTTCCCCCTGGGGCGCCGTGCGAACGGCGGTCCGGACTCCCGCGGGAAGGGCGGAGAGGCCCCCATGACGATCCATGTCGTTGACCACCCGCTCGTCCATCACAAGCTCTCCCTCATCCGCGACCGGAAGACGCCCGGCAGCCTGTTCCGCGCGCTGATTGACGAGGTGGGCCTGATCCTCGCCGTCGAGTCGACGCGTACGCTTCCCACGGAATCGGTGGTCGTCGAGACGCCGCTGGAGCGCACGGGCACCCTCCGGCTCAAGTCCCTCGACCCCGTTCTGGTGCCGGTCCTTCGCGCGGGCCTCGGCCTCCTCCCCGCCTTCCTCCAGCTGCTGCCGACCGCCAAGGTTGGGCACCTCGGCCTCTACCGGGATCACGATTCACTCGTCCCGGTGCCCTACTACCGCAACTTCCCGCCCCTGCTGGAAGCGCGGCCTGTCTTCGTGCTCGATCCCATGCTCGCCACGGGCGGCAGCGCCTCCGAAGCTGTCCGGCAGTTGAAGAGCGCCGGCGCCATCAACCTCACCCTCGTGTCAGTCCTGGCCGCGCCAGAAGGCCTGGAGCGGCTTCACAGCGACCACCCGGACCTCACCATCGTCGTCGGCGCCGTGGACCGCCAGCTCAACGACAAGGGCTACATCCTCCCCGGCCTCGGCGATGCGGGAGACCGGCTGTTCGGCACAGCCTAGGATTCAGGGGCTTCCGACATCCCTTCGCCTCGGAACAGCACATGTTCCCAGGTCTTCCGGATGTCTCCCATCTGGGAGGAGACGACCCGCAGGCGGTGCTCGTCGTCCTGGGCGGCCGCTTCCTGGATTTCCCGCATCCACCAGTCGTACATGCGGGACAGGCTCGCCGCCAGGGCTCCGCCCCCCTCGTGGTTCAGGCAGCGATGGAGCTCCTGAAGGATGGCCAGCACTTTCTTCACGTGGTGATCCCGGGCCATGGACTCGCGGTGGCGGATGGATTCCTCGGCCTTCGCCAGGAACCGTTGCCCGCCTTCCAGCAAAAGGATGACCAGGTGTTCCGGGATCGCAGGCACCTCGGCCGGGGCCGAAGCATCGAGGGGGTTCGCGCCGGGGGTCATCGCGCCCGCCCCCGCCGCACCCTCGCTACGGCCAGGCGACCCGGATCACGACAGCCTTCGGGAAGGTGTTGGAACGACCGCATCATCAGACTCCGCCCCTCTCATCGGCAGCCCCGGGCTGGATCTGAATCGGTGAGGAACGGGCGGACCCCCCGGGCCCCCGTGCCATACTTTTCCGACCATCCGCGGAGGTGCACCATGAAAGGCGTCATGGCTCGGCACGCGCAGGGGACGGGACGATGAGCGCAGACGCCCTCCGGGCGCAGATCCTTGAGCTGGTGGCGGAGTACTACCGGGCCCACTGGCCGGAACGCCCCTTCACCCCGGGAGAGAGCCCCGTGCCCGTGAGCGGGAAGGTCTTCGATGCCCGCGACCTCCAGCACCTGGTGGATGCGGGGCTGGATTTCTGGCTCACGACTGGCCGCTTCGCGAATGCCTTCGAGGCGCGCTTCGCGGACTTCATGGAACAGAAACACTGCCTCCTGGTGAACTCCGGGTCCAGCGCCAACCTGCTGGCCCTGACCGCGCTCACCGCCTCCGAGCTCGGCGACCGGCGCCTGCGGCCCGGCGACGAGGTCATCACCTGCGCCACGGGGTTCCCCACCACGGTCAACCCCATCCTCCAGAACCAGCTGGTGCCGGTCTTCCTCGATGTCCATGTCCCCACCTACAACATGGACGTGAGCCGCCTGGAGGAGGCGGTCGGTCCCCGCACCAAGGCCATCATGGTGGCCCACACCCTGGGCAACCCCTTCGACCTCGACGCCGTGATGACCGTGGCGCGGAAGCACGGCCTGTGGGTGGTGGAGGATTGCTGCGACGCCGTGGGCGCCCGGTACAAGGGCCGGATGGTGGGCACCTTCGGCGACCTCGCCACGACCAGCTTCTACCCCGCCCACCACATCACCATGGGCGAGGGCGGCGCCGTGCTCACCAGCTCCCCGAAACTGAAGAAGCTGGTGGAGAGCTACCGGGACTGGGGCCGGGACTGCTGGTGCGAGCCTGGCCGCGACAACACCTGCGGCAAGCGGTTCGACTGGCAGCTGGGGGGGCTGCCCCACGGCTACGACCATAAGTACACCTACAGCCGCCTCGGGTACAACCTCAAGGCCACCGACATGCAGGCCGCCGTGGGCCTGTCGCAGCTGGACAAGCTGCCCGGGTTCCTGGCATCCCGAAAAGCCAACCACCAGCACCTCCTGGACCGCCTCAAGCCGCTGGAGGACTGGCTTCAGCTCCCGGAAGCCACGTCGGAATCCGAACCGAGCTGGTTCGGGTTTCCGATCACCGTGCGTGATGCGTCACCCGTACGCCGCAACGCGCTGGTCCAGTCGCTGAACGAGGCCCGCATCGGCACCCGCCTCCTGTTCGGGGGGAACCTGCTGCGCCAGCCAGCCTACGCGGGCATCCCCCACCGGAAGGTCGGCGACCTCCACCAGGCGGACCGAGTCATGAACGATACCTTCTGGGTGGGCGTGTTCCCAGGGCTGACGGGCCCCATGCTCGATTACGTGGTCGAAGTCCTCAGGCAGGCGCTGACCAGTCGGCCATGACCTCCTCGATGGCCGAACTCACCTCGGCCTCCAGGAGCGGCCTGGGCGCCTCCTTGGTGAGCAGCACCCGGTCCGCGCACACGATGTCGAGGATCGGCGCGAGGAGGGGCGGGTTCCGCCGGAAGGCCTCCCGCAGGTGCCCTTCTGCGCCCGTGCGACGGAAGGCCCGCTCCCACACGCCTTGAAGAGATGTGAGCGTCTCCTCCGTCCGGCAGGCCAGCACCGGCGCCAGCAGGTGGAAGAGATTCCTTCCCCGGTCCTCGTAGACCTCCCGGAACAGTCGCATGTTTGTCCGGAAGATGGCCCACAGGGTGAGCGGGTGAGGCAGGTCCATCTGGGCCGCGAGGGCCTCTCCGGCGGTGTGCAGGAAGCCCGTGCGGACATTCGAGAGGGCCATGCCTCCCCAGGCCGAGGCCAGCTGCAGGCCGGCGCGTGCGCGGTCATCCAGGGTTCCCGTCCGCTCCAGATCCAGCATGCTGCCCAGGATCGCGGCCATCCCCTCCTGGGCCAGGGCCCGCACCTGCGCCGATCCCTCCTGGGCGCAGAAGTGGGTCTCCCAGAGATGCGTGAAGGCGTCAAAGGCGCCTTGAACCACGAGCCGTTCGGGCATCTCCTGCAAGAAGAACGGATCCAGCAGGGCTGCCGAAGGGCACAAGGTCCAGGACCGGGACACCAGCTTCTTACCCGAGGCGGGATCCGAGAGCAGGTAGTACCGGCTCGTTTCCGAGCCCGTTCCGGCGGTGGTGGGAATCGCCACGAAGGGGCACCCCGTTTCCACGGGCCAGAGGTCCGGCAGGTCGCGCAGGGCGCCGTAGCCGACCTGTCTGAACGCACCGAAGGTCCGATGCGCGAGCAGGGCCTTGGCCAGGTCCAGGGTGCTGCCGCCGCCCAGGGCCAGGAGCTGGTTCCACGCCCGCCCCTCAAGCCCATGGATGGCCTCCTCCGCGGCGGTCGTATAGGGTTCCCCCTGGTTCACCACCTGGAGGGTCCAGGCGCCGACATGCCGGGTCAGGGCCTCCACGAAGGGATGCTCGGCGAAGTGGGCGTCCACCACCAGGACGGTGGGACGGTCCGGGGCCAGCAGGTCGCAGGCGAGCTCCCGCGATCCGAGCCCCGCGTGGAGCCGCGTGGGGGCCCAGAAACGCTGGCGGTCCGGGGTGTTGTAGAGGGTGTTGAAGGACATGCTCAAACCCCTGTCGTGGCGTAGGCGACGATCTCCAGCCCCTCCTCGTCGTGGGTTCGCAGGTGGAACCGATATCCCGGCTGCCAGCGATGCACCAGGAGGGGAAGTTCCCACAGGTCGAAGGGGCGGTGGTAGACGCAGACGGCGAGGTCCGGTGCGGCGCGTCGGATGTGATCCCGGCCCCCTTCCAGAGCCAGGCGCTCACCGCCTTCCAGGTCGAGCTTGATGTACCAGCGGCCCTCGGGCGGCAGCAGCCCATCGAGCGCCACGGTTCTCACGCGGGTGCTGCCGTCCTCGGTCAGCGCGGCCCGGGTGGCGCCCACGGCGTCAAAGGCCGCCTCGCCGTCCCGGTCCGAGAGGGCGGCGGGAATCAGCTCAACCCGGGCGCGAACTTCCGCCGGGAGCGTTTCCCAGTAGGCCTGAAGCTTGGAGAAATTCACCGGATCCGGCTCGATGGCCAGGTAACGGCCGAACCCATCCCCCCGGCAGGCCCGCATCAGCTGGAGGGTGTCGCCATCGTAGGCTCCGCCATCCACGAACAGGCCGCCCGGACGTTCGGGCAGCAGCCCTTCCACGAAGTACTGGTCCTTCGGGGTGGGCGTGGGCAGGCCCGCGAAATCCAGGTTCAGACGCCACCTCAGATGGGAGAGGAAATGGCTTCTGGAGACCTCGTCCGCCCACAGACTGAACCCGGCGCGGATCCGCTCCGCCTGGCTCAGGAGGACGCTCGGACGCTCGAACTGGTAGTGAGGGAGGATGCCCGGGTAGGCCCACAGCACCAGCATGAAGGACAGGATCCTTCGGCAGCCGAGCGCCTCCAGCTGGGCCCGCGTGTCGAGGAACCGATGCCGGGAGGACCAGATGGTGGCGACGAAGGCCGCCCGGTCGCCGTACCTGGCCGCCGCCTCCCGGGGGGAGAGGACCGGGAGGCCCTCGACGACCGTTCCCCATTTGCCTTCGGAGTTGTCCGCAAACGCCAGGACCGGCCTGCCCGCGCTCTGGAGGGCGCGGGCCAGCTTCCGGCCCAGCTGCCCACACCCGAACAGGACCAGCCCCGAGCAGCCTTCCACCTCCTGGTCCAGCGCCGCCCGCTCGCGCCTCTCAGCGGCGGCCGGTGTCTCCTCCAGGAGGAGGTCCAGGCTGCGGGCATCGGCTGCGTTCATGGAAGGACCTTTCGCGTGGATCCAGGGCGGCCCTTGCCGCCCTGGAATCGGCTCGCCGCGCCGACTGACCGGGACGGAGACATCACGGAGTCTCCAGCAGCACCGGGTCGAGGAGATCCACGCGCTCGCGCAGCCAGGCCACCTGCCGGGCGACGCCCGCTTCCAGGTCCGAGGGGCGCCAGGCCGGCATCCTTTCAAGGAACCGGCGGTTGTTCCCGCTGTATTCCGGCCCCTCTCCGGGTTCGCTGATCACCACGGGCAGGTCCTTCCCGAGGGCGCGCAGGACCATCGCGACGATCACGCCGAGGCGCTCCCCCCGCCCGCGGCACAGGTTGTAGGTGCCCTCCCATGCCTCTGACCGGAGCACGCCCTTCACCGCGGCCACCACGTCGTCGACGTGCAGGAAGTCGAAGCGCCGGTCCTGCCTGATCCGGATCGGCTGGTCGAACAGCCCCCGGCAGGCATTGCTTGAAATGAACCGGATCCTCCAGTCCTCGTGCGGCCCGAACACACCGAAGAGCCGGAGGTTGGTGACTCCGGGAAGGGACTCGCCACAGCGGGAAGCGACCAGTTTCGACAGCCCGTAGTCGTCGGATGGAATGTGCCGCCCCGCCTCGTCCTCCTGCATGCCGGCATGCCAATGCTCGCGGGAATACTCCGCGCCGCTGCCGAAATGGATGAACCGACCGAAGGATTTCCGTTCGCGGAGCAGGTTGAAGAACATCCGGAGGTTCCGGTCCAGGGTGAGGGAGGTGTCCTTGGCCGAGACCCGGGTCGCGTTCCAGGTCGCGGCATGGATGACGGCATCGAATTGGCCTTCCCGCAGGAAGGCACACACCGCGCCCTCGTCCAGCAGGTCCAGGTCCGAATGTCCCGGTGCGACCACCGCATGGTCCACCGCCAGGCCCTCCCTGAGGTTTCGCCCGATGAATCCGCTGCCTCCGGTGACCAGGAGCTTCATGGCTCAGACCGGGGGCGTGTCGAGCATGGGCACCATCATTTCGGCGCGCAGGGACTCCCGGTCCAGGTAGGGATACATGTCCTCCATGGGCCGGGTGGCCATCTGGCCGTCCGCCTTCATGTAGCTGGTCACCCGGGGGAGGGTGGGCTGGTCTGGATCGAGCTTCACCACGCAGACCGTGGGGCCCCGCTGGGCCAGAATCTCTGCGATCCGCTCCCGCAGTCCCTCATGGGATTCCAGGTGGGCCGTGGCCAACCCGTAGGCGCGGGCCACGGCAAGGGTGTCGGGCAGGGTGAGGCCGGACGAGGCGTCGCTGGCCACGAGGCGTCCTCCAAAGTAGCTGCGCTGGCTGTTCCGGATGGAGCCGTACCCCTGGTTGTCGAGCACGAAGAAGGTGATGGGGAGGTTCAGGCGGCGGATGACTTCCAGCTCCTGGAGGTTCATGTGGAAGCCCCCATCGCCATCCACGCAGACCGTGCGCTTCCCGCCGGACGCGACGCAGGCGCCCAGGGCCGCCGGAACGCCGAAACCCATGGGCCCGAGGCCCTGGCTGTTGAGCATCCGGAGGCCTTGGCGCACCCGGAGGGCCTGGCAGGTCAGCTCGCTGCTCTGGCCCGAGGAACCCGGCGCCAGCACATCGCCCGCGCCCAGCAGGTCGGAGAGCACCTCGATCAGCACGTAGGCGTTCACATGGCCCTGCTCCTGCCAGTACTCCGGCTTCAGCACGGGATAGCGGGCCTTCCAGTCGGCCACCCGGCCCAGCCATGCGGCGCGGTTCGGCTGGGGGTGGGCGGGCAGCGCCGCCAAGAGCGCCCTGAAGAAGTCACCCGCATCGGCCGCCAGGGAAAGGTCGAGGTCCATCCTCAGCTTCTGGAGTTCCGCCGGATCGATGTCCACCACGAGCTTCCGGGCCCCCCGGGCGAAGAGGTCGTGCATGTAGGCGATCTGGCCGAAGTCCAGGCGGGCGCCCACGGAGAGCAGCCAGTCGCTGTTCTGCTGCGTGAAGTTCGCGCCCCGCTGCCCCGAGGCCCCGGGGCGTCCGGCGAACAGCGGGTGGTCCTCCGGCAGGAAGTCCGCCGCCTTCCAGGTGGTGAGGATCGGGATGCCGGCGGCCTCGGCGAACCGCAGCGCCTCGGGAATCGCCCCGGCGGCCCGCACGCCGTTGCCCAGGAGCAGCACCGGGCGCTCGGCCCGCTGCAGGAGGTCCAGCGCCCGGGAGGCCTCGGCGGAGAGGTCTCGCTTCGAACTGGCCGGCGACGCGTAGCCCCGCAGCGTCCCGGGATCCGGGAGGTCGGCGGCCTGGACGTCCAGGGGGATGTCCAGCCACACGGGGCCCGGGCGTCCGGTGCGGGCGAGATGGATCGCCAGGTCCAGGTGGTAGCGGATGTCGGCGGGGTCCTCCACGGTCACGGCGTACTTGGTGATGGGCTTCACCATGGAGACGATGTCGATCTCCTGGAAGCCCATCTGGCGCAGGCCCGACTCGCGCTTGAGGTCGGCGCGCTTCACCTGGCCGGACAGGAAGAGGCAGGGCGTGGAGTCCAGCCAGGCCCCCGCCACGCCGGTGAGGGCATTGGTGCCTCCGGGTCCGGTGGTGACGAGCCCCGCCCCGAATCCGCGGACCTGGGCGTAGGCGTCCACGGCCACTGCCGTGCCCTGCTCGTGCAGGTTGCAGATGGGCCGGAGCCCCGGATGCCGCCCCAGAGAATCCACCAGGTGCAGGCATCCGCCGCCGGGGAGCAGGAAGACGTCTTCCACGCCCTCGGCTGCGATGCGATCCATGACGTAGTCGGAGAGTTTCATCGATCAGCCGAAGAAGTAGGTCAGCAGGGTCTTCCGTTGCTTGTTCTCCGCGATGGCGGGATCGGTGTAGTAGGAATCGTCCTTGTAGTGCGTGGAGGAGATCTCCTCGATGATGGCCCCGTCCGGCGAGCTGAATTCGTGGCGCACGCCCCGCTCCACCGTGAGGATGTCGCCGGCCCGGGCCTCCCGCTCGACGCCGTCCAGCTTCACGGCGAGCGTGCCGTGGAGGATGTGGAAGGTCTCCTCCTTCTGCTTGTGGTACTGCTCCGGATGCCGCTGGCCCGGCAGCACCACGATCAGCTTCTTGCAGTAGGCCCGGTTCACCACATTGAGGATGGTCGCCCCCACCTCGTCGAACCGCTCGATGCCGTAGTGGTGGGAGATCTCCACATCGGCCTTTTCGGGCACCACGGCGTGGCCCGCCAGGAGCAGGGCCCGGACCCGGTTCACGATCTCGAAGACCTGCTCCCGGTGGTCGGTGCGGCGGATGTCCCCCGTCATGACCGGGCCCTTGGCCGGGATGGGGGCCAGGGCCCGGAATTCCGCGTACTTCGACAGGTCGTTGGCCGTGAGCTGACCAGGCTGGGTGGGCATGGCCAGGAACACCCGGCCGGGATCGATCACCTCTCCCGCGGCCACCGGCTCGGTGACATAGACACCGCGCCGCAGGGCATGGAGGCTTTCCGTTTCCTCGCGGGTGGGCTGGTAGCGGTGCTCAGATTCGCCGCAGGCGTCCAGGGCCTCCACGGCCGCCTCCAGCCAGCGCCGGGTCTGGTCGGGATTCATGGAGTAGGCGTTGAGCGGGGCCTCGGGGGTGGGCACGCCGACGTGCCGCTCGAAGACCCGCGCGCCCTTGGCCACCGCCATCTGGACGAGGCGCGTGTTGTCCGGGTCCTCATGGGAGGAGAATCCGATGGGGTGCTGGGGGTACCGCGCCTTCAGGTACTCGATCTGGTTGAGCTGGAAGTGGGCCACCGGCGTCGGATACTCGCCAATGCAGTGCAGGAGGGTCAGGGGCCGCTGCCGGTGGTCGAAAAAGCTCACGACCTGGTCCAGCTGCGCCGCGGAGGCCCCGGCCGTGGAGGCGATGACCGGCAGGGGCGACCGCGCCATCCGTTCCATCAGGGGCCAGTCGCCGAGGGAGCAGCTGG
>Ga0316605_10002414_pt1 | contig 10628 bp, 8 predicted proteins | sample OWC_soil_day20_n_FD_207666 | JGI IMG/M metagenome (GOLD analysis project Ga0316605, IMG submission 207666) | Wetland soil microbial communities from Old Woman Creek delta, Ohio, United States - OWC_soil_day20_noCT | ecosystem: Environmental > Terrestrial > Soil > Wetlands | place: USA: Ohio... | reverse complement strand
GTCCGGCCTGGTGCCGATGGACAGGCCGATCACATCCTCCTGGGCCAATGCTTCATCATAAAGGGACTTTAATGTTTCCACCGGCGCGTACGTATTGGTAAAGGTCTGGAAATAAGCAACAAATTTGGAGGCGGACGGTGAATAATATTGTTTGCCGGAAAGAATCTGATCGGTTACGGAGGGCAACGGCCCCTGTTGACGCAACTTTGAGCCACGGCCGTCGCAGTAGATGCAGCCGCCGGCAGCCACATGCCCATCGCGGTTAGGGCAGGTAAAGCCCGCGTCGATCTGAAGCTTGTGGACGGTGCAGCCGAACAGGTTGCGCCAGTAACTTTTCAGATCATAATATCGTTTATTGTTTTTCCAGAAATCCGGTTTGGCCAAAGCCGCCTCTTTTTTGTGTTGTGTTTTTTGAGCCGGAATACTATTAAAACAGAACAAGTGCAAGCAATAGGTTGTGGAGAAAGACGTGTCAGATCAATACGACATTCTGGTTATCGGCGGCGGGCATGCCGGCTGCGAGGCGGCGCTGGCCGCGGCGCGTATGGGTTGCCGGACGCTGCTGTTCAACATCAATCTCGATTCCATAGCACTCATGTCCTGCAATCCGGCCATCGGTGGCTTGGCTAAAAGCCAGCTTGTAAAGGAAATTGACGCACTCGGCGGGGAGATGGGCAGGGTGACAGACAAAACCGCCGTGCATTTCCGATTGCTGAACGCTTCCAAGGGACCTGCGGTCCAATCCACGAGAATGCAATGCGACAAACAGCTCTACCGCCTGGCCATGAAAGCCACCTTGGAAAATCAGCAAAACCTTCACCTGCGCCAGGCCATGGTGGAAACCCTTGTCATCGAAGACGGCACCGTCATAGGCGCAAAGGACAGCAGCGGCTTTTTCTACGGCGCAAAAAAAGTCATCATCACCACGGGAACTTTTTTGAACGGACTGGTACATATCGGCACGTCACAAACCCCGTCGGGACGCGCGGGGGAACTGGCATCGGAGGGCCTTGCCAACCATCTCAAAACCATCGGCTTTGAAATGGGACGGATGAAAACCGGAACACCACCCAGGCTTCGAGCCTCGTCTATTGATTTCTCCTGCCTGGAGCGCCAGGACAGCGACCTGGCTCCGAGCCCTTTTTCCTTTACCACCGGAAATTTGCGGCCGGAACGCCTGCCTTCATACTTTTCAGCGACATCCGCAGAAACGCACCGGGTGATTAGGGACAATATTCAGCATTCGCCGCTTTATTCCGGCGCCATTAAAGGAGTCGGCGCACGCTACTGTCCATCCCTGGAAGACAAAGTCATGCGCTTCGGCGACCGTGCAAGCCACCCCGTGGTCCTGGAACATGAGGGCCTCGAAACCCAGGAAGTTTACGCCAAGGGTCTGGGCAACTCGCTGCCGCTGGAATTGCAATATCAGATTGTCCACAGCGTCAGGGGTTTGGAGCAAGCCGAAATCATGCGGCCTGCCTATGCCATTGAATATGATTTTGTTCAACCCAGCCAGCTGAAACTGACGCTGGAAACAAAACTGATATCCGGCTTGTACCTGGCCGGTCAGATCAACGGAACTTCCGGTTATGAAGAAGCGGCCGCACAGGGGCTCTGGGCGGGAATCAATGCCGCCCGCGCCCTGCAGGGAGGCCCGCCTTTTGTATTGGATCGTTCTGAAGCATACATGGCGGTGATGATCGATGACCTGATCACCCGAGGTGTGGACGAACCCTACCGCATGTTTACGTCCCGCGCTGAATATCGCCTGATTCTGAGGGAAGATAACGCCGTCATCCGACTGATGGGCAAGGGCTGTGAACTGGGTTTAATCGACTGTTCGTATTATCTGGATCTTCAGGAGCAAATGAAGAAAATCGATGATGGCATCCGGCATCTCAAGGCTTCATCGGTCAAACCCTCGGCAGAAATTAATGAAAGGCTAAACGCCTTGTCTTCGCCGCCGATTACCCAGGCTACGAATCTGTACAGCCTTCTGAAAAGGCATGAAATTGCTTACGACGATTTGAACAGTTTTCCCGGATGGGAATCCGAACCTGATCCGTTTGTCAAAAAACAGATCGAAATCGAAACCAAGTACGAAGGTTATATCAAGCGCCAGTTCGAGGCGACAAAAAAATTAAAAGACCAGGAGAAAAAGAAGATTCCCCCGGATTTCGACTACTCAGAGGTTCCGGGTCTTTCCAATGAACTCAAGACCAAGCTCGCCCGTATCGCACCTGCCACCATCGGCCAGATGGGACGCATTCCGGGCATGACCGAAGGCGCGATCTCGGCTGTTCTGATTATGCTGAAGAAAAAGGAAATGACGGCTGATCTGAAAGAAGAAGACAAGGACTGACATTTTTCTTTGGATTTCCCGGATGCTGCAAAGAACTTGTTAACATCTGTCATCATTAAATTTTAAAAACCTGCAAATAAATCCATTATATCCACATGTTATATCAGACTTTTTTCCAACCACAGGGAACGACCCGAGCAAATCCCCTTTCTCAATTTATCTTGACAGTCACAAAGGTAATTCCTATATTCGTAGTATATAAAAATTACTTCCTTATTGATTCGAAGAACTGTCCATGTAGATGTGTTTTTAAAAGGAGCTTTCCATGCGCTGGCGAGGTGAACGGCAAAGCGACAATGTTGAAGACCGTAGAGGAATCTCTCGCGGTGTTAAGGTTGGCGGTATAGGCGGCCTCGGTCTTGTAGCGGTGGTGGTCATCAGCATGTTCCTTGGCGTCGATCCGACTGCCCTTTTGCAGGTTGTCGGACAGAGCACTCAATCCTCCTCCGTGTCCACAGAGCAGACAACATCTCCCACCGCTAATGATGACATGCGCAATTTTGTGGCCGTTGTTCTGGCCGAAACCGAAGACGTGTGGAAAGAAACATTCCAGCAAGCGGGCCGGACGTATGAAGAACCGAAACTGGTTCTTTTCTCCGGCGCTGTCGAATCTGCCTGCGGCATGGCTGACGCGGCCGTGGGGCCGTTTTATTGCCCGGCCGATCACAAGGTGTATCTTGATCTTGTTTTCTTCGAAGACCTTCACTCCCGGTTCGGCGCGTCCGGTGATTTCGCACAGGCATATGTGATTGCCCATGAGATAGGCCACCATGTGCAGACACAGCTGGGAATCATTCAAAAAGTAAATGCAATGCAGGCGCGCGCTGACAGAACCGACAGAAACAAATTAAATGTAATGCTGGAATTACAGGCAGACTGTCTGGCCGGCATGTGGGCCCACCAGGCCCAGAAAAAACGCAATATTCTGGAAGCAGGCGATATTGAAGAGGGTCTGAATGCAGCAAGCGCGGTCGGCGATGACCGTATCCAGAAAAGAACACAGGGTTACGTCGTTCCCGATGGCTTCACCCACGGAAGCTCGGCCCAGCGCGTCAGATGGTTCAAAAAGGGATTGGAGCAGGGCAATCTCGGAGCATGTAATACCTTTAACGCAGGCGAGCTGTGAGTGTGATCCCACTTGCGCGGGACGAGTGTTAATTCTCCGCAGTTTGCTGCGAGGCAGTTGACTCAGCCCTGAGCATCGGGCTTGTTTTGTGGATTGCAGCTGAGAAGAATAACAGCATTAGATGAACATGCTGTAAATATTTTCTTAGGAAAAACGATACTCCATTAGACAGGAAACGAGGGAGGTGCATAACATGGCTGAAGATGAAGTCAAGAAAACAGAGGAACAGGATCCATATGATGTCAAACAATACCACGAAGTAAAGAAAGGCGACACTCTCTGGAAAATAGCAGAGAAGTATTACGGCGACGGCAATCTTTATAAACAGATCTTCGAGGCCAACCGGGATGTTCTTAAAAACCCTGATATGATTAAAATCGGACAGAAGCTGCATATTCCCTGATCGCAGCTATCGGAATATCAATCATTACAAGAAACAATAAATTCAACAAGAAAGGATTCATTATGAAAAAAAATCTTTTGTGCATAGGAGTCATCCTGATATTTGCCGTATTTATGATTACCGCCTGCGGCAAAGCGGATAAGACTGCGGCCGAACTAGCCGTGAAGTCGGCCACAGAAGCAATCAATGCCGCCAAGACGGAAATCGGGAAAATTGCTCCGGATGAAGTAGCCTCACTGGAAACAGCGCTCGCTTCAGCCAAAGAAAAACTGGACAAGGGTGATTACAAGGCCGCACTGGCTGAAGCACAGGGACTTGTCACCAAGGTTAATGACGTTGTAGCGGCGGCAAAGGCCAAAAAAGATGCAGTGATTGACAAGGCTGACCTGACAAAACAATGGAAGGACCTGAGCCAGGGGCTGCCCAAGATGATGTCGGCCCTTCAGAGCCGCGTGGACATCCTTTCAAAATCCAAAAAACTCCCGGGAGATCTGACTGCGGAAAAATTTGCAGAGGTAAAATCTGAACTTGCATCCGCTAAAGAAGACTGGACCAAGGCACAGGAAAGTTTTAAATCGGGCAATATACCCGATGCGATCTCTTCAGCGAAAGCCGTAAAAGAAAAGGCCGTAAAAGCAATGGAAACCCTGGGAATGAAGGTTCCTGCGGCGGCAAAATCGTAAGCTTAAAAAATAATCCAACAAGGGATGTGTTCTCTTTATTTCAGGTCCGGAAAGAAGAGAACACGTCCTTTTTTTAATCCCTCAATGCATTACATCTGCAGCAAGGCAGGTCCTCTTTCCCTGGCAGGAAATACAATATACATTAAAGACAATGTTGTACGACATTGTCACATGTTAAATTTAATTTTGTCTACATCGTAAATCTCACCGTTTTTGATGACCAATTGCGGCTTGCGGCAAGTTTCGATTTTTTTCAGTGGATTTTCCTGCAGAATCGTCAAATCCGCATATTTACCCACCTCGACAGAGCCGATCTTATCGGCCAATCCGATAATTTTCGCGTTGTTGATCGTGGCGCATTGCAGGACTTCGACGTTTGTAAATCCAATGCGTCCCAGCATCTCCATTTCACGCCATAATGTCCCGTGATAAGCCAGAGGAACCCCTGCGTCCGTGCCGCAGCCAATCAAGATGCTTTCTTCTTTCATGGTCATTAAATTTCGAGGACCGACCAACAGGATATTGAAGTAGATTTCAGGATTGGCCATATACTTACCTTTTTGGTATAAGTTATCCAAACCGTATTTTCTATAGGTTTTCAGATAAGCGACATTACGTTCATGAATGGATTTTTCCGTGTAATCATCCAATAATGAGTTGATGTATTCGCGTCGGATTCTCATTTCACGGTCAATAAAATCGGTGCGGTATTGTTTGGGCAGTTCATCGTAGGCTTCCGGCGCAGCAAGCATCTGCCCGATTATCATGGTTGGAACAATGGCGATCTTCTTTTTGGCCATTGCGGCTACTTCCTTTTCAGTCAGCACCGCGTCGGCAATCGAATGTTCCATCGAGCCGATGCCATATTGCAGGGCGCGGTCAAACCCGAATTTTGTATGAACATGTCCGGATGTTGCCAGATTGTTTTTTTGCGCAAAGTCAAATATCATGTTTAAATGTTCATCCGCGTACACAGGAATCTCGGACTTCCCGGCCAGGCAGGATTTTTTGTCCATGGTCAGCTTAATAAACGTTGCGCCACGGGAACTGTTTTTACGCATCTTTTCTGCCAGTTCATTGGTGTCTTTGAACCACAAATTCATATCGCCGGTCAGCGCCGCCCCCATCGGCAGAAAAATACTGACGTCCGCGGGGTCAATGGAAGGGTGGCCGCGGTATACATTGGTGAAGGAATTGCAGTAAACAATTCGTGGACCTGTGAGTTCACCTTTTTCGATTTGCGCGATAAAGTCATGCAGTACTTTCGGCATCGCGCCCATGTCGCGGACGGTGGTTACGCCATGTTTGATCTGTTGAATGTAGTTTCTTTTCAGTTGATTCATCGTTGTCAAAATGCCCGAAGGATTAAACGCTGATTCACCGGGCATGGTTGCATGGCAATGCGCGTCAATCAAGCCGGGGATAACGAACTTATTTTCTAAATCCAGAATCAAATCGCCCTCCCGGGGAGAGGGCATCTGATCATTCATTGCTTCAATATAGCCGTTACGGACGGCAATGGTCCGGTCATGCAGGATCACGCCGCGGGCAACATCAACAACATTGCTATGGGTGATGTACAGTGCTTTACCTCTTGCGACGCCCGATGGTTGATACTTGGGAAGGGATGAGCAACCGGTGATATTCGGCGTTCCCATCAAAAAAGCGGATGCACCTGCCACCTGCAGCAGCTGCCTTCTGGTTATTTTGGAAAAAGGATGCTCCATGGATCATCATCTCCGTTTCATATAATCTGAAATTAACGCAATTGTCGGCCATATTTATATTGAGAAAACAGAATATTGCAAGAAAATACGGATGGGAAAAACGGAATGAAGAAACTTGTATGCATTCCTGGTTTGACTGTTGTATCATATGTATAGTGATCGAATTCATGAAAGCCGAGGTGAAGATATGTCATTATCAGAAAGCAAGCCATGGTTGAAGTTTTACGATTATGTTCCGGCGAGCATCGATTATCCGAAAATCAGCATGTATGAATGCGTGAGAAGGACTGCGGAAGAATATCCGGATGAGATCGCATACGATTTCATGGGCACCTGCAGGACTTACAAAAATTTCATAGCGGATATTGATCAATTCGCCAGAGCGCTTTACGCAATAGGCTTAAGAAAGGGCGATACAATCACCATATCGATGCCCACATCCCCCCAGGGGGTTATCGCCTTTTATGCCGCAAACAAAATCGGCGTTATCGCGAGCATGATCCACCCTTTGTCGACCCAGAGCGAAATTGAATTCTATGTGACCAAAAGTAAAAGCCGCATGGTCCTCACCATCGACATTTTTTACGATAAACTGATTGCCGTTCAAAAAAAAACGGGTTTTGAAAAACTGATCATCGCCAAGATACCCGACTATCTCCCGGCCCTTCTGAGTGTCCTGTACTGGCTCAAGCAGGGAAGGAAGAATCCGAAAGTCACAAACTCGGATAAAGTGATTTTAATGTCAACCATGATGAAAACGAAATATCCTGACCATCCGCACATCGATGTCAAAACGGAGGAACTGGCCGTAATCCTATACAGCGGCGGAACGACCGGCAAACCGAAAGGGATCATGCTTTCCAACTACAACTTTATTGCAGAAGGGCAAATGGTCGCACAATGGGGCGGCATCGACAGAAGGTATCCAAAGATGCTGGCCGTACTCCCGATATTCCACGGATTCGGGCTTGGGGTCTGTGTCAACGCAGTATTGATGGCGGGCGGAACGTGCATCATGGTTCCGATATTTGAACCGAACAATGTTGCAAAACTGATCAAGAAAAAAGAGCCCAACTACCTGATCGGCCCCCCCACTCTTTATGCCGCTTTGAATAAAAATGAAAATTTCCGGAAAGCGAATCTTGACTGTTTCAGAGCCGCCTTCAGCGGAGCGGATACCCTTCCCAGTAAGGTCAAGCAGGAATTCGAAAGTATTGTCAAGGCAAGGGGAGGGAAAGTAAAACTCCTCGAAGGCTATGGATTGACGGAAGCGGTAACCGCGATCATGGCGATGCCGCTGAATGAATATCGTGAAAACAGCATTGGCGTGCCTTTCCCGGACATGTGTGCGAAGATCGTTAAAAAAGGGACAATTGAGGAAGCCGAGCCCGGAGAAGAGGGAGAAATATGCGTTGAGGGTCCGGCTGTCATGATGGGGTATCTTGACGAACCTGAAGAAACGGCTAAGACCATAAGAAAACACGCGGACGGAAGGTCATGGCTCCATACCGGAGATATCGGTTACATGGATAAAGACGGTTTCTTCTATTTTAAATTAAGAGAAAAACGGATGATCAAATCTTCTGGAATGAACGTGTATCCGGCACAGGTTGAAGAGCAGCTCTATGCTCACCCCGATGTGGCGGAAGTCTGTGTCATTGGAGTGCCGGATATTCAGCAAGTGGAAAAGGTAAAAGCGTTCGTCGTTCTTAAAGACCCGTCAAAAGCCTGTCCGGAGATGGAGAAAGAGTTAATTAACCACGCCCAGAAAGACCTGATCAAATGGAGCTGCCCGAGAGAGGTGGAGTTCGTTAATGAACTGCCGAAAACCCTCGTCGGCAAAATAGCATTCAAAGTCCTTGAAGAGGAGGAAATTAAAAAATTAAAAGCGGCAGGTAAATTTTCGGGCTGAGACAGCGACATGAAAAATAATTATGAGAGCCTGCTTATGGAAACAAGCGGCCTGCGGCAGGGGAGCGTGCGTCTGACCTGGCTGGGCACGGCAGGCGTGTTCATCGAGGACGGGAAAACGGGTATCCTGATCGATCCCTATGTAAGCAGATTCGGCATGAGCGCAGTCGCGCTTCGATTGCCGCTGAAGCCCGACCGCCAACTGGTACAAAAATGGGTAGAGAAACTCAGCAGGGAAAAAATCAGTGCCGTCATTGTAAGCCACAGCCATTTTGACCATGCCGCGGACGCCCCGTATTTCGCAATCGAAGCCGGCGCGCCGCTCATCGGCACGGAAAGCACTGTGAACGTGGGCAGGGGCGCAGGCGTTGAGGAAAGCAAATTGATCGCCGTGAAGCCTGGGCAAACCATGACGTTCGGAGATTTTACCGTAACGTTCATTGAAAGTGTTCATGGCCCTGCCGTGCTGGGCCACGTGCCCTTTCCCGGAACCATCGATAAACCCCTTGTCCCTCCGGCAGCTGCGGGAAAATATCGTCTGGGCGGTGTTTTTGCGTTGCTGATCGCCCATCCGGCCGGAACGATCCTCCACCATGGAAGTGCCGGCTTCAAGCCGGACATGTATGACGGGATCTCTGTGGATGTTCTGCTTCTGGGTATCAGCGGAAGAGGGAATACCTATCAATATCTGGAAAATGTCGCTTTGAAAACCCGGGCAAGGCTCGTGGTTCCCATTCACCTGGACAACTTCTTCAAACCTCTTAAGGACGACATGTCATTTCTCCCCATGGTAAAATTCGATGAATTCTGCCGCAAAGCTGAGAAACACCGGGACATTTTCATGGTGCGAACCATGCCTTTGTGCAAAGAAATTATAGCGCTGCCACTGGATGCGGCCATACTGCCGGGTGACGTTTTACGATAGGCATTTGCCATCCTTTTGCTTTATTTTTTAACGCTGCGCTATTTGCCCTTTAAATAATGATCGCTCAAACGATGCAGCAGTTCATGAAATTCCTGATGCTTCCCCGCTCCGATGCGGGCAGTTTCAATTGTCTCAAAACCCTCAAACAACTCTTCCTGGGTTTTTTCCGCCAGCCGATCATCGGCCATGGCAAAAAGAATGTTATTTTCTTTATCAATGTGATCGGTAAGAAGCTCGATGTAATCCCTGGCGTTTTGCGCAATCGTTGAAGCCGCCGATGCATCCTTCAGTTTGTAGCGTTCAAAGGCGTCGGTCATCACACGGATATATTTTCGTCCCATTTCGTGTTCAAAAAGCATAACGGCAATCGGCCCGTCCTGGGGAATTCCGACATGCATCAAGGCTGGAAATAAGAGTTCTTCCTCTTTGCCATGATGGCATTTATCGACAAAGACTTTGAGGAATTCGAGGATGCTTTCAAAATGTTCATTCTCCATATGGCCTTCGGTTTGCAACTGCCGACTGACTTCACCTAAAATACGAAGCATCAACAGAACGCCTTCATGTTCGTCTTTCAACTGCTGGGTTGCTTTCATGATGATCTCCTATAAACTCACGTAGGTTGTCCGCTCCAGGTTGGTTTCCATTGTCCATACGGAAACCGTGCAGCTGCTTACCCGAAACACGATCAGCGCATCTTCACCCTGCTGCCCCATCAACGGTTTTAACCAGGGCCTGGCTTCGAGGATTTCTTTTTTCAAACCCTCATCACGTAATACTTCAGCAACACCGGCAACCCTCACCTGTTTATCCGGACTGTTGAAGCAGACTTCGACATTTTTATTATTCCGCAGCTGGGAATAAAGTGACTTGAAGGCGCCGGTGTGAAAAATAATGCCTTCTCCATCCGCCCGGTACATGAACATCCCGCGCACGCGCGGCTGATCACCTTCCACCGTAGCCAGATGGCAGCTGGGATTGGCGTTCAGGAATTCTAAAATTTCGTCTCGATTCATTTCTTATCCTTTTCCATTTTCAAAAGTTCAAGCCTGTTCTTGACAGCCTTTGCTTTGCCCTGATCCCCGCCTTCAAGATAGTAAGCATGCAGTTTTTCCAAATAGGCCCAGAGCGGCCTCCGCCAGCCGTTGGCAGCGGCCGTGTCAATAGCTGTCTGTAAAATTTTTTCATCATAAGGCATCTGGTTTACCCAGGCACCCGCAGCTACCAGCCGGGACAACGGATCGCCGATAGCGGAAATTTCATGGGCAGCGAGCGCCGCATCCCTGCGCGCCGCGGCTTTCAGCAAACCGGCGTAGCGAGACGGCAGCGCGCCTGCATCCACGTCTGCAAAATTACCCTGTAAAAAACGGCAGTAGGCCATATCGGCAGCATCAGGTTCCAGCCGTTCTATTTTGAGAAACTCACTGTCGTCAAAACGCTCGAGCGAAGCAGTGTGCAGGGCGTATTTCGTCAGGTAGGCAATGGCTAAAA
>Ga0316605_10002413_pt1 | contig 10630 bp, 12 predicted proteins | sample OWC_soil_day20_n_FD_207666 | JGI IMG/M metagenome (GOLD analysis project Ga0316605, IMG submission 207666) | Wetland soil microbial communities from Old Woman Creek delta, Ohio, United States - OWC_soil_day20_noCT | ecosystem: Environmental > Terrestrial > Soil > Wetlands | place: USA: Ohio... | reverse complement strand
AGCAAGGGCTGTTCCCCTTCTGAGTAAAAGCGAACAGGTTTCCCTAAACCAGGGGATCACTCAGAAAAGAGGGACCCTTGCCCTCCTGTCCCCTGGGACCGGCCTGGGGCAGGCGATGCTGATCTACAAGGACGGGCGATACGTTCCCCTGTCTTCCGAGGGCGGCCACGTCGGTTTTTCACCGACAACGGAAGCGGAGATTGAGCTGTGGCGGTACCTCCGAAAGAAATACGGTCACGTGAGCGTCGAAAGGGTGCTCTCAGGGCCGGGGCTGGTCAATGTCTATTCATGGCTCAGGGATTCGGGCCTGTTTGAGGAACCCCTCTGGCTCAAGGCGCTCATGAAGGAGGGAGACCCTGCAAAGGCGATCAGCGAGAATGCCCTCCGGAAGAGGCAAGCCCTCTGTGTCGAATCCCTTCGTTCCTATGTTTCTATGCTCGGAAGCGCAGCAGGGAACTTGGCCTTGACCAGCATGGCGGTTGGGGGCGTCTACCTTGGGGGAGGAATCCCCCCGAAAATCCTCCCCGCCCTTAAAAAGGGGGCTTTCTTGAAAGCGTTCAAGGCCAAGGGGCGATTCTCCGATTTCCTCTCTCGGATCCCTGTGCGCGTTATCCTCAACGACAAGGCAGCGCTCCTTGGCGCTGCCCAGGCTGCTTTCGAGGTCTTGGAAGACCGACTAGAAGCTGATGTGGTTTCCGAATTCCGGCTCGATCAATGAGGGATGCCCCTGATGGCTCGAAGCAACCGACTGATCCTTTTTGGCCGTTACCCTGTACCCGGTCGAACCAAGACGCGGCTTATCCCTGTCCTCGGCGCAGCCCGGGCTGCGGATTTCCAGCGTCACCTCACAGAAAGGACATTGAGAACGGACAGATTGGTTGCGCGGGGACGCCCGTTGGACCTGCAAGCCTGCTTCGAAGGAGGGAGTCCTGCAAAACTGCGGCGATGGCTTGGGCCGGGCCTGACTTTCTCACCGCAGAGTTCAGGAGACCTGGGCGAGCGAATGAAGGCGGCTTTTCTTGAGGCTTTTCAACAGGGCGCTCAGCAGGTCATCCTTCACGGAACCGACATCCCTGATTTGACCACTCACCCTATTCATGACGCTCTTGACGCTTTGAGGGACCACGACCTTGTGCTGGGGCCGAGCACAGACGGCGGATACTGGCTGATCGGTCTCAAGAAACCTGCTGAGCTTTTTGATGGCATGGAGTGGGGGAGTTCATCGGTATTCGAGAAAACGGTTGCCGCTGCGCGAGGGCAAGGGCTTTCCGTGCATTTTCTTCTCCCCCTCACCGATATGGACACTGGGGAAGCCGTTAAGCATCGGATGCCTGAGTGGGCAAGCCCCCAACCTTACCTTTCGGTCATTATCCCTGCCCTGAATGAAGAAGCTCAGATCGAGGAAGCGATTCTGAACGCCCGGAGCCCGGATGCTGAAATCATTGTGGTTGACGGTGGGAGCGCAGACAGGACAGTCGAGAGGGCAGAGCAAGCTGGGGCTGCGGTCATCAGGGCGCCGAGAGGTCGCGCATTGCAGCAGAACGCTGGGGCCGCGGCGGCAAGAGGAGCCATCCTTCTTTTTCTCCACGCGGATACGATTCTCCCAAAAGATTATGTTGCCCAGGTCTTTGAAACGTTGTTGGACCGAAGAGTCGCCTTGGGATCCTTTCGCTTTAAGACGAACCTGGATCAGACGCTCATGAAAGGCATTGAGTTTGCCACAAATATCCGGTCCGGGACCTTGAGGCTTCCCTATGGCGATCAAGCGCTCTTTGTGCGCAAAATTTGCTTTCAAGCAGTAGCAGGGTTCCCCGACATGCCGATTGCGGAGGATCTCGTTTTTGTCCGTCTTGTGTCGAAAGTGGGGCGGATTTCCGTTGCGCCGGCCCATGCCGTTACGTCAAGCCGGCGATGGAAGAATGTGGGGTTACTCAGAACCACACTGATCAACCAGTTCATTCTGGCGGGGTTGGCTTTGGGGATTTCTCCCAAAACCCTCGCGCGCCTTTACCGCTAATCCCCCAGCTTGGCCATGTAGTCGTCGTAAATGGTCTCCAGCTTGAGCTTGTGGGTCGCTTCCTCCTGGGAAAGCATTTTGAAAACTCTCACCAATTCGGCGTTCTCCGACTTCGAAGCCAGGTCGTTGTAAAGTTGAAGCGCTTTTTCCTCTCGTTTCATGGCGAGCCTGAGCATTTCCGGGTAGGCCATGCCTTTTTTGTATTTAAGATCCACCATGTAGTCGCTTCTTTTCATGTCAGGGACCCATTTGAACTGGTAATCCCCGAGCTTCTTGTCGCCCTTGAGGAAGCCTTCCAAGAGAGCTTTGTGTTTTTTCTCTTCCTTGGCGAATGCCAGAAAAGCCTCTTTTCCTCCGGAATAAGACTCCTGGACACTGGCATTTTCGTAGAAATCAACAGCCTCTTTTTCTTTTTCAATTGCAAAGAGAATAAGTTCCTGAAAGGATTTGAAATTCATAATTTCCTCCTTAAATTACTCACGTTGGAAATGCATCCTAAGAAAAGGCCGCAGTGAAGTCAAAGGGAAACACAAGCGAATCAAAAGATCAACCTATTTAGGAGGGAGGGCTATGACGGGTTATTTGATTATCGGGAACGGAGTTGCAGGCACCACCTCAGCGGAAAGCATTCGGAAGATGGACAAGGCGGGTGAAATCACTGTGGTTACGGAGGAGTCCACCCCCTTCTATTACAGGATGAGACTTCCCGATTTCATATCCGGGGACCTCACCGAGGAGAAACTCAACGCCAAGAAAGAATTTTGGTACAAAGACCAGGGTATCGACTTGAGATTGAACACCCGTATTCAGGGAGCCAACCCCGGCAAAAGGACGGTTACGACCCAGAGCAATCAGGAAATCCCGTATGATCGTCTTCTCGTCTCCACAGGAAGCCGTTCCTTTATCCCTCCCATGAAAGGTGCTGACAAGAAAGGGGTCTTCGCCCTTCGCACGATCCAGGAGGCCAGGGATATCGTTGCCTGGGCAAAAAACATCCAGAAGGTGGTTCTCATCGGCGGGGGATTGCTAGGCCTCGAGGTAGGAAACGCTCTTCGGAAACTCGGCAAGAAACTGACGGTCGTCGAATTCTTCCCCAGGCTACTCCCAAGACAATTGGATGTGGCGGGCGGCGCAAGACTTCAGAAGATCATGGAAGGAATGGGGTTTTCTTTCAGGCTTGGGGCAAAAACACAGGAGATCAAGGGGGAAGACCGAGTCAGCGGGGTGCTGCTTGAGGGCGGAGAGCTGCTGCAGGCCGAGATGGTGATCGTTTCAGCAGGAGTCAGGCCCGCGCTGGAGCTTGCCAAAGCGCTCGGTCTTGACCATGACAAGGGAGTCAAGGTGGACGAGCAGATGAAGACCAGCCAGCCTGGGATTTATGCGGCGGGGGATGTGGCGGAGTTCAAGGGCATTCCTTACGGAATCTGGACAGCGGCCACGGAGCAGGGGCAGATCGCCGGGACCAACATGGCCGGAGGGAATGCCTCGTACAAAGGCACTGTGATGGCGAATACCCTGAAGGTCGTAGGAATCGATCTGGCTTCCGCCGGCAACATCGATGCAGAGAACAAGCTGGAGTCCAAGGTGCTCACAGACCAAAAAGTCTACAAGAAGATCGTGCTCGAAAACGATCAAATCGCGGGTTGCATCATGCTGGGAGACACAAAAGGCTTTACGAAGATCACGAAGCTGATGTCCGAAAAGCGGAACGTGTCCCAGATCAAGGAAAAGCTTTTTTCAGAGTAGGAGATTTTTCCACCAAATCGCAAGGGAGTTCGTGAAAGGGGTCAGGAAAAAGCTGCTGGCTTTCAGCGCCGGAGAGGAATATAATCCTCGGCGCGGATCTGGAGGAAAGCGGCGAGTTGGCGAATCGAGAGCTGAAGCGGAAACATTCCGCAAATAATTACACAAATTCTCAAAAGCCTGAGCAAACAAAAACAGTCTACATCTGGCTCAGGCTTTTGATTCTCATCCTCATCGTAGGGGGTCTCACGGTGATCCTCTACGAAACGGGCATCATCCAGTTTTTCTTGAACAAGAAGCGAATGGCCGATTATATGGACTCCCTCGGCCCTTGGTCGGTGTTTGTCTTCATCTTGCTTCAAATCGCTCAAGTGGTTGCCGCACCTATTCCCGGCGAGGTGACAGGCGTTCTCGGAGGGTACCTATTCGGCAAATTCTTCGGCGTCGTGCTCTCAACCATCGGTCTCACGCTCGGTTCTTATGCCGCCTTCATCCTCGCGAGAACATTCGGCCGGCCGCTCATCGAGAAGTTTATCCCCAAATCCGCCATGCAGCGCTTCGACTATCTCTTACACCACAAAGCCGCCTTCCTTGTCTTTCTCCTTTTCTTGATCCCAGGCTTTCCCAAGGACTGGCTGTGCTACATTCTCGGTTTGGGGCACTTGACCACAACAGCGTTCCTCGTCATCGGAGGAACAGGAAGGCTTTTTGGGACAATCCTCCTCACCTTGGGAGGAAGCTTCCTGCGACATCACCAGTATGTTCGGTTTTGGATTCTCGCGGGGATCGGAATCAGCGTGGTCATCGTGGCGTTGGCTTACAGGGACAAGCTGGACAGGGTATTTAGATTCTGGCACCTCAAGGGTCTTAGAAAAAAGCGACAGATAGAAGCCGCTCACCGCAACACGGCGAATCACTAAACTTTGCCGCGATGAATCCGGCCGAGCCTCTTCAAATCATCCAACCACTCTCCGAGTTCCTTGATACTTGTCAGAGTGCTTCCCCAACCACGCAATAAGTTTCGATGCGATGCTGCCGGGGATGCCCGGGCTTAGGATCCTGAAACCTCGAAGTCCTGTCCTTCTATTGTATTCGAATACCACTCTTGCGAGAATCTCCCGGCTGGAACTGGAAGTCTCTGCAATCCCGAGGTCAAATACGGACATCATGCTGTTCACAAATCTTCTGTTTCCCATCTGTGCTGCCCTCCAATTTTTCTGATGCGCGCCTTTCGACAAGGCGTTTGCAGGTCAGCCAGCCTTTTAGCGGCCCGCAAAACGCCTAGTGATCTCTAGCCCATAGAGCCTGTAAAGAAAAAACCCACGCCTATTCGGATACGGATGTCCCGCAAGCGACCATAGGCATGAAGTGGGTGCAGGTGATGCTGGAACGTATCGACCATGTCTCTAGAACAGGAATTCTGGAAACCTATGCCCCTATGATTGGCAAAAATCGACACATCATAAAGCCCTAGGCGATGCCGTGCAGGATCTGCCTAGCACAACCTGGATTTTTAATTGTAAACCAGAGGAGAGCACCTAGAGTCTAAGAGGGCATGAAAAGCGAAAGACGGTGAGGTCAGCCATGAAAAGGCTAATGATGATTTTCCTAGTATGTTTGATACTTCTTCCGTCTGTCTACGCAAGCGCCTTCGACCTTGGCGGCATGCGTTTCAGCTTTATTCGTGGTGATGTGCAAGTTTGGACAGAGCATACGAACGATTGGGTACCTGCGTCGATCAACATGCCTTTAAGGGAAGGGAATCGAATCTGGGTTCCTGAAGAGGGGCCGTCTACTGGGGCCCCGGTTACGTCGGGTGGGTTTACACCTCTAGGCGCGTGGCCTGGGTTCCTCTTGCACCTCGCGAGGTTTACTTCGGCCGCGGTCACTACGGCCCCCACAGTGTCAACATCACCAGCGTTAAGGTGACCAACGTTCACGTGGACAAAGTAGTGTACAAGAATGTGACGATCAACAATGCGGTGACGACCGTCAACCACGACACCTTTGTCCGGGGGAAGCCGGCGGACGACCGGGTAAAAGAAAACCCCTTTCTCACCGAAAAGATTCACGTTGGCAGACCTCCAATCAATCCTGAAAAAACTTCGGTGATGGCCGTTGTCCGGGAGGTCCCGCAGACGAAGCGACCGCCCGAGCCTGTCAGACAAGTGAATGTGAAAGAACTGAAAGAGCGGCGGCCGCTGGTAAAGAGTAAGGAGACTTCTGTCTTTACGCCGGAGACGCGACCTCGGGAGATGCCGGTCAAGCAAGGTGAAGAAGCCAAGCCGATAACGACAAGAACCGAGAGGGCTAAAGAACTGCGGCAGCCGTCAAGCAGGGTGGGAGGGCCCGCGCCATCAGTGCAGGCGGAAAAACAAGTCGGGCAGCCCGGCCCCTCCGAGACAAAAGTCGGAACCCCGAAAGAGCGCGGAAAATCGGAGAAAACCTTGGAGAAAGCCAGACAGCCTGGGCCTACTCCGACCAAGGTGCAAGAACAGAAGCAGCAAGTGCCGGCGGACAAGGGGAGCGGTCAACCGGCTCCTTCGGGACATGCCGTCAGAACTCCGAGAGAAATGGGAACTCCTGAGAGAGGGACGGGAAAAAGGATGGAAAGCAGATCTCCTGAAAAGGTTATCGAACAGAACAGAACGCCGGAAAGGGTGCAGCCAAAGAGCAAGGAAGTCAGCCCTCCCGAGAAGGTGATACCGCAGGCTCCTGAACCCAGAACTCCGGATACGCGTACGGAACGGTCGAGAGGGGACCAAGGAGCTCGGAGAAAGGCGCTTGAGCGCCTTTCAATTGTCATTTCATGGCCTTCAACCGATCACTTCCCATAGGGTAATCTTAGGCGGCTCAGCGAAAAGCTCCCGAGCCTTGTGCATATGAGCTTTTATATGGGGCGCGCGGACATGCTCGTCCAGATCTTTCTTGCTCGCCCAATTCTCGTAGAACATAAAAAACGACTGGTTTTCAACTGACTGATGCAACTCGTATTTGATGCAGCCCTTTTCTGAGCGAGTCGGACCTAGCAGTCCCACAAGTTCCTGCTTAACTTTTTCTTCCATGCTGTCTTTAGCTTTGATCTGAGCGACAACCGCAATCTTATGATCTGCCATTGTTCTTCTCCTTTCCCAATGAGATTATACGGACTTGTTCATTCTTGCGAGAACATCTTCGAGAGAACCTCGAAACGGACCGGGAGTTTCCATTTTGATTGAAGCCAGGGCTACGGCAAATTTCAGGGACTCATGAACAGGGTGATCGATTCTCCTGGCCAGATAGGCTCCCGTGGTCGTATCCCCCCGGCCGGTTCTCCCCTTGGAGGTCCGGTTGGTAAATCTTTCGAAATAGGTTTTCCCTTTACACCGTACGAAGGCTCCGTCTGAAGAGGTTAAAATCGTCTCGAGAGCTCCCCATTTCTCCACCCGCTTGGCTGCTTCCTCCATGTTGCGGGTTCCGGTCAGCACCTCCGCTTCAACAACGTCAAGCTTCACGATATCGGCGAGGCCTGTGATTTCTCTCTTGTCCTGCACATCTCTGAAATGGATGACGCCTGTCTCGGTATCCACCTGGCGCACAGAGTTCTGCATGTCCACCGATAAGCGGAATCCCCTTTGTTTCAAATGTTGCATGAACTCCAGGCTAAACTCACGGTCTGTGAGGGCTCCAAGATGAATCAAGCCTGACTCGATGGGAGGGATATCCGCATGGACAAAAAATCCGGCATTTTGGCTTTGAACCATTACCCTTTCATCGGCGTTCCCGGTAGGGTGGACGACGCGCATATGAGTGGTTAAGGGAACGGGCTGAAGATACACGTCAACCCCAGCGGCTTTCAAAGGGTCAAGCAGATGCGCGTCTTCTTCAGCCATTCTCGTAACCACGGCGATTCGCTTCTTTGACCAGCAAGCTGCAAAGGTTCCAAAGTAAGGAGCGCCTCCGGGTACGCCATGGGCAGATCCCTCTTTCGCCTCAATTTCATCAATCGTCACATGACCTATGAAGACCAAGTCATGGCGATGCATATCGGCCCCCATCTCTATACCTCGGCCAGAGCCCAATGCGATTGCAGATGGTTTCGGACCCCTCAATCAAAGACAATCACATTCCGTAGAGCCTGCCCTTTTTCTACAGCTTCTATGGCTTCGTTAATCCGCTCCAGAGGATAATGGCCGGTGATGAGTTCGTCCAATTTGAGACGGCCGTGCTGGTACAAATCTATCAAGCGGGGAACGCCTACGCTTGGGCGGGTGGATCCCATGAAGCTACCCATAATCCGCTGCTCGCCACGCACAAACGGACTGATCTGAAACGCTGTGGTTGCCCCGGGCGCGGGCATACCGACAATGATGACGCTGCCTCGTTTACGGGTGAGAGTAAGAGCCTGACCCACAGCCGCTGCACTGCCAACCGTAACAAACACGTAGTCAGCACCCCTACCGCGTGTGAGCTCTTTGACCGCTGCTTCTGCTTTCTTCTGTTCGGCGGCATGAATGATGTGCGTAGCGCCGAAAGCACAGGCCGCTTTCAACTTATTGTCCAAAAGGTCCATCGCGATGATTGGATATGCTCCGGCCAATGCTGCGCCTTGGACTGCATTGAGCCCGACGCCACCGGTTCCGATGACTACAACACTGCTGCCGGGTGCAACTTGCGCTGTGCTGATCACCGCCCCCACACCGGTGATGACCCCGCAAGCCAGGAGGGACGCCCGATCCAAAGGTAAATTATCAGGCACTCGCACAACCTGGGATTGATCCACGATGCAACACTCGGCGAAGGCGGCTGTGCGCATACCATGGTTTACCACTTGGCCACGCCTGTTACGCAACCGGCTCTCCCCGTTGAGGGCAAAGTCCCCCTCACAGAGGTGCGGAAAACCAAGGGTACAATAAAAACATCGGCCACAGGATCTCAAGAGACACACAACAACGCGATCTCCAGGCTTCGCCAGACTCACATTGTCGCCCAATTCTTCGACCACCCCGGCGGCTTCGTGACCGACAACAATCGGCACATTACCGGACCCTTCTCCCCTGAGAGCGTGAAGGTCACTGTGGCAGATGGCCGTGGCGGCGATCCGAACTTTCACTTCGCCCTTCTTAGGTGGGTCAAGCTCCAGCTCTTCAATCGTTAAGGGTTTTCCAAATTCATAGCAAACAGCCGCTTTCATCGAAACCTCCTTTCAAAATCTGCCTTGCTTAGATCCTGAGAGACAGGTTAACCTCGATTGGAACGAGCTTCGCTACAAACTCCAAGTTGAAATTAAGCCATGATGCGGAGAGTTTGCCAAGCAAAAAAATCCCAGGCCAAGTCTCTTGAATGGCGGTGCATCTCTCTGCATTGTTTTGGCGTCGTCTGGTCCGGGTTTCTCTTTGTCGAAAAACCTTGGCAGGGTGCCTTCTTTCGACTTATAATCTGAGTGCCTGCAACCGTGAAGGGAAGCATTGCTGCGGCTTCACAACCGATGCATGTTTAACGTTCCAAGAGGTGCCTAATGAACGATGCGAGAGGGCACGGGGAAAGGTGAAGTTTATGGCTAAGATTCAAGTTTTAGAAGGACCAATGAGCGGCGTGCACTTTGACATTGACAAAGAGGTCGTCTTTGTCGGGCGGTCCCCAGGGAATGATGTCAGGATCCCCGATGAGGCGGTTTCCAGGAGGCATCTTAAGATATTCAGCGTTGAGAGTTGCTACTTCATCGAGGATCTGAAGACCAAGAACGGCACTCTGATCAACGGTGAAGCCCTTGACGCCGGTTTCGCCAGACTTGTCACGGAAAACGATCGTATTCAACTCGGATCGACCGTCATCCGCCTGGATGGAATTGGCGTGAACAGGCCGCCGATAACCGTAGAGGAGATAGAACCCCAAAATTCAGAAAAAACGGAAGAGCCAGGAGACTCAAAGGCCTACCAGGGGGAGGAGCGGCGGTCGAGAGTATTCAAGGAAATGAATTTCATCTATGATTTATTGCAGCCGGTAGGGAAGAAATCCAGTACCAACCAACTCCTTCAAAAGGTGACGGAATTTCTTTTTGAAAGCTATCCGCGGATCGACAAGGTGAGCGCGTTTCTATTTGATGATGAAAAGGGCAGAATGGAGGAGGTCGTTTCCCGGAGCAAGCAGGATACGGATCGGAGGCGATCCCAGTATACAAAAGCAATCCTGGATCAGGTTGTGCAAGAGGGCAAAATCGTAACTGTTCTTCTTAAGGCGGACGCGACGCGAGATGGCTTCACAGACGATCTGGATACAGTAGCCGTCATGGCCGTTATCTGTGTGCCCCTGATGATTGGGGAGAAGGTGCGTGGTGCAATTAACATCGAGGGTTTTCGTGAAAGCAATCCCCTTAGGAAGGAGGATTTCCTGCTCATGAAAACCATCAAGTCCGTGCTCGAACTGAGTTTGCAGAGAGGCGATCTCACCAAAGCACCGCAGGGGAGATAATGCACAGGAGATAATGCTTGACATCAGCATGTAAAGGCTTTATTTTGTATAAAAGTCAGGTCCGGTTTTGGTTGTCATTCCCAGAGCCTGTGGAAAAAGGCCTCTGGGAATTTTTTTAGGGAGGAATATGGCAAGGCAAAGCAAAAACAAGTTCTTGAAGCGTCAAAAAGAATTTGACCGCATGAAAAGGGCAAAGGAAAAAATGGACCGACGGCACGGCAAAATAGAGAAAGAGAAGGAGGAGACCGTCGCCACCGAAACCCTCGATCAATCCGAACAGACTTAGAACAACATCAATCCACCAGTGTCCATCCAGAAATCAAGAATTCCAGAATGAGCACTAACGTCCTCCGTCCCTTTTGGACGCTCAGGACCAGAAAAACATCTCACTCAGAAAAAGGAGTATTAGTGAATTTCGTA
>Ga0316605_10002411_pt1 | contig 10635 bp, 6 predicted proteins | sample OWC_soil_day20_n_FD_207666 | JGI IMG/M metagenome (GOLD analysis project Ga0316605, IMG submission 207666) | Wetland soil microbial communities from Old Woman Creek delta, Ohio, United States - OWC_soil_day20_noCT | ecosystem: Environmental > Terrestrial > Soil > Wetlands | place: USA: Ohio... | reverse complement strand
GCAGTGCGCTTCCGGACCGTTCGATTTGTTCCAGCCGAAAATCCGGTTCAACGTGGTCGAGGGCACGCAGTTCATCTGCGGCAACGAGGTCGCCTGGCTGTTGGAGAACCACATGTCCGGTGACGGTCGCACTGTGGTCAACCTCAGCATCGAGACCTACCGATTCGGGGATGATGGCTCCGTCGTGATGCGCACCTACTACCGCGTGCCGGCGCAGACCGACGACGAGATCGGGAGGATGTTCAAGGAATACCTGCCGGAAGGGCAATAGTCGGGGACCCGGTTCACTGCTTCCCCTCGATGAGGACGTCGACGACGTGCGGATCGGCGAGCGTGGTGGTGTCGCCGATCTGGTCGACGGTCCCCTCGGCGATCTTGCGCAAGATGCGGCGCATGATCTTGCCCGACCGTGTCTTGGGCAGGGCTGCAGCGAACTGAATCTTGTCGGGCACGGCGATGGCGCCGATCTCGGTACGCACGTGCCGGTTCAATTCCTGCTTCAACGCGTCGCTCTCGTCCACGCCGTCCTTCAAGGTCACGAACGCGTACAGACCCTGCCCCTTGATCTCGTGCGGCATGGGCGCCACGGCCGCCTCCGCCACTTGCGGATGGCTGACCAGGGCGCTTTCCACCTCGGCGGTGCCGATGCGATGGCCGGAGACGTTGACGACGTCGTCGATGCGGCCCATGAGCCAATAGTCGCCGTCCTCGTCCATGCGGCAGCCGTCGCCGGTGAAGTAGATGTTCGGGTACATGGTGAAGTAGGTGTCGATGAAGCGGTCGTGATCGCCCCAGGTCGTACGCATCATGCCGGGCCATGGCGTTTTGATGCAGAGCTTGCCGCCCTCGTTGCGCCCCGCTTCGCTGCCGTCGTCGCGCAAGACCACTGGCTCGACCCCGAAAAAGGGCCTGCTGGCACTGCCCGGTTTCGTGGTGTGCGCCCCCGGCAACGAGGTGATGAGAATGCCGCCCGTTTCCGTCTGCCACCAGGTGTCGACGATGGGGCACCGTTCCTTGCCGATGACCCGGTGGTACCACATCCAGGCTTCGGGATTGATGGGCTCGCCCACCGTTCCAAGTATGCGAAGCGAACTCAGGTCGTGGCGGTTCGGCCACTCCTCACCCATACGGATCAACGAGCGGATCGCGGTCGGGGCGGTGTAGAAGACGGAGACCTTGAACTTCTCGATGATGCGCCAGAACCGTGCGGCATCCGGAAAGGTGGGGATGCCTTCGAACATGACGCAGGTGGCGCCGTTGCACAGCGGTCCGTAGACGATGTAGCTGTGGCCGGTCACCCAGCCGATGTCGGCCGTGCACCAGTAAATGTCGTCCGCATGCACGTCGAAAACGTACTTGTGCGAAAGCGCGACGTGGAGGAGATAGCCGCCGGTGGAATGCACGACGCCCTTGGGCGTGCCGGTGGAGCCGGAAGTGTAGAGCATGAACAGGTAATCCTCAGCGTTCATGACCTCGGGTGCGCAGTGCGCGTCGGCCCCCGCCATCAGATCGTGGAACCAGCGATCGCGCCCCGGGACGACCGTGCACGGGGCGTCGTTGCGCTTGACGAGCACCACCTTTTCGATGCTGGCGGTATGCCGCAATGCTTCGTCGGCGATGTCCTTCAAGGGAATGTTCCTGCCGCCACGGAGCGAGGTGTTGGCGGTGATGAGAATCTTGCAGCCCGAATCGTTGATGCGGCCGGCCAGGGCGTCCGCACTGAAGCCGCCGAACACGACCGAGTGGATGGCGCCGATGCGCGCGCAGGCCAACATGACGACCGGGAGTTCGGGAATCATCGGCAGGTAGATGGCGACGCGGTCACCCTTGGTCACGCCCAGGGATTTGAGCACGTTCGCAAACTGACACACCTGTTGGTGCAGTTGGGCGTACGTGACCGTTGCCACGTCATCCTCCGGCTCGCCCTGCCAGATGATGGCCGGTTTGGTGCCGTTGGTGGCGAGCTGGCGGTCGAGGCAGTTGACGCTGACGTTGAGCTGACCGTCCTCGAACCAGGTGTGCCGAATGGTGCGGGTGGCAGTGTCCCAAACGTATTTGCGGCCCACGCTCGGCGGCTGCTGCCACTCGAGCGTACGGGCCTGTTCGAGCCAGAAGGCGTCAGGCTCCGTGATCGAGCGTTCGTACAGCGCTCGATACTGCTCGGCATTGATGTGCGCCCGTCGGATCACCGCCGGCGACGGAGGAAACGTTCGGTCCTCCTGGAGGAGGGAACTCGTCGAAACGGTTTGGCTGTGCTCGCTCATGGTATCGTCCTGTTCGGTGTCCCTTCCGCGATTATCCCGCTCTGCCACGGCCTGACCCGATGACGGGCGCGCCACCAGTAGCGGCGGCTGTCATCGGGAAAGGGCAGGGCAGTACACGTCGATATACGTGATATGGTTCCTCATTCAAGCGGCTGCAACTCGTGCTCGGGTGCGCACAGGTGAAGCACGAGCCATCCATAAGGTCCGACGCGTGCGCGGCGAGGCTGGCGATGGTGATTGCGTTCGTCACCGAGGTGCCGCGCCGTCTGATGGCGAAATGAGTGCGGCGTGGCCACGTCTCAACGGAACGCTGGCATGACCTCACGAGCAAACAGTTGCATCGAGCGTCGCACCAGATCGTCCGGCACGCCGGGGAGCGCCATCCCCAGGACGATGTGCGTGGTGGGTCCATCCTCGGGCCGTCGCTGCCGGAAGCCGCCGAGCTGCTGTTCGATTGCACGCCGGGCGGTGGCGGGCGAGCCCGCGATGAAGTGGGCGCGGGGATCGGGGCCCCACCAATCACCTCCGCTGGCGATCGTCCAGTCACGGTAGCGGTGATGCACATAGCTGGCGGCGGCACCCCATTCGGCCCAGGCGGAGTCGTCATCGGTGCCAACGTACAGCCACAGCAACTCGGGTTCCCGGTACCAGTGCATGTGCTGCTTCACCCACGCAGCCCGGCGGCGTCCCCCCGGCGAGGCGCCGCCGTAAAAGATACGGGGGTGTGGCTGTTGTACGGGCTTTGGCGTGACGGATACGCCTTCAAGGTCGAAATGATGCCCGTGGAAGGTAAACCGGTCTTGACTCCAGCAGCCGCGAAGCACCTCCAGCGCCTCGTCGCAGCGGCTGCCCCGGTCGGCGAACGGAATGCCGAGCCCGTCAAATTCCGCTCGCACATAACCCGCGGAAAGGCCCAGGATGAAACGTCCGTTTGACAGCACGTCGACGGTCGCGGCGTCTTCGGCAAGCCGCACGGGGTGGTAGAGCGGCAGCAAGGCGATATAGGTGCCGATGTCGATTTTCTCGGTCCGAACCGCTGCGGCTGCCGCGAGCGGCAGGACCGATGGTGAGTAGCCGTCATCGACAAAGTGGTGTTCCGTCAGCCAGACCGCGTCGAACCCGAGCTGCTCGGCAAGTGCGATCTGCCCCAGCCCCTCGCGATAGATACGTGCCCACGGCCGGTCGGCCGCCGCTGATCGAAATGACAAGTAGATTCCGAATTCCATACCGCCTCCCGTGCGCGAGCGCTTGCATGGCAGCGTCAGCTGCGCAGCGCCGGCATGACTTCCTCGACGAACAGCTGTTGGACCTCGTCGTGTTCGGGCAGCTCGATCGGAATGTGGGAGACGACGAAGCGCTCAAGGCCCAGGTCGACAAGCGCCTGCAGCCGTTCGACACATTCCGCCGGCGGGCCGACAATGGCGTACGCGTCGACGAATGCGTCATCGAGCGCTGGTACCCCGTGTCCGGCGCGGGCGTGTTGCGTCAGGTCATACGTTTGCGCGAGGTTCTCCAGGCTCCGCCGTTCGCGTGCCGATGCCGGGACGACGACGCGCTTCTCCATGATGCCGAAGCGGGCGCCGGTCGCGACCAGCGGGCGCACCAGATTGAGCATCCTGCTCTTGTCCCGGCGGCAGGGTGCGACCAGGGCGTACGCCCCGATCGAGAGGTCGTCGGGGGCACGTCCGGCCTGTTCGGCGGCGCGCCTGGCGATCCGAATGCCCCAGGCGATGCGCTGCGGATCGCTACCGAGCGTGAGCTGGACACGCTCCGCAAGGCGGCCACCGACGGCGATAGCCTTGGGGCCGGTGGCCGTCACTTCCAGCGGTACCTTTGCCACGTCTGAACGCAGCCAGAGCAGCTTGCTGCCGTCCGGCACATGCGCGGCGGCCAGCGAGTGGAACCCTGCGACGATGCCGTCGACCGTCGGTAGCACGTCCGCAAACGGGAGCGTTTCACCGCGCAGGTAGCGCTGGACGATGGCGACGTAGCGCTCGAAGGCAGCGACACGGACGGGTGAGGCTCCAAGATGCGCGAGGGACGAATCGCCCCGGCCGATGGCAAGAACGGCCCGGCCGTTGGAGACGGCCTGCACGGCGGCAATGGCGCCCGCGGTGACGGCAGGATGACGCGTTGCAGGATTGGTGACCCCTGGTGCCATCATCAGGCGTCGGGTCTTCAAGGCGATGGCCGTCAGGCAGACGTAGACATCGGGCGTGAGGTTCTGGGAATCGGGACACATTACGCCGTCCCATCCTGCGGCCTCGTAATGGCGCGCCCGATCGATCATGCCCTGCGGCGTGGGATCGTTTGCCCAAAACAGGGTGGTCCAGAACTCGGGTGTAGCGTGTCCCATCGTGATCCCCCAGCGCGGGTTCATCGTGGCACAGGCGCAGCGGCGGGGGTAGGGGTGGACCGGCAGTGACCATGCGGCGTGTCCGGCCACGGGAGCGGCCCGCGCCGGCGGAGGTTGTCGGTGGGCGTGCGGGGTCTCTGGGGATAAGGGCCCCTTCTTTCCGTGGCACAGCAGCCTGCAACAAATGTCACGAACATAACACTTGATAGTAGCAAGCGATACGTGCTACGAGGGGCGCACTGTCAAACGGAACGTGAGCCGGCGATGGGGTCGCAAGATGTGGGTGCGCGAGTTCGGTACCTTGAGTCACCCAGGGTGCACGATCGCTGGTCCGCGGTGGTGCGCATGCTGTGACGGTGGCGGTGTAGACAAGAAAGAGGTGTGACATGCCACGCAAAGCCTATGTGGTGGACCTCGCGATTGCGGATTTCGCGGCGGCGGTCGCGGACTTCCGCACGGTGTTCGGTATCGAAGGCATTCCGATGTGGGAGGAGTACGAGCCGACCGGCAATACGTGGGGCATGCACTTCCCCGTAGGTGGGCTGCAAGCATTCGGTCTGATGTCGCCCAAGGCGCACGCTAGCGGCCGGACGGCAATGAATCTGACCGAGGTGCTCGCCACGCGGGGCGAGGGGCTGACGCTGATCGGGTTCGTGGCGCCGGATCTCGCCGCGACGCAGGCGGAACTGCAGCGCGCCGGCGTCCGGTTGGTTGCCGAGCAGCCGTGGCGTGTCGGAGATGAGAACATCAATATGACGGAGCAGGTGCATGGGGTCACCCTCGCCTTTGCCCAGCACGACGTCGGGCATTGGGAGCGCTGGGAGCGCGGCGAGATCCGAGCGCAGCACGCGATTCCGGTGCCGGCGCCGGCGCAGCCGCTTCGCCGCCGCGTGCAGCGGGCGCTGGGCATCGAAATCGCGGTGCAGGATGTCGATGCCGCGGCCGACGATTTTGCCCGGGTCCTGGGACCGGCCCAGCCCGTTGCGGCGGCAGAAGTGGCGGACGGGCTACGGGCGGTGGACTTCGCCATTGCCGGGCTCCAGCGTATCCGGCTGGTCAGCGTTCAGCGCCCCGCGGGAGCCAGGGCCCAGCTGGTGGCCGACTGCCTCCAGCGTCGCGGCGAGGGAGCCGTGCTGATGGAGTTCCTGGTCGAGGATGCGGCCCGAACCCGGGCGGAGGTGGAAGCGGGGGGGGTGGCCTTTCTGCCGGGACCGATCCGTAAGACGTCCACGGCCATCTATGCCTGCACGCAGCCGCTGCACGGCCTCGCCGTGGAGTATGTTCAGACTTTGTAGGAGTGTGCATCCGGGACCGCGCGACCCCGATGGGCGACGGCGTGGCGGACGATGATGGATGGACTGTGAGCCTCGAATCGCAGGATTCGAGGCGCGGGGGCACGGCACCGATGTTCGGAAGCGTTTCGAGGGGCCAACCGTGGATCACTAGGGGGTGTCTTGGTCGGATGATGCGGCAAGTGCAACAGCGCTCGCGTCCTGCGGCCCATCAGGGGAGGAGGGAACGATGAATTACGTCAGAACGATCCGGTACGGGATAGTGCTCGTGGTCGTTAGTGTCTTGCTTGTTCCAGCGGTGGCTGGGGCGCAAGCGGCCAAAGGGAAGAAAGCTCCGGCAGGCGGGGTGGAGATTGAAGAGATCATCGTGACGGCGGAAAAGCGTGAGGAGAACATTCAGGAGATCCCGATTTCAATCACCGCGGTGACCGGCGAGACGCTGCAGGAAAGAGGGGCGACGACGCTGCTGGACATCAGCGAGGTGGTGCCTAACCTGCATGTGCAGCTGACGACTGGCACCGTCTCGAGCTTGATCCTCGCCATGCGCGGATTGTCCTTGGGCGACAACAATATCACGCTGCAACCGCCGATCGGACTCTACGTCGATGGCTTCTACCTGGCGCATATCAATGGGAACAACCTCGACTTGGAGGACCTCGAGCGCGTCGAGACCCTACGCGGGCCGCAAGGAACCTTGTACGGGCGCAACACCATCGGCGGCGCGATCAACTTGGTCACCAACAAGCCGACCGAGGAGCGCTCGATCACGGTCTCGACCGAGGTGGGTAATTTCGACGCCTTCAAGGGCCGGCTGACCCTCAACGTGCCGCTGATCGGCAAGAACGGGCTCGTCCAGTCCGATACCGTGGGGACAGTCAGCCTCCGGCAGAATGTGATGTACAAGTCGCATGACGGGTATTACCGGAATACCGGGCCCCGCCCCCAGCCATTGAACGACCTGAATCGGGTTTTCACCATGACGGCGCTGCGGTGGCAGCCGCGCAAGGACATCACCGTCGACTACTCGTTCGAATACCACCGCTATCGCAACGGCACCACGCTAGCGCAGGTTGCCTACGTGTATCCCAAATCGCCGGTCGATGGCGGCTTCTTCAATCTCAACCCCTACGTCCACTGGGGCCGTATTGACGGGGCGCCCCTCAGCGACGGCATCCTCAAGCCCGACCGGACCCTGGAGCGGCCGCGCGATGACGGCAATCATCGCATGCACATGCTGACCGGGTCGTGGGACCTCGGCGAACTGGGACCCCTCGGCAGCGTCACGCTGAAGTCGATCTCCGGCTATCGGAACTTCTTTGTTGAGCAGGTCCAGGATCTCGATGGCAGCCCCATGCATCTCTTTGAAACGAACACGACCCAGCGCTACGAGCACTGGAGTCAAGAGTTACAATGGGTCGGGACATCGCCGCGTATGCACTACGTGTTGGGAGCGTACTATTTTGGCGAGTACACGAAGGACGACAACCCACAGACGATCTTCGGGGGAGCCGCCCGCTTCTATTCCTACAACACCCAGAAGGTCGCATCCTATGCCCCCTTCGGACAGCTCACCTATACACCGCCGATCCTCAACGACAAGCTGAGTATTACTGGCGGCATTCGCTATACGCAGGAGCAGGTCCACGTGGACCGGAAATACCAGAATCTCGCCAATCCCACCCTTGATTTCTCGTCCTCGCGGGGCAAGGCCTTTGGTGGCAGCGATGCGATCTCGCCCATGGGGGACATCTCGTATCAATGGACCGACGAGGTGATGACGTATTTTCGGGTTAGCCGCGGGTTCCGGAGTGGCGGGTTCAATGGTCGTGCGACCACCCCCCCTGCATTCGCCATCCCATTCAACCCGGAAAAACTGCTGCAATACGAAGCCGGCTTCAAGACGCAGTGGTTCAACAACCGGTTGCGCCTCAATGCCGATGGGTTCTACAGCGACTATACCGACCAGCAGGTGACGGTGACCCAGATCAGTCAAACCTATGGTGCCGTGTTCACGACGGCAAATGCGGCATCGTCGGAAATCTGGGGGACCGAAGTGGAGCTGACCGCGGTGCCGCTGCGGGGCCTTGAAATGATGGGAAGCTACGGCTTCCTTTCGGGGAAGTTCAACGAGTTCAACGATATTGTCAACGGCAAACCCGTGGACCTGGCGGACGAGCGTGAAGCCATCCGGTCCCAAGCGCCGCAAACCATTGCGCTGGGAATGACGTACACGGCACCACCCACGAGCACCGGCACGTTCTCGGCGCACCTCGATGCGTATTGGCAGGACAGAATTCTATTCGACGTCAGTGGCCCCCAGATTGACCGGCAGGCCAACTATTTCCTGGTCAACGGCCGGCTGCAGGTTGCGGGGATTCCGCTGGCGAAGGGGGCGTTGGATCTCGCCGTGTTTGGTCGCAACCTGTTCGACAAGACATACAGAAATTTTGGATTCGATGCGACCCCCGCGCTGGGCTGGGTCCCCGTCTACTACGCCCCGCCACGGACCTTCGGCCTCGAGTTGAGCTACAGCTTCACGGCGGCGGAGGCCGCCGCGCCCTCGCCGCCTCCCGTGGCCCAGGCTGCGCCGCCGCCTCCGCCGGCGAAGAAGAAGATCGTGCTGCGCAGCGTGCACTTCGATTTCGACAAGGCGACCTTGAAGGCCGAAGCCAAGCCGATCCTCGACGAGGCGGTGCAGGTGCTCAAGCAGGAGGGCAGCGTCGACATCATCGTTGAGGGCCACACCGACAGCGTCGGTACAGAGCACTACAACCTGGGCCTGTCGCGCCGACGTGCCGACACCGTTCGCAGCTACCTCGTGGAACACGGGGTGGCGGCGTCGCGTATCACGGCGGAAGGCCTCGGCGAGTCGAAGCCCGTGGCGTCGAACGACACGGCCGACGGGCGTGCCCAGAACCGCCGGGTCGAACTGCATGTGAAATGACCGCTGAGACGACCGCGGGGCGCCAGTGATGTGGCGATGATGCAAGCACAGTGATGACGGTAATGTGAACGGAGAAGGAGAAAACGCATGTTCAAACAACCGTACGTTCTGGATATCATAGTACGCCGGATCGAGCCGGTGGAGCGGATCTTGACGAAACTCTTCGGTGTTCCGCCGATCCCGATGCATCCCGACATGGACCCGACCCACACCCTCGTCGGCACCCACTACACCACGCAAGGATTGTATTCCGTCGGCCTCCTGGGGTTGCGTGACCCGGACCGCGAGTACAACCCGAAGCTGCCGACGGAAGCGAACGCGTGGGCGATGCAACACAAGCTCCGGCGCATCGGAGAAGGGCCATCACTGCTCGGCTGCCTGGTCGACGACATCGACCAGCACGTGGCCGATTTGCGCAAACAGGGAGTGCGCTTCATCGGTGATGAACCGCGGCGCTACCTGGTGGGCCGCAACCTCCCGGTCGACCCGGCGACGTCGTTCGGTGCCGAGATCCTGTACGCCCAACACGATCCAGACGCGTACGCGGCCTGGATCGCCACCGATCCTAGCCGTGCGCCCAAAGATGTGAAGACGTCACCGCGCAAAATATACAGCATCAGCGTCGCCGTCCGCGACCTCGCGGCTGCCGTCCCCGTGTTCGAACAATTGATCGAGTCCAAGGCCTACCCCATGCGTCCGGAGATTGATCTGGCAGGCGACCTCGTCGGCGCACACTTCCCCACGGCGGGGATCGACTCCTTTCAGGTCGTGGCGTTGCGGGAGCCGTCGCGGCGGTACGCGCCTCCGGAGGTGGATCCGACCCACGTGGGCGCTTGGCTGGTGCAACGGCACCTCGACACCAGGGGAGAGGGCTATTTTCAAATGGGCCTCTTGGTCGACGACCTCGACGCCGACACTTCCGCGCTCAAAGCGGAAGGGATCAAGTTCCTGCTGGACACGCCCCTACGCTATGCGGTGGGCCGAACCAACGTTGTGGATCCGGCGAGCACCCATGGGGTGACCGTGAGTCTGGCGCAGCACGATCCCGCGGCGTACCAGCGGTGGCGCAAACGGTGGGCGATCGGATAGGCCGCAGCGACCGTGCAGATCGTGTGCCCCTAGCCGCTGGCCTTGGCCCCCTCCGAGGTCGGTAGCCCCCTGCAGCGAGCGATAGTGGTACAGGGCATTACCCCAATCAATCGCACCGCGGCCGAAGCAGGCGCGCACGTGGCGTCCTCGGCCAGAACCCAGGCGGATATCGATGCGAACGTGGTGCGGGCGCTCGCCGTGCGACGAGTGCCTGAATGGAGGTGAAGACCAGCATGGACGATCTACACGAGATCGAAGCGATCAAGCGGCTCAAGGCCAAGTACTTCCGCTGCTGCGATCTGCACCTGTTCGACGAGTTGCAGGAGTGCTTCACGGAGGATGTAACGGCGCGCTACCACAGCGGCCAGTACGCGTTTGACGGTCGCGAGCAGTTGATGTGCTTCCTCCGGGAGGCGTTTGCCCCGACGATGCTCACCTCGCACCACGGGCACACGCCGGAGATTGAGCTGACGAGCCCAACGACCGCTATCGGCATCTGGGCGATGCAAGATATCTGCATCGACGTCGCGGCGGGCACTACCCTGCGCGGCGCCGGATTCTACCGCGACGAGTTCGTGAAGGTCGACGGGCAGTGGAAGATCAAGCTGATCAGCGACGACCGCATCTACGCGGAGGTCGAGAACCGGGCCGACAGCCCCAGTTTGCGGCTGACGGAAAATTTCGTCACCC
>Ga0316605_10002409_pt1 | contig 10637 bp, 8 predicted proteins | sample OWC_soil_day20_n_FD_207666 | JGI IMG/M metagenome (GOLD analysis project Ga0316605, IMG submission 207666) | Wetland soil microbial communities from Old Woman Creek delta, Ohio, United States - OWC_soil_day20_noCT | ecosystem: Environmental > Terrestrial > Soil > Wetlands | place: USA: Ohio... | reverse complement strand
TCGGACGACCAGGACCCCATCCATCTTCTCGACAACGCGAAATCGAGATCGGTATTGTGGTGGAATAATGCCTGAAGGATGGTTGGGGACTTCTGTCAGCATAGTAACCTGGTGCCCAAAAGCTACGAGGTTCGTCGCCATTTCATGGGCCCTTGTCTGGGTTGCGCCAATCTCCGGCGGAAAATACTGAGACAAGTAAATGATCTTCACATACGCGCCATGGAAAAGCGCTCAGCCCACTTTTGCAGGATGAAAGTCCGGAAAAAGAAGCTTCCGGACAGCCAAGATTTCCCGTGCAAGTAAGCCTGGAATTCATCATTGAGCTTTCGCTGGTCCACAAACGCTGACAACAGTCCATCACCTCTGTAAGCTCTAAGGAAAGCATCTCTCCAGTGAACCCTAATCCAGGAATCCTGCGGGGTATCAAAGGCAAGTTTGTCCTTGCGCTGGCGAATTCTCTCCGGAATGATTCCCTTCACGGCGAGTCTTAGTAGGTATTTCGGCCATCCGTGCCCTACCTTTGCATCAAGAGGAAGCCCTGCCAAGTATTCCACAAGCCGAAAATCCAAGTAGGGGGTTCGGCTTTCTATGGAGAAGGCCATCGAGTTCTTGTCTTCATACCGGAGAAGCGCTGGCAGGCTGTACTTCGTGAGATCCAGCTTGATCCTCTGAGCCATTGAGCCCAGGTAGCCGATCGATGGTCTACCGCCTTTGTCGACAGCCCTCTGTCCTTTCACAAGGGATGAGAGGCTGTCCCATTTTTTCAGCGGTGAAAAGTATCTCAGGCTGTGCCTCCAATCCACATTCTTAAAGTACGTGAAGTTCTTCAGGAGCAGGAGACTCTCCCGGAAAAGCCTTCCATAGTGTCCCCGGTTCGCCAATTCCCGGAGGAAGAAATACGAAAACTTTCTGTAGCCGCACAGTTGCTCATCCGCGCCTTGGCCGTCGAGAACAACCTTGACTCCCGAGTCCCGAACCAACCTGAAAACACACCACTGGGCATAAACACTGGAACTGCTGAAGGGCTCCTCCTGGTGCCAAAGCAGGTCGTCCAATTCCTCAAGAAACGCGTGAGCTGAAGGCTCCACCCTTTTTGCTTCAGCGCTCGTCAAAGCGACTACTTCCTGAATATAGTGCCCTTCATCAAGTGGGGTATTTGGGAAAACCGCGGAATAGGTCTTTTGGTAGTCTCCTGTCTGCTTTTTGTGCTCGGGAGGGATAAAGGAGTTGATCAAACACACGATGGACGCAGAGTCGATACCGCCGCTCAGGCAGGAACCCACAGGCACATCGCTCCTCAACCTCAGTTGCACAGCATCCTTTAGCTGATTTTTAAACTGCTCCGCCTCTTCAAAAAACCATCCCCTCGTTGTCACCTGGCTGCTGACTTCAAAATCCCAGTATTTCTGGATTCGAATGCCTTCTGAGTCGGCGATCAGATAGCTTCCTGCCGGAAGTTTCTCAATGCCTGTGAAAAACGTTTCCTTTCTATGATCTACAAGCCCTAAGGTGAGATAGTCATGAATCACAGTCTCGTTTGCCCTCGTCGACACATTCGGCAAACCAAGGAGCGCTTTGATTTCAGATGCGAAGGCAAACCATTTTCCATCAGAATAATAGTAAAGGGGCTTCACGCCTAAACGGTCACGCGCACAAAAAAGCCTTTGCTCTCTTTCATCCCAGAGAGCAAAGGCGAACATCCCGTTAAAAAACCGAAGACAATCTAATCCCCACTCAAGGTAGGAATTCAGTATGACTTCTGTATCCGAATCCGTCTGGAACTTCCAACTCTTTCGCTGGAGCTCCTTCCTCAATTCGAGATAGTTGTATATCTCCCCATTATATACGATTACCAAGCCATGCTCCTCGTTCTGCATAGGCTGATTGGCTTGGTCAGAAAGGTCGATGATCTTAAGGCGATGATGGACTAAGCCCACCCGGTTTGAAGAATACATACCCTCCGCATCTGGGCCCCTGTGTGCAAGCCTAGTCCCCATCTGCACCAGAAGTTCTTTGTCAACTGGTCCTCCGTCAAACCTGTATATCCCGGCAATTCCGCACATAACCGTCGCCTAGAGGCCTTCATAGAGGGAGATGAGTTTCTTTTCCTCCTCTTCCCAGCACAAGGTTTCGAAGGCCTCGGCCGCATTCTCTCTACGGTTTCTCAGGTCCTCGTCTCCAGAGATTGCACAGTCAATCGCTGCTGCAATTTTTTCAGGCGTTGTGAGGTCGGCTATCCACCCCAGATTGTAAGTCTTGACGAACTTTCGCAGTTCCGGAAGATCGCTGACCAGAAGGGGAACACCTGCAGCGATGTACTCAAAAAGCTTGTTGGGGGTGCAGTAGAAAGTATTCAGACAGGTCGCAGTATAGGGAATGACGCCTAGGGCCGCCTGGGCTGTGAAGGGCAGCAAATCTTTCTGAGGAACGCCGGGGATCAAAAATGCCCGGCGGCCTAGATCACATCTCTTTACCAAGCGCAAGAGCTTTCCCTGCAGCTCACCATTTCCTATAACGATCAGGACCGCGCGTGGATCCCGAACATAGGTCATGGACCGGATCAGATTCTCGAGATTCCGGTTGGGGATCAAGCCTCCCTGGTAGAGAATCAGCCGGGCATCCCCGGGAAGTCCGAGCCGCCTCGTGAGGCCGCAAGCATCCCTGCCAGCCGTTTCTTTCCATGGCACACGACTTTCACAATTCCGGAGGACCACCGGAGGATGGATGCCGTAGCGCCTTGTTAGTTCCCGAGCAATGGAGTCGTTGATCGTGATCACCCTGTCAGCCCGTTGAATGTAACGACCTTCGATTCTCCGCCATTTCCGCTTTTCCGCCGCGAGGAATTCCTGTTCTGCGAAAAGCTCGTGGCTGTCGTAAATGAGTCTGGCCATGAGCTTGTCGGCCGCATACCATCCTGCAGCAAGGGGCTGAGGATCGTGAACGTGATAAACCGCACCGCCTGCCTGCACCGCAGGTTGAAAAAACAGACGAAAGTACAAGCGTTCGATGTCCACAAGGTATCCCCTGAAAAAAGACCTGAGGAGATGGAGATAGGGCTGGACGAAACGACCGCCTTTTTTCAATCGATGGTGGATCCGATAGAGCGTAAGCGGAGAGGCGAAGTTCCGACTCCTGGACGTTTCGTTCGCACCGTTTCCGATCCTCACAAGATCAAAAGGCTCATGGTCGTAGCTTTCCCTGGCCTCAGGCCATGGGGCCGCCAGGATGGTGACCCGGTATTCAAATCGGCAAAGAGTGCGGGCCTCGAGGATGATCCTCCGGTCGAGCTTCTGATCGGTCGTCAGCATCACGACTTTTTTCACGCCGCCACCATTTAAATACAAGGCCTATGGGTATCTTTTTGCAGCAGACTGCACCCCTGCAAGACTTTCAATCGCACAATTTCCGATAGGTGTGTGCCTTGTCGTGGAATTCCTGCTGCCAGAGTTCGAGGGACAAGAGCCCCCACACTTGCCGGGTAAATTTGCCTTCCCTTTCCACAAGGGTCTGGATATCAAATCCAGGATTTAGATAGTCCCTGCCGGCCGCCCGGGTGGAGCCAAGAACATCCGAAATAAAGGGCTTCAATTCACCCCGCATCCACTCCGAGAGGGGAACCGGGAATCCCATCTTGTCAGTCCGGCGATTGACGCTTTCGGGCACCTTCTCACGGAAGCAGGTCTTTAGGAGATGTTTCAACTGTCCATTTTCAAACTTGATCTTGGCCGGGATGGTCGCTGCCAGTTCCACCAGGGGATGATCGAGGAAAGGGACTCTGGATTCGAGGCCGTGGGCCATGCTCATGCGGTCCTCCACCTGAAGAAGGGCGGGGAGAAGCGTCTTGAAATCGAAGTGGGTCATGCTGTCGAAATAAGAGTCCCTCGGAACGTTTGGCCCCCAAAAAATCCCCTTGAAAGTCTCAAAAGCGGAATAAGGTTCCAGCAACTTCCAGTTGATTTCCTTCTGAAGACCGTTTGCCCGGTTGACCAACCGAAAATATCTCCTGTCGCGCTCTTCGAAAAGCCCTTCCTTCCAGAATTCCTGGAGCAGCGGTTCGTATCCTCTTAGCGTCGCCAAATTAGGAATGATGGATTCATAGGTGACGATATAATCGGCGTTGTGCATGGTGCCGTCAATCGCCCCTTTTATGCACTGCTCGAAATAAGAAACCAGGTAGCGGACGTAGCCACCGAAAATCTCATCTCCGCCCTGCCCGCCGAGGACGACCTTCAGGTTATCGGCGGCGAATTTCGAAACCATATACTGAGGAAACGATCCCGGCCCAGCAACAGGACAGTCCAGATGGTAGATCACTTTCCGGATGTTCCCGACAAAGTCCAGAGCGGAAAGTCTATATTCGTGAAGCGTCATCTTGCAATGGGCTGCGACAGCCCGGGCGTATTCCGATTCATCGTATTCCGGACCCTCTGAGAACTTCCCCAGAAAGACGGAGAAGGGGTCTTCGCCCTGAAGCTCTCTGGCCAGGGATCCGATGATGCTCGAATCGAGCCCCCCACTCAGGTAGGCCCCCACCGGCACGTCGCTTCGCAGATGAAGCCGGATGGAGTCCCTCAGAAGCTCTCGGACCTTTTCGACAAAGAATTTTTTGGTATGGTAAAGGTCCGAACGGTACTGCACCTCCCAGTATTTCCGGGTACGGATCTTTCCTCTCTCGAGGGTAAGAGTATGTGCCGGAAGGAGCTGACAAATGTCTTTAAAAAGGGTTTTTTCCCCCAGGGTGAACTGAAAAGCCAGGTAATCCTTAAGAGCATTCCGGTCGGTTGAGATCTCTCCCAAAAAGGGAAGGATCGCCTTGATTTCCGATGCAAAAACGAACCGCTCCTTTGAAAGGGTGTAATAGAACGGTTTTATACCGAAACGGTCCCGGGCGCAGAAAAGTCTGTCCTTCTTCCGGTCCCAAATAGCGAAAGCGAACATTCCCCGAAACTTATCGACACAGCTTTCACCCCACTTCTCATATGCCCGAAGAATGACTTCCGTATCGGAAGTCGTCTGGAAATCTCCCTTTCCCATTTCATCCCGCAGTTCGATGTAGTTGTAGATCTCCCCGTTGAAGGTGATCCAGTTTCCGCCGGCGTCCTGCATCGGCTGGTTCCCCGTGATCAGGTCGATGATACTGAGCCGGCAGTGAGCCAGTCCCACCCGTCCTTCTGGATGCACCCATATCCCTTCCCCGTCCGGTCCGCGGTGACGCTGGAGGTCATTCATGACCTTCAGGCTCTTGGCAAGGCCCGGAATCCGGGCAGAGGTTGTTGCAACGATCCCCGCAATTCCGCACATGAAGAAAAAAGCCCCTTTCTATCTCGTGGCTTGTCGAACTTCCCGGTAAACAGCCGTGATGGCGCTCAGGAAGGCGTTTTCGCCAAACCGGCTGCGGACGCTCTCGCGAATGACAGCCGGGTCAAAGTTCTGCTTGCCCCTCATGAACCCCGCCATGGCGTCGGCAAGTCCGGACACATCAGCCGGTTCCACCAGGATGCCGGTCTCAGGAGTCACAACGTATTGGGGCCCACCACATCGGGTCGAAATAACCGGTTTTCCGCAGGCACCCGCTTCCCCCAGAACAACCCCGAAAGTCTCGGCAAGGCTGGGAAGGATGAAGACATCCGCAGCCTGGAGTTGTTCCCTCACCTGACCGCGGGTCAGCATCCCAAGAAAACGGCAGCAGGAGGAAAGCCCGAGCGACTCGGCTGTTTTCTTCAAATTGGCCCGTATTTTGCCGTCCCCTCCGATAATCAGCTCGAAATTACGGTACCCGAAAGCCATCAGACGCGCGGCTGCTTTCAGAAGGAAATCGACTCCCTTCTCCCGATGGAGCAGGCAAATCGTCAGAAACCTTGTTTTCCCGATACCGGGAGTTTCAACCTGGGGGACAAAGTAATCGGCCCGAATGACATTCCCTATTATCTCCACGGAGAGCTCGGGATAGAAACTCCGCATCTGAGCGGCCAGTGCGGGGCTCACGGCCACGACCCGGCTCGCCCCTTCCAGGGCTTCTCTCACCCGGCGTCTGCGACCGGGCGTTGAGAGGAGGGCTGAAAAGGGGCCGGTGTGTTCCGTCAGAATCACCGGGATACCTTGGCCTTTGGCGACGCTGGCAGCCGACCAACCGGCTGGAAAAGCCACATGGGCATGAATGATGTCCGGTCGGCCCCAGGAAGCCAGGATGTTTTCAAACCCCTTTTGAAACACTTTCATGTACCCGGTCGAGAAAATAGGATCCGGAATGCGTGGATGAAGAGGAATCCGTCGCCTGCAGAGTTTTGCGGAGCTGGCGCTTCCGGAATTTTCCCGAGGGCGGATCGAGAACCACTCACGCCATCCAAGGATCTCTGGAACGTAAACCATTACATCGAATTGTTTGGCCAGAACCGTCACCTGATCCTCGATAAAAACGTGGTTCACGGGTGATCGCACGCTCGGATAGGCGGAGCAAACCACTAGAATTTTTTCCATGGGCGGTTTTCGTTCAGGTTGGATCGCCTGTCTTCCGATAAAGGCAAAGGCTGGAGCTGTAAGCCCGACGCGTGCGTTTAAGCCACCGATCCCATCGCAGCAAATGATTTGCGCTTTTCAAGGTGAGCTTTTGAGAGCTTCCGACTTCCTGGATGATTATCCAGATCCCTCGCAGCAGGGTGTGCTGAAAAAAGCCTCTTGCCTCGATGGGCCCATTGAGAAGAAAAGACACGGCCGGAACCATCCGACACCGAACGAACCCGTGTCCTGAAAGGAGATCATCGATGAGATACAGATGACGAGGCACTCCGTTGCCTTTCCACGTCTTGAATTCAAAGGCGTCGAAACGTGAATACGGCATGGTCAGGATTGGATCCATCAAAACCAGGAAACCTTTCGATTTGACGCTTCTCGCGGCAAAATTCAGGGCGTTGAAGAAATCGGATGTCCGGACTAGATGGTGAAGACAATATAATGAAGCCACCAGATCGAATCGGTCTTGAAATGCATCCGGCAAAATGCTTTTCAGATCCGCGCAGATTGTTTCGACGCCGGGCTGGCGGAGCTTGAGGGCATCGAGCGCATCCTGGGAGACGTCGAGAGCCGTGCACTGTACCCGCTTTCCGCGCCGGCTGAACCCCCGGGAAAACACCCGGGTCCAGTATCCGTTCCCGGCACCGACGTCAAAAACAGAAAAGGGATTCCCTGCACCCGATTCATCGGGGATATCGTTGAGCAGCGTCATGAGCGTTTCCGTTTCGCTTGTGTACTTGAGGCGGTTGAAAGCCTCCGAAAGCCAAGGGTGTCCCACGGCCCGGATCTGATCCGGATACCTCCTGTGAAGTCTTTTCCAGTAAGTGGCGCCCACATCCGTCACGGGTTGACGTCGCCTCCGATCCGGTAGCGGAAAGAGACCATGACACGGCGGATCAGATATCTTAACCATCCGGAAGACGGCGCTCCCGGATTGGCTGCCCAAAGGGACCAGAGGAAAGAGAAGGGAACCCTGATGCCGGAGCGTGTCACGGCCTCCAGTATCGCCCTTGCCTGACCCGGTGTTTCCCCGAAAGCAAGGGCGGCTCCTCGGTAAAATGCCGCCCTTTCCCTTCGGCTCACCTCCGACAGTTTCCGGTTCCCTTGCCCTGCATGCTGCCTGGATCCAATCAGGACTTCGGGGATATGCAGGATAGGAAATCCATGCCGGTGGATCCTCAGCCACATGTCGTTATCCTGGGTCGTCCGGAGACGTTCGTCGAACAGGCCGACAGAACGAAATATTGCTCTGGCAATCAGTGTGGAACAACCATGGACGATGGTGGAAAGGATGGCAAGGAGTGGATCCGCCGCAAGAACAGCCGGGATTTTGCAAGTTCCCGTCCGCTGCGAATCGGCATCGATGATGTCGAAATCACTGTAGAGCATGGCGCATGGGACAGATTCATGGTTCAGAAACGCGACCTGAGCTTCGACTTTTCGGGGATAATAGAGGTCGTCGTGGCTGAGCCAGGAGAAGAAGTCCCCGGCCATGACTTGGATACCGGTGTTGAGCGCAGCCGCCACCCCTCCGTTTGGCCGATTCACATACCGTATTCGGCTTCCATAAGATGCGGCGATCTGTTCCGTTTTTCCCCCATCGGTTGAACCATCGTTAACGACGATGACCTCGATGCGGGCGTAGGTCTGGTTCAAGGCGCTTTCAATGGCTTCTCGGAGAAAGTCAGCCCCGTTGTAAACGGGGATGACAATCGAAACCATCGGATCAGAGAGGATGGGAGACAAGAATCAGAGGTATCCCAGAACTATCTTGGTGACGATACTGCTGACCTGTTCAACGGCGTATTCGGGGGGGACGACCCATTCGCATTTCTGATCGAGGACGGTTTCAATGCACCGGACAATGCTCTCGGGATCTGCGCCGCTGAGCATGTTGCTTCCGCATTCGAGAGTTTCCGGCCGTTCCGTGACATCCCGGAGGGTGACGTTGGGAACCCGGAAAATACAGCACTCCTCCTGGACGGTGCCGCTGTCACTGAGGATGCAGAAGGCATTTCTCTCGAGCATGACGAAATCAAAGAAACCGAAGGGAGGGAGAAACCGGACTTGGCGGTTGTTGATCCCGATCCCGAAGTCTTCGAGACGAGAGCGCGTCCGGGGATGCGTGCTCACGATCACGGGGATCCCGAATTTCCGTTGCACCAGATCCAGTCCTGCCGCGAGCCCTTTCAGGCGATTCTCAAGGTCAACATTCTCCGCCCGGTGCATGGTGACCAGGATATACCTGCCGGCCACAAGCTCCAGATCGTCCATCACACGGGAGTCTCCGATTTGCGCGTCAAAATGGCGAATCACCTCGTTGATCGGATTGCCCGTAACGAAAATCCGGTCCCCCGCAATTCCCTCACGGAGGAGGTTTGCCCTGCTCCGCTCGGTGTAGGGCATGAGGATATCACTGGAATGGTCGATGATCCGGCGATTCACCTCCTCCGGCACACGATCGTCGTAACAGCGGTTTCCGGCCTCCATGTGGTAAACGGGGATTCCCATCCGCTTGGCAACGATGGCCGTGAGAGCGCTGTTGGTGTCCCCCAGAAGGAGAAGCCGATCCGGTTTTTCTTCCAGGAGCACTTTTTCTGCGAGTGCGATGATCTGGCCGATCTGTTCGCCGAAGCCCGCCCCACAAACCCCCATGAAATGATCCGGTTTCCGAACGTTCAACTGTTCGAAAAAGATGTCGCTGAGGCCGGGATCGAAATTTTGGCCGGTGTGCACCAGGACATGATGACTGAGGCGATCCAGCTTGGCGATGATAAGACAAAGGCGAATAATCTCAGGCCGAGTGCCTAGCAGGGTCATGATTTTCATCGCAGAAACTCCCCCTCCTCGCCGGTGACATCATCCACCATCAGGCGAAATCGGCGGATGAGCGATTCCAGCGAGACACGATCCATGACGTGATGCGCTGAGCTGTATTCCGTCTTGAGGGGGTGTTCCACTAGGCCCTCCGGTCTGAGTTCGGGCAGGATCGGAAGAATCGCGTAATAATCGCCCCGATCCACCGTGCGGAAACACTCTTCTTCCGAGACCAGGATTTCATGGACTTTTTCCCCGGGACGGATCCCGGTGACCACTGTTTTGATAGGGCGATCGCCGATAAGCACTTCGGCAAGATCGGTTACCTTGGCGGAAGGCACCCGCGGAATATAGGTCTCTCCCGGCCGGGCATCTCGGACTGCTGCAAAAATGGTGTCCACCGCTTTATCGAGACTCAGGAGAAAACGGGTCATATCCGCCGTCGTAATCGTGATCGGTCCGCCATTGCGAATCTGCTCATGAAAGAGCGGGATCACGGATCCCCGGGACGCGAGGACATTGCCGTAACGAACGCAGATGAAACGGGTATCCGGACAATCCAGATTGGCTCTTATGAATACCCGCTCCTGGATGGCCTTGGTCATCCCCATGACGTTGACCGGTTTGCAGGCTTTGTCCGTAGAGACCCCGACCACGGTTCCCACAGGCAGATGATGCTCGCGAATAGATCGTATAATGTTTTCCGGGCCTGCGACGTTGGTCTGCACTGCCTCGAAGGGATAGTATTCACAGGTGGGAACCTGCTTCAAGGCGGCCGCGTTGAAAACCAAATCGGCGTTTCGCACCACCGCACTGACGCTGTGGAAATCCCGTACGTCACCGATGCGGAATTCAAGCAGTTGCTGAAAATTGCGGTAGATGATTTCGTCAGTGGCCATCCTGCGGTGTAGATTTTCCATCCGCATGGCATGCTGTTTTGCTTCGTCTCTCGAGAATACGATGATTTTTTTCGGCTCCCCGAGTTCTCCCGAGAGGAGTCGCCGCACCAGCACCTGTCCAAGGGATCCGGTCCCTCCAGTGATTAAAATTCTTTTCCCTTCCAGTAGCTTTTCCTTCATTTCGCGTCTCTCCTCCATTTGTCGTAGACCGGCCATTCCTCGGAAAGGCCTTCGATCATTTCATTCCAGTCCGGCGGCTCCCAGCCGGTCAGGGATTCAAAACGGGTCCCTATCAGGCTCCTGTCGCACTGGAAGTCCTCTTCGGGCCGAATCTGGATGTCATCCCAACCCAGACGTTCGGCCAGCCTTGTCAGCAGGTCATATTTGCTGATTGGCGCGCCTGCAACATGA
>Ga0316605_10002408_pt1 | contig 10637 bp, 14 predicted proteins | sample OWC_soil_day20_n_FD_207666 | JGI IMG/M metagenome (GOLD analysis project Ga0316605, IMG submission 207666) | Wetland soil microbial communities from Old Woman Creek delta, Ohio, United States - OWC_soil_day20_noCT | ecosystem: Environmental > Terrestrial > Soil > Wetlands | place: USA: Ohio... | reverse complement strand
CACGCCCAGAGAAGGTTCCTCGGGAGCGATTTCCCCCCCCCGGGCTCGATGACCTCCAGTCTCGCTTTCACGATCAGGTCGGACCCGGCGAGGTCGACGGTTTTCTCCAGCGCCAGGGGGGTGCTGCCGGAATCCCGTTTCCGGTACGTTCCCATGTCGATCATGTGGAGCTTGTACCCTATGACCAGACCGTCCCCTTCGGATGCCGACCTCCCCACCCCACCCGTTTCGGCGGAAATTATCCCGGCTCCCGAGGATCCTTTCGAACCCACACCGACCCCGACCTTTGTCCCCTTCTCCTCCCTGATCCGGAAGTTGGCCAGCCGCAGTGCCTCCGTTATGTACGGGACGTTCGGCTCGAAAGGGATATCGGCGAAGGAAACGACGGATATGATCTCCAGACCCGACAATCTCGAATGCGCCTCGCCTCCGCTCTGCGCCCCGATCATCGCCGATTGACCAGAGGTACTCTCACCTCCCAGGGAGATGCCGCGGTTATAAGCCTGCTCCTGCAGCACATTGTTGAGGGAACGTTCCTTCTTCACCCGGATGTCCGGGGCCGCCGCATCCTCCACAGGGCCGAACTGGCGGGACCATGCATAGCCGATGTAATTGCGGTCGACCGGCTTTGGGGGGGCGAAGTACCCGTCCTCCGTCAGCGGTTCCAGGCCCTTCCTGTGCGCCTCCGTCGCCTTGACCTCCGGCGCCGCACAGCCCGCCGGAAGAATCGCCGCAAGGAAGAGAACCGCGAAAAGAGGATGGATGGTTTTCCGGATGGTGTTCACGATCCCTCCAGGGGCAGCGGGATTCGCACAACCATTAGAGAACCGAAGGGGCGATCGTCCACTCCCCGGTGCTCGACCGGAGATTTAAGTAGATGGTACCATCGGGGAAGATTACATCAAGCGCTTTCTATTTAGTGCATCGCGTAATCCAGTGGGCAGGGGGAATCCTGGGGAACCAAACTATCCCTTGACACGAGTGTGAGATATTCCAATATTGGAATCAGGATTCGTCCGAACTGCTAACCGAACCGACTACCCGGCAACGATCCGGCAATCAGCGAACAACCGCGAATCTGCCTCGGCAGGGGTGGCTTGGATGAACTTCCTCTCCCCCGGAGCGGGAAACGGTCCCGGACGTTTCCATTCCTCCACCTATCGCCCGATCCGACCGCCCTGAACATGGTTCACGAGGAGAGGATGCGCTCAGGCAATCCATTCCGATCATCACCTCTCCCCGCATGCTTCGGGGACAAGAAAAGGAGAAGACCGATGAGGCGACTGGCAGCTGTTCTGACTGCGTTGGTGCTGTTCGTTCCGGTTGCGGGGGACGCCGTTGACACTGTCCCGAATGTCACGCATTCACCAGGGACCACCGAGGAAACTGTTACCGTGCCCCTACAGAGAGACCCGATTACAGACCCTCAAAATATACCCAATGGATTTTGGTTCTCTATGGAAGGACACACTCAGGGGAAAATCACGGAGAGGTGTTCGACGAAAGATTCAATCCCCGGATTTTATAACCCGGGACATGAAGATGAGTGTCGTGGACTCTCGTTCAACCATGCAATCATAATCCCTAGAGATCCGCAATCCGGACAACCCACGGGGCAACGGGTGCATCAGCCGATGACAATCGTCACGCCATGGAACGCGTCTGTTCCTAGGATCTTTAAAGCCCTCACCAGTGGAGAAAGGATGAAAAAAGTTCGGCTCAGGTTTTTCACGACTACTACAGCTATCGGGGAAATAGATCTTGAAGAAGCGGTGATTGTGAGCCTCCGGGAGTACACGGATGGCCCCCAGTTGCTTGTGGAGATTTCCTTAACATACAGAAAAATTATAGTCAGACATATGAAATCGGGTACCCAGGGAGCCGACGATTGGAAAAAGCCAAAGGCGTGATGCGGCCGATGGTGAACTGTTGAAGCACCCTATGGGCTGAGGCCGGACTCAATTGGATGCAGCAGGGACGGGCCCATCGGCTCCGTCCCTATTTTTATCACCCCCAAAAGGGTGTGACGGTATCCTCGACCCGGTTCCAAAAAGAAACCGTGTCTGACCGGCGCGTGGTATATGTCGTTAAAACGAATGGCAATTATCGGGGTCTGAGTTAAGGTACGGTTTGGCCCCGTCCGGTCATAAACGTCTAGGGTTGACGAGCCGTTTGCCCCTCAAACGATCATTGTTTGCGAGGGGATACCCCCCCGCTTTTTCCGCCACTCCGATCCGATCCAGTACCCTCGCTGCCCTCTTGAGCGCATCCGCCTGCACATGTGCGTAGGTTTGCGTGGTCAGCCGGACGTCCGAATGTCCTGCAGGGTTCTGTACTGCGAACGGGTCGGCGCCCCTTTTGAGCAACAGCGATATTGCCGTGTGACGGGGTTTGTGGAGCCGCGTCCGCTCGATCCCATCCTTCACGGCGGCCTTCTCGATCCAGCGTCGGTAGCTGCACTTGCTCAGCCGCCCCCGCTGTCGATGGGAAAAAATGCTCCGGAATACTTGGAACAGGGACCCCAAGGCGACAGCCGAGAAAAAAATTTGGGGCATCCTCGGGAGCATTCCGGGGGTGTTGGCGCAGGTGTTGGGGATACGTCAGCCAGCTTAATGCCTAAATGCAAAAGTTATTGAAAATATTGGCGCCCCCGGGGTGACTCGAACACCCGGCCAAAGGTTTAGGAAACCTCTGCTCTATCCACCTGAGCTACGGGGGCACGACCCCACCGCCTGACCTATTCCTCGAACTGAAGCAGCGAGAAAACCTTCTGCCCCTTCAGTTGTTCACGGCCCCGCAAATCGACGAGCTCCGCGAGGAAGCAACATTCTACAACATCGGCCCCGAGCTTGTTCAGCAGTCCGATGACCGCGGATACGGTGCCGCCCGTCGCCAGCACGTCGTCCGCGACGATGACCTTCATCCCGGGACGGATGGAGTCCTCGTGGATCTCGAGGCGGTCCTTTCCGTACTCGAGGGCGTAGGAGGCCGCGACCGTTTTGTGCGGCAGTTTCCCCGCCTTCCGCACGAGCAGGACGCCCGTCCCCAGCTTGTACGCCATCGCCGCCCCCATAACGAAGCCGCGCGCCTCGATCCCCACGACCGCATCGATCCCCTTCGCGAAGTGGCGGTGCGCCATCAGGTCGATCGCCTGCTGGAAAGACGCCGGGTCGGACAGCAGCGTCGTGATGTCCTTGAACTGGATCCCCTTTTTCGGGAAGTCCGGGATGTTGCGGATCCGCTTCTTCAACTCGCTGGTCGGCATAGGCTCTCCCTCAACGATTCAGATACGGCACGGGGTCCACGGCCTCCCCGTCGACGCGCAACTCGAAGTGAAGGTGATGGGTGGTGGCGTTCCCGCTCTGTCCGATCGTACCGATGACGGCCCCATCCGGCACGGTTTCGCCGGATTGTACACGAATCGTCGCCAGATGTCCGTACAACGTCGTGAACCCGTACCCATGGTCGAGGATGACGAGGTTCCCATAGCCGCGCTTCCCGGAGCCCGAGTATTCGACGCTGCCCTGCGATGCGGCGCGGACGTCCTCCCCGTAGGGCGCCAGTATGTCGATCCCCTCATGTCTGCCTCCGGCCCGTTTTCCGAAACCGGAAGAAACGGTCCCGGCGACGGGAGAAAGAAGGCGGATCCGGTCGAGCCGATCCCCCGGGGTGCGGTACCGCGCGGCGGTCCCGCACCCGGAAAGCAGCGCGGCGAACAGGAAGACGCCGAACCACCGGCAGGCCATTATCGCTGGAACCCGTGCATCCCGACGAGAGGGACGAAGCGGCACCCGCCGAGAGCCTCGGTTTTCGTACGGTCTCCGAGGCGGGTGACGCGGACCAGTTCCTGCTCGTATCGACCCCCCACCGGCAGGACGATGATGCCGCCCTCCGACAACTGGGGGATCCAGGGTTCGGGGACGGACGGCGACGCCGCGGCGGACAGGATGCGGTCGAACGGCGCGTGGTCGGGGGACCCGAGCGAACCGTCCCCGACGACGAACGTAACGTTCCCTGCGTCCATCGTCGCGAGGCGCGCCCGCGCGCCTGCGGAGAGAGGCGCGATCCGCTCGATCGTCACCACTTCGCGGCAGAGGCGGGCGAGGATCGCCGTCTGGTACCCCGAACCGGTCCCGATCTCCAGGACCTTCTCCGTGCCCGAAAGCCGCAGCGCGGCCGTCATCTCGGCGACGATGTACGGCTGGGAGATCGTCTGCCCCTCTCCGATGGGAAGAGGTTCGTCGGAATACGCGAGTTGCCGGATCTCGTTTGGGATGAAGAGGTGACGCGGCACCTCTTCCATCACCGAAAGCACGCGCTCGTCGCGAATTCCCCGACGGCGTATCTGTTCCTCCACCATGCGGCGGCGGAGGAGACTTTCATTCACCAGGTCCACTTCCGCAAGGCCCGGAGGGCGGCGTAATTCGTCAGGTCCAGGTGGATCGGAGTCACCGATATGTACCCTTCTTCGATCGCCTCGAGGTCGGAACCGGGGACATCCTCGCTGTTCAGGTGGTCGCCGCCGATCCAGTAATACTTCCTTCCCCTGGGATCCCGCTTCTCCACGATCATGTCGCCGTAGACCCGCTTCCCCATCCGCGTGACCCGCACGCCGTTGATCTCCTCGCGCGCGGCGTTGGGCACGTTGACGTTCAGGAGGGTGTCGTCCGGCAGACCCCGCTTCAGCACCTTTCGCGCCACGTCCAGCGCCATCGCCGCGGCGGTGTCGAACCGGAACCGGGTGCGGGTGACCAGCGAGACGGCGATGGATGGGATCCCCAGCAATGTTCCTTCCATCGCCGCGGAGACGGTGCCGGAATAGGTGATGTCGTCGCCCAGGTTCGCCCCCTTGTTGATCCCGGAGACGACCAGGGCGATCTTCTTCCCCCGCAGGATGCCGTTCACGCCGAGGTTGACGCAGTCGGTCGGCGTGCCGTCGACGGAGTAGACGCGGGGAGAGATCTTCTCCACGCGCAGCGGGTGGGAGAGCGAGAGCGAGTGGCTGGCCGCGCTCCGTTCCCGGTCGGGGGCGACAACGTACACGGTGCCGAGATCCTTCAAGGCCTCGGCCAACGCCTCGATTCCCTCGGAACGTACGCCGTCGTCGTTCGAAACGAGAATCACGTACCCGCCGTCACCCAATGGAGCCCCCTTTTCTTCAAGGAAAAAGGGGCTACGAGAGCGTGTCTCGTAACCCCTCGTGTCTGCTGGTCGGGACGACTGGATTTGAACCAGCGACCCCTTGCACCCCATGCAAGTGCGCTACCAGGCTGCGCTACGTCCCGATCCGTGAAATAATCATTTTACCGGACGAGGGGAAAGTTGTCACTTCTTTTTCGGAGGAGTCGCCGCGGATTCCGTCACGTCCCGCCCGTAATCATCCTCGAACCGCTCGATGTCGTCCTCTCCCAGGTAATCCCCCATCTGCACCTCGATGACGACGAGGGTTTCCTTCCCGTCGTTTTCGACCCGATGGAGTGCGCCCAGGGGTATGTCGATCGATCCTCCCGGAAGGAGCCGGACGATATCCTTGCCGCGCGTTACGACCGCCTCCCCGCGAACCACCTGCCAATGTTCCGCCCGGTGCCGATGCCGCTGAAGGCTCAGTCGACTCCCCGGCTTCACTACGAACTGCTTCACCTTGTACCCGGAATCCTCGTGCAGGACCAGGTAATGTCCCCAGGGGCGATCACCGCGCTCCATTTCCAATCGGCTCTCCGCAACGAATGATGACGGAATGCAATATCCTTACATCGCCCCCGCTTGACGCTTCCCTATTTAAGTATCGCCTTGATTCTTGAAAGATCTTTTCTGACCTGCCGCAGCGTCGCCCTGAACGGGTTTTCGGCGAGGTCGAGTTTCAGTTGCTTCTGGCGGTCCTTCGACTGCTCCTTCAACTTCGCCCGGGCTCCCTCGATGGTGAACCGCTCTTCGTAGAGGAGGCGCTTGATCTCCAGGAGCGTCTCTACTTCCGCCCGCTTGTACACCCGGTGCTGGGATCGATTCTTCGCGGGAGTGATGTGGAACTCGGTTTCCCAGAATCGCAGAACGTAAGGCTTCACTCCCAAGATTCGGCTCACCTCGCCGATCTTGAAATGGAACTTGTCCGGTATCTGCGTGGCGGTCACGCCTTCCGTGGGGGCCTCAGGACGGCTTGGTTGGTTCGTTGATGTGAGACTTCAGGATCTGGCTCGGACGGAACGTCAGCACGCGGCGCGCGGTGATTTCGATGTCGTTGCCGGTCTGCGGATTGCGGCCCTTCCTCGGGCGCTTGTCGCGCAGGGTGAAATTTCCGAAGCCGGAAATCTTGATCTTGTCACCCTGCTTGAGGCTGGCCTTCATCGTCTCGAAGATCTTCTCCACGATGTCCTGCGATTCCTTCTTGGAGAGACCCCCGATTATTTCGTAAACGATCTCGACCAGGTCCGCTTTCGTCATGTCGCCTCCCACGGTTCCTTAAGAGGTCCGAATCTTGCCGCCGAACCGATTCTCTAATAAATTTACGATCTTGCTATGTATACTATGGACTTCCGCTTCCGTCAAGGTTCTGTCAAGGGATTGCAGTTTCACCCGGATCCCGACGCTCTTGTTCCCCTCCCCGATCTTTTCTCCGGTAAAGATGTCGAATACGTGGGCCTCCTCGACCTCGGGGGCAACCTCGTGAACCATCGCGAGAACGTCGCCCACCGGCACCCCGGTCGGGAAGACGCACGCCACGTCTCTGAAAACCGGGGGAAACTTCGGCAGCGGCGCGTATCGACCCGGCGGCGGCGGCGCGGCGGTCGCTTTCGCCAGGCGGATCTCCCCGTAGAATACGGGCCCCGTCAGTGCGTATTCCTCGAGCAACTCCCTGCGGATCGCCCCGAACCAGCCGGCGACCTCGCCGTCCCGCAGGATGTCCGCCGCCTTCCCGTCCTCGAAAAACGGCCGGAGGCGCGTCGGGACGACGTGGACCGGGGATGCGTAAAGGTGCGCCAGCAGCGGTTCCACGACCCCTTTCATGTCGAAGAAGTCCGCGGGAGCGTCCCCTCCGGACCAGTCGCCCGGAAGCCGCTTTCCGCAGAGGATCACCCCGAGCCGGGCTTCCTCGAAGTGCCCCTCGACGTACGATTTCCCGAACGCCTTTCCCCCTTCGTAGAGCCGGACGTCATCGATGAAACGGCGGACGTTGTCCGCCGCGTTCGACAGGAGCCCGGTCAGCAGATGGGGGCGCATCAAGGTCGTATCGTCCGAGATCGGGTTGAGGAGCCGGATCGCGTCCGCGGGGTCGAAACCGAGGAACTTCCCCAGGCGCTCCCATTTACGGGCACCGACGAAGGAGAAGTTCACCGCCTGTGAGAACCCGCGTCCGCGGAGGAAGTCGAAGGCCCGCTCCTGGACGTCGACGAACCGGTCGTCCCCGGAAAATCCCGGGGCCTTCGATTCGGGATACGTCGTGGGAATGGAGTCGTACCCGGAAAGCCGGGCGACCTCCTCGACCAGGTCGATCTCCCGTTCGATATCGAACCGGTGCGCTGGTACCGTGACGTTCCATGTCCCCGTTCCGATGTCCGCGACCGGGAACCCGAGGCGCTCGAAGATCTCCCGGCACGCTTCGGGTGCGTACACCCTCCCCATGATCCGGGTAGCGCGCTCCGGACGGAACGGCACCGTTCGGGGCTTCACGTTCTCCGCGCCGATGTCGATCACTCCCTTCGCTACGGACAGGGGGGCGAACCGGGAAAGGAGCGACACCGCCCGGTTCGCGGCATACACGGTTCCCCCCGGGTCGACTCCGCGCTCGAAGCGGTACGAAGATTCGCTCGAAAGCCCCAGTCGCTTCGCCGTTCTGCGGATCGAGGTCGGCGAGAAGTGTGCGCTCTCGAAGAGGACGCGCGTCGTCCCGTCGACGACCTCGCTGTTGGCGCCGCCCATCACGCCGGCGACGGCCACCGGACCGTCCCCGTCCCGGATGAGGAGCATCCCGGGATCGATCTTCCGCTCCGACCCGTCCAGGGTCGTGAAGGTCAACGGTTCTTTCGGAGCGCGAACGTCGATGCGGTTTCCTCGAAGCCGGTCGAGGTCGAACGCGTGCATCGGCTGGCCCACCTCGAGCAGCAGGTAGTTCGTGACGTCGACGATGTTGTTGATCGGGCGGATCCCGCACAGAGTGAGGCGCCGCCGCATCCAGTCGGGGGAAGGGGCGATCGTCACGCCGGAGATCGCCCGTGCCGTGTACCGCGGGCATAGATCTGGGTCGGAGACGTCGATCCGCACCAGACCCCCGATCGGCTCCCCCTTTTCCGGGAAGGAGACGTCGGGAAGAACGACCTTCTCCCCGGTGATGGAGGAGATCTCGCGCGCCACGCCGAGCACGCTCAGGCAGTCGCCCCGGTTCGGCGTGATTTCCACCTCGAGGAGCCAGTCGGAAAGCCCGAGCGCGTCGGCAAGCGGTTTGCCGGGGGCCGTGTCCTCCGGAAGGATCATGATCCCCGCGGACGCTTCGGCGAGCTTCAACTCCATCTCCGAGCAGAGCATCCCCTCGGACGCCTGGCCGCGGATCTTCGCTTTCCTGATCTCCACGCCGTTGGGAAGGCGCGCGCCGATCTTCGCCAGCGCCACCGCGTCCCCGGCCTTCATGTTTTTCGCGCCGCAGACGATCCCGAACGTGGTCGACCCGTCGGTAACCTTGCACAGGGAAAGCCGGTCCGCGTCCGGGTGCGGCCGCATCTCGAGGATCCGCGCGGTGACGACCGAATCGAGCCCCTCCCCGAGGAACCGGCAGGAGGAGACTTCCACGCCCGCCATCGTGAGCGCTTCCTGCGCCTGCGCCGGAGAGAGACGCGTACCGATGAATTCCTTCAGCCACGAATACGGTATCTTCAAGGGAACGCTTTCCTTCCCGACACGGCGTCAGAACTGCGAGAGAAAGCGGATGTCGTTTTCGAACAGGAGCCGGATGTCCGAGATCCCGTGGCGCAGCATCGCGATCCGTTCGATGCCCATGCCGAACGCGAAGCCGGCGACCTCCTCGGGGTCGTACCCGACGAAGTCGAAGACCGAGGGATCGACCATACCCGCGCCGAGGATCTCGAGCCACCCGGACTCCTTGCACACCCGGCACCCCGACCCTCCGCAGAGGACGCACTGGATGTCCATCTCGGCGGACGGCTCGGTGAACGGGAAATAGCTCGGGCGGAACCGGACCGGCGTCGCGGGGCCGAAGGTCATCCGGCAGAACTCGGTGAGCAGCCCCTTGAGGTCGGCCATCGTGATGTCCGTGTCGACCGCGAGTCCTTCCACCTGGTGGAACATCGGGGAGTGCGTGATGTCGGAGTCGGACCGGTAGACCGTCCCGGGCGCGATGATCCGGACCGGAGGCTTCATCCGCTCCATCGTCCGGATCTGGACCGGCGAGGTGTGGGTGCGAAGAACGAGATCGCCGGCCGCGGATTCGACGTAGAACGTGTCCTGCATGTCGCGCGCCGGGTGCTCCGGAGGAAAGTTGAGGGCCTCGAAGTTGTAATAATCCGTCTCGACGTCCGGTCCGCACTGGACGGTGAATCCCAGGCGACGGAAGGCGGAGAGGATGTCCGACATCGTCTGCGAGACGGGATGCCGGTGACCCGGCATCGGCGCCCTTCCGGGCAGGGTGACGTCGATCCGCTCCCGCCCCTCGCTTCGATGCCGCTCCTGTTCGCGGATCCCGGCGAGCCGGGCGTCGAACGCGGACTCGAGCTCCGTGCGCGCGCGGTTCGCCAGCTCTCCGACCGCCTTGCGCTCCTCCACCGGAAGGCCGGCGACGCCCTTCAGGATCGCGGAGATTGCGCCTTTTTCCCGAAGAAGCGGCCTTTCGCTTCGAGGAGGTCGCTCTCGCCGCGTGCGGACGCGATGGCCGCCATCCCCTCTTCGCGGAGGCGGGTGATCTGCTCGGAGGTGCCGGGCAAGCCCAGGACCTCCCCGTTACGCCAGGGCGGCTTTGGATCGTTCGGCGATCGCGCGGAACCCGGCGGGATCGTTGACGGCGAGGTCCGCGAGGATCTTCCGGTCGACCTCGACGCCCGCTTTCTTCAGCCCGAACAGGAACTGGCTGTAGGAGAGCCCGTTCTCGCGCGCGGCGGCGTTGACGCGGGTGATCCAGAGGGCACGGAACTCCCGCTTGACGTTCCGCCGGTCGCGGTAGGCGTACCGCAGGGCGCGCGCCACCGCTTCCTTGGCGGAGCGCAGCAGGTTTCCATGGCCGCCGCGGAACCCCTTTGCGAGCTTGAGGACTGCGCGGCGCTTCTTGTGCGAATGTACGGCTCTTTTTACGCGAGGCATGTCGTTTCCCTTCTATCTTCTTTTTCTTCGTCGTCGGTCGGCGTTCCCGTTTAAAGGTACGGCAGCAGGCGGCGGATCGACTTTTCGTTCGTAGGGTGGACCAGGGCCGACTTGCGCAGCGACCGCTTTCTCTTCCGGTCCTTCGACGTCAGGATGTGACTCTTCCCCGACTTGGCGCGCTTGATCCCGCCAGCCCCCGTCGCGCGAAACCGCTTGCTCGCGCCCCGGTTCGATTTCATCTTCGGCATGACCTATCCCTCCTGTTTCTGCGCCGGTGGCGCGGTCGTCGCTTGCGGCGCGGGTTTCGGAGCCGCCGGTGGCGCCGCCACCGGCTTTTC
>Ga0316605_10002407_pt1 | contig 10637 bp, 12 predicted proteins | sample OWC_soil_day20_n_FD_207666 | JGI IMG/M metagenome (GOLD analysis project Ga0316605, IMG submission 207666) | Wetland soil microbial communities from Old Woman Creek delta, Ohio, United States - OWC_soil_day20_noCT | ecosystem: Environmental > Terrestrial > Soil > Wetlands | place: USA: Ohio... | reverse complement strand
GGTAAGATGGGTGTATGCTGTAAGACTTTAACGAGTACAGTAATGGGAAAAATGACTTTACTTAATTCCCATGTGGTACGAAGTCCAGAGAGAAGTCCACACTTTAATGTGTCCATAACAATCCTCCATTTTGTCTACGCTAGTTGCGTTTATAGATCATTTCATATTGAATACTAGAAGGTAATATACCTAAGCGGGTCAAATAGGCAGATATCCAATCCTTAGGTTGGTTCGTTAGGTTAAAATCCCCTTCAGTTATCTCTAGAATTGAGGAAATAAGTTTCTCTACTTGCTCCCATGAAATCGTCCAAGTATCTAATAATGTAGTGTAATGCTCACCCGTGAAGAGCATACCTGAGTTTCCTTGTAAATTAAGCCAGGCTTTTAAAGAGGAATAACGTTTCAGATGATTTTCACGGCGTTGCCAGGAGGGAGAAAATTCCGCACGAGTTCGAGCCTCAAAGTATTCAGATAATGGGACTTCTCGAAAATATCGACACACTTTCTGAGATAACCCTGTCCTAAAGGTCCCTGCAGGTAGCCTATAAACATGGAGCTCTCTCATGGGTTTAAAGCCAACCGCTTCATAGACTTTTGCCGCATGATTTTGAGTTAAGACCTCAAGTTGAAGCCGCTTAAGATCAAGGTCATGAGCATACTGTATCTGAGTCGACATTAAAGGTGCGAAGAGATGTTTGCCACGAAAGTGTGGGTCAATACTTGTACCAGCAATCCAACCGTCTTCGTTCTCTACACTTAGTAAAGCAAAACCAACAATTTCTCCAGATTCTCTAAGTGCGACCGAGTGGCCTAAATCTACCTGACATTGGTAGAGCCATGCCTTCATCTGTACTTCAGAATAGTTGGTCTCAAATTGATAGCCTTGCCAACATCGGTTCCAAGCTTGTGTGATTTCATATAGACTTGAATTGTCTAAGGTGGAATATTCGAGCATCGAAATTCTCCTTTAGGTTCAGTGTGCTATTTCTGATAAGTGCTAAATTTTCATTCTATTCGCACTTACTAATAAAACATCTTGAGAAGGTATAAACTTATCGTATTCGTTTCAAAGTGTAATTTTTCCTTCTTGTTTGACTCATTATTAAAGTCATACTATGATAAAGTGACTATAGAAAAATTCAGTGAGGGGTGTTTTTGTATGAATCCACATTCGATTACCCAAGAAGAATTGAACCATGTTTATTCTTTACTGGATTTTATCCAGGCGAGTCCTTCGGCTTACCATGCAGTACAAAGTGTCGAGAAAGTTCTAAAAGCGCAGGGTTTTAAAGAACTCAAATTCGAAGATAAATGGTCTATTCTTCCACAAGGAAGGTATTATGTGACGAAGAATGGAACGGCATTAATAGCCTTTATTGCGGGCGAAGATCACCCCGAGAATACAGGTTTCCATATCGTGGGTGCCCATACGGATAGCCCGAGTTTTCGACTTAAGCCCTCTCCTGAAATTTCGGTAGAAGGACGGTACCTTAAGTTAAATGTTGAGACCTATGGTGGCCCCATTCTAAATACATGGCTCGATCGTCCCCTATCCGTCGCAGGCCGTGTTGTCCTTAAAGGGGAATCGATTCTTAGACCGCGTAGCATGCTCATTCATAGCTCTAGCCCAATTCTAGTGATTCCTAATCTGGCTATTCACATGAACCGAAAAGTCAATGAAGGAATCGAGTTGAATAAACAAAAGGACCTCCTCCCTTTACTTTCGACTTTGGGAGAAGGTTTAGACAAAGACGGAATTTTAATGGGACATCTAGCTGAATTACTAAATATCCGATCTGAGGATATCCTAGATTTTGATTTATTCTTATATGAGTTTGAAAGTGGTAATGTCATAGGCCTCAATCAAGAGTTCGTCTCAAGTAGTCGCTTAGACGACCTAGCTATGGTTCATGCAGGGGCCTGGGCGCTATCTCAGGTACAAGGCAACGAAGCTACGGCAGTGCTTGCTTGTTTTGATCATGAAGAAGTAGGTAGCACGTCCAAACAGGGGGCAGCCTCTCCCCTTCTTGCTCATGTCCTAGAACGAATACTCCTTGCGCAAGGAAAAGGGCGTGAAGCGTACTTCCAGGCTTTAGAACGAACCTTCATGATTTCAGCGGATATGGCACATGCGCTCCATCCGAATTCAGGAGAAAAGCATGATCCGGTTAATAAACCTGTGTTAAATGGTGGTCCGGTCATTAAAATTAGTGCCAATCAAAGTTATACAACCGATGCAGAATCTTCGGTAATGTTTGAGGGGCTATGTCAACTCGCCAAAGTCCCCGTGCAAAAATTTGTGAATCGATCCGATGAACGTGGAGGTTCAACGATCGGCCCTATCTCAGCCACTCACTTAGAAATTCGCTCCGTGGATGTGGGAAATCCGATTCTAGGGATGCATTCCATCCGAGAATTGGGTGGGGTTAAGGATCACTTGGCGATGAGCAAGGTCTTTCGGGAGTTTTTCGGAATCTGACTGATCGATATCTCATGATAAAAATCGAAGGAAATCAGGAACTGTCTATATTTTACATCTGCTCATTCAGTTCAACATACATAGACTATGAAAATGGAATTGGGGACCTTAATAAGAGGTCCCCAATTTGTATCCCCGATTTTCTACCCCAGCCTGATGGGAACTCTAAAATAGTTCTTGCTTCCTTTACATAAGGGGAGGACTCTCCAGGTTTAAGGTCATCAATTATATGACAAACTCTTCCGTCGCAATCCAGGAACCAAATGGATAAGGAGTATTTCATTCCATGCATATGTACTTGTTTACAGGGAATGAGCCATAGCCCTTCCCCGGGCTCGAGTTTTGAACGTCCAAGCAGACCGCGTAAACGAAGCCCAAAAGTGTCAGCTAGGAAAATTTTTTTAGCTATAGATTCGTTAGTCCGTTGATTCGTTAGTCGAACGAAGGTCATCTTGGTTCTCCCTTCTTTAGCCCATTCTTTGTGTTAGAGCTTGAGTTGAGTTCCGTCTTGGAAACACACTTTTATTATGGGTTTATTGCGTTGTGAAGTTTTGGATGATCTGAATGACAGCTGGTCCAAGAATAACGACAAAGACACTTGGAAAGACGAAAAAGACTAAGGGTATCATCATTTTGACTGGAGCCTTTTGAGCTTTTTCTTCCGCACGTTGACGGTGTTTCTGGCGGATTTGTATTGATTGATTCCGTAATACGCCTCCAATCGAGATTCCAAGTTGATCTGCTTGAACGAGGGAGGCGACGACATTGCTCAAATCCTCGACTGAATTTCGTTTGCTTAAATCTCTAAGTGCGTCCCGCCGAGGGCGTCCCATCTTAATTTCTTGAAGCACTTTAAAGAACTCTTCCGCAAGAGCTCCCTTTTGTTTTTCAACGACTTTGAGTAAAGCGGCATCAAATCCTAAACCTGCCTCAACACTAACAGTAAGTAGGTCTAGTACATCAGGAAGTTTCTTTTCGATTTCTTGTTGTCGTTGCTTTGTTCGCGCTTTGAGCCAGCTCCGAGGAAAAAGATAGCCAATCAGTATACCAAAAACTAGGGCTTCTATTCGCATGAGGGGACTTGCATGAAGTAGAGAAAAAAGTCCAAAAAGGAGCAACCCAAGTAACAGGGCTAGTCCATATTGAAGTCCCTGCCATTCCCCTTCGTCCCATTGTCCATTAAGTCCTATGGCCCCAAGCTCTTTTTGCGTTCGCTCTTTTCCTTTCGAAGAAGTCAGTCGGGAAAATTGTGCCCCAAGGGTATGGAGAAAGGGACGGAGGATACGTTCCTTTAATGGTGGTACCTCTTCTGAGACCGAGGGTTCAATCCGCCCTAAAGCCCGTTGAATTCGTTCTTGGGGGCTATTATCTGGTCCTCCGGCTACTATCGCAAGAACAGCAAAGAGAACAAAACCAAAAATACTCAGTAAAATTAGAGGTTCGATCATAAGTCATCCCCTTAATTTTCTTCTTACATCCAAGTTGGACTGTTACATTTGGAAAAAATTATTAGGCTTCAACATTTATAATTTTGCGGATGATGATAAACCCTACACACTCGGAAACAAGTCCTGCGCCGAGCATAATCAAACCGATCGGGTGGGTGATGAGTAATTTAAGGTAGGACGGATTAATAACGCTAAGTATAGCCGCAATTGCAAAGGGTAGACCCGCAATAATAAATCCAGACATCCGCCCTTGGGCGGTTAAGGTCTTGATTTCCTGATGAATGCGTATTCGATCCTGAATTGTGGCATGAATATTCATGAGAACTTCGGCGAGGTTTCCCCCTACTTGTCTCTGAATGAGGACTGCTGTTACAAGTAGATCCAGATCATCGCTGCCAACTCGCTCCGCTAGATGAAGGAGCGCGGTCTCTGTAGAAGTTCCATACGTCATTTCCTTAAGAGTGAGTTTGAATTCCCCAGAGATTGGGTTAGGCATCTCCTGACTGACCATTTCCATCGCCTGTAAGAGAGAAAAACCAGCACGCAAAGAGTTAGCTAAAATCAATAAGGAATCCGCTAACTGATTATTAAATTGCTTACGTTTGCGTTTCTGTGCGGATTTTAACCAAAGTTTAGGGATGAATCCTCCAGTGAATAGAAATAAAAGGCTGAGGAGTACATTTTGCAGAATTAGCATCCCAGCGAGATAAAAAATAAGGGCTAGAAAGCCTTGCAATACGAGAAATTCTCCACCTTTAAGCTGAATATCACCTTGCATGAGTTCTCGATCGAGTTTTTCACTCCACCGCTTAGGAGTTAACCCCCCTAATCGTGAAAGAAAGACTTTGACATCTTTTCTATCTGAAGTAGAAACATGTGGATTGCGTATTGCAGTAAATCTCTGAAGCTTCTCCTCTAAAGTTTCTTTACGTTTTGAAAGTGCCATAATCGTGAGGTAGACGAAAAGAAAGACAGAAACCGCAGCTATACAAATAATGAGATTATATTGACCTATGAGCATTATGGAATCCCTCCTTGTGAATTGGAGAGTTTTTAACTTATTGTATCAAACTAATTCAGTCTTAGATTTGAGTCAGTGACTCTTTCATTGAGGAAAAGTGTCTCAGGTAAAGCTTGCCCAGTCGCGTTGAGTTTCTCCATAAAGTGTGGCCTTATTCCAGTGGCTCTGAAGTAGCCTTGCACTTTTCCCTGTTTATCAATGCCAGTCTGTTCAAACCGAAAAATATCTTGAAGGACGATAATATCCCCTTCCATTCCTAAGACCTCTGTGATGTGCGTGATCCGCCGACTTCCGTCTCGGAGACGACTCTGCTGAACGATGACATCAATAGCACTGGAAATTTGTTCGCGAATCGCTCGAATCGGAAGCTCCATCCCTGCCATGAGGACCATGGTTTCCAGTCGGGAAAGCATATCCCTTGGAGTGTTTGCGTGTCCTGTAGTAAGTGAGCCGTCGTGCCCTGTATTCATGGCTTGGAGCATATCCAAAGCTTCACCGCTTCGCACCTCACCGACGATGATACGCTCGGGACGCATCCGTAAGGCGTTGCGAACTAGGTCGCGGATGGTTATAGCCCCTTTTCCCTCAATGTTTGGAGGGCGGGTTTCAAGAGTGACAACATGAGTCTGACGAAGTTGAAGTTCTGCCGCATCCTCGATAGTAAGTATCCGCTCGTCTTCTGGAATAAAGGCCGAAAGTACTCCTAAGGTTGTCGTCTTACCTGAGCCAGTTCCACCAGAGACTACAATATTGAGACGTCCTTTGACACAGGCTTCAATAAATTGGGCCATTTCCGCTGTGAGCGTACCGAAGCGGATCAGGTCTTCCACTTTAAAAGGGTCTTTGGCGAATTTACGGATGGTTAATGTAGGTCCATTCAAAGCAAGCGGTGGGATAATAGCATTGACACGTGAACCATCGGGAAGGCGGGCATCGACCATAGGCTGGCTCTCATCAATTCGACGCCCTAAGGGAGCAACAATTTTCTCAATGATATGCAGTACGTGGTTATCGTCATAGAAGCTAACGGGAACAAGTTCTAGCTTCCCTTTGCGTTCGACATATACTTGGCGGGGCCCGTTGACCATAATTTCACTGACATCGGGGTCATTTAATAAGGGATTAATAGGTCCGAAACCCAGAATTTCATCCATGATATCCTGAATCAGTCGTTGCTTATCCAAGCGGGGAATCGTTAATCCTTGGGCTTCAATTTTCTTTTCAAACATTTCTTCAACCACGGGACGCAGGGTCTCCGAGGTTAACTCCTCGGTTTGTGACATATCTATCGTCTGAATAACCTCGTGGTGAACGTGGTCTTTAAATTCCTTCCACGGATCATTGAGCTGTAGCGTTCGATTCGCACGGACATCTTGTATTGTTTCTTCAGGATTCTTTTTCTCTTTTTCTAAACGTTTAAGCAAGGACATGGGTTATCCCTCCTAGAAGCCAAACACACGACGAATTCCATGGAGTGGCTTTGAACGGTTTTGCACGTGCTCTGTGGATATGGCAGTGATAGTTGCAGCTTCGCTTTTTTCAGTTAAGAATGTTGCGGCGATTCTTCGGATACCTTCCGCTGCTTTGCTTTGGGCATTATGTTCGACGAAAGGAATTCCTTTATTAACAGCGTTGACTAAGGTTTTTCCATCGCTCAGGATTTCAAAGCTAACCTTGAAATTTAGGGATTTTTCGATATCCGAGAGGTCTAAGCCCATTTCTCGGCTAGAACGATTCAATATAACCTTTACTTTATCGAGATAATGTAAATCAGACATCGTTTCGAGGCTCAGCTTTGTATTTTTTAAAGCGGGGACCTCCATAGCAACGACAAGGAAAATTTGCTCAGCAAGGTCTAAGCTTAGTAGGCTAATATCTTCAAAACGACTGACATTATCTAGAATGATGAAATCAAAGTGAGGCTTTACTTCTTTAAGAATTTGCTCTATATGTTCCACTGTTACCAATTCTGCATACTCCGGTCGTGTCGGGGCGGCTAAAACCTGAACACCCGAGGAATGTGTCAGTAGGAAGGATTGAATCTCGCTAAATTGAAGATTACCTGTTTGGGTTAGATCTGCAAGGTTGCGCTTTGGTACTAGGTTCAAAAACACTCCAACATCTCCGAATTGGAGATTAAGATCCATCAAAAGTACTCGCCATTTACCTGAGTGAGCGAGTTCAACAGCGAGGTTGGTGGCTAACGTAGTTTTTCCGACGCCTCCTTTTGTACTGAAAAAGGAAAGAATCTGTCCTTTGCGGACATGAGGTGCTCCAGCGTTGGGGTGAGGCTGTTCGACTAGGACTCCACGTTTACGACGTTCTAATTCATAGACTTTGGCTATAGCGCTTGCAAGCTCGTCTCCTGTAAAAGGCTTAACGATATATTCTCGAGCTCCTGCCATCATGGCACGACGTAAATAGGCACTCTCTCCTTGGACGGACATGATGACCACAGAGGTATTAGGTGCGCGGAGGGCTAAGAGCTCCGTCGTGCGGATTCCATCCATTTCGGGCATGTTAATGTCCATCAGGACTATATCTGGAGAGAGGTCTTCGGCTAAAAGAAGGGCTTCAGAACCTGAGCCTGCTTCGCCAATGACCTCGATATCGGGTTCAAATTCAAGGAGTCGCTGAATGCTTTCACGCGTGTCACTGATGTCGTCGACTATCAGGATACGAATCTTTTTCAAGATGCTCCCTCCCTACTTATAACGGTTTAAATAGTTTGGATCAATATATTGATTAGAATTAAATGGAGTTTCCTGGCGAATTTCCTTGTTCGCTGGATTTCTAAGAAGTAACCGAATACTTCCCTTTTCACTTCCTAGAGTGACAGCCATGGCTTGGGGCACAGTAAGTGCTAGTGTATACGATTTCGAATCCCCAACGTTTTTGTCCTTGGCTGCATTCTCACCGACACTTAATACAAGGACATCCTGTGCAGCAAGTGAGGTCAAGGTCTGAGGATTGTTCCCTGCCAAGTCCTTTATCTCCATCGTCACCAGAATGTCGACATGATCACCAGGTCTTACCTTATACCCCACTCCGCTAACCAGCCCAATAGGGATGGCGACTGCTCGCTTACCTTCGGGAACAGCCAGTGCACTAGACTCTGGTACGTTAGGAATTGCGACTGGGTCAGTAGGTCGCTGTAATACATTGCTTACAAGTATATCGCCTGCCATTAGGTTGACGAGACTTACTGAACCTATAACACTTTGTATATTGGAAGCCCCACCTTGAGGATACCCTTGACTGGGTACATCCTTAAGCATAACTTGCTCAGGTTGAATAACTGTGCGAGCTGGAATATCTATTTTGGCAACAACCAAGGGTTCTAAAGTTGCCGTGGGGCTACTTTTCGCATTGTTCAGATAGATATAGGTTGAACCTGCGGCGATCAATCCGCAGATTAAGGCAAGAAAAAAAAAGCCTTTTCTTTGCATGATGTTTCAACTCCCGTTTAGTGATCCACAAGTTTGGGGGTATAAAGTCCGTAATCAGTTTCCGTTGAACCGTTCTCCATTTGTACCTCTTGTTTAAGGAGGTCTGATAAAAGGCCACTACTCTGTTTGTTAGGTACTAGGGTTTTAACAAAACGCCCCGAAATAATCGATTCGGTACCATTTCCGGCTACCCCTTCCAAGAAGAAACCAGCGAAGCCAACGATTTTGACTTGACTCACGGTACCAGAACTCTTGTTAATTACTTCTATGATGGGAACGTAAATAATCTCTGGTGCATCTCGATCGTAATTATTGAAGGTGTTACGAGGAACCCGGGTATCACGGGCTAAACGTTCCTCTACCCCCGTTTTTGTTGGACCGCTCATGTTTCCGTTCTCGATATCGACAATCTGCCCAATGCTAAATGTCCCATTGTAGCCATTGGCTAGATCTGTTGTATAGTCTTTTGCCCCATTTCCATTCAGTCGAAGGGGTCCAAACCAGCCTTCATATCCAGTTCCCGATGTTTCTTCACCAGAACCGAACTTTAAGGTATAGGTCTCACCGTATACGAAATCCTGCTTTTCGATACTTAAAGGTACAGCGCCGGAAATAGAGCTCGGGGGAAGCATTATTGCACGTGCTGTAGCGGAAAGGTTTCCTTCGGTAATGCCCCAAATTCTTGCAAGATAGGTAGGAACTTTTTTCTTAGCGGAAACAATAATTTTCGAATTTCGAGCTTCGAAGTCTACAGTTATATCAGAAACGTTATTACGCGTGGCATAATCTTGGGCAAACTGTTCAGCCCGTGAAGGGTCTTTGGGGAGCTCTTGGACCCCGGCCAAAGCCGCCGCATCGACTGCATTTTGTAATTTAGCTTTCTGTGCGTAAAACATTCCTACATCGGTGACTAACGCCCCGAATCCCAGAAGTGTGGTAAGTCCTAAGGCAACGAGGATTACAACACTTCCCCGTTCCCTCTTTAAGTCTTTCATATCCTCTTCCTCAATCCCTTCACATGCATTGATTACTCTAACCTCATATTGAGCGTTGAGTTAACGACTACAGGGTTTGGAATAACGTTACTGATGACTGGGATAATTAGCTGAACAGGATACGTCACTTGAACGGTGACCCCTTGACTGGAATGGCGATTAAGTTGATTGGGAGTAATTTCAACAGTCAGTGCGGAGGAATTTAAGGCCGGTGCGGCATTGAGTACCGCCTCACGGATTTCTAGATCTGTTCCTCCAATGGTGGCGAGACGAGCCCCTGCTCGAGCGGCGCTGCTGACCGTAATATAGGCGTGACCAATTCGGCCCATTTCAATGACTCCGAAAAGCAGAAGAAAAAAAAGCGGTAGTACAAGGGCCATTTCGACAAGAGCCTGTCCGTGTTGCTCTCGACGGAGTTTTATCATATATTATCACCCTCCTAAGGGAAAGAAGAAGGCAAAAACAGTTCCAAGGACGATGGCGATTCCGTAAGGGAATTTTTCTTGGTGGACTTCCCTCATGTCTTCTTTGAGAAAACTTAGCTTAGAGAACAAAGGGAGAATAAGGAGGAAACGTTTTAGGGTAACTCCAAGTGCTTTGCGTCGTAACAGCAAAGCTGCAGAAATAAATCCGCCGATAATTGCTCCATAGAGGAAGCTGTGGCCTACAAAGTCTGGACCTCCGAAGGCTCCAATTACGGCGAGCAGTTTGACATCCCCTGCCCCCATGCCACCGAGGAAGTATGGGAGGAGTAAGAGAATAAAACCGAGAAAAGTTCCGTATAGGCTTAGTTTGAGTCCAGTAATTCCCCCACTATAAGTGTGAAGTATCAGGGCGGAGAGAAACGCTGGACCAAGTAGTTTATTATAGATTCGCTGTTCGTTCCAATCAGTATAGGCGGCAATACTCAGGGTTAAGCCCAAGGCAATTTCATTGAGGCTCATGACTTGTCCTCCTTTTGGAAACGACCCTACTGCGTGCAGTAGGGTCGTGAGTAGGCTTTTTGGGGTAGGTGACATATGTTTAGATAATATGTAGATTTGAGTACACTTTGTTATTTAGCTAGTTCATCTTTAATAGTTGTAAATTTCGTATTTATGTTAGTACCGATCAAACCGAGCGCTCCAATTACCACTATGGCAACCAATGCAATAATTAACCCATACTCTGTCATCGCTTGACCCTTCTCGTCCTGAATAAGCCCAAGTAATTTTTCTTTCATATTAAAAGCCTCCTTAATATTTT
>Ga0316605_10002405_pt1 | contig 10640 bp, 6 predicted proteins | sample OWC_soil_day20_n_FD_207666 | JGI IMG/M metagenome (GOLD analysis project Ga0316605, IMG submission 207666) | Wetland soil microbial communities from Old Woman Creek delta, Ohio, United States - OWC_soil_day20_noCT | ecosystem: Environmental > Terrestrial > Soil > Wetlands | place: USA: Ohio... | reverse complement strand
TGGATGACATCGACAACCTGGGCAACCGCAGAGTGCGGGCCGTGGGAGAGCTCCTGGAAAATCAGTACCGGATCGGCCTGGTGAGGATGGAGCGGGCCATCAAGGAACGCATGAGCCTGCAAGAGGTTGAAACCCTCATGCCCCACGACCTGATCAACTCCAAACCCGTTTCCGCGGTGGTGAAGGAGTTTTTCGGGACGAGCCAGCTTTCCCAGTTCATGGATCAGACCAACCCTCTGTCCGAAGTGACCCACAAGCGTCGTTTGAGCGCTCTCGGCCCTGGAGGCCTCACCCGGGAAAGAGCGGGATTTGAAGTGCGGGACGTGCATCCTACGCACTACGGTCGAATCTGCCCTATCGAAACCCCGGAAGGTCCCAACATCGGGCTTATCGTGTCCCTGAGCACCTATGCGAGGGTGAACGAATTCGGGTTCATTGAAACGCCTTACCGCGACGTGGAGAGCGGCAAGGTGAGCAAGATGATTCACTTCCTCTCGGCTCTAGATGAGAAAGAGTATCCCATTGCGCAAGCCAACTCCCCTATCGACAAGAAGGGCAACTTCACCACTGAGGAAGTGGCGGTCCGGATTGCCGGGGAGGCTAGCCAGGTGGGCATTGCCAACGTGAAATACATGGACGTTTCCCCGGACCAGCTGGTGAGCGTCTCCGCTTCGCTGATTCCTTTTCTTGAGCATGACGACGCGAACCGCGCTCTCATGGGATCGAACATGCAGCGCCAGGCCGTTCCCCTTCTGGCCGCCAAGGCGCCCCTGATCGGCACAGGAGTGGAGAGCGTTGTCGCCCGGGATGCAGGCGTGTCGGTCATCGCCCGAAGGGACGGAGTGGTCGAAGATGTGGATGCATCGAGGATCGTGATTCGGTCCACGGGCGCCGCGGAGGACGAGGGTGAAGTCGAGATCTACAAGCTCATCAAGTACCAGAAGTCCAATCAGAACACGTGCTACAACCAGAAGCCGATCGTGCGCAGAGGCGACGGAGTCCAGAAAGGGCAGATCATTGCCGACGGGCCTGCCACGGAACTGGGCGAACTCGCCCTGGGGCAGAACGTGACCGTAGCCTTCATGTCCTGGGGGGGATACAACTTTGAGGACTCCATCATCATCAGCGAACGGATCGTCAAAGAAGACATCTACACCTCGATTCACATCGAGGAATTCGAGGTGGTTTCCAGGGACACTAAACTCGGCAAGGAGGAGATCACTCGGGACATCCCCAACGTGGGCGAAGAGGCTTTGAAGAACCTGGACGAGAGCGGCATCATCAAAATCGGAGCTGGCGTCACCTCGGGCGACATCCTGGTGGGGAAGATTACTCCGAAAGGCGAAACCCAGCTTTCCCCGGAAGAAAAGCTCCTGAGAGCCATTTTTGGGGACAAGGCCGGAGACGTCAAGGACTCGTCGCTGAGAGTTCCGCCGGGTGTTGAAGGGATTGTGATCGACACGAAGATCTTCTCTCGCCGTGGCGTGGAAAAAGACCCCAGGAGCCTCTCCATTGAAAAAGAGGAGCGGGCCAAGCTGGAAAAGGACCGGCAGGACCAGATCCACATCATGGAGCGCAGTGCCAGGGCCAGGCTGAGGGACCTTCTCCTGGAAAAGAAACTCAAGACCAACCTCCGGGACAAGAAGAGCGGCAAGCTTCTGTGCAGCAACCGCAAGGAGATCGGGGACGAGGAGCTTCTCAAGGTCCCGGTGGAAGCCTGGTCCGGCGCGGACATCAAGGCGTCCATGGATGAGATCGAAAAGATGGAGTCCATCCTCGATCGATACCGCCAGCGGTTGTCCCAGATCAACGCCCATTTCGATGAACGGATCGAGCGGCTCAGTCAGGGTGATGAGCTGGCACCGGGCGTGATCAAGATGGTCAAGGTGTATGTGGCGGTCAAACGCAAACTGGCGGTGGGTGACAAGATGGCGGGCCGGCACGGCAACAAAGGCGTTCTCTCCAGGGTGCTACCTGTTGAGGACATGCCGTACTTCGAGGATGGGACACCCGTCGATGTCATCCTGAACCCGCTGGGGGTTCCTTCGCGGATGAACGTGGGCCAAGTCCTGGAAGCCCATCTGGGATGGGCCTCCCGTCAACTGGGCAGGCAGGTGGGAGAGCTTCTGGAAAAAATGAAGGACGCCTCCTCCCTCAGAAAGAAGCTCATGGAAACCTTCTCGGCAGAGGAGTACAAGGAGATCTTCAAGGACCTGGACGACGAAGAGTTGGTTTCGAAAGCCATGATGATGAGGAACGGAATTCACATGGCCTCTCCGGTCTTTGACGGCGCCAACGAGGAGGAGATCAAGAAGTGTCTGGTCAGGGCGGGACTGCCCGTGAGCGGGCAGGCTACGCTCTATGACGGCCGGACCGGCGAACCCTTTGATCAGCAGGTCACGGTGGGAACGCTCTACGTGGTCAAGCTCCATCACCTGGTGGACGACAAGCTCCATGCCCGGTCCATCGGGCCCTACTCGCTGGTCACCCAGCAACCCCTGGGAGGAAAGGCCCAGTTCGGAGGCCAGAGGCTGGGCGAAATGGAAGTGTGGGCCATGGAAGCCTACGGCGCCGCTTACTCCCTCCAGGAGTTTTTGACCGTCAAGTCCGATGATGTGGCGGGCAGAACCCGCATGTATGAGCGCATTGTGAAAGGGAACAACGTCCTTGAGCCCGGGCTTCCGGAGTCCTTCAAAGTCCTTCTCAAGGAGTTGCTGGCCCTTGGTCTCGATGTTCAGCTTTTCGAGGACACCTCGATCTAGGAGGGTCTGAGTCAACCTTTTCCAGAGGAGTGACCGTTGGAAGAACTTTACAATTTTTTTGCAAAGCCGAAGGATCCGTCCAGCTACAACGCGGTAAAAATTTCCCTGGCGTCGCCTGAGAAGATTCGGGAGCGGTCTCATGGGGAGGTCAAGAAACCCGAGACCATCAACTACCGAACCTTCAAGCCGGAGAGGGACGGGCTTTTTTGTTCCAAGATTTTCGGTCCCATCAAAGACTACGAGTGCAACTGCGGCAAGTACAAGAGGATGAAGCACCGCGGCATCGTTTGTGAGAAGTGCGGCGTTGAAGTCATCCAATCCAAAGTGCGTCGGGAACGAATGGGGCACATTGAACTGGCTTCACCGGTGGCTCATATCTGGTTCCTCAAGTGCCTCCCCTCCAAGATCGGGAACCTTCTGGATTTGACGCTCAAGGATCTGGAGCGCGTGCTCTACTTCGAAAACTACATTGTCATTGACCCCAAAGACACGCCCCTGGCCAAAGGGACCCTGCTGACCGATGAACAGCTTCACCGGGCGCGGGAGGAATACGGGCATAAGTTTCTCGCAGGGATCGGGGCCGAAGCGGTCCAGGCCATGCTCAAGGAACTGGACTTGGAGGTGCTTTCCGCCTCTTTGAGAACGGAAATGGTGGAGACCAAGTCGGATGCGAAACGGAAAAAGCTCGCCAAGCGGCTCAAAGTCATCGACGCATTCCACGACTCCAAGAACCGGCCGGAGTGGACGATCCTGGATGTGATCCCGGTGTTGCCTCCGGACCTGAGGCCTCTCGTTCCCCTGGACGGCGGCCGTTTTGCCACCTCGGACTTGAACGATCTGTACCGGCGGGTGATCAACCGCAACAACCGGCTGAAACGGCTCCTGGAGCTCAACGCGCCGGAGATCATCGTGCGCAATGAGAAGCGCATGCTCCAGGAAGCGGTGGACGTGCTCTTCGACAACGGGAGACGGGGCAAGGTGGTGACCGGCGCCAACAAACGGCCCTTCAAATCCCTGAGCGACATGCTGAAGGGCAAGCAGGGCCGGTTCAGGCAAAACCTCCTCGGGAAGCGCGTGGACTACTCGGGCCGGTCCGTGATCGTGGTGGGGCCGGACCTTCGGCTTCACCAGTGCGGTCTTCCCAAGAAGATGGCTCTCGAGCTCTTCAAGCCCTTCATTTACAACAAGCTCGATGAAAAAGGGATTGCCACAACCATCAAGTCCGCCAAGAAAATGGTGGAGCGGGAGACCCCCGAAGTGTGGGATGCCCTGGACGAGGTGGTGCGGGAATACTGCATTCTGCTCAACCGCGCTCCCACGCTCCATCGGCTGGGCATTCAGGCTTTTGAGCCGATCCTGATCGAGGGAAAAGCGATTCAGCTTCATCCTCTGGTGTGTACCGCTTTCAACGCGGACTTTGACGGGGATCAGATGGCGGTTCACGTGCCTCTGTCCATCGAGGCCCAGATTGAGGCGCGAGTTCTGATGATGTCTACCAACAATATCCTATCTCCTGCCAATGGGGATCCGATCATCGTGCCCAGCCAGGACATCGTGCTGGGCATCTACTACCTGACCCGGGAGCGGCCCCTGTGCAAAGGGGAGGGGAAAGCCTTCTCCAGCCCCGAGGAGGTGCGGATCGCCTACGATGCCAAAGAACTGGACCTTCATGCGGCGATTAAGGTGAGAATCAACGGCGTTCTGGAGAACACGACCACAGGCCGTGTGCTCCTCTACGAGATCTTTCCCGAGGAGATGCCCTTCTCCATGATCAACAAGGTCATGAACAAGAAGGAGCTGCGTTCCCTGATCAACGAGTGCTACCGGAGGGAGGGAATCAAAACGACGGTGATCCTCTCGGACCGGCTGAAGGATATCGGTTACCGATACGCGACGCTCTCCGGCATCTCCATTTCCATGAAAGACATGACCATTCCTTCCCGCAAGGCGGAAATTATCGAGAAGGCGGAACGGGAAGTGAAGAAAATCGACGACCAGTACAAGAGCGGGCTCATCACCGACGGAGAAAAGTACAACAAGGTCGTGGACATCTGGGCCCAATCCACCGAAGCCATTGCGTCAGAGATGATGGGGGAAATGGCGGTGGAAGAGGTCTCGGGGCGCAAGGGCCAGAAGGTGAGAACGAACAGCTTCAATCCTATTTTTATGATGGCCGACTCCGGTGCCAGGGGGAGCAAGGACCAGATGCGGCAGCTGGCCGGAATGAGGGGCTTGATGGCGAAGCCCTCCGGCGAAATCATTGAAACGCCCATCACCTCTAACTTCAGGGAAGGCTTAACCGTTCTGGAATACTTCATCTCCACTCACGGCGCCCGAAAGGGATTGGCTGACACGGCTCTCAAAACCGCCAACTCGGGGTATCTGACCAGACGGCTCGTGGACGTGGCTCAGGATGCGGTGATTACCGAAGAGGATTGCGGGACCGTGGACGGGGTCTCCGCCTCTTCCCTCATTGAGGGGGGTGAGATCATTCAGAGGGTCGGGGATCGCGTGCTGGGGAGAGTGGCGCTTGAAGACATCTACGACCCGGTCACCGGAGAACTCCTGGTATGTGCCAATGAAGAGATCAATGAGGAAAAGGTGGAGAAAATCCAGGCCGCCGGTCTCGAAAAGGTGAGGATCCGGTCGGTCCTGACGTGCCAGACCCGGCGGGGGGTCTGCAAGAAATGCTATGGTCGGGATCTGGCTCACGGCCATGAAGTCAACATCGGAGAGGCGATCGGGATTATAGCCGCCCAATCCATCGGCGAACCGGGCACGCAGCTCACCATGAGGACCTTCCATATCGGTGGAACCGCGAGCAAGCGTGTGGAACAGACGACCATCGAGGCAAGAAATGCGGGCACCGTGTCTTTTCAGGATCTGAAGACGGTTCAGAACGCTGAAGGAAATTCGGTGGTGATGAACCGCAACGGCGAGATCGCTATTCTCGGCAAGGGCGGACGGGAGGTGGAGCGATATCCCATCATCTACGGCGCGGTGCTCAAAGTCCGAGACAGGCAGGCGATCCATGCCAACCAGGTTCTGGCCGAATGGGACCCCTTCAACATTCCCATCCTGACCGAAGTGCCGGGGGAGGTGAAGTTTGGGGACATCCTTGACGGCGTCACCATGCAGGAGAGGAGGGACAAGGTGACCGGCAAGATCAGCCGCGTCATCGTGGAATCGAGGGATGTGGATGCCCGGCCGAGAATCTCCATCAAAGACGCGGAGGGCGGCACGGCTCTCATCCCGGGAACAGCCAAGGGCTCGGCTCGCTATCACCTCCCCATCGGCGCCATCATCATGGTCAACGAGGGAGAGGCCGTTGGGCCGGGAACCGCGCTGGCGAAGATTCCGAGAGAGACCACCAAAACCAAGGACATCACCGGCGGGTTGCCCAGAGTGGCGGAACTCTTTGAAGTGCGTAAGCCTAAAGAGAATGCCATCCTCACGGAAATCGACGGAACGGTCACCTTCGGGCAGTACCTCAAAGGGAGACGGAGGGTGACGATCACCCCGGAGATCGGGGAGTCCATCGATTACTTCATTCCAAAGGGAAAACACGTGAGCGTCCTCGAAGGCGACTACGTGCGCGCAGGAGAGCCTCTGATGGACGGATCGGCCAATCCCCATGACATCCTCAGAATCCGGGGAATCAAGGAACTGGCCAAATACCTGGTGGACGAGGTCCAGGAAGTGTACCGACTCCAGGGGGTCAGCATCAACGACAAGCACATTGAAGTCATTGTCCGGCAGATGCTGAAGCAGGTCAGCGTGACCCAGGTGGGGGATTCCAATTTCCTGCTGGGGGAACACGTGGAGAAGTGGCGTTTTGAGGAGGAGAACAGCAAGATCATCGAACAGAGCGGAAAACCGGCCATTGCAGAACCTCTGCTGCTCGGGATTACCAAGGCTTCATTGAGCACGGAGAGCTTCATCTCTGCCGCCTCTTTCCAGGAGACGACCAAGGTGCTCTCCGATGCGGCGGTGGCCGGTAAAATTGATTTTCTCAAGGGGCTGAAGGAAAATGTGATCATGGGTCGCCTGATCCCTGCGGGCACGGGTGTTCCGACCTATCGGAGCCTGAGCATCGAGAGGGCGGAATAAGGATCCTTATTTTCTTGAGAAAATTGCTTGACAAAAAAACGGCTGAATCCTATAAAAATCTTTTGCAAATTTTCTGTAGTGAATGGAAGGACTAAAGGCTCCAACGACCACTTGAGAGGAAGACGGCATGCCGACGATTAACCAGCTCATCCGCAGGGAAAGAGCGAAAGCCAAGAAGAAACACAAGACCCCGGCGCTTCAGAGTTCCCCGCAGAAGCGCGGGGTGTGTGTGAGGGTTTACACCACTACGCCCAAGAAGCCAAACTCCGCTTTGAGAAAGGTGGCGCGTGTGAGGCTGACCAACGGGATTGAGGTGACCTCCTACATCCCCGGCGTGGGCCACAACCTTCAGGAGCACTCGGTGGTGCTCATTCGCGGGGGCCGTGTGAAGGACCTGCCCGGGGTGCGCTACCACATCATCCGGGGAACCATGGACACCGCGGGCGTGGACGACCGTCGGCGCGGTCGGTCCAAGTACGGGGCCAAGAGGCCCAAGGGAATTTAGAGGAGTCGAGTATGCCGAGAAAAAGAGTCATTGTGCGAAGGGAGATAGCCACCGATCCGAAATACAACAACCTTCTGGTTGCTAAGTTTGTGAGCTCCCTGCTGAAAAAGGGCAAGAGGAGTCTGGCCCAGTCCATTCTTTACGAAGCGTTCGACATGATGCAACAGAAGACTAAGGAAGAGCCCCTGCCTCTTTTCCAAAAAGCCTTGGCCAATGTGAAACCGGTCGTGGAAGTGCGGTCTAGGCGGGTGGGCGGCTCCACGTACCAGGTGCCGACGGAGGTGCGTGCGAGCCGGGGACAAGCTCTGGCGATTCGCTGGATCATTTCGTTTGCCAAGGCTAGAGGCGAGAAAAGCATGCCTGCGAAGCTGGCCGGAGAACTCATGGATGCTGCGGGCGGGAGAGGCGCAGCGGTAAAGAAGCGGGAAGATACCCATCGGATGGCCGAGGCCAACAAGGCTTTTGCACACTACCGTTGGTAGAGCGTTTTCTTTTGAGATTCACCTCACCGATTACGTGACCCAAAGGAGGTAAGAGCGATGGCGAAGAAGAAGTTTGAGAGGACGAAGCCGCATGTGAATGTGGGGACGATTGGGCATATTGATCATGGGAAGACGACGCTGACGGCGGCGATTACGAAGCATTTGGAGAAGAAGGGGTTGGCGAGTTATGTGCCGTTTGATCAGATTGACAAGGCGCCGGAGGAGAAGGCGCGTGGGATAACGATAGCGACGGCGCATGTGGAGTATGAGACGGGGAAGCGTCATTATGCGCATGTGGATTGTCCTGGGCACGCGGATTATATCAAGAATATGATTACGGGTGCGGCTCAGATGGATGGGGCGATTTTGGTGGTGGGTGCTGATGATGGTCCGATGCCGCAGACGCGGGAGCATATTTTGTTGGCGCGTCAGGTGGGGGTGCCCTCTATTGTGGTATTTTTGAACAAGTGTGACATGGTGGATGATGCGGAGTTGATTGAGTTGGTGGAGTTGGAGTTGAGGGAGTTGCTGACGAAGTATGAGTTTCCTGGGGATGAGATACCGATTGTGCGTGGGAGTGCGTTGAAGGCGTTGGAGAGTGATGATCCGGGGAGTGCGGAGGCGAAGTGTATTTTTGAGTTGATGGATGCGATTGATGGTTACATTCCGGAGCCGGTGCGGGATACGGATAAGCCGTTTTTGATGCCGATAGAGGATGTGTTTAGCATATCGGGGCGAGGGACGGTGGTGACGGGTCGAGTGGAGCGTGGGGTGATCAAGGTTGGGCAGGATGTGGAGATTGTGGGGATCAAGGATACGATGAAGACGGTGTGCACTGGGGTGGAGATGTTTCGGAAGATATTGGATCAGGGTCAGGCTGGGGACAATATTGGGGTGTTGTTGAGGGGGACGAAGCGGGAGGAAGTGGAGCGGGGGCAGGTGGTGGCGGCCCCTGGGAGTATTACGCCGCACACGAAGTTTAAGGCGGAGGCGTATGTATTGACGAAGGAGGAGGGGGGTCGGCACACGCCGTTTTTTGGTGGGTATCGGCCGCAGTTTTACTTCAGGACGACGGATGTGACGGGGGTGGTGACGTTGCCTGAGGGGGTGGAGATGGTGATGCCTGGGGACAATGTATCGATGGAGGTGCATTTGATCACGCCGATTGCGATGGAGAAGGAGTTGCGGTTTGCGATTCGGGAGGGGGGTCGCACGGTGGGAGCCGGGGTCATCAGCGAAATCATCGAGTAAGGGTTTCAAGGGACGGAGACGAGTATGGTGATTGCGAATCAGAAGATCAGAATTCGGCTGAAGGCTTACGACTACAAGCTGCTGGACCAGTCCGCCATGGAAATCGTGGAAACCGCGCGAGAGACGGGCGCCAAGGTTGCGGGACCCATTCCCCTGCCCACGGAGTTGAACAAGTATTGCGTATTGAGATCCCCTCACGTGGACAAGAAGTCCAGAGAGCAATTTGAGATCCGGACCCACAAGCGCCTCCTGGATATCCTCGAGCCGACCCAGCAAACCGTGGACGCGCTCATGAAGCTGGATCTTGCGGCCGGCGTGGACGTGGAAATCAAACTGTAAGGGTGGCTACGGAGCAGGCTGTTATGGTCAAGACGCTTTTTGGAAAGAAAATGGGCATGACCCGCTTCTTCCTGGAAGAAGGGAAAAGCATCCCGGTCACTATTCTGAAGCTGGGTCCCTGTGTGGTGATCCAGAAGAAGACCTCGGAGAAGGATGGGTACAACGCGATTCAGGTCGGGTTTGAGCCTCAGGAAGAGAAGCACGTCAACAAACCCCTTAAGGGGCATTTCAAGGCGGCTGGGGACAAAGTGTACCGGTACCTCAAGGAGATCCGCGTGGAAAGCCCGGACCAGTTCGAGCTCGGACAGGAACTGGGCGTCGACCTTTTCGCGATCGGCGAGAAAGTGGCGGTCAGGGGCAGGAGCAAGGGACGCGGGTTTGCAGGGGTGGTGAAGCGCTGGGGGTTTTCCGGCGGCAAGGACACCCACGGATGCCGGGCCCACCGGGTTCCGGGCTCCATAGGGACCAACACGACCCCCGGTCGGGTCGTCAAGGGACGGAAGCTCCCCGGCAGGATGGGGTACCATCATCTGACCGTTCGCAATTTGAAAGTGGTGGACGTGCGGCCCGAGATGAATGTCATCGCCCTCGTGGGCGCGGTACCGGGAAGCCGAAACAGCGTCATCGAAGTGACGAAACTGGAAAGATGAAAGAGAGGCAAGAGGCACCACCCATGGCTGTGATCGATGTCTACAACCTGCAAAAAGAGAAGACAGCTCAAATCGAGCTGAGGGATGATATTTTCCTGGTGCCTGTGAAGAAGCACATTCTTCATCAGGTGGTGGTCAGCCAGCAGCTTCGCCGAAGGTCCGGGACAGCGTCCACCAAAGGACGTTCGGAAGTCAACCGCTCGGGAAAGAAGCTCTGGCGGCAGAAAGGGACGGGCCGGGCGAGGGCCGGCGATGCGGCCTCCCCGACGCGCAAAGGGGGCGGCGTGGCTTTTGGCCCCAAACCCCGGCAATATGACCAGAAAATCCCGAAGAAACTGGGGAAGTTGGCCCTTCGCATGGCCCTGAGCGACAAGTTCCAGAACGAGCGGCTGCTTGTGGTGAACGAATTCAACCTGCCGGAAGCGAAGACCAAGCAGTTCGTGCAGGTGATGAAGGGGTTTGAGGTGAGAAAAGCCCTGATCGTCACTCCGGACAAGAACGAGGGCCTGGAGCGATCCTCACGGAATGTGCGGGGCGTGAA
>Ga0316605_10002403_pt1 | contig 10655 bp, 7 predicted proteins | sample OWC_soil_day20_n_FD_207666 | JGI IMG/M metagenome (GOLD analysis project Ga0316605, IMG submission 207666) | Wetland soil microbial communities from Old Woman Creek delta, Ohio, United States - OWC_soil_day20_noCT | ecosystem: Environmental > Terrestrial > Soil > Wetlands | place: USA: Ohio... | reverse complement strand
CCGCGGGCTCGGCGGCCGAGGCACTGAGCGTCCTGCCGAACGCCGCGCCCGACCTGCTGGTCGTGGACCTGGGGATGCCCGAGGTGGACGGCTTCTCGCTGATCCGGGAGGTGAGGGCGGGAGACGGCCACTTCTCGCGAGCGCCGGCGATCGCGCTCACGGCCTACGCCAGGGACGAGGACCGCCGCGCCGCCCTGGCCGCGGGCTTCCAGCTGCACCTGGCGAAACCCGTGGAGCCCCGCGTGCTCGTCCGGGCGGTTCGACAGCTGATCCGCGACGCAGCCGGCGCAGGAGAGCAGGCCTGAAGGGCTGCTCCTGCCGCCGATCTCCCCCAGCCGTCCTGCCAGCCCTGATCAACGAGCCACGCGAAGCCCCGCCCCGGCGGCGATCGCCCGCTCGTAGCAGAGGAGGGCGATGGCGGCGTCCTGGACCCCCACGCCCGTGAGGGCGCAGACCGTGACCTCTTCCGGCCGCTGACGCCCCGGACGCCGGCCCGACGTCAGCTCGCCCAGCTCGGTCACATCGGCGTCCGGGCCGATGGCCCCCGCCCTCAGCGCGTGGAGGTACTCGCCCCGCTCGACGCACTGGCGCTTGTAGTCGCACGCCAGCCTGTCGGCCCGCCGCAGCACCTCGCTCTCCAGTTCCTGCTTCTCCGCCGTGTCGGCGCCCATCGAGGTGATGTGCAGGCCCGGGTGCAGCCAGGAGGCCCGGACGATGGGTTCGCGCGACGGGGTGCAGGAGAGGACGACCTGGCTCTCGCGCACCACCGCCTCCGGGCTGGCCGGCGCCACCGCGACGCCCAGCTCGGCGCGCATCTCCCGGGCGTACGCCTCGGCGCTCTCCGCGGACCGGTCGAAGACGAGCACGCGCTCGAAGGACCGCACCAGGCGCAGCGCCCGCACCTGGTAGCGACCCTGGCTGCCCGCGCCGATGACCCCCACCGTGGAGACGGCCGACGGCGCCAGGTACTTCGCGGCCGCCGCGCCGGCCAGGCCGGTGCGCACCTCGGTCAGGTAGCCGTTGTCGAGCAGCACCCCCTCGGGGAACCCCGTCTCGGCGCTGACGACCACCATCATCCCGCTGCCGCTGGGGAGCCCCAGGGCCGCGTTGCCGTAGAAGCCGGAGGCGATCTTGATCGCCATGCGCGGCAGGCCGTGGATGTAGGCCGCCTTCACGTCCACCTCTCCCTGGCGCCCGGGAACGAAGAGGCCCACGATCGGCGGCACGTCGGCCCGCCCCTCCGCGAGGCGGGTGAATGCCCGCTCGATGGCGGCCAGCGCGTCCAGGTCGAGCGGGACCAGTTGGCGGACTTCGGCTTCGGTCAGGACAACGATGTCGGCGGCTCGGCTCATCGGCATAGAATACACACCGTATGCGGATCCCGAACTTCGAGATGGAGCGGATGCAGTCCACCTGGGAGAACCTGGTGGAGTACGACATGAGCGAGAGCGGGGTGCGCCCCGTGACCCTCCGCGAGCTGGTCGCGCTGGGCCTCGACCTCGACGCCGCCCTCGACATGCCGCTCGGCTACAGCCAGTCCAACGGCACCATCCCGCTGCGCGAACGGCTGGCCGCCATCTACCCCGGGGCCGGCATCGACCAGATCGAGGTCACCAACGGCACCTCCGAGGCGAACTACCTCGTCGCCCTGTCGCTGCTGCAGCCCGGCGACGAGGTGGCCATGGAGATCCCGAACTACATGCAGTTGTGGGGCGTGCCGCACAGCCTGCAGGCGCCGGTGCGAACGTTCCACCTGCTGCCCCGGGCGGGGTGGGAGCCCGACTGGGACGAGTTCGAGCGGGCGGTCACCCCGAAGACACGGCTGCTGTACCTCTCGAACCCCAACAACCCCTCGGGGGCGGTGCTCTCCGAGGCGGCCATGGCGCGCATCGTGCGGCGCTGCGAGGAGACGAACACCGTGCTCCTCGCCGACGAGGTGTACCTGGGCGCCGAGCTCGAAGGGGAGCGGACGAAGAGCTTCTGGGGCATGAGCCCGCAGGTGGTGGTCACGAGCGGCCTGTCGAAGGCCTATGGCATCCCCGGCGTGCGCATCGGGTGGATCGTCGGGCCGGCGCCGCTCGTCGAGACGTGCTGGAGCCAGCACGACTACCTGACGATCGGCCCCAACAAGCTGTCGGACGTGGTCGCGCGCGCCGCCGTGGCCGCCGCCAGCCGCGAGTTCCTCTACGCGCGGACGCGCTCGATCCTCCGGGCGAACCTCCCGGTGATCAGCGGCTGGGCGGCGGGCTTCGGCGGGCTGCTCGAGTTGAACCCGCCGAAGGCCGGGGCCATGGCGCTGGTTCGCTACGGCGCGGAGGTGCCGAGCCTGGCGCTGTGCGAGCGGATCCGGGTGGAGCAGAGCACGCTGGTCGTGCCGGGCGCTCACGTCGGACTGGAGGGGTACCTCCGGATCTGGTACGGCGGCCGCCCCGAGTACATCACCGAGGGGCTGCGGCGGATTGGCGAAGTGCTGGGGACGCTGGCCCCCGGCTCCTAGCGCCCAGCCCCCGTTGTCGAAGGAGGGACCGTGCGTCGCGGACTCGCTCTCGTCCTGGTGCTCTTGATCGCGGCAGTGTTCGTGTCGTTCACGGGACTGCTGGTCCTGTGGGCCGTCCTCGGCCGCGGGCCGTCGGTGCCCTCGTCCACCACGCTGGTGTTCCGGCTCGCCGGCGACCCGGTGGAGGGTGGCGGGGACGAGGGGATCAGCCAGTTCATCCCCGGCGAGCGGCAGCCGAGCGTCAGGTCGATCGTCGAGAACGTCCGCAAGGCGAAGTTGGACCGCCGGGTGCGCGCGCTGGTCGTGTCGCCGCTCGGCCTCGGGTCGCCGTACCCGGGCAAGGTCCAGGAGATCCGCGAGGCGATCGCCGACTTCCGGCGTTCGGGGAAGCCCGCGGTGGCGTACCTCGAGGACGGATCGCAGGAGGCCTACTACCTGGCCACCGCCTGCGACCGCATCTTCCTGATGCCGAGCAGCCCCCTGCAGCTGACCGGCACCGCCAGCTACGAGCTGTTCCTGCGCGGGACGCTGGACAAGATCGGCGCCTATCCCGACATGCTGCACGTCGGGCAGTACAAGACGGCGGTCAACCAGCTGACGGAGAAGACCTTCACGCCGGCGCACCGCGAGATGGCCGAGTCATTGAACCGCGACCGCTACGACCAGCTGGTGAAGGCGATCGCGGACGCGCGGGGAAAGAGCGAGGAGGCGGTGCGCGCGCTGATCGACGAAGGCCCCTTCCTGCCCGACCGCGCGCTCGCGGCGGGGCTGGTGGACGGCCTCGCGTACCAGGATCAGCTCGGCGAGCGCGCGAAGATCCCGATGGAGAAGGGGCGCCGCCTCGACATGGGCGACTACTCGGGCGTCAGCGCCCGCTCGCTCGGCCTCGGCGGCGGGCCGCGGATCGCGGTCCTCTACGCGACGGGGACGATCGTGTCGGGGCGCAGCGGCTACGATCCGATGAACGGCCAGGTGGTCGGCGCCGACACGATGGCCGAGTCGATCGCCCGGATCAGGGACGACTCCTCGATCAAGGCGGTGGTGCTGCGGGTGGACAGCCCCGGGGGATCGGCGACGGCGTCGGACGCGATCTGGCGGGAGCTGGTGCGGCTGCGCGAGGCGAGGCCCGAGCGGCCGCTCGTGACCTCGATGTCGGACCTCGGGGCGTCGGGCGGCTACTACATCGCCATGGCCGCGCCGCACATCGTGGCCGAGCCCGGGACGCTCACCGGCTCGATCGGCATCTTCGGCGGGAAGGTGGCGCTCGGCGGCACCTACGGCAAGCTCGGGGCGAACGTGGAGGCGGTGACGAGCGGCCGCCATGCCGACATCTACTCGCCGGTCCGCCCCTTCGGCGACGAGGAGCGCGCGAAGCTCGGAGAGCAGCTCCAGGCCTTCTACGACCAGTTCGTGGAGAAGGTGGCGGCGTCGCGGAAGATGGCGCCGGAGAAGGTGGACGCGGTGGCACAGGGCCGTGTCTGGACCGGCCGCCAGGGCAAGCAGGTCGGGCTGGTGGACGAGCTGGGCGGCCTCGAGCGTGCGATCGCCGTGGCCAAGCAGCGCGCGAGGATCCCGGCCGACAGCGACGTGGAGATCGTCACCTACCCGCCGCGGCGCTCGTTCTACGAGGTCCTGACGTCGCCGTTCAGCTCCTCGTCCCGGCTCCAGGGGCCGGCCGCGTGGCTGGGGATCCGGGATCCCCGCGCGCTCGGCATCGTGGCCGCGCCGGCCACCCTGTTCCGGGCGGGCGAGCCGCTCGCCCTGATGCCGTTCGCGCTCCTCGGACGATAGGATGAGCGCTCTTGCCCCCGGTCGGAGGCCCGCCATGAAGATCTTCGTGCCCGGCCGCATCTGCCTCTTCGGCGAGCACTCCGACTGGGCTGGCGGCTACCGGCGCATCAACGCCGACATCGAGAAGGGGTACACCCTCATCTGCGGGACCAACCAGGGCATCCACGCGGAGGTCGAGCCGCACCCGTCGGCGCTCGTCGTCACGTCCACGACGCCCGACGGGTGCACGATCGGCCCGCGCGAGATCCCCTTCGAGCCCAGGGCGCTCCTCGAGGAGGCGCAGGGCGGCGGCTTCTTCAGCTACGCCGCGGGGGTGGCCTACCAGGTCCTGACCAACTACCACGTGCGCGGCCTCGTGATCCGCAACACGCGGACCGACCTGCCCATCAAGAAGGGACTGTCGTCGAGCGCAGCGATCTCGGTGCTGACCGCCCGTGCCTTCAACCGCGTCTACGACCTGCGCCTCACGACCCGCGGCGAGATGGAGCTGGCCTACCAGGGGGAGATCACCACCCCGTCGCGCTGCGGTCGGATGGACCAGGGCTGCGCCTACGGCGACCGGGCCGTGCTGATGGAGTTCGACGGCGAGCGCCTGGGCACCGAGGAGGTGCGGCCGGCGCGCGAGCTCCACTTCGTGATCGTCGACCTCCGGGCCGGCAAGAACACGCTCGAGATCCTCAAGCGGCTGAACCGCTCGTACCCCTTCGCCGATGGGCCGGCCGAGCGTGCCGTGCAGGAGCTGTTCGGGCCGATCAGCAAGCGCATCGTCGGCGAGGCCCGGGCCGCGCTGGAGGCGGGCGACGCCGAGCGGATCGGGGCGCTGATGACCGAGGCGCAGGCGTTCTTCGACCGCTACGCGACCCCGCTCTGCCCGGAGGAGCTGACCGCGCCGGCGCTGCACCGCGTGCTCGCCTACGAGCCGCTGCGGCCCCACATCTGGGGCGGCAAGGGCGTCGGCTCCCAGGGCGACGGGTCGGCGCAGTTCGTCGCCAGGAGCGCCGCCGACCAGCGCGCCGCGGCCGAGATCCTCGAGCGCGACCTGGGCCTCCCCGCGCTGACGCTCACGCTGGGCACGGGGCCGAAGGTGCGGCGCGCCCTCATCCCGGCGGCGGGGTTCGGCACCCGCCTGTTCCCCGCGAGCAAGGCCACCAAGAAGGAGCTCTTCCCGGTGGTGGATCGCGACGGCATCACCAAGCCGGCCATCCTGCTGATCGTCGAGGAGGCGCTCGACGCGGGCATCGAGGACGTGGTGATCGTCGTGCAGGAGCACGATCTCGACGACTTCCGGTCGTTCTTCAACGTCCAGATCTCCATCGAGAACTACAACAAGCTCCCGCGCGCCTCGCAGGACTACGCCCGCCGCATCCTCGAGATGGGCCGGCGCGTGCGCTTCGTGACGCAGACCACGCAGGAGGGGTTCGGACACGCCGTCTACTCCGCCCGCGCGGCGGTGGGCGACGAGCCCTTCCTCCTGATGCTCGGCGATCACCTCTACCGCTCGACCGGCGCCGTGTCGTGCGCGCGGCAGGTGATGGACGCCTACCAGCGGTCGGGGACGAGCGTCGTCGGCCTGCGCCGGACCCCCGAGTCCGAGATCGCCAGCTTCGGGACGGCGGCCGGCGTCTGGCTGGAGCCGAACCGGCTGCTCAACATCACGGAGTTCGCCGAGAAGCCCACGGCCGACTACGCCCGCAGCCAGCTGCGCGTCCCGGGGCTGCCCGAGGGGGAGTACCTCACCGTCTTCGGCCAGTACGTGATCAAGCCGCAGCTGTTCGACTACCTGGAGGAGCACATCCGGAACAACGTCCGCGAGCGGGGCGAGTTCCAGCTGACCTCGGCGCTCGACCGGCTGCGGCAGGAGGACGGGTTCCAGGGGCTGGTCGTCGAGGGGCGCCGGTTCGACATCGGGCTGCCGGAGCACTACCTCGAGACGCTGGCGGCCTTCGGGAAGGCCTAGCGGGCGGCCTACCCGAGGACCCGCTGCAGCGTGTCCCGGTTGACCTCGATCTTCATCCCCTGCTTGGCCTTCGTCATGTAGGCGCTGAAGAAGCGGCCCCGCCGCTCGTTCAGCATCTCCGTCCGCAGGGCGTCGCGGCCCGATGCCAGGTCGGCCGGCGCCGGCTTGCTCCGCTCGAGGACCTTGACGATGGCGATCCCGTTGTCGGTGGGGATCGGGTCGCTCACCGCGCCGACCGGCAGGGTGAACGCCACCTTGTCCACCTCGGCGCTGGCGCCGATGTCGGGAAGGGGCGACTCGCGCGGCACCAGCTCGGTGGTCTTCGCCTCGACGCCTGCGGCCTTGGACGCCTTCACGAAGTCCTCGGCCCCCTTGAGCGACGCGGCCACGGCTTCGGCCTTCTGGCGCGCCAGCTCCTTCGCCTTCTCCTTGATGACGTCCTCGCGCACCCGCTCCCGCACCTCTTCGAGCTTGGGGAGGCGGGGAGCCTGCTTGTCGGTGACGGTGAAGAACGCGTAGCCGCGCGACACCCGGACGGCGCCGCTCACCTGCCCCTGGTTCAGGTCGAAGGCCGCGGCCGCCGCCTGCGGCGAGGGGCCCAGGCCGAGGATGGGCTCGTCGCGGGTGAAGTGGCCCGACTCCTGGACCTTCAGGCCGTTGGCCGTTGCCACCCGGTCGAGGTCGGCGGGCGACTGGATCTCCTTCTCGAGGCTCGCCGCGAGGTCGGCTGCGCGCGCCGAGGCCTTCTCGAACGACAGCTGGTCCACGATCTGGGGCCGCACCTCGTCGAGCGTCCGTGTGGACGCCGGCTTCTTGTCGGTCACCTTGATGATGTGGAAGCCGAACTGCGTCTTGACCAGGTCGCTCACCTGCCCGGGCTCGAGCGAGAAGGCCGCCTGGTCGAACTCCGGCACCATCTTGCCCCGCGCGAAGTAGTCGAGGTCGCCGCCCTGCTTGGCCGACTGCTCGTCCTCCGAGTACTTCTTCGCGAGCTCGGCGAAGTCGCCGCCCGCCTTCACCTCCTGCAGCACCTTCTCGGCCGTGGCCCGCACCACCGCCTCGTCCTTGCCCTCGGTCTTGAAGAGGATGTGGCTGGCGCGGACCTGCTCCGGCGTGCTGTAGAGGTCGATGCTGTCGTTGTAGGCCTTCTCGATCTCGCGGGGCGTCGGCTGGTTCTGCGCGCGCAGCGCCTCGACGTCGATCAGCAGGTAGCGGACCTTGCGCCGCTCGCCGATGCGGTACTGCTCCTTGTGGGCGTCGAACCAGGCCGCCAGCTCCGCGTCGGTCGCGGTCGCGCCCGCCCGGAACGAGTCGACGGGGAAATACGCCACCTGCAGCTTCACCTTCTCGTTGCGGCGGCGGAACTCCTGCTCGACTTCCTCGTCCGAGACCGTCACCCAGTCGGTGAGCGCCGTGCGGAGCTTGTCGATCACCAGGCTGCGCCGGAGGCTGTCCTCGAACTCCTCGGGCGACATCGGCGGGCGCTGCATCCGCAGGAGGCCCGTGTAGCGGGCCTGGCCGACGAACTGGCCGTTCTCCTGGAAGGCCGGCATCGTCACGATGTGCCGCGCCACTTCCGCGTCGGTGACCTCGATCCCGCGGTCGGCCGCCTCGGCGAGCGCCGCCTGCTCGTCGACCATCTGCTGGAGGATCTGCTGGTCCAGCCCGAGCTGCTTCAGCATCTGCTCGCTGACGTTCCCGCCGTAGGCGGCGCGGTAGACCTGGAGCTGCATCAGGTAGGCGCGCCGGAACTCCTGGACGGTGATGGTGCGCCCCTCGACGCGCGCCACCATGTCGTTGGGCATGGCGTCGGGGGTCGACCGCAGGAAGTCGGGGATGTAGAAGATGATGAAGGCGAGGCACACGAGGGCCAGGCTCCACTTGAGCCAGCCCTTGTGGCGCCGCATCCGGTCCAGCATGGTCATGGTCGAGTCCGCCTCTGGGGGAAGGATGCCACCGACAGAATCTCTAATAATAGCAGATACGGATCCGGGCTTCGCCGGCCGCCCGGAACGGGCAGCGCTGCGGAAGGCGGGCGTTTCGTCCGATAACGAAGACGGCAGGCGCGCCCGGGGGGCGGGCGCCATGGTATTATTTGCCGAGCACGGAATGACTTAGCGGCGGCCGCCCCGGACTTCCGAGTTCCCTGTCATATCTGTGACACCTAGTGGACTCCCCGTCCGCCTCCGTCAGTTCCTGCGCGCCATGCGGTCGCCGTGCCGGCGGGCCGAGGCGTCCGAGGCCGTGCTGCGCGGCGTCACGGCGACGCGGGCGCCCGAGCGGCTGTCGGCCATCCTGCTCGACCTGATGTCCGGCTGGCTCGGGGGCGAAGGGTGGGCGCTCATCTCGGCCGACGAGGGGCGCGGCGCGTCGTGGCTCGCCGACCGGGGGGTGCCGGCCGGCCGCCGGGCCCTGGTGACCGCCGCGGCGCGGATGGCGATGGGCCGCGGCGACGCGCTCTGGCTCGACGGCGCGGCGATGGTCCCGAGGGGGCGGCCCCGCGCGCACTTCGCGGCGCTGGCGATTCCGATGCGCTGCCGCGGCCGCACGGTGGCCGTGCTGGTGGGCCTCGACAAGCGGGAGCCGGCCCGCCTGCCGCCGCTCGACCTCGACGACGGCCGGCTGGCGCCGCTGCACGCGCTGGTGGATGGCATGGCGGGGGCGCTGGAGACGGCGCTGCACCTGAAGCGCGCCCAGACGCTGGCGGCCATCGACGACCTGACCGGCCTGTTCAACTCGCGCTTCCTGGCCCAGACGCTGCGGCGCGAGGTGAAGCGGTCCGTGCGGACGGGGCGCCCGTTGTCGCTGCTGTTCGTGGACCTCGACGGCTTCAAGGGGATCAACGACCGCCACGGCCACCTGTTCGGCAGCCGCGCGCTGGTGGAGGCGGCGGTCCGGATCCAGGCCGCGGCGCGTGAGACCGACCTGGTGGCGCGCTACGGCGGCGACGAGTTCGCGCTGGTGCTGCCGGAGACCGACCGGGTCGGGTCGATCCACGTCGCGCAGCGCGTGCGGGAGCGGATAGGAGCCGAGCCGTTCCTCGCCGAGGACGGCCTCGCCTACCCGTTGACCGCCTCGGTGGGCGTGGCGACGCTGCCCGACGCCGCCTCGACGCCCGAGGAGCTGCTGGCCGCCGCCGACGCCGCCATGTACGTGGTGAAGGGCCGCGGCAAGAACGGGATCGAGGTGGCGGACGCGCCGGTTGCCGCCGTCGCGGGCGTCGCCCCGGAGATCATGGCGGGACGAGGGGTTCTCTAGGACGGGGGGAACATTTCCGGGTTCCGCCGTCCCCGCCCGCCGCCGACGGGACTTTCAGCCGTGGAGATTCGCCCTTGAGCCTGCGTTCCATCTTCTCGCTGTTCTCCAGCGACCTCGCCATCGACCTCGGCACCGCCAACACCTGCGTCTACGCGCGCGGCAAGGGCATCGTGGTGAACGAGCCCTCGATCGTCGCCATCAACAAGATCAACGGCCGGGTCGAGGCGGTCGGGCGCGAGGCCAAGGACATGCTCGGCCGCACGCCCGGCAACATCGTCGCCATCAAGCCGATGAAGGACGGCGTCATCGCTGACTTCGAAGTCACCGAGAAGATGCTGACCTACTTCATCAAGAAGGCCCACAACCGCAACATGTGGGTCCGCCCCCGCATCGTCATCGGCGTGCCCTCGGAGATCACGCAGGTCGAGAAGCGGGCGGTGAAGGACAGCGCGTACCGCGCCAAGGCCTCGGAGGTGCACCTGATCGAGGAGGCCATGGCGGCGGCGATCGGGGCGGGCATGCCGATCACCGAGCCCTCGGGCAACATGATCGTGGACATCGGGGGCGGGACGACGGACATCGCCGTCATCTCGCTGGCCGGCATCGTCTACAGCAAGGCGGTGCGCGTGGCCGGCAACGAGATGGACGAGGCGATCATCCAGTACGTCAAGAAGACGTACAACCTCCTGATCGGGGAGCGCACCGCCGAGGCGATCAAGATCGAGATCGGCTCGGCGTACCCGCTGGAGGAGCGGCTGAACATGGAGATCAAGGGACGCCACCTGATCGAGGGCGTTCCGAAGACGATCACCATCACCGACGAGGAGATCCGCGAGGCGCTGGCCGAGACGGTGAACGTCATCGTGGACGCGGTGCGCGTCGCCCTCGAGCGCACGCCGCCCGAGCTGTCGGCCGACATCGTGGACCGCGGCATCGTCCTGACCGGCGGCGGCTCGATGCTGAAGAACCTCGACAAGCGCCTCCGCGAGGAGACGGGCCTCCCGCTCGCCATGGCGGAGGACCCGCTGTCCTCGGTCGTGCTCGGCGCCGGGAAGATGCTCTCGGACTTCAACCTGCTGCGGAAGATCTCGATTGACTAACTTCCCCGGTATCCGCCAGCGAAGCGGCTACCTGTTCCTGGCCGTCGCCGTG
>Ga0316605_10002402_pt1 | contig 10656 bp, 7 predicted proteins | sample OWC_soil_day20_n_FD_207666 | JGI IMG/M metagenome (GOLD analysis project Ga0316605, IMG submission 207666) | Wetland soil microbial communities from Old Woman Creek delta, Ohio, United States - OWC_soil_day20_noCT | ecosystem: Environmental > Terrestrial > Soil > Wetlands | place: USA: Ohio... | reverse complement strand
ATCGTGCCAGGTGCCGTAGCACCGTGGCCTGTGGAGGGCCAGCCGGTCGTCGGGGAGTTCGTAGATCGCGATCTCGCGGCGGTGTGACGCCGCGAGGCCGAGCCGCGTCCGGTTGGCGGCCACCGCGTCCGCGAGCTCGGCCCCGCACGTGCGAGCCAGCGCCTCGGCCACGTCCATGGCGTCTTCGTCGCGAGCCTTGGCCTTGACCACGAGATCGAGCGTCTCGCAGCGGGCCGATCGCTTGAGTGTCGCCCGGATGCGGTGGAGCCCGGCCCGCGTGCCCGACCGCCACGCCGTGAGTTCGCCGATGATGCTGTGCGCGGACCCGCTGCGTCGCGGCTCCACGGCCGTGACCCGCAGCGAGTCATCGCGCAGGCCTCGGCGAAGCGCCGCTTCGAGGGCGCGGGGCTGTTCCCACCAGGCGGGCCGGCCGGCGACGCCGCGCGCCGGCGGCGCGCCCGCGGGCGGAGGGAGAAACCCGCGGCGCTCGTAGTCGTCGAAGTAGCGCCCCAGAAGCGCCGCGTCGAGCGGCGCGGCCGCGAGACCGGCGGCGGCGGCCCGCTCGATCGTGGCGCGCGAGTCGATGGCCACTCGCCGGCGCACCTCGAACCGTTCCGCCGCGGTCACGCCGTCAGAGCCGCGGGCGAGAAAGAAGCTCCGCAAGGCACGCAGCGGATGGCCCGGACGGCGCGTGTCCCGCTCGATTCGCGCCCGCCAGTCGTCGTACGGCAGGAGCGGGCAGTCGTACCCGCGCAGGTTCATCCACAGCACGCATTCCCGCCAGGATCGCGGCCGGCCGTGCGAGAGGTGAAACGTGTCCAGCCCCGTTCCGGGCAGCGCGGACAGACCCACGACGGCGCGCGCCACGTCGTCGACGGCCGGGGCGTCGAACACCCAGTCGAGGTCGGGCGCCGCGCCGGTCTCGACGCAGCCCTTGACCAGCGCCGCCATGATGTCCGCGAGGTTCGAGCGCCCGGTGATCGAGTCGCCGGCAATCAGCCCGGGGCGGTAGATCCGAGCCGAGAGGCCCCGCGAAGCGACCGATCGGACGAGGGATTCGGCCACGCACTTCGAACGGGCGTACCCGAGCGGCAGCGCGCCGACCCAGCGCGCCATGTCGGTCGACTCGCAGACCGCCTCTCCGGCGAGGTGCATCCCCGACGCGTAGCACACGGACAGACTCGAGATGAAGTGAAACGCCTTCGGCCGCGCCTCGCAGGCGAAACGGAGGAGCTCACGCGTGCCCATCACATTGGCGTCGCGCAGGCTCACGTACGGCAGGATCCAGTTGACCTCGGCGGCCGCGTGATAGACGGTATCGACGGTTTCCGCCAGAGCGCGCCATCCTCCGGCATCCAGGCCGAATCGCGGCAGCGTGATGTCCGCCGCGACGGTCTGGACTCGGGGCGACGCGGCAAGCGCGCCCATGCCGCAGCGCTCGAGCGCGGCGCGCAGCCGCGTCCCGGCGGCCCCGGGGGCGCCACGCACGAGGCAGTACACGACGTCGGCATCAGCGCGCAGCAACTCCCTGAGCAGGTACGGGCCGAGGAAACCTGTCGCGCCGGTCAGCAGGACCGTGGGGCGCGTGCCGGGTGTCGCGAATGCCGGCACCGCAATGTCGTCCGCCAGCCGGCTGTCCGACTCGATCAGCGCACGTTCATCAGGCCCGCCGGCGGCGCCGGTTGCGCCTTGCGGCGCCAGCGCCGCGGCGAGGTCGTTCAACGTCGTGTGCGCGGACGACAGCGACTCCGGGATCCCCCGGCCCAGCGCGTCCTCGAGCGCGGCAATCAGCTCGAGGGCGGCGAGTGAATCCAGCCCCAGGCAGCCGAGCGGCAGCCGCGCATCGATCCGCTCAGGCGCGATGCCCGCCACGCGCGCAACCAGCGCTGCGAGGTCGACGCATGCCGGCGCATGCGGGCTGCCGCCGGGTGCGGAGGTCATGCCGCGGTCCTGGCGAAGACCGGGAAGGCGCCCGCGAGCCAGCCTTCGCGGCACAGGAAGCGCTGCAGCTTGCCGCTTGTCGTCTTGGGCAGCACCCCGGCTGGCAACAGCGCCACGACGCCGGGGCGGACCCCGTGAGCCTCGCAGACGGTGGTGCTGATGAGGTCGATCACGCCCGCGATCTCCAGCTCCTGGTCGAGGCGGCGCGGCTCGATCTCGGCGAGGATGCCGATGACGTCTCCCCCAACGGCCGTGCCGACGGCCACGGCGGCCACGCAGCCGCGGCGCACGGCGGCGTGCGCGCCTTCGGCCGTGTGTTCGAGATCCTGCGGGAAGTGCTTGACGCCCCGGACGATCAGGAGATCCTTGAGGCGGCCCGTGACGTGAAGTTCGCCGTCGATCAGAGAACCCAGGTCTCCCGAGCGCAGAAACGGTCCCTGCCCGTCGGCGGTGTGCGCGGCGAAGACCCGGGCGGATTCGTCCGGCCGCCGCCAGTATCCCTGCGCGACGCCGGGGCCGCGAATCCAGACTTCGCCCGCGCGGCCCTCGGGGCAGACGTGGCCGGTGCCGGGGTCGACGATGACCACCGAGGTGCCGGCCGCGGTCCGTCCGCATGAGACCGACCCGCCACCCCGGCGGTTCCAGCGGCCGGCCGACACGACCAACGTCGCTTCGGCGAGGCCGTAGGCGGTCCTGAACGCCGCCGTCCGGAACCCGCACGGCGCGAACGCCTCGGTGAACAGCGCCAGCGTCTCGTGGCGAATCGGCTCGGCGCCGCTGTAGGCGACCTGCCACCCGCCGAGATCGAGTTCCGCGCGCGCTTCGGCGGTCACGCGCCTGGCGGCCAGGTCGTACGCGAAGTTCGGGCCGCCGCTGCGCACGGCTCGGTACGCGCTGATCGCCTTCAGCCAGCGCAGCGGGCGCTGCAGGAACGCCGCCGGTGACATCAGGTAGGCCGCGTCGCCTCGGTAGAGCGGGTGCAGCACGCCTTCGATGAGGCCCATGTCGTGTGTCGCGGGCAGCCAGGAAACCGAGGGGCCGGGCGAGCAGTCGCCAGCCAGCGCGAACATGCTCGCCAGGTTGTGGAGGAGGTTGGCGTGGCTCACCATGACGCCTCGAGGCGAGGCCGTGGATCCCGACGTGTATTGAAGGAATGCCAGGTCACCTGCGGCCGGCCGCCACGGCGCGGCGTCGCCCGCCGCCACGGCGTCATCGGTGGCGATCCAAGGGCATCGCAGCGAGCCCGGCATGACGGCGTGGCGCTCGGAGCCTGCCGATGGACGGCAGCACTCGCCAGCCTCGGCCGTCCAGCGCGCTCGCATCGTGTCCGTCGTCAGGACGGCGGCAGGCGCCGCGTCGGCCGCGACGGCGCGGAGCCTTGCCATGGCGGCGCTATCTCCCGAGCCCTGCGGCGGCGGGACCGGCACGGCGATCACGCCGGCCTGCAGGCAGCCGAAGAACGCCGCGATGAAGTCCAGGCCAGCCGGATACAGGAGGAGCGCCCGTTCGCCGGCGGCCACGCTCGCGCGCAGGCGCGCGGCAACCGCCAGGCTCCGCCGGCGAACCTCACCCCAGGTCCACCGTGCGTCCTCGACCTCGCCGTCCCGGAGGAAGACGTAGGCGAGGTCGCCTGGCCGCCTGTCCGCGCGCGCGTCCAGCAGCTCGACGAGTGTCGATCCGTGGAACGGCAGGCGGAGTTCCCGACTCCCGGCGGGCGAGTCGATCGCCGGCGCCCACGCGGGTTCAGCAGCGTCCGACAGCAGGCGATGTGACACCATGGGCCTCCCGGATGGCGCGGTGCCATCCTGTGAACAGGCCGAGCACGGCATCGCGGTTGCGCGCGACGTCCTCGACACGCCACCCGCGGGTCTCGATGATCGGCTTGACGTAGACGTGGAACGTTCCCGGCCGGATGTCGAATCCCGTCTCGGGGTCGATGTCGGGCGGCACGAAGAAGTACATGGGCTGGATCGGCGCACGAAGGCTCGTGGCCAGGTGGAACGAGCCCTTGTTGAACGGACCGATCCGGCCGCCTGTGACTCGCTCGCCTTCAGGGCTGAGGTACACCGATTCGCCGGTTCTGCGGAGTTCTTCGGCGGCGTGCCGGAAGATCCGGACGCGCTCCGCCTGGAACTCCTGCGGGACGGTGAAGAACGTGCCCATCAGGCGCGCGAGGATCCCGACCGCCAGGAACTTCTTGAGGTAAGCCGCGAGGAAGAAACGGGCGTTGGGCATGCCGAGCGCGACGAGCACGAACACGTCGAGCGTGGACGGATGGTTGGAGATGAAGACCGTCTGCCCGGCGTTCCACGCCGCCTCGTGATGCACCTCGACGCGGACGCCGCAGATGGCGAGGGCCGCCCTCGTCAGCTGCCGGGCCCAGGCGATGTACAGCCGCCGGGCCCGGCACAGCGTCAGCGCCGCGACCGGGAGGACTGCCACCGCGCCGAAGGTGACGAGGATCCCCGCCGTCGCGATGCGTGTCACTTGGATCATCCGAGGCACGCCGCGCAGGGGCGGCCGCGGCGTCGAGGACCCTGTCATGCGCGCCTCCGGCAGACCACGGTCTGCATGGCGAAATTGAGCCGGGCCAGCACCGGCAGCAGCGGGAGCGCCAGCACCTGGCCTGCGAAATAGGCGTAGATCGCCTTCTGGAGATTCAGCCCGCGCCCCCTCAACACCCGGAACGCTACGCCGCAGAACAGGTAGAAATACGGCGGGAACGCCCCGTTGGGGAGGTAGTCGACGACGTCGAACTGCGCGCGTTCGACGAGGCGGAGCAGGCTCGCACGGTCGTAGGCGGCCGTGTGCTGCGGCGCCTGGAGCCCTGGCCATCGGTCTCCGAACATCCGGAAGCTCAGGCTGTCGAGCCTGGGGACCTCGACGAGCAGCAACCCTTCCGGCTTGAGCGCGCGCCGGGCGTGGCCGAGCGACTCCAGCGGATCGTAGTCGTGCTCCAGGAAGTGCCACATCGTCACGAGATCGAACCGGCTGTCCCCGACGCGCTGCTCCGCGAACGGGCCGTGATGGAACTCGACGACCGACATATGGGGGCGCGAAGAGAGGTCGACGAAGTCGACGCCCGCCACGGCGCATCCGGTCGCCGCGTGGAGCGACGAGAGGTAGGTTCCGGCGCCGCATCCGACGTCGAGGGCGGCGCGACCCGAGTCCAGCCGGGCATAGCGGCGAGTCAGGGCGATCTTCGCCCGGTCGAGGGATCCCATCGCCCAGGCGAACAGCGGCGCGATGGGCCCCCATCGCGCCGGCGCCTGGTGCGCGATGTAGTCGGTCTCGTAGTAGGGCCTGACGTGTTCGGGCGTGAGGCGCGGAGCCTGGTACACCAGTCCGCACTCGTCACACCGCACGAAGGTGAATCGCCCGGGCCGGCCCGTGAGATCGTCTTCGGCCGTGATGAACGGCGCCGCGGCCGCGCTTCCGCAGATCAGGCAGGCCGTGCGCTCGAACATCGACGGCGGAAGCCCGGAAGGCAGGAACGTCGCACGGATGCGCTCGGCCGCCGCGGCGTGACTCATGGCGAGACTCCCAAACTCTCGGCGCGCGTGTGGACGCGCTCGTAGACATGGGCAGTCGCGAACGCCACGAGGCTCGCGGCCACCAGACGATCCCAGTTGACGGCTCCGCCCGCGAGCGCGGCCACGGCCACGATGGCGGGGTACTTGGCGAGCAGCACCACATGCGTCCAGGCCCGCTCGCTGATGACGATCCGTCCAGCCCGGTACGCGGCCAGCGCCGCGACGTCGAGCGCGAACAGGCCACCCAGGGCCCCGGGAGCGCGCGCGGCCGCCAGGACGCCGAGGTTGGCGGCGCCGATCAGCCACAGCGCCTGCCAGAACGGACCTGGCGGCAGGCGCACGAGCACGCGCTCCGGGTGCGCCGCCGCGTCGCGATCGCGATCCTCCAGGTCGTCCCAGAGCCGGAACTGCAGGAGCAGCATCACCACGAGCGCCGCCACGGCGACGCCGCGGCCTGGAGAGGACCTGTCCATGCTCGCGGTGGCCAGCACCGTGAACAGCAGCGTGGCCGGGCCGAACAGCCGGAACCGGAACCGCTCCCGGAGGTACGCCGCAACGTTCCGCATCATGGGCCGCCGCCCCCCGGCGGCCCTCCCGGCGGCGGCTCCGTCCCGGTGATGGTGCAGGTGCCGCGGTCGCCGTCGACGGTGACGGTGGCGCCGTGGGGAATCAGCCGCGTCGCGTTCTTCACGCCGACGACACAGGGCAGGCCGAACTCGCGCGCCAGGATGGCGCCGTGGGACAACATGCCGCCGCGTTCGATGACGAGGCCGCTGATCAGGCAGAACACCGGTCCCCAGCCGGGGTCGGTCTGGCGGGTCACGAGCACGTCACCGCGTGCCAGTTTGTGGGCCTCCGCGACATCGGAGAGCACGGCCGCGCGCGCCGTCGTGCGGCCGCTGCACGCGCTTGTGCCGGCCAGGGGCCGTCCATCGGCCGGCACAGTGACCGCGGGGTCCGCGGGCTCCGCTTCCGGCGCGGGCGGCAAGTACTCGCCCTCGGCCAGATGCATGGCGTCCGGAGGGCGCATGGCCGCCAGGCGCGCGTGCTCCCTCCGGCGCAGGTCGACGAGCCCGGGCACCGAATACGGGAACATCGCGGAACCGCCGATGAGTTCCGTGACTTCCTGCCACGTCAGCATGAAGACGTCTTCGCGCTCACCGATCGAGCCGGCGTGCGCCAGGCGCTCGCCGATGGCCAGCGCCACGCGCCGGCAACGGGTGTAAAGAAGGGCCTGCTTGAGGCGCGCGCGTTCGCGATAGCAGATCGCGCGCTGCGTCGCGGCGAGCAGCAGACGGATCCAGATCGCACGCAGCGGCGAACGGAACCTCAACGACGCGAGGACCCGCGCCGTGTCGGCGAGCCGCGAGGCCGCCTGGCGCGCCATGGCTTGCTGTGGCGGCTCGCCGTCGCAGGACGCGTACTGCTTCAGCAATTCGATGGCGGGCTCAGGCCGCTCCTGCAGAGACGGCACCGTCAGCATCAGTTCCTCGGACGAGCGGAAGCCCCAGTCGTCGAGGAAGCGGTCGAATTCGAGGCTGAACGCGCGGAACCGTGGGTCGGCGCGGAGCCCGGCGAGGATCGACGACGCGGAATGACCGGCGAAGAGCGCCCGGAGCCGGTCATCCGCCCGGATGAGGCGTGAGAGGGCCCACAGCCGCACGGGAGGCTGGCTCGACGGGACGCCTGGCAGCGCCCGCAGCAGCCGGTTGTGCAGCGAGGCGCCCTCGCCGAGGCCGCTGAGGTGCCGCGCGAGGATCGCGTAGCAGACCATCGCCGCGGTGTCCGCGAGCGAGGCGTCCTTCCAGCCGTGGAAGCGGATGTCGAGGAAGGCCAGCAGGTCGTCCCCAAGTTCCGGCAGCGCGCGCCCCGCCAGCGCCTCCGGCCGCGTCCGGGCGGCGAACGCGTCGGCGGCCCGTTCGAAGGACTCGATGCGCCGGCGGAGGAAGAGAAACTGCCACGCCGTGCACGCGGCGATGCGCCCGATTTCCAGCGCCTGCGACACGCCGCTGCGCCGGCTCGACCAGTCGACCGCCCCGCGGGGTGCAGGCGCGTGGCCATCCGCGCCGACGAATCGATTGAATGCCCCGGCGAGCGCGTCGCCGAACGGCGCCATGCGCAGCACCGCGTGGATGCTGGAGAGGTTGTAGTACATGCGCCCGCCGTGCACGCCGATGATCGTCCGCAGGGGCCTGTCCATCGCCGTCAGGCGACGCCGCGAGACCCCGAACGCGAGCCCGAGGTTCCGGAAGTAGTGGTAGTACCCGAGCGCCGCGATCGAGTACAGGAACGGAGAGATGGGCCCGGGGAAATTCTCGTTGACGTTGGCGTTGGACCAGGACACCTGCGCTCGGCCAGCCGGCCCCGGCGGCATCAGCGCGGTAATCGGGCGCGACTGCACGATCCAGATCATCCCCTCCCGATCAATGGCCCATTCGATGTCCTGCGGCGAGCCGAATCCCGTCTCGATGGCCTCGGCGTACAGCACCAGTTCCGGGAGCCGTTCGAGCAGCTTGGCCCGGGCGTCGCGGTGCGGGTCGCGCTCGGCGAGCACCACGGACACGACGGACCCGGTCCGCCGGTCGACCACCAGGCGGTCCGGTTCGATGCGCCCGGAGACGAGGCCGTCGGCCAGGCCCGAGCACGACTCGATCATCATGTGGGGGCGCGCGCCGTCTCCGCCGCCGGCGGTTGGCGGGGCGGTGAACAGGACCCCGGAAACGACGGCGTCCACCTGCCGCTGGATCACGACCGCGATCCCGAGAGGCGCCACGCGCCGCGTTCGCCGATAGGACTGAGCCCGCGCCGACCAGTACGACGCCCAGCACCGTCGGACGGCGTCCTGCAGTTCGCCGACAGATTGCACCCCGAGCACCGTGTCGAACTGCCCCGCGAACGACGCATCGCCCCCGTCCTCGCCGACGGCGGAACTCCGGACCGCGACGGTGCCGTGCAGCATCTCGCGGGCGGCCTGGTGCACGCACGCCTCGACGGCCGGCGGCCATGGCGCCGCGCGCAGCAGCGAGGCGATCGTTTCCGCAGAGGCTGCCAGCGCCGTCACGGGCAGACCCTCGTCGTCATCGACATCCGCCCGGTGCTCGGCCTCGGCGACGCGCGCCCGCAGCCCGCCGTCGTCGAGCATCCGGTCGAACGCGGCGCTGGTCACCACGACGCCGGGCGGGACCGGCAAGCCGAGCGCCATCAATCGGGACAGGTTGCGGGCCTTGCCGCCGACGGCGCCCTCCGAGGAGTGCCCGGTGAGCGGCACGAGGTAGCCGAACCCGTCCTCGTGGACTGACCGGCTCGGTCCGGCCGCCGCCGACGGCCCGACGGTCATGCGGCCCTCGCCTTTCCGCCGAGCCGATACACCAGCACGCTGAATGCGCCGTGGATGACCGGTCCGACAACCAGCAGGTAGACCCACACCAGGGGAGGAACCTGGACGGCAAGGCTCAGCACCGCCAGCATGCCGACAACGGAGTCGAGACGGTCCGCGAGGAACGAGCAGGCGGCCGCCAACCGGCCGGAGGGTCGCGCGCCGGGGGGAATGCCCAGCTGGCGCTTGACGAAGGAATTCGGGAGTTCTCCGGCCATGAAGCCGAGGCCGGCCAAGAAGCCCGCCGCGAGGTACTCGGCCGGTGAGAGCCGCCACAGCCCGTCCGCCGTGCCGGCCAGCGCCGCGAAGGCCCTGAGCGTCGCGAAGCTGACGGCGACGGCCGGCACCATGAACACGAATCCACGCGCGGTCTTGTTGTCGCCGAACACGCGCCGCCCCCGCCACGTCCGTCCCCCGTCGAGGGGATAGGCGAAACGGCGCGACAGCGCGGACCCCAGCCAGACGGACTGGCCGAGGCCTGCGAGGCTGAACGCCAGCACCACGAACGCCGCACAAGCCGCCGGGTTCACGTGCGTCGGGCTCATCGGGCCTCACTCTGAGCAGCCCGTGCCGGGGCACTCCCCGGCGAGGGGACTGACTCTACGATACGAGCCGGAGCGATGAATGTCCTGAGGGCGCGCTGAAGAAACGCTGAAACGTCCTCAGCGCGCCGTTCGCGCACGCAAAGCCGAGGAACGGGAACGAGAGCGCGGCGTGACGGTGCCGGGAATTGCGCCGACGAGGTGGTTCGGTAGCAGAGGACTATAGGCGCGAGGCGGATGCGCTGTCAACGACGCGAGGGGCGCCGAGATGGGAGCGCCGCCGAGCCGACCGCCGTTAACAACCGCCGGCCGACACGCGTCTATCCGGCAGCCAGCGGTGTGGCGGGAGCGGCCGTGGAGGGAGTCGTTGACGCGACGCTGAGAATCGAGGACGCTCGACTCGTGGATCGCATGGAGCCGGGACTCGACGACAACCGCGCGCTGGTGCTGGCGGCCCAGGGCGGCGACCGCGAAGCGTTCGGACGGCTGTACCAGCGCTTCGGACCGATGGTCCACGGGGTCCTGCTCACCAGAGTGCCGTTTGGCGAGGTCGACGACCTCGTGCAGGACGTGTTCCTCTCGGCGTTCCAGCGCCTGACCACGCTGCGCGCGCCCGGCGCGTTCGGGGCGTGGCTTGCGGCCATCGCCCGCCACCGCGCCGCCGATTTCCACCGGCGGCCGGCCGCCGAGCAGATGGCGGACGACGTGGCTGCGGAAGACGCCCGGCCCCGGGCCGAGGCGCTCGCCGCCCTGGCGGCGATCCAGTCGCTGCCCGCCGCCTACCGCGAGACCCTGGTGCTCCGGCTCGTCGAAGGCATGACGGGCCAGGAGATCGCCGATCGCACCGGTCTGACGCCGGCTTCGGTGCGTGTGAACCTTCATCGCGGAATGAAGCGGCTCCGCGAAGCGCTCGAATCGAATCGAGGTGCACGGTGAGCGACAAGTACCTGTGGGATCGCTCCGGCGAGCCTGATCCGGACATCGAACGCCTGGAACTCCTGCTCGGCGCCCTCCGCCACCGTGCCGGTGCGCTCGACTACACGCGCATGCCGGCGCCGGCGCCACCCAGCGGGCTGATCTGGCGTTGGAGGAGGAGCATCCTGGCGGGCGCCGCCTGTGCAGCCGTCGTGCTCGTCGCGGCCGGCCTCTGGTGGCGTTCTCCGAAGCCCGTGCCTGCGGCCGCGCCATCGCCGAGTCCGTGGCTCGTCCGTTCACTCACCGGCACACCGAATGTGGCGGGTACCCCACTGCAAGGCGAACTGCG
>Ga0316605_10002401_pt1 | contig 10657 bp, 10 predicted proteins | sample OWC_soil_day20_n_FD_207666 | JGI IMG/M metagenome (GOLD analysis project Ga0316605, IMG submission 207666) | Wetland soil microbial communities from Old Woman Creek delta, Ohio, United States - OWC_soil_day20_noCT | ecosystem: Environmental > Terrestrial > Soil > Wetlands | place: USA: Ohio... | reverse complement strand
CACCACGGGGGCCAAGCCGCTGCCGCGCAAGCTGGTCATCGGCAACCGGGCAGACGACGCGCGCCCTCAGTCGGTCAGCCTGATCGAGTGGAACCTGAAGCCGGCGTTCAGCGATGCGGTCTTCGCCTTCGCCCCACCCAAGGGCGCTACTGCCATCGAAATCATGCCGCGCAAGGCCAGGTAGTCGCAAAGGAGCATCGACATGAAGATCAACTCGCGCATGGCGCTGTGGCTGTCGTCGACGGCCGTCGTGCTGGCCGGCCTCGTCGTCGCGCCCGGGGTCGAGGCGGCTCGCGGCGGCGGCCACGGCGGTGGCGGTCATGGCGGTGGCAGCCGGCCGCATGCCGACGACAGCCGTGCCGACAAGCGCACCACCAACGTACGCAACACCAGCGTCAACAACGTTAACGTCAATCGCAACGTCAACGTCAGTGTCGACAACAACCGCGGCTGCTGCAACAACGGCTGGGACGACGACTTCCACCCTGTGGCCACGGCCGCCGCGGTCACCGCCACGGTGGCCGTGACCTCGGCCATCGTCGGTTCAATCGTTCGCACCGTGCCGCCCGGCTGCGTCCCGGTCAGCTATGGCGGCATGGTCTACCAGCAGTGCGCAGGCACCTGGTACCAGCCGCAGGGCACGCAGTACATCGTCGTCAACCCGCCTTACTGAGGGCGAGCGTGCAGGCAGTTGCAACAAGGGGCCATCGCCGGCCCTACCCATCGAGGAGAGCACATGGACATGCATTCGGGTCTTAGGCACACGCTGCGCGCAGCCGCAGCCCTTGTATTTGCGCTAGCCGCCACCTGCGCGGCCGCACAGGCGGCAAAGAAGCCGAACATCCTGGTGCTGTGGGGCGACGACATCGGCACCTGGAACATCAGCCACAACAGCCGCGGCATGATGGGCTACACCACGCCCAACATCGACCGCCTGGCCAAGGAAGGCGTTGGCTTCACCGACTACTACGCGCAGCAGAGCTGCACTGCCGGCCGCGCCGCATTCATCAGCGGCTCGGTGCCGGTGCGAAGCGGCATGACCAAGGTCGGCCTGCCTGGCGCCAAGCAAGGCTGGCAGAAGACCGACGTAACCATGGCCACGGTGCTGAAGGGCCAAGGCTATGCCACCGGCCAGTTCGGCAAGAACCACCAGGGTGACCTGGACGAACATCTGCCGACGATGCACGGCTTCGACGAGTTCCTGGGCACGCTCTATCACCTGAATGCCGAGGAGGAGCCGGAGCACTTCGACTACCCGAAGAGCCCTGAATTTCGCAAGAAGTTCGGTCCGCGCGGCGTGCTGCGGACGAAGGCCGACGGCCGGGGCGGGCAGACGATCGAGAACACCGGCCCGCTGACCCGTAAGCGCATGGAGACCATCGACGAGGAGACGGTGGCCGCGGCCAAGGAGTTCATGCAGCGGCAAGCCAAGGCCGACAAGCCCTTCTTCATCTGGTGGAATGCGTCGCGCATGCACTTCCGCACCCACGTCAAGGCGGAGAACCGCGGCAAGTCGGGGCAGGACGAATACAGCGACGGCATGGTCGAGCACGATGGGCACGTCGGCGAACTGCTGAGGGTGCTTGACGAACTGGGTTTGGCGAACGACACGATCGTCATGTACTCCACCGACAACGGGCCGCACTACAACACCTGGCCCGATGCCGGCACCACGCCCTTCCGAAGCGAGAAGAACAGCAACTGGGAAGGCGCCTACCGCGTGCCGGCCTTCGTGCGCTGGCCCGGCAAGTTCCCCGCCGGGGCCACGCTAAACGGCATCGTCTCGCACGAGGACTGGTTGCCGACCTTTGCCGCGGCCGCCGGTGATGTCGACGTGAAGGAGCGGCTCTTGAAGGGCACCACGATCAACGGCCGCAGCTACCGTAACCACCTCGACGGCTACAACCAGCTCGACTACCTGAGCGGCAAGACCAAGGAATCCCCGCGCAAGGAGTTCTGGTACGTCAACGACGACGGCCAAGTGGTGGCGGCGCGCTACGAGGACTGGAAGGTCGTGTTCCTGGAGAACCGCGGGCAGGCCTTCGGCGTCTGGCGCGAACCCTTCATCGAACTGCGCGCGCCGCTGCTGTTCAACCTGCGCCGTGATCCCTTGGAGAAGGCGCAGCACAACTCGAACACCTACAACGACTGGTGGCTCGACCGGGCTTTCGTGCTGGTGCCGATCCAGGGGCTGGCGAGCCAGTTCCTGCTGACGATGAAGGACTATCCGCCCAGCCAGACGCCCGGCGCCTTCAACCTGAGCCGGATCGAGGAACAGCTGCGCAACTCGGCTGGCTCGAAATAGCCGCGGTCGCCGCTGGACCCGCCACGACAGTCTCGGAACCACAGTCAGAGGCAATGGCCGAGCCCTAGGGCAAGGCCATGCGCTAGGCTTCACGAGTTCCTGAGACGCGATACAGATCCAAAGCAAAGGCAACCGCCCCAGGAGGAACGACATGACCGCCAATCTGCTCGGCCGAACATCGTCTTCGTTCTCACGGACAACCTCGGCTACGGCGAGGTCGGCGCCTACGAAGGCGGTGCCACCCGTGGCGCGCCCACACCGCGGATCGACTCGCTGGCCAGGGAAGGCATGCGCTTCCTGAACTGCAACATGGAGACGCAGTGCACGCCCAGCCGGTCGAGGCTGATGACCGGCCGTTGGGCGGTTCGCTCGGGCACCCACTCGGTTCCGTTTGGAGGGGTGGCGGACGGCCTGACGCGCTAGGAAGTGACTATCGGCGAGGCCCTGTCCGACGCAGGTTACGCAACCGGCTACGGCGGCAAGTGGCACCTCGGCAGCCACGATGGCCGCCTGCCCAACGACCAGGGCTTCGATGAGTGGTTCGGCATTCCGCGCACAACCGATGGCCGAGCTGAACTTCGTCGACGAAAAGGCGGGCAAGCCGGTGGGCATCCAGCAGCACATCGGGCGCCGATCGATCGCCGCCTTCGGCAACTCCGACGGCGACTTCGAAGTGCTGGCCTGGCCCACCAGCGCGCCGGGCCCGCGGCTCGGCGTGATCGTTCACCACGACGCCGCCGAGCGCGAGTTCGCCTACGACCGCAAGTCGCACATCGGCCAGCTCGCACGCGGGCTCGACGAAGCCGGCGCGCGAGGCTGGACGGTGGGCAGCATGAAGGGCGACTGGAAGCTGGTGTTCGCGCCAGCACGCTGAGTGCCGGTGCTGAAGGCAGGCGCCGACGTGGCAACATCACCGGCACATTCCGAGCGCCGATTGACCGAACCCCAGCCCGCCCCCTAAATTGCGCAAGAAGAAACCCCCTCCTGATCGACCGGCCCCGCTCGCCGGCACGGCACGCGCCGGCTCCGCGTCCGCACCGGGTGCAACCGATGGCGGCCCACCGCCAGCTGTTGCCCGCCGCACCGGGCGCTGGCTGGCAGCAGGGCTCATGCTGCTGGCGGTGGTTCTGGGCGGCTGGTGGCTTGCCGCAGACCGTTCGCCGATCGCCCGGGTGGCCACCACGCCTGCGGCCCCGCCAGCCGCCGCGCTGGCGCCCGCCGCCTTCGTCGACAACCAGCAATGCCTGGCCTGCCACGCCGAGCAGGCTGGGCAGTGGCAGGGCTCGCACCACGCCAAGGCCATGGCGCCAGCGAACGCGCAGAGCGTGCTGGGCCGCTTCGACGGCACGGAGTTCAAGCACCAGGGCGTCACGTCGCGCTTCTTCCAGCGCGATGGCAAGTTCCTGGTGCGCACCGACGGCGCCGACGGCCGGCTGGCCGACTTCGAGGTGGCCTACACCTTCGGCGTGGCGCCGCTGCAGCAGTACCTCATCGCGTTGCCCGGCGGCCGGCTGCAGCCGCTGCAGATCGCCTGGGACAGCCAGCGCCAGCGCTGGTTCCACCTGTTGCCCAAAGAGAAGGCGCCGCCTGGCGACGTGCTGCACTGGACCGGCCGTTACCAGACCGCCAACACCATGTGCATCTCGTGCCACACCACGGGCTTCGAGAAGCGCTTTGATGCCGCCACCGACACCTTTGCGTCGACCTGGAAGGAGCCCAACGTCTCCTGCCAGTCGTGCCACGGGCCGGGCGAGCGCCACGTGCAGTGGGCGCAACTCAAGAAGGACGGCCAGCCCGCACCAGAGACCGCCGGCGAGCCCTTCGGGCTGAGCGTCCGGCTGAAGACGGCCAGCGGCCCGCAGCAGGTGGAAGCCTGCGCCGCCTGCCATTCACGCCGCGTTGAACTCACCGGCCATACGCCGCCGGGCCAGCCGCGGCTCGACCACCACCTGCCGTCGCTGCTGATGCCCGGCCTGTACCACGCCGACGGCCAGCAGCTCGACGAGGTGTTCGTCGACGGCTCCTACCGGCAGAGCAAGATGTACCAGAAGGGCGTCGGCTGCATGGACTGCCACAGCGCGCACACCGGCAAGCTCAAGCTGGCGGGCAACGCGGTGTGCCTGCAATGCCATGGCGGCCAGCCGAACCCGGACCAGCCCGCCTTCGCCAAGGCGGCGGGTGCCTATGACACGCCCGCGCACCATTTCCACCCCGCGGGTTCGGCCGGTGCGCAGTGCGTGGCCTGCCACATGCCGGCCAAGACCTACATGCAAATCCAGCCGCGCCCCGACCACAGCCTGCGCGTGCCGCGGCCCGACCTGTCGGTGAAGCTGGGCACGCCGAACGCCTGCAATGCCTGCCATGCCGACAAGAGCGCGCAGTGGGCCGCCGACCAGGTGGCCAGCTGGTACGGCCACAAGCGGCGCCAGGAGCCGCATTACGGCGAGGCCTTCGCGGCGGCGCGCGCAGGCCAGCCCGGTGCCAGCGAGGCACTGGCCAGGCTGGCGGCCGACCTGCAGCAACCGGCCATCGTGCGCGCCACCGCGCTGGCCTCGCTGCGTGCCGACGCCAGCACCGGCATGGCCGAGCGCATCAGTGCCACCCGCGATGCCGATGCCGAGGTGCGCGCCGCCGCCGCCGACAGTTTCGACGCCGCGCCCGCCACGCAGCGCCTGTACGCGCTGAGCCCATTGCTGAGCGACCCGGTGCGCGGCGTGCGCATCGCCGCGGCGCGTGGCCTGTCGTCGCTGCCGGCAGGGCAGATCGACGCGGCGCTGCGCCCGACCCTCGACGCCGCGCTGACCGAGTACATCGCGGCCCAGCGCGTCTCGCTCGACATGCCCGGAGCGCGGCTCAACCTGGCCGTGGTGCATCAGAATACCGGCCGGCTCGACCTGGCCGAGGCGCATTACCTGGCCGCGCTGAAGATCGACCCCGACTTCACGCCGGCACGCGCCAATCTCGCGCATCTCTACAACCAGACCGGCCGCAACGCCGACGCCGAGCGCGTGCTCACCGACGGCCTGAAGCGCCAGCCCGCCCTCGGCGAGCTGCAGTATTCGCTGGGCCTGCTGCTGGCCGAAGAGCAGCGCCTGCCCGAAGCCGCCAAGGCGCTGGGCCAGGCGGCGCAGCTGCTGCCCGAGCGGGCCAGGGTGCACTACAACCTGGGGCTGGCCCTGCAGCAGATGGGTCGGCGCCAGCCGGCCGAGCAGGCGCTGCTGCGCGCCCAGCAACTGGCGCCGCAGGACGCCGCCACGGTCTACGCGCTGGCGGTGTTCTACGCCCAGGGTGGCGAGCGCGCGCTGGCGCTGCAGTGGGCCGAGAGGCTGCGGACGCTGAGCCCTGACGACCCCCAGGTGCGGCAGTTCATCGAGCGCCTGCGCCAGACGGGCTGAACGGGCGGGCTGTGCCGCAGGATGAAGTTCTTCACGGACGGCATCTTTCCCTCGAAGGGCACGGCGGCCCTCTTGATGCCCTGCGTTCGAGCGGCCACAAACGGCCAGGCCAGAGATGCGGGTGATGAACTGCGCCGCATCGCGGGCCATGCCGCTGGAGGCTCGCCAGAGCCTGGGTCAGGCATCGCTGCGTGCCGCCCCTCGGACCGCCCAAGCGCGTGCACGCAGCGCGATCGTTCCACCGCTGGCCGACGGTAGCGCCAAGTGCAATCGCGCCCGCAGCGCCGATCGATGTTCATCCGGCAGCGACATGGCATAAGCTGGTGCAGGCCCCTGCCCGCCGAGGAATGGACGCCAGTAGTCCTCGAAGTCGACAAACTCGGCCATCACCTCCAGTGGCGTGGAGTCGACGTTGGTGAGGCCGGCATCCCGGAAGGCAGCTCTCAGGGCGGCCGGCTTGCACACAGCAAAGCGTGCTCCCTCATGGAGTTGTGCCGCCGCTGGATCGATGGAGGTCGCTGCGTCCCAGAAATACCTGATGATCTCCATGCCCTCAGCGTAGTCCCAGACGTACGCGGCAATCGTCCCGCCGGGGGCGGTGACCCGCACCATCTCCGAGAGCGCGGCGGGCAGGCTCGGCAGGAAGTTCAGCACAAGCCCGGAGACGACCACGTCGCAAGCGGCACCGTCAAGCGGAAGTGCTGCGGCGGTTCCGGTGAGGAAGCGGGCTCGAGCCCCGAGGTTCTCAACCGCCAGGCCGAGAAACCCGTCCGAAGGTTCAATGCCGACCAGAGTACTCGGCGAACAGTGATCGAGGATCGCTGCGGAGAGTGCACCGGTGCCGCAGCCGACATCCAGCCAGCGACCACCTGCAGGCAGGTTCAACCATGACAGGAAGAGCGGAGCGAGCCTGCGGCTCCAGCGGCCGATGTACTGCTCGTATGGGTTTCCTCGTTCCCAGGAATCGGACACCGATGTTGTGTTCATCTCTCGCCACCTCCGGGCCTGATATGCGATGCCGAACGTCCGAGGCGAGGCGCCTGCAGCATGGGCCGCGGAGACGACCATGCCCACCGTCGTCGACTCAGCTTCGATGCCGCCAGCCTGGGGTCGGTCAGGCAGCAGTTCCCTGTCCGGCCGGGCCCCTTCGGCCGCCCCGCATTGGGCTTCCCGGCCTGGTCCACCCTGCGTCGTGTCAATGAGTCTGTACGCGTGGGGTCGCGTCGGTGCACGGCCGCCCGCTCATTCATCGTCCCACAGGCGCATCGGCGTATGCCCTCGCGCGACCGCCTGCACATGAGCGATGGCCGCCATGTAGGTGTCCCAGTCGAGGACTCGGCCGGGGCACCTTGAGTGAGATGTACCCGCGTCTGCTTCCGAGTGCCCAAGGATATAGCGTCGATCCATCGGAATGCTCAACTGCTGGCCAAGCCACACAACCAGTCCTGCCGACTTCAGATACTGTGCATTCGTGAGCTTGGTATCGATGCCGGCCCGCGTGTTGTGCTCGATACCTATCGTCCGCGCGTTGGCCGTGCCCGCGTGGTGGGCGATGTGCTTGTGGCGAACGCACTGCACGACGGTGCCGTCGCGGCCGACGATGTAGTGCGCCGCCTGGTTCTTCCACACGCCGTTCTGCAGGTACTTCTTGCCGCCGAAGGCATTGCGCGCGGTCACCTGGGCATCGGCCGTGCCGCCCTCGGTGATGTGCAGGACGATCTTCTCGATCACCCGGGACGCTTTGACCGTATAGCGGTCGGCGTGCGCCGGAATCCACAACGCACCGGGAAAGCTATCGCCGCTCATGTGTCACCTCCGCGGATCCCGCCACACGGCCCTCGCAATTCAGGGGCCACGACAAAGACTGTCCCGCAGGCACAGGACACTGGGGAGTCCGCGCCCTTGGCGACGTTCTGCATGTGCGCTGGTCAACGTTGCCAGGATCGATGGTCGTCGAAGTGGACACCCGTTTCGCCGCACGTGCCAGCGAAAATTTAGGGGGTGGCGCGACGGCGTAATGAGGCGCCGGTCAGGACTGCGGCATTCCGGATCACGTCGTCGGTGCCGCGCCGGTACGGCAGATCTCGGGGTTGCGTGAGAGCGGATGTCTCTGTGGCCCGGGACCGTCACCGCCGTGCCATGGTCCGGCGTCCGGGACGGGTGGCCCGGGTCGGCACCGGTGGCACATGCACGCAACGCAAGAGTGCGCGGTCCTGCGGACAGGTTTCCGCGGAGTGGCCGGTCATGAGGAATGCTGCGAGCAGTGCCGGGGAACGTTCGCGGACGTCGTATTCATCTTCATGGCTGCAGGGTGGCGGGAAGCTGAGGTGCAGGCATCGTGGGGTCTGAAGGCTCTTGGCCGTGAGCCAGGCGGGGCGGCGGCGTGCCTGGCTCTGGCGATGCGCAAGAATCCAGGCCATGCCGCAGCACCCCGACCGCGTCCTGCCGCTACAGGGCGCCACCAACTTCCGCGATCTGGGCGGCTACCTCGGCCGTGGTGGGCGCCCGGTGCGCTGGCGCCGGCTATTTCGGTCCGACCACCTGGGGGGGCTGACCGACACCGACAAGGCGGTGCTGGCGAAACTGGGGCTCGCTACGGCGTTCGACTTCCGCGGGGTGTCCGAGCGTGCCGCGGCGTCGTACGAGCTGCCCGGCGTCATCCAGCACTCGCTGGCCATCGAGCCGACGGTGGCGCAGCGCATGCAGGAACTGGCGGCTGCCGGGCAGCACATCACCGCGCCGGTGGTGAGCGAACTGATGAAGGACCTCTACCGCGGCCTGGTGAACGACCAGGCCCACCGTTTCGCCGAACTGTTCGAACATCTGCTGCAGCTCGACGCGCCAGTGGTGTTCCACTGCACCGCCGGCAAGGACCGCACCGGCTTCGCCGCCGCGCTGATCCTGCTGGCGCTGGGCGTGCCGCGGGACGTGGTGGTGCAGGATTACCTGCTGACCAACCAGGTATTCGAGCAGCCGCCGTCGGGGCGCCGCGAGATCTCGGACGAGGCGCTGGCGGTGCTGTGGCGCGTGCAGCAGGGTTTCCTGGATGCCGCGCTGCATGCCGTCGACGCCGACCACGGCGGTGTCGAGAAATACCTGAGCCGGCGGCTGAAGTTGAGCGATGTGGCGCTGGATGCGCTGGCTGGACGGTACCTGGAGGCGTAGACTTGGCGCTCCGCTGTACACGGCTGAATCCGCGGCCTCGACGACGACCCGCTGAAGGCCATCGAAGTCACGCTGGACCGGCCGCGCAACGTCGTCGGAGTGGTCGGTCCCGCGATCATTCGCCAGCCCCGCATCGCGGCGGCGGCCGGCAAATGGCGGCCGGCCGGCTCCCTCAGGCGATGCCGTCGGAGTCAGTCCACCGCCTTCGTATGCCGTTGGCCGACCGCTTACGCAACAAGCAACGAACGCCGGAGTCGTCTTGACGCAGCCTGCAGGGTGGCCGTCTGCTGTCCGTGGCGCCGCACCTTCGTCGTCAGGCGTCATTTGAGCGCAGCAGCCAGATACCGAACAGCCGCCTGACAGAAATGGATGCCCTTGAAAAGAATCAGGGCGCACCCCTTCCCTGCGCTGAGCCAAATACGCCGTATTCATGCAAGACCTCTGACTTGGACAGCAGAGTCCGTTGCAGTTGTGCCTCGGCCAGGCGTTTGCCGTGGTATGCCAACGCAATGACTGCCTCAATGTCGGGCGCGCTCATGGACTGGACCTTGGGTTCAATGCCTCGGCGGCGATCGCGAACCGTCTTCAGCAGATCGCGCGACTCTTCCAGGATTCTCTCCGCCTCGGCGGCGAGGAACTTGTGGTTGTCACCCAGGTCCTTCTCCTTGAGCATGATCATGTGCCTGATGTTCTGGCACTCGTCTCGCACTCGAATGAGTGTGAATTCCTCGTCACTGAGGAGTTGCATCGCGGTTGTGCGTCGAGTGGCGCGTGCCAGACTGTCCTCGTCCGAGCGCTTGCGCAGAGCCAACCAGGTGGTCACTCCGCCCACAGCAGCAGAAACGAGAACGGCTGCAACTGAGACCAGGGGACTGAGGTCGGCCATCGATGCGCCCTAAATGTGCGCGCTAACCATCATAAAAGCGCTCACTCCTGAGAGTGCGACCTCGACGTGGGGAGGACCAGAGCCAGCGCCCTGCAGGCTCGACCGATCATGGGGATCATTTCGTCACGATCGCAAAGGTGCCTGTCGGCTTGTCGATCAGCGTGAAGAACCGCACCAGATCGATCGTGCTGCCATCGACCTTGAGGTCGTCTGACAGCAGTGTGTCCTTCACGCCGGCGGTGCCGGCCATCATCTTGACGAAGATGGCCTTGGTCAGCGTCAGCGTGGCAGTGGCATCGGTGGCAGGGGCGGCCTTCTTGTGGTGCAGCACCGCGTTCTCGATCCAGAGCACGAACGACTCACTCGTGTCCGACAGCACAAGGTTGATCTTCAGGTCCTTGCCCTCGGCGGCCGGTCCGTCCAGGCCGGCGGCCATGGCCTCCAGGAAGCGCTCGACTGGCGTCTGCGCGAGCATCTCCAGGAAGCCCGAGCGGTCGATGCCCTTCTTCGGCGGCCCCTGCCGCAGCTCGGCGGCCGCGGTGAGATAGCTGTTGCGCCAGGTGGCGGCCTCGGCCATGTAGGCCATCTGCTCGTAGGTCCTGGCCAGCAGCTCCTTCGCGCCCTTGTGGTCGGGCTGGCCGAACACGGCCTGGTTCAGCAGCTCGGCGGCCCAGCGGTAGTCACCCTTGTCGAACGCCGCCAGCCCGGCCGCGACGGCCTTGTCGGCGCCGCCGATCAGCTCCAGGTAGCGCCGGGCCGACTCCTGCGGCGGCAGCGGGTTCAGGTTTGCCGGGTTGCCGTCGTAGGCGCCGAGGTAGAGCTGGTACACCGCCTTGACGTTGTGGCGCAGGTCACCGTAGTAGCCGCGCACGCCGAAGGTCGACTCCAGCGACTTCGGCAGCTTCA
>Ga0316605_10002400_pt1 | contig 10657 bp, 4 predicted proteins | sample OWC_soil_day20_n_FD_207666 | JGI IMG/M metagenome (GOLD analysis project Ga0316605, IMG submission 207666) | Wetland soil microbial communities from Old Woman Creek delta, Ohio, United States - OWC_soil_day20_noCT | ecosystem: Environmental > Terrestrial > Soil > Wetlands | place: USA: Ohio... | reverse complement strand
GATGCGCGCGTAGTTTCCTGCGAAAAGGCGGTTCTTCCTGCGTGGGAGAACTACCGCAGGCAACATGCTATCGGAACAGTTCCCACTAAGGTCAGTGATGACGAACGTCTCGCCCGACTTAAAGCGGAACGAGAAGCTCAGCGTACTGCCAAGGAACGGCAGATGTGGGAACAGGCTTCCAGCAAGCCGCGCTTCTTTGGCAACAAGGAGACTCCCCCATCCACCAAGCGGTGAGCTGTTGCTCCTGATGAGGTGGTTCCTCTGTCTGCTTGTTCTTCTGACTGCACCGGCCCCGACGACCGGTGCAGAACGATCATCCCTCCACGGCCATATCCGCGACCGGGCCACAGCTGACCCCCTTCCGTCGGCACACCTGCGGATTCTCGGTACCACGCGTGGAACAATGACTGGAACGGGAGGAGAGTACGCTCTTCCGCTCGAGTCCGGCACCTACAGGGTCGTCGCGAGCATGCTCGGGTATCGGCCCGATACGGCACTCGTCCACGTCGAAGGATACACCGTCCACGATGTCGACCTCCTTCCCGCAGAGATCGTCCTTCCGGAGGTCGTGATCTCGTCGGAGGATCCGGCAGTTGAGATCGTCCGCCGCGCGATCGCCCACAAGCACGAGTGGATGGACCGGCTGGCAACATACCGGTGTGAAGCCTTTACACGGCAGGTACTCAAGCGCGACACTGCCATCGCCAGCATTACAGAGTCGTTCACACACGCATACTGGCAGCAGGGGGACACGCTTCGTGAAGTCGTGCGACAGCGGAGGCAGACTGCCAACATCAACGAATCCTTCAACTTTGCCTCCGTCGGACAGATCATCAACTTCAGCGAAGACACCGTCCGCTTTCTGGGGTACAACTTTGTCGGTCCAACGTCCACTGAAGCCCTCGACTACTATACGTACAAGCTCCTCCGCACAGAGCGCTCCGGCGGCCAGGATATTTTCGTCATCAGGATGACACCGGTGACCCGCACGGTCCCACTGTTTGACGGTACCATCCGCATCGCCGACAACAAATATCCGCTGATGGGAGTGGATGTCGTCCCGAATGAAGCTTTCCAGATTCCTTTCGTCAAGGACAAGGCGTTACGATACCAGCAGCAATTTGCCCTGCAGGAGGATGCGTTCTGGCTCCCCGTTGACATCAGGATCTCTGCCCGGGCGAAGATCAGCTTCGTCGGGATCTCCTTCCCCGTTTTCGGATTCGAACAGACTTCCGTTCTCTCCGACTATGCGATCAACATTCAGCTGCCGGACAGCATTTTCGGAAAGCCACGGTTAACAGTCGACTCCAGCGCCACGAGCATTGATTCGGCGTTCTGGACAGAGAACAAACCCCTGCCGCTCTCCATGGATGAGGAAAAGGCCTATGCTTCACTGGACAGCACACAGACGCTCGAAGTGCAGTTCCGGCCCGGAGGAGTGGCAGCCACACTCGGAGGCGATGCGGGCGTTGCGGGAACCCTTCTGGATTTGCTTGATCTCTCGTTCAACAGAGTAGAAGGTCTTCATCTGGGTGTTGCATATGATACGGAACGCCTCTTCCCTCTCATCTCGCTGCATGGCGGCATCGCCTATGGTTTTTCAGACAAGGTGACGAAGTACGCCTTCGGCGCAACAGTCTATACGTCCGCACCCCGCACGCTGGGTTTCGGCGCAGAAGTATACAGGCGCCTGGACCATCGCCCTGATCAGGAGTACTACGATACATTCACCAATACTCTTGCCGCCCTGCTTGACAAAGAAGACTACCGTGACTACCACGGCGTGACAGGGTGGCGGGGATACACGGCATTTGCCCCATCACGCACGCTGCACGGAACACTCTCCTTTATCAGTGAGCAGCATTCCTCCGTCACCACGAATACCGAATACTCGTTCTTTTCCCGTTCGCGTCTGTTCCGGGAAAACCCGAGGATTCAGGAGGGCAACCTCCGGAGCCTTCGACTTGAGGTGCGTCTGGGCCAGCCTCCGGTCCCATTTGGTTTGATTGTCCAGAACAACCTCAGGGTAACGATCGAGCACTCCGCTCCGGGATTTGCGTCCAGTTCCTATGACTTCACGCGCTACGAGGCGAATGCCACACTCATTGTGCCGACGTTTGCACCGAGCTTTCTTTTCCGTCCGGGTTTCACGCTGTTCCTGGGGGCGGGCGAATCGCGGGGCGCGCTCCCGCTGCAGCGTGCGTTCAGTCTTGAGTCCTCGATGAGCGGAGATGGTCCGGCCGGTGTTATGCGCGGGATGAACGTGAAGGAGTTCGGCGGAACCGGCTATGTCGCCCTCCATGCCGAGCACAATTTCCGCTCGCTCCCGTTCCTCGCACTGGGGATCCCCTTCCTGTACGAGAATGCAATTGAACTCGTCGTGCATGGCGGCGTGGCCCGATCATGGCGTGACGGTGGAGCCGTCAGGGATACCGGAGCCGGACATCTGTTCGGCGATGTCGAATGGCCGTTTCGGACCACTGATGGCTGGTACAGCGAAGCGGGTTTCGGCATCAACCGCATACTGGATCTTTTCCGGGCCGACTTCACATGGCGCCTGAGTGCTCCGCGGTTCTTCCGCGTCACGCTGGGGATCGCCCAGGTCCTCTAGCCGCCAGAAAGCTAACGGTCCGGGGTATGCCCCGGCCCGGGACGACTCAGAGGAGTAAGAGCGAGTGCGTTCGAGGGGCGGGGGGGGAATTTATGCCCAAATGGACACCAATGGACATGTTTTGCCAGCCCAAATTTGCGGCGGTAAAACATTGGAATTTCTTGAGGATTTCGCTATATTTTGATTTCTTAGAACGAAGAATAACCGAGGAGCTTCACAGGCCGTGCCCAGCAAACGGATCTCCGAGAAGCAGATCGAACAGTTGATCCAGGAGCTTCACGATCTCGCCTACAATCTCTGGCGCTCCTGGAACCCCGCCGCCCAACGCATCTTTCAGGAACTCTCACCCTTTTTCTGGGAAGACAGCAACCACAATGCTGTTGAGGTGATGAGCTGGATATCCGGCCCGGAACTGAAGGGCCGCCTCCAGAATCCCGACTTCTTCTCCAGGGTCGATAACGTTTGCAGGAGTTACCGTGCCTACATGAAGGAGAAGAGCACATGGGGAAGTAAAAATGCGGCGTCGCTGAAGAATGCACCCGTGGCATACTTCAGCGCCGAATTCGGTCTGCACGAAAGTCTGCGCATCTACTCTGGCGGCCTCGGGATTCTGGCGGGCGATCATACGAAATCCGCCAGCGACCTGGGTCTACCGCTCATCGGCCTCAGCATCTTCTATCGCCAGGGATATTTCCGGCAGCAGACCAGCCGTGATGGCTGGCAGCAGGAATTGTACCCGACCTTTGACCCGCAGCGGCTTCCTGTGCGCCCCGTTCTGGACAAGAAGGGAAACCGGGTCCTCTGCAGCGTGCCCATCGGGAACACAAATGTAGACTTCCAGGCCTGGGCAGTTGAGGTCGGCCGCGTGAAGGTCTACCTGCTTGACACCAATCTCCCTCAGAACAGCCAGTTCTATCGCGATCTCTCAGCACACGTTTACGGCGGCGATCAGAACAACCGCATCGGTCAGGAAATACTCCTCGGCATCGGCGGCGTGCGTCTCCTGCGCAAGCTCGGCATCATGCCTTCGATCTTTCACATGAACGAAGGACACTCCGCGTTTCTTACGCTTGAACTCCTCCGTGAGCAGCTGCAGCTGAAGAAGCAGCTTGCGGAAGCTCAGGCATTCGTCAAAAGCCATTGCGTCTTCACCACGCACACACCTGTTCCGGCTGGCCACGACCGCTTCGACCGTTCCCTCATGGAAGCAAATCTGGGTCCCTTCGCTGCCGGGCTCGGCCTGTCGATCGACCAGCTCATGAGTTACGGGCGTGTCCATCCTGACGACGCAGGTGAACAGTTCACGATGACCGTTCTGGCACTGAAGATGTGCCGTGCGGCCAACGGTGTGAGCGAACTGCATGGCCGGACGAGCCGCGAGATGTGGAAAGATCTGTACCCGGAAACACCGGCAAGCAAGGTTCCGATCGGACACGTGACAAACGGCGTGCATATCACGGGCTGGACTTCACCGACGGCATCGCAGTTCTGGACCGTTCATCTCGGACCCAAGTGGATCGACAAATTCCGCGATCCCAAGTACTGGCACGCGGCGCTCCAATCGAAGAAGATATCCGATCAGGACCTCTGGGCCCTGCGCACATCACTTCGACGGGAGCTGGTGGAGTTCGCGCGCAAACGCCTCCGGGACCAGAACCTGCGTCACAACCCCGACGATGTCGGGCTCTTTGACAGCGTCCTTTCGCCCGATGTCCTCACCATCGGGTTTGCCCGGCGCTTTGCCACCTACAAACGTGCACCGCTGCTTTTCCGCGATCTCGGATGGGCCATCCGCGTGCTCACCGACAAAGAGCGACCCGTGCAGATCATCTTTGCTGGAAAGGCGCATCCTCGCGACGAAGCCGGCAAACACTATATTCAGGAAATCATCAACATCGCACGCCGTGTTGATCTGTTCGGACGGGTCGTGTTCATCGAGGACTACGATATCAACGTCGCGCGCTATCTTGTGTCCGGCGCTGATGTGTGGCTGAACACGCCGCGCCGTCCGATGGAAGCCTGCGGCACCAGCGGCATGAAGGCGATGATGCACGGCGGATTGAACCTCAGCACAATGGACGGTTGGTGGAGAGAGGCATTCGACGGACATAACGGATGGAAGATCGGGGAAGACACAACCGCCAGCACCGATCAGTTGCAGGATGATCTGGATGCGGCATCGCTCCGCGCCGTTCTGGAGAATCAGGTGATCCCGCTGTACTACGACCGGGGGAAGGACAACATTCCGCACAACTGGCTCAAGCGCATGCGGCACGCGATGACGTCATTGATTCCCATATTCAATACAGATCGCATGGTCGCAGAGTATACGAAGAACTACTACCTGCCGCAAACAGGGAAGAAGAGGTAGGAACGGGGGCGCAGCAAGCAGCGTTAGCGCCCCCGCGTCTTTCTGTCTTCAGTTGCGATTTTCTTCAGGATAGCACTCTTCAAAGCAGCACGCTTGCGGGGTGAAAGGGCCTTTGGCGCCCTTGCCGTGTCCGGTGTCCCTCCATCCAAAATGTACAGCTTGGAACACATGGTTCCTTTGAAGCGTCCTTCACGCTGACACTCCAGATGGTGCTTGAGAACGTCCTTGTATGATGAGGAGCCTGACGAAAGCCAGAACTCATCCAGGTCGGTACCACATTCTGTGCAAAACGTTTTTCGCTGACGTCGTACCCGTGTTGCCATAGACTGTCTCCAGAAGGGACTGCTCTGAGGGCATGATATCCCCTCCTTTAAAACCTTTTCCAGTCGTCAGTGGTTCCACGCTTTGCTTGTAGATATGGGGTTTTTTTTGTACCATGCCCCACCGCTTCCAGCGCCACTACACACATCGTACCATCTCGAAAGGATGTGCGGATCCATGAAGATCGGCGTACCGAAAGAGACCATGCCGGGCGAAACACGCGTGGCACTGATTCCGAGCCTTCTGGCTGCAATTGTACGCGAAAAGCACGAGATTTTCATCGAATCGGGAGCCGGACTGGCAGCCGGTCATTCTGATGAACAGTATGCCAAAGCAGGGGCGAAAGTCGTCAAAACCGCTGCTGTTGTCTACAAAGAGGCGGACGTCATTCTGAAGGTGCAGCCGCCACGGAAAGCCGGTACCGGGAAGCACGAGGCTGAACTTCTGCGGGATGGGTGCACATACATCGGCTACCTCGCACCGGTGGCGCATCCCGATGTCCTGAAGGTATTCCAGCGGAAAAAGATCACAGCATTCGCCATGGAGTATGTCCCGCGGATCACACGCGCACAGAGCATGGACGCCCTCAGCTCCATGGCGACTATCGCCGGGTACAAGGCGGTCCTGCTCGCCGGCGAACACCTGACCAAGATGTTTCCCCTGCTCATGACCGCCGCCGGAACGATTCCACCGGCTACCGTGCTTATCCTTGGCGCGGGAGTAGCAGGGCTGCAGGCCATCGCCACTGCCCGGAGGCTCGGGGCTAAGGTGGAAGCCTTCGACCCCCGCCCCGCCGTCAAAGAACAGGTGAAGAGTCTGGGCGCAGCATTTGTCGACATGGAGGTTACCGAGGACGCGGAGACCAAGGGAGGTTACGCGAAGGAACTCTCGGCAGCCTTTCTGAAAAAGGAACAGGACGTCATCGCCGCCCGTCTGCCGAAAATGAATGTGGTGATCTGCACCGCGCAGGTGTTCGGCAAGCGCGCCCCCGTCCTGATTACAAAGGCAATGGTCTCCCTGATGCCTCCGGGAAGCGTGATCGTGGATCTCGCAGCCGAACAGGGGGGCAATTGCGAACTGACGCAGGCGCAGAAGACAGTCCATCATCATGGAGTGGCAATTCTCGGCCCGGTCAATCTCCCTGCCACCGTCCCCACCGACGCAAGCCTGATGTATGCGAAGAACATGACCAATCTCTTCGGCACGCTTTTCCCGAAAGAAGCGACCGCTCCGAATTTCGAAGACGAGATTACCAAGGGGGCATGCATCGTCAAACAGGGAGCGATCGTCAATGAATCGGTAAAAGCAGAGCTGGCAAAGAAGGCAGCTCGTTGACGCTGTCGTACCAGACTCAGTGCCGGCCGTGCATGCACAGCGTCCGGCTGCATCTGCCCGGGAGGGGGCTTTTCGTCACTTGTTCTCCCGCTTCGACGTCTTTGCAGCAGTGCTCAGCCCCATCGCAACCCGCACATTTTGCAGCCGGACCGTAACATATTGCCACCCTTCTGCGTATACATATGTTACGTAATTCCCCCTCGTGTGCCGTAATACAAATACCGGCCCGCATTCCTACACTTTGTCATGATCATACACGATTCAGAGGAAGCAGTTATGCCCCACATCCGAGTGTTGTTCTCGTGTTTGCTGTTTCTGACGACGGCAGCAGCCGTCGCCCAGGATGAAACCCGGCTTCTCCGCTTTCCCACACTGTACGGCGACCGCGTTGTCTTCACCTATGCGGGCGACCTGTTCACCGTGTCCACCGCAGGGGGCACAGCGCGCAGGCTGACGTCCGATGTCGGCTATGAAATGTTCGCCCGCTTCTCCCCCGACGGGAAGAGCATTGCCTTCACGGGCCAGTACGATGGAAACACCGAGGTGTATCTGATGCCCGCCGACGGAGGCGTTCCGCGCCGGCTGACCACGACTGCAACACTCGGCCGCGATGATGTCTCGGACCGGATGGGGCCGAACAACATCGTCATGACCTGGAAGGACAATGCGACCATTATTTATCGCTCCCGTCAGCACGAAGCCAACGATTTTATCGGCCAGCTCTTTTCGGTAGGCCGCGAGGGAGGATTCTCCGAACAGCTCCCCCTCCCGCGCGGGGGATTCTGCTCCTTCTCGCCCGACGGAAAACAGATGGCATACAACCGCGTGTTCCGAGAGTTTCGCACATGGAAACGCTACCGCGGCGGCCAGGCCGACGACATCTGGATCTACGATTTCGATACCAAACGCATTACCAACGTCACCAACAACCCGGCGCAGGACATCATCCCGATGTGGGCCGGAACCAAGATATATTTCGCTTCCGACCGCGATGAGCGCAAACGCATGAATCTCTACGTGTACGACATGACATCGCGCGACACGAGGAAGATCACAAACTTCACCGAATTTGATGTGAAGTTCCCCTCCCTCGGCAACAATGCCATCGTCTTCGAGAACGGCGGCTCGATCTATCTCATGGATCTGGCCACCGAACAGGTAAGGAAACTTTCGATCGCCATCCGGGAGGACTTCGACAGCGGACGCGGGAGCCTGCGGGATGTCGGCAAGGAAGTCACCAATTTCGAGATTGCACCGGACGGCAGCAGGGCGCTCTTCGGGGCGCGCGGCGATCTCTTCACCGTGCCTGAGAAATATGGCAACACGCGCAACCTGACGGCAACGCCGGGAGTGCATGAACGCAACTCCAAATGGTCTCCTGATGGCAGGTGGATCTCCTATATCGGCGATGCCACGGGGGAAGACGAGCTCTACATCATGCCCCAGGACGGAAGCGGCACGCCTGTTCAGCTGACACGCAACGGGGATACGTACAAATACCAGATGTACTGGTCACCGGACAGCAAAAAGCTCCTCTGGGCTGACAAGAAGCTCCGCCTGCAGGTGGTCGATGTCGAGAGCAAAGCCGTTACCACGGTTGCCCAGGCAACGGCATGGGAATTCACAGATTACTCCTGGTCGCCGGACAGCAAGTGGATTGCCTTTGCCCGTCCGGAAGAGAAGAGGATGACGACCATCCAGCTCTACTCCCTCGACAAGAACACGACGCATGAAGTCACTGATGGCTGGTTCAGTTCTGGCGAACCCGTGTTCAGCGCCGACGGGAAGTATCTCTTCTTCATTTCCGATCGAACATTTTCTCCGACCTACGGTCAAACCGAGTGGAACCATATCTATACGGATATGGCGTCCATCTATCTTGTGACCCTGGCGCAGGACGTCCAGTCTCCGTTTGCACCCAAGAGCGACGAAGTCAAGATCAAGGAAGAGAAGAAAGACCCCGACAAGAAAGACAGTGCAAAGAAGAATGACGGGGAGAAAAAGAAAAAGGATGCGGAGGTGACCGTCCGTGTGGATGCCGATGGACTCCAGAACCGCATTGCCGTTCTGCCGATCACGGCCGCCAATTACCGCAACCTGCAATCAGTCGGTGACAAGCTGTTCTACGTCCGAGCCGGCAAACGTGATGAGAAGCCGAAACTGTTCGTCTTCAACTTCGACAAACTGAAGGAGACGGAGCTCGGAGAAGTCAACGGGTACGAAATCTCCGCTGACGGCAAAAAGATGATTGTCGGCGCTGAAGGATCATATGCGATCATCGAACTTCCGGGCAGCAAGATCGACATGAAAGAGAAGCTCAACCTGAGCGACATGAAGGTGCAGCTCGACCGCCGCGCGGAATGGAATCAGATTTTCGCCGAAAGCTGGCGGCAGATGCGCGATTTCATGTATACACCGAATCTGCATGGCGTGGATTGGCCGGCCATCCGCAAAACCTATGAGCAGCTCCTTCCCTTCGTCAATCACCGTACCGATCTGACCTATCTGATCGGAGAGATGATCGGTGAGCTGAATATCGGCCATGCGTATGTCGGCGGCGGGGACTATCCGAAACCCGAGCGGATTTCCACAGGCCTCCTTGGCGCACGCATCGAACGCGACAAGAACACGGGATATTTCAAGATTGCGAAGATCCTTAAAGGGCAAAACTGGGACAAGGCGCTTCGCTCCCCGCTGACGGAGATCGGCGTGCGCGCACATGACGGAGACTACATCATCGCCGTCGACGGGAAACCCACGAGCCGGATGACCGATCTGTATGAGGCGCTCATCAACACCGCGGGAAAGCAGGTGACGCTGACACTCAACGGCAAACCGGAGAACGGCGGGAGCTGGACAACGGTCGTCATCCCCACTGCCAGCGAGCAGCAGCTCTACTACTACAACTGGGTGCAGGCAAACATCGAGAAGGTCAGTGCGGCAACGGACGGCAAGGTCGGCTATGTTCATATACCCGACATGGGGGCTCCGGGACTGAATGAGTTTGCCAAGTACTTCTATCCGCAGTTTGCCAGGGAGGGATTGATCGTGGACGTCCGCGGCAACGGCGGAGGAAACGTCTCACCCCAGATTATCGAACGCCTGCGCCGGGAGATTGCCATGATCGACGTGGCACGGAACGCTGCGCGCAGCGTTGACCCGGGCGGAATGATCCTCGGACCCAAGGTGCTGCTGCTGAATGAATTCTCGGCATCCGACGGCGACATCGTGGCGTACCGTTTCAAGACGCACAAACTCGGGACTGTTGTCGGCAAGCGGTCCTGGGGAGGTGTTGTCGGCATTCGCGGTTCGCTACCGCTGCTGGATGGTGGTTTCCTGAACAGGCCTGAGTTCTCGCGGTATGACGTGGAAGGCAAGGAGTGGATCATGGAGGGACACGGTGTCGAACCCGACATCGTGGTGGACAACGATCCCGCCAGTGAGTTTGCCGGAGTGGATGATCAGCTCAACAAGGCAATCGAGCTGGTGAAGGAAGAGTTGAAGAAGAATCCGGTGAAGCTGCCGCCGCCGCCACCGTATCCGGACAAGAGCAAATAGTCATTCCATCATCTGTAGCAAAGGGAGAGAGAAGATACCGGGCTATTCTTCTCTCTCCCTTTTTTCATGCTCTGTCCTGTCGCCGGATCCGCCATCTGTATCCCGCCGCACATAGTCCTCAAAGCTGTATCCGTCCCGCTGTTCTCTTGCGACAAGCGTGTACACGGTGCCCAACAGATGCTCGTACTCCGGGAAATAGGTATCCCCTTCGACATCCCGGCCGACCCTCGTCAGATAGAGCCGGTCAACCCTCTCCAGCAGTTGCCGGTAGACGTCCCCTCCCCCGATCACGAACACCCACTCTTCATCCGCCAGTGCATTGAGTGCGTCGGTGACGGAGGCATACGTTTCCACACCCGGAACCGGATTCCTGCTGAGGACAACATTGCGGCGGTTCGGGAGAGGACGGCCAAGGGAGACAAATGTCTTGCGGCCCATGAGGACGGCGTGGCCGGTCGTCA
>Ga0316605_10002399_pt1 | contig 10658 bp, 8 predicted proteins | sample OWC_soil_day20_n_FD_207666 | JGI IMG/M metagenome (GOLD analysis project Ga0316605, IMG submission 207666) | Wetland soil microbial communities from Old Woman Creek delta, Ohio, United States - OWC_soil_day20_noCT | ecosystem: Environmental > Terrestrial > Soil > Wetlands | place: USA: Ohio... | reverse complement strand
CGCCAGGTGCACGACGCTCGCGCCCTGAACCCGCAGCGCCTCGGCTTGTTTTGCCAGCTCGGCCACGCCGATGCCGAGTTGCGTCATCAGCGCTGTATTCCCCAGCGCGAGTGTCTTGCCTGCCACCGTGCCCCGCACGCCGATACCCGACTCGGAGTCGAATTGCTCGGGCTTGTCGAGGGTGAGCCCTCTTTCGCGAGCCGCAGCGACGATGGCCGCCGCCAGCGGATGCTCGCTGCCCTGGTCGAGACTGGCGGCCAGGCGCAGCACCTCATCGTCGTTGACCCCCGGCACACCTACGGCGCGTTCGAAGGTCGGCCGCCCCTCGGTCAGTGTTCCGGTTTTGTCGACGATCAAGGTGTCGACCTTTCGCAAGTTCTCGATCGCGGCAGCATCGCGGAACAGTACGCCGTTCGTCGCACCGCGGCCGGTGGCGACCATGATCGACATTGGAGTGGCCAGGCCCAATGCACAGGGACAGGCAATGATCAGCACGGCTACTGCATTGATCAGTCCGTAGACCCAGCTCGGTTCAGGTCCGAAGAAGCCCCAGCCGAAAAAGGTCAGCAGTGCAATGCCGACGACACCAACGACGAAGTAGCCGGCCACCTTGTCGGCCATGCGCTGCATCGGCGCGCGCGATCGCTGCGCCAGCGCAACCATCTGCACGATCTGCGCCAGCACGGTGGCCGAGCCGACATGTTCGGAACGCATCACCAGGGCGCCGCTGGTGTTCATCGTCGCGCCGATGATTTTGTCGCCGCCACACTTGGTCACCGGCAGCGGCTCACCGGTGAGCATCGACTCATCGACGGCGCTGCTGCCCTCGACCACCACGCCGTCGACAGGCACTTTTTCGCCCGGCCGCACCCGCAACAGGTCGCCGACATGCACATGCGTCAGCGGCACGTCCTCTTCGTGGCCGTCGGCGGCGATGCGGCGCGCGGTCTTGGGCGCCAGGCCCAGCAGCGAGCGGATGGCTGCCGAGGTCTGCGAGCGCGCCTTCAGTTCGAGGATCTGACCGAGCAGCGTCAGCGAGATGATCACTGCCGCGGCCTCGAAGTACACCGCCACCCTTCCCATCGACACGAACGAGGCCGGGAACACCTGCGGTGTCACCGTCGCCACCACGCTGTAGAGGAAGGCCGCGCCGGTGCCCAGGCCGATCAGCGTCCACATGTTCGGGCTGCGGTTCACGATCGATTGCGCGCCGCGCACGAAGAACGGCCAGCCGGCCCACAGGACAATCGGCAGCGTCAGCACCAGCTCGATCCAGCTCTGCCTGGCCATCTCGAACCACCCCAGCCGGTGGCCCAGCATCGCCATGACGGTGACGACTACCGTGAATGGCAGCGTCCACCAGAAGCGCCGCTGGAAGTCCACGAGTTCCGGATTCCCTGTTTCCTCCAGCTCGGGCAGCACGGGCTCCAATGTCATGCCGCACTTCGGGGCAGTTGCCCGGGTGGTCCTGACGGATCTCAGGGTGCATGGGGCAGGTGTAGGTGGTTCCGGTTGCGGTCTCGGCGGCCGCCGGTGCAGGCACCACCACAGGCTCCGCGGCCTGCACGTACTTCGTTGGCTCGGCGCTGAACTTCATCAGGCACTTCCCGCTGCAGAAGTAGTACGGCCTGCCGTCATGCTCGAGGCGGTGCGGCGCCTGTTCGGTCACCGTCATGCCGCACACCGGGTCCCTGAGCGGGACGGTGTCGGTGGGCGGCGTCGGATCCTGGTGCGCATGGGGGTACGCGTGGCCTTCGTGGCTTTCGTGGCCGGCGTGTGCATGCATGTCCATGGATTCACTCCTCCCTGGCTGCCGAAGGCTTTGTACCCGATCCATGACCGGCATGGCGCACGTGTCCCCCGTGGCCGTGGAACAGGTGCATCACCGGGCATGCCAGCAGCGAGGCAGTCCCTCGCCGTAGCCGCCGCATCAAGCCCTTCTGGCGATATCGTCCAATCGTTCGTCTTGAATCTGATCGGACGGACCTTGGGCGGGCTGAAGGCTGGAGTATTGGCCCAGCGGCCCGAGCCCGTGGCGTCTCACGAGCCGATGTACCGCGCTATGCGGGTCTGCGGATTGCCGGCCGGCTGACGCGGGCTCGAGCGGATGGCGGAGCGCGAGTACCGCAAAGGCGTCCGGCGTTGCCGCATGACGCACATCAAGCTTCTGAGCCTGCAGAGTGCCAGACTTGCGCCTAAGCTCGCAAAAAGGGGGCGCCATGTCCGACACATCGACCCGCCAGGCGATCGAAGCCGATAGTCCGCTCCAGGACTTCTCCACGTGCCACATCGGGTTCGTGACCCTGCTCGAGACCTCGCTCGGCTTGCCCGAGATGGTCGCCACATCGGCACGGGCGCGCTCGTGCGCCGCCGACATGGTGAAGATGTTCCGCCACAGCGTGCTCGCCCACCACGAAGACGAGGAGCGTGACCTGTTCCCCGCAGTGCTCCAGGTCGCGCAGGCCGGCGCCGAGGCGGATCGGGCACAGGCCATGGTCGCGCAGCTCGTCCACGAGCATCGCGATATCGCGGCCCTGTGGAAGCAGCTGGAACCAACCGTGCAAGCCATCGCGAACGGTTACCTGCCTGGGCTGGACTCCGCGCTGCTACAAGAACTGGTGAAGCGCTTCAACGAGCACGTGCGCGTTGAGGAGGTGGAGTTCCTACCTTTTGCGCAGCAGGTGCTGGCGCGCCAAGGCGAAGACATGGCGATGCTGGGCTTGACTCTGCACCGACGCCATGAAGCCGCGGAGATCATGTCGACGGCGGTGATATACGGAGCCACCTGAATGGGCTTGTTGCGCCGCCGGGCGTGCAGCTGCCCGACATGCCGTTGATTTCAGGCGGTCCACTTCGTGGGCGGCGAACGCATGGCGTGAACTGGGTTACAGGCGCTTCTTGCACACGGTGACATCTGCACGCGAATGTGGGGACTCGTCGCAGCGCGACGGCGGGACAATGAAGACCGATTCCATCGCAGGTACTCGGCATGATGTTTCGCCTTCTTCGCCGTGCCGGCCAGGCCAGCCTACTTGCCGTCGCTACGCTGCTCGCCGCGTGCGGGGGTGGGGGTGACTCCAGCTCCTCTTCTGCCGGGGGCGCCCAGACCAGCAGCGGCATCGGTCAGCTGGCGATCCACCTGACCGATTCGCAGGGCTGCGACTACAGGTCGGTGTGGGTCACGGTCGAGCAAATTCGCATCCACCAGAGTGCCACCGCGGGCGACGGCGTCAGCGGCTGGCGGGACCTGACCCTGTCCCCCGCCAGGCGTGTCGACCTGCTGACGCTGAGGAACGGCGTCTTCGTCGACCTCGGGACGGTGCCGCTGCCGGCCGGCAGGTATTCGCAGGTGCGAATGGTCCTGGCAGCCAACGGCGGTGGCCAGGCGCCGTTCGCCAACCAGCTCGACCTTGCCGACGGCAGTGCGGTGGCGCTTAGCACGCCGAGCGCGCAGCAAAGTGGCCTCAAGCTCAACGTCGACGTTAACATCCAGCCAGGCCAGCTCGGCGAACTGGTGCTCGACTTCGACCCCTGCAAGTCGGTGGTCAAGGCCGGCAAGTCCGGGCGCTACAACCTGAAGCCGGTGATCCAGGCCCACGTCAATCCGGCGAACGACATTGAGGGCTACACGCTGCCTGGAGCAGTCGTCAGCGCACAGCAGGGCGGCGTCGGCATCAAGTCGACCACTGCCGATGACCGAGGCTGGTTCGTGCTGTGGCCGGTCGAGATGGGGACCTACGACGTCGTCATTACCCGGACCGATCGGACCAACGCGGTACTGGCTGGCGTGCAGGTCACGGGCGGCCAGACCATCGTCAGCACAGCGACCACGCCGCTGCTGCCGTCAGCCAGCCCGATCTTCCGACAGGTGTCGGGGACGGTCACGATCGCGACGCTCGGTGTCAATCTGATCGACGCCGAACTGCGCGCACTGCAGACGGTAGGCACCTACCCGGGCAGCTCGACGCCGTTGCTGATCGAGGTTGCGACAACCGTGGCCGACGCCGACTTCGGCACCTTTGCCTTCTCGCTGCCAACGGCGTCGCCGGAGCGCGCCTTCTGGCAGACCGGTGTCACCGCGTACAGCTTCACCCCCGTTGACGGCCAGGCAGGGCTGCACACGATCGAGGCCCGTGCGGCCGACTTTGCACTGCCGAAGTTCGCCAATGTCTCCCTCAACCTGGGCGACGCGCCGAACACCGATTTCGTCTTTCCATGACGCATCAGTCTCGGGGTACGCTGTTACCGGCGCACCCGCGCAGGGAACTGTCAGCTCGCTGCGCTCGAACAGCCGGTTCACGCCCTGAGTCGTTCCGCAAGGCCTGTTACGTCTGCGTGACGAGCTTGCTGAGCAGAGTCGAGCCGCGCTGCTTCAGGGCATTGAGGTAGATCGACTCGTCGTAGGGCGTTCGCGTCTGCCAGCAGCGGTACAAGATGCGCATCCACTTGAACGCCAGGGCGCGCACGGCCGCCTGGTGCGAGCTGCCCTTGTCGCGTTGCTGGCGATAGAACGCGCCGGCCCAGAACGACTTGTTGATCGTCTGCGCTGCCCATTCGACGAAGGTCTGCCGCAGGAAGGTCGGGCATTGCCAGCGCCAATGGATCCAGCACTTGTTGCCACTGCGCTCGGTCACCGGCGCCACGCCAGAGTATTTCTGGATCTCAGCCGCGGTGGCGAAACGCTCGCGCTGTTCTCCAAAGGCGTGGCCTCTCGCTCGCAGTGAGCTGCGCTTCAGCCCACCAACGACCTGATGACGGTGGTGACGACACCCCAGATCTCGATGGGCGCACCATCGGACGCATCGATGTGTGCAGCCGTTAGTTCAGCCGCGTCGGCCGAATGGGCCGCCTGCAGCTTGACCACGGCTCCTTGCTTGAACAGCCGCCGACAGACGAGCTCGCTGTCCACCACAGCCACCACCACGTGCCCGTGCGTCGGGGTCAGCGTGCGGTCAACCAGCAACACGTCGCCGTCATCGATTCCAGCGTCACGCATCTGTGTTCCGGCGGCACGCATCGCGAAGGTCGACTGCGGATGGCGGATCAAGGCATCGTTGAGATCGATGCGCTTGACCGTCGAGTCGGTCCCTGGAGACCCGAACCCCGCTGAAGCGGTAGGACCGGTGCCGGTGCTCGCGAGCGAGGGGTCCGCACCGACGGCGGCACCGCTGCGCAAGGCGTCGAAACTGGACATGCATCCGGTATAGGCGGCCAGGCCGGTTTGGCGCGATCGCGCCCGCAAAGCCCGAAGGCGCCGCTCAGTGTCAGTGCACCCGATTCGTTGGCGCCAAGCCGCGATGGCAACACGCATGCCGCAAGGACTCGATGTCCGCGATGTAGGGCACCATGCCGACTAGACTGATCCGCTCTTCGGTGAGTCGAAAGCGGTTCTCACGGGCCTTGCCCGCCCTATGCCCTTCCATGTCTTGACATCGAACCCGAACTCGGCAATCGCGCAGGTGGGCATGTGGTTGACCTGGCTCCAAAAGTGGTGGGCGAGCTCGGTGATCTCCGGGTTGTGGCCGACCAGCAGCACGCACCCCAGCTTGTCGTCGAGTCCTTCGATGACTTCGATCAAGGCATCCGCTGTGGCCGCATAAAGCCGATCGTTCACCACGATGGCCTTGTGTTCGTAGGCCAGGCCCTTGGCAATGCCCTTCGCCGTCGCCAGGGCACGCACCGCCGGACTGGAAATGATCAGGTCGGGCTGTACCTTGCGTTGCAACAATCGCTTGGTCATCATCGCCACGTCGTGCTCGCCGCGTTGCTGCAAAGGCCGGTCCCGGTCGGGCAGCGTCGCATCTGCCCAGCTCGACTTGGCGTGGCGAATGAGGAATAGCGCCTTCATTCAGTGTCCCGTCCTTCACGAGAGATCTTGCCCGCCAGGCCATGCCCTTTAGCGTCGATCTTTTCTGCCGCACCACTGTAGCGCGCTGCGTCATGCCAGCATCGCGACGCACCCCTTCCAGGTCACTGCGCCTGAAGGCCGTCGATACCGCGCGTGAGGTAGCGGGTTGAACGCGGCCATCACCGGCCGCTCCTTCAGGGGAACCCGACGCTGCGACTGCAGGTGCCGCCCGGATGGCGACGTGTACGCGCCAGCCAGCGAGCGTGGGCGGGCCAGCCAGACCGAAACCCGCGGCTCAAGCCGCGGCCAGCCCTACCTGGACTTGGTTGCGCCCGCCGTTCTTCGCTCGGTACAGCGCCTCGTCGGCACGGGCCAGAGCGTGTTCGAGTGACTCGTCGCTGTCCAACAGGGTGACACCCAGGCTGGCGGTCACCGTGACCAGCCCTGGCAGCACGTCCGTCCAACTCGTTTGCTCCAGCCCCATTCGCATCCGCTCGGCCACGCGGCGCGCCGAGTGCAGGTCCGACACCGGCGCGAGGGCGACGAACTCCTCGCCGCCATAGCGCACCAGCAGCGCATCGCCACGCAACTGCACCTGCAACACCTGCGCCGCTTGACGCAGCACCGCGTCACCGCCGGCATGGCCGTGCCGATCGTTGATCTGCTTGAACAGATCCAGGTCCAACATGATCACCGCCAGGCGGTCTTCGCCTTGGCGAGCGGCCGCGATGAGCGTGGCGGCGCCATCGGCCAACGCGTGCCGGCTGAGCGAGCCGGTCAGTTGGTCGACCATCGCGCGCTGGTGCAGCCGCACCAGCAGTCGAGCGTTGATCACGTTGTGCAGCAGCGTGGCGAAGACCACCGGCAGCACGCCGTACATCAGCGTGAACGGTGTCACCATCATCGGTGGCACATGCATCAGGTGCGACTCGTAGGGCCCGTGCCAGGTCCACAGGTAGCTGGCGCGCAGCAGCGAGCTGAGGACCATGAGGATGAGCGTCACACCGATCAAGCGCTCGTGCACGTCGCGCGGGCGCCAGACCAGGCGCCGGCCCAGCCACACCGTCAGCACCGAAGCGGCGGCCAGCCCCAGTGCACACACCACTGTCACGCCGTGGGTGCCCGCAGGCAAGGCGGCCAGTACCAGCGCGAACACGGCCGCGATCGTGGCTCCGATTGCGATGTGCGAGAGGCGGTTTCCCGCCAGCGCTGCCAGCGCTGCCAGCGCCGCCAGCGCCCAGCCGATCATGACGACACCGCCGACCGCCCCGAACACCATCGTCGCCTGGCTCCATAGCGGCAGCGGCAGCTCCAACGCCACGGGCTGCACCAGCGCGATGCCGACCAAGGCATAGCCGGCGCGGCAGATTCGCAGCGACTAGGCACCGGCCGCGTCATGCGCCAGCGACGGTCGAAGCATGGCCGCGCCCACCAGGGCGCCAGCGCCGCAGATGGCGAAAGAGCTCAGGACGTCGAGCTGCAGCACGGGCGGAAGGAAGGCATTCCGTCGGGCATCGGCCTTGCCGCGTCGAAGTTGAGCCCCATGCGCGGTGCAACAGTGAAGGCGTGCGTTGCGGCACGTCAATCGACATCGGGCGCCCGACTCGACCCCTATCCACGTCTGCACCGCCGTCCTGCGGAGTTGCGCTGAACCTGTTCGCTGGCCAGCGCCGGGTGGGGGCTATGGCAGCAACTTCGGTCCAACACTTGGCGCCCGTGTGCGCCGCAGCGCACGTTTTGCCGCCACAGCCATCACGCTACGAGATCGCGCTGCACCGCGACTGCAGCCGCACTTGGTTCCAGAGTTTCAACAGCCAGCGGGACGTCCATCAGCCGCGATCCAGCCTTGGCCGGCATGGCGCCCTTGTTCCAGAACTTCAACAGCAAGCTGTGCGTCACCGAAGGGGCGGCAGCTGCCGGGTCGATCTTGGCGAGGAACAGGTCGTCGAACTTGTCCGGACTCGACAGGCCGAACGCGCTTATGGAGCGGAAGGCCATTGTCCAGTCCGAGAACTCTCGCGCGGCGATCGGCTCGCGCACCAGCTCGATGATGCCGTGGTGCAGCCGGTCGGCCACGATGTGCTCGTAGACGCGGGCCACGCCGGCGCGGGGTCCTTCGAGGTATTGCATGAAGTTGCCATGCGAGTACAGCAGCACGCCCGTGACCTGCTCCTTCGCATTTCGTTCCCGGGCGCGATCGAGAAGGTGGCCTATCTCGGCTTCCGACAGATGGTGCGCTGCCGTCGAGACGTACACAAGCGCTTGCAGGTCGTTCATGAGTTTGTCCTACCTTCCAGTGGGTGCAGCGATCTGACCCACCCACCCACAACCACCCGCCATATGGGCAACGGATCCACAGTTGAATGCTGCGCGTTTGGGGACGGTGTGTATTGACTGAAGTCATCATTGGGGCATGCTGGCGCGCGCCGCTGGTTGCGGCCGTCCAACCCCATGGCAATCTCGGTGCCGTTGCTGCTGCTGCAGCGAGATGCCGAGTAGCCGTCGCGACCGACAGGTTCATGGCAACGAGATCCGATCAGCGAGCACCTGCTCCCAAACCCTCGCCGCCTCCAGTCGACGCGAGCTCCCGCCTCAAAGCCGACGCACAAGACTCGCGTGACCGGAGTGCGCCGACGAGTTGCCGGATTGCTGCTGTCGCGTGTTGAGGCGAGGCTGGCTTGAGCGCGCGCCGCCCGGCAGTAGCCATTACCGGGTAATTTCTATGGCGCACGCGATGCACTCGGCCAATGATGAACCCTGGGAAGTCAATCTGCGCGACTGCCCTATGGATCTAAAGGGAGACACCAGCGATGACCGACCTTGCCACCCACCCGACACAGGTAGCCAGCGCATGGCTGGCGGACTTCAACTCGGCCCTCGAGAGACAGGATGTCGACGCTGCCGTGAGCCTGTTCGATGCCGACAGCTACTGGCGCGATCTTGTGGCCTTCACCTGGAACATCTGCACGCAGGAAGGGCCCGACGCCATTCGTGCAATGCTGCAGGCCCGGCTGGCCGACACCCGGCCCGGCGGTTTCGCGGTGGAAGGTCAGGCCACCGAAGCGGACGGCGTGATTGACGCCTGGTTCACCTTCGAAACCGCCGTGGCGCGTGGCCGCGGCCATCTGCGCCTGAAGAACGACAAGGCCTGGACCTTGCTCACCACGATGACCGAGCTGAAGGGCTTCGAGGAACACAAAGGCGAGCACCGCGTCAAGGGTGCCGAGCACGGCGCGCACCCCGGCCGCAAGACCTGGCTCGAGCAGCGGCAGGAGGAAATCGCCACGCTGGGGCACTCCGTGCAGCCCTATGTGGTCATCGTCGGTGGCGGCCAGGGTGGCATTGCACTGGGTGCGCGGCTGCGCCGCCTGGGCGTGTCGGCCATCATCGTCGAGAAGAACGAGAAGCCCGGCGATTCCTGGCGCAAGCGCTACAAGAGCCTGTGCCTGCACGATCCGGTGTGGTATGACCACCTGCCCTACCTGCCCTTCCCAGACGACTGGCCGGTGTTCGCGCCGAAAGACAAGATAGGCGACTGGCTGGAGATGTACACCAAGGTGATGGAGCTGAACTACTGGGGCTCCACCACGGCGAAGAAGGCCCGCTACGACGAAACGGCGAAGCAGTGGGAGGTGCTGGTAGAGCGCGACGGCAAGCAGATCACGCTGCGCCCGAAGGAGCTGGTGTTCGCGCTCGGCGTATCGGGTTACCCGAACGTGCCGCAGATTCCCGGCGCCGAGACCTTCCTGGGTGAAGAGCACCACTCCAGCCGACATCCCGGGCCCGAGGCCTACAAGGGCAAGAAGTGCGTGGTGCTGGGTTCCAACAATTCGGCCCACGACATCTGCGCGGCGTTGTGGGAGCACGGCGCCGACGTCACCATGATCCAGCGCAGCTCGACGCACATCGCACCGTCGGACTCGCTGATGGAGCTGGCGCTCGGCGGGCTGTATTCGGAGCAGGCAGTCAAGGCCGGCGTCACCACCAACATGGCCGACCTGATCTTCGCGTCGATCCCGTACAAGATCATGGCGCCGATGCAGGTGCCGGTTTACGACGAGATGAAGAAGCGTGACGCCGACCTCTACGCGCGGCTGGAGAAGGCGGGCTTCATGCTCGACTTCGGCGTCGATGGCTCGGGCCTGTTCATGAAGTACCTGCGCCGCGGCTCGGGTTACTACATCGACGTCGGCGCGTCGGAATTGGTGGCCAACGGCAGCATCAAGTTGAAGAGCGGCGTCTCCATCGAGCGCATCAACTCGCACTCGGTGACCTTGTCCGACGGCAGCGAATTGCCGGCCGACTTGATTGTCTATGCCACCGGCTACGGCTCGATGAACGGCTGGCTCGCCGACCTGATCTCGCCCGAGGTCGCCGATCGTGTTGGCAAAGTCTGGGGGCTGGGTTCCGACACGCCCAAGGACCCGGGACCCTGGGAAGGCGAACTGCGCAACATGTGGAAGCCGACGCAGGTGCCGCACCTGTGGTTCCATGGTGGCAACCTGCACCAGTCGCGGCACTACTCGGAGTTCCTGGCGCTGCAACTGAAAGCCCGACAGGAAGGCATTCCGACACCTGTGTATCGACTGGCTCCTTCGTACCACAAGCGCTGATCTGTAGCGGCCGGCAGCTTCAAGGCGACGCAATCAGATCAGCGAGCACCTGCTCCCGACCCCAACCAGTCGTTACCGGAGAGCGCTTATCTGCCGCCGCACAGCGTTGGCTGGGCGCGCCGACTTTGCCGCGGCAGATAAGCGTCGATGGACCAAACCGCCGCTCGTGCGATGGCGTGCGGGGCTGTTGGGCAATG
>Ga0316605_10002398_pt1 | contig 10659 bp, 9 predicted proteins | sample OWC_soil_day20_n_FD_207666 | JGI IMG/M metagenome (GOLD analysis project Ga0316605, IMG submission 207666) | Wetland soil microbial communities from Old Woman Creek delta, Ohio, United States - OWC_soil_day20_noCT | ecosystem: Environmental > Terrestrial > Soil > Wetlands | place: USA: Ohio... | reverse complement strand
ATTTCAAGCATGAATATATGGAGCATATCGAGGATAAACACTGCCGCGCCGGTGTGTGCAGCGCCCTCTTTGATGCACCGTGCCAGAACGCATGCCCCGCCGACCAGAATGCATGGGGCTACGTGACCCTGATAAGCGAAGGTAGGATGAAAGAGGCCATCGCGGTCATCAAGGAATCGAACCCGTTCCCGGCCACCCTCGGCAGGGTCTGCGTTCATCCCTGCGAATCAAAATGCCGCCGGGCCCAGATAGATGCCCCGGTTTCGATCTGCTCCCTGAAGCGTTTCGCCGCGGACATCGACATGGCGTCGTACCCGCGTTTTAAACCCCAGGTAGAAGAGCCGAAGGACAAAAAGGTCGCCGTGATCGGCGCAGGACCGGCTGGACTCGCGGGTGCCTATTTTCTCGCCCTGAAAGGCTACGGCGTGACGGTTTTCGAGTCACTGCCTGTGGCAGGCGGAATGCTGGCAGTCGGTATCCCCGATTACCGCCTTCCCCGGGATGTTTTGAACAATGAGATAAAATCCATCACAGACCTTGGCGTCGAGATCAAATACAACACGGTTTTTGGCAAGGATATAACGGCCGAAAAGCTGTTCAAGGACGGATATAGCGCCATCCTGATAGCAACCGGCGCACATAAGGGACAGAAACTGAATGTTCCGGGAGAAGAGGCAAAAGGTGTGCTCGACGGTGTTACCTTTTTGAGGGATGTGAATCTCGGTAATACCACGAAGGTCGAAGGCAAGGTCGTCGTTTTAGGCGGCGGCAATGTTGCGATAGATGCTGCGCGGGCGGCTCACAGGCTCGGCGCAAGCGACGTGTCGATCCTGTACAGACGCGAAAGATCGGATATGCCTGCATATGTCGAGGAAATAGACGAGGCAGAAGTTGAAGGCGTTAAGATCCATACGCTCGTAGCTCCTAAATCCATCGTGGAAAAAGACGGCAAGGTTGCCGGAATTTCCTGCGCGCACATGCTCCTTGGCCAGTTCGACAAGGGCGGCAGACGCAAACCCGAACCTATTACAGGTTCTGACTTTGTTGTTGACGCAGACATGGTCATCGCAGCCATCGGCCAGACCCCGGACCTCTCATGGATGAATGGCGACGGGGTAAAATCGGACAAGGCCGGAACGGTCGAAGTGAATATGAAGACGCTGGCCACGGGAGCCGAAGGCATCTTCGCGGCAGGTGACAATGTCAGGGGCCCTGCGACAGTTGTTGAGGCAGTTGGCGATGGCAAAAATGCCGCTATGGAGATCGACAAATTCCTGGGCGGCGATGGCATAGCACCGAACCAGTTTCGTGATGAACTCGTCAGCATGACGGTCACCTACAATGAAGCGGAGTATCAAAAGGAGATCGGCAAAGTAAAAATGCCGCACCTGCCGGTATCGAAGCGCGACAGGAACTTTAATGAGGTTGTCCTCGGTTATGACAACAAAGCGGCGGTTGAAGAAGCAAAGAGGTGTCTCCATTGCTATGTGAGGACAAGCGAATAATTGAGGATACATGAAGGAGCGTGTCTATATGATGATCAGCCTTACAATTGACGGGCGTCCGATTGAAGTGGAAGAAGGGACAAGCATACTGGATGCGGCAAGCTCGGCAAATATCCATATACCGACATTGTGCTATCTGCCCGAGGTCCAGGCAATAGGAGCATGCAGGGTTTGTCTCGTCGAGATCGAGGGGAACCGTACGCTTCAGGCGGCCTGCGTTTCACCGGCAGCCAAAGGCCAGGCAATATATACAAATACAGACAGGGTCCGCAAGGCGCGGCGCTTTGCCGTCGAAATGCTCCTGTCGAACCATCCCTTTGAATGTTTGAGCTGCGCAAAGAACCTTCACTGCGATCTGCAGTCCCTTGCGTACGACCTCGGTATCCGGGAGATCAGGTTTACCGGGGAAAAGAGCGGCGGGAGAATTGATGAATCGTCCCCCTCCATACGGCGCGACCAGAGCAAATGCATCCTGTGCAGGCGGTGTGTCACGGTCTGTCAGGAAATACAGTCTGTAACGGCCCTTTTTATGCAAGGGAGGGGATTTGAGATGCGGGTCGAGCCCGCCTTTGACCGCGATATTAATGATGTCGCCTGCACCAATTGCGGACAGTGCTCGATCGTGTGCCCCGTCGGGGCGATCACGGAAAAAGAATATATCGATGACGTGTGGGCGGCCATTCACGACCCGTCCAAATTTGTTGTGATCCAGGATGCGCCTGCGGTAAGGGCAGCCCTGGGTGAAGAATTCGGCTATCCTCCGGGTACCCTTGTTACCGGCAAAATGCTGGCTGCGGCCCGCAAACTGGGTTTCGACCGTGTTTTTGATACGAATTTTGCCGCCGACCTGACCATCCTCGAAGAAGGGACCGAACTGTTAAAGCGTGTAAAGGAGGGCGGTGTCCTCCCGATGATCACAAGCTGCAGCCCGGGCTGGATCAAGTTTATCGAACATTTCTACCCGGAACTGCTCGATCATCTTTCCACGTGCAAATCTCCCCACATGATGCTGGGCGCCCTGACAAAAACATATTTTGCCAAAAAGGCAGGCATCGATCCGAAGAGCATGGTGGTTGTATCGGTCATGCCGTGTACGGCCAAAAAGTTCGAATGCAACCGTCCGGAAATGTACGATAGCGGTTATAAGGACGTGGATTACGTTTTGACTACGCGGGAATTTGCCAAGATGATCAAACAGGCAGGCATTGATTTTGAAAATCTTGCCGATGAGAATTATGACGACCCGATGGGCGAATATACCGGAGCGGCTACGATCTTCGGTGCAACCGGCGGTGTTATGGAAGCGGCGCTGAGGACGGCCTATGAAGTAGCTACAGGCCGGGTCCTTGAAGATGTCGAATTTACGGCGGTACGCGGCCTTGAAGGCATCAAAGAGGCGACAGTGCCTGTCGAAGGCATTGGTGATGTGAAAGTTGCCGTATCCCATGGTCTCGGCAATGCCCGCAAACTCCTTGACAGGATAAAAAGCGGCGAGGCCAATTATCATTTTATTGAAGTCATGGCATGCCCGGGCGGGTGCGTGGGAGGAGGCGGACAGCCTATCCCGGTTACGAATGAGACCAGGCTCTTAAGGGCAAAGGCCCTTTATGATGAGGACTGTAGTCTGCAGCTCAGGAAGTCCCATGAAAACCCGTCTATCAAAAAGATCTATGAAGAATTTCTCGGTCAGCCGCTGGGCGAAAAATCGCATCATCTGCTGCATACCCATTATACACCGCGAAATAAGTTTTGACCTGGCCAGAAACTCCTGCACCGCCGGTATTGATTACTGACGGTGCAGGATACAGTAAAGATAACCGGACCTTCCGCTGCTTAGCTTCAATTCCGCTTATTTGATCATGACAAGGAGCATTTTATAACGGGTCACAGCTTTCAGGGCATGAGGCTTATTCGCCGGCATTATGATCATTTCCCCTTCTTTCACGGTATGCGGTTTGCCGTCGATCGTGATCCGGGCTTCTCCTTCCAGGAGATAGACCACGGCGTCAAACGGGGCTGTATGTTCGCTCAAGCCCTCACCTTCGTCGAATGCAAAAACGGTCATGGTCCCGGACGGTTTCCGGATGATCTCGCGGCTTACCACCGAATGGTCCTGGTAGGCTGCCATATCCTTCAGATCGAAGGGCCGCGTTTCATTTTCAAGTGCGATAAAGTTTTCGCTCATGTCATCCTCCTTTTTCTTATTATCTCATATAATAAAAAAATGGTATCTGTAATTGACATGGGTCAAACCCTGAGACTGTTCGTATGGGTTATAAAAGGAATAATGACGAGGGTATCTAAGGCCCCGGTCAAAGGATAGGACAATGACTGACACGACACTCAATCAGACCCCGCGCGGGAGCCGCCTGCATATTGCCATCTTCGGCAGGCGCAATGCGGGAAAATCGAGTCTCATAAATGCGCTGACGAATCAGCAGATCGCGATAGTTTCAGATGTGCCCGGCACCACAACAGACCCGGTCTACAAATCGATGGAGATATTGCCGATAGGGCCCGTTGTCATTATTGACACCGCCGGGATAGACGATGTCGGGGAACTCGGGAGGCTCCGGATAGAAAAGGCCCTGGATGTCCTTAAGAAAACGGACCTCATGCTTCTTGTTGTTGATCCGGCCGAAGGTTTCGGGCAATTCGAAGCCGAGATATTGGAAAAGGCGCGTGAAAGCAAAGCGGCCCCGGTCATAGTGATCAACAAGACCGATCAATATCCCGAGTTTACCGTAAATGCTGATATTTCGAAACTCGATATTCCCATCGTGAATGTCAGCGCCGTCACGCGCCAGGGCATTGACGAACTGAAGATGGCGATGATAGGCCAGGCACCGAAGGATTTCATGGATGCGACTCTCCTCGGGGACCTTATCTCTGCTGGAGACACCGTCGTACTTGTTGTCCCCATAGATACAGCGGCCCCCAAGGGCAGGATAATCCTGCCGCAGGTCCAGGCGATACGCGACATTCTCGATCACGATGCGGTCGCCTGCGTCGTAAAGGAAAACAGATTACAAGAGGCCCTTGCAAATCTCAAGGAAAATCCCAGGCTTGTCGTAACGGATTCGCAGGCATTTAAGAAGGTTGCGGCGGAAACACCTCAGGATGTCCTCCTGACATCTTTTTCCATATTGCTTGCACGTCATAAAGGTGATCTTGCGACACTGGTAGAGGGTGCGAAGGCCGTAAAACATTTATCACCCGGCGATAAGGTGCTTGTATCCGAGGCGTGCACGCATCACCGCATGGAAGACGATATCGGAACCGTGAAGATACCCCGCTGGCTCAACGAGATCGTCGGCGGCCCGCTTGATTACAGTTGGGTGAGCGGCCTTGAACTGCCGAAGGATCTCTCGCAATACAAGCTGATCATACATTGCGGGGCATGCATGATAAACAGGAAAGAAATGCTTCACCGGATAATGGTGGCGCAGCGTGCCGGGATACCGATAATCAATTACGGGGTGCTGATAGCGTATGTTACGGGAATTCTGGACAGGACCCTAAGGCCGTTTCCCGAAGCCCGTCAGCTGCTCGAAAATGTCGAGCAATAGGGATCTCAGAGCTGCTTTACTTTTGATACCCCGCGCAATATATTTAACCGATGGAGGCCACCGCATATGAACCAAAATGATCAGATACAGCGGGCCGATTTTATTGATGAAGCACAGATACATGAAATTCTGGAAAAAGCACGGGGCGCTTCGGCCACAGAAGTCCTCGACATTATAAAAAAGGGGCGGGAAGCAAAAGGGCTCTCCCCTTACGAAACCGCAGTGCTTCTTCATGCCGCCGTAGGAGATGCCGAGGATGCCCTTTTCAGCGCATCCCGCGAGGTCAAGGAAAAGATATACGGACAGCGTATCGTACTGTTCGCCCCCCTGTATATCAGCAATTACTGCATTAACAACTGTACTTATTGCGGATACAGGCGGCATAATGAAATACCCCGGCAGCGGCTCACGATGGAAGAGTTGGAGCGTGAGGTAATTGCCCTTGAGGCGATGGGGCACAAACGCATTGCCCTTGAAGTTGGTGAAGACCCGGAAAATTGTCCGATCGATTACGTCCTCGATGCAATGAAGAAGATCTATTCGGTTAAAGAATCAACGGGAAGCATCCGCCGCATTAACGTAAACATAGCGGCTACTACTATTGAGGATTACCGCAGGCTCAAGGAAGCAGGGATAGGCACGTATATCCTTTTTCAGGAGACATATCATCGCGGGACATACACGCAGTGCCATCCTTCCGGCCCCAAGAAGGATTATGATTGGCATACGACGGCAATGGACCGTGCAATGCAGGCGGGCATCGACGATGTCGGAATGGGCGCTCTTTTCGGTTTATACGATTACAAGTTCGAGGTCCTCGGCCTCTTACTGCATTCGCTGCACCTCGAAGAACGTTTCGGGGTCGGATGCCATACCATTTCAGTTCCGCGGATACGGCCGGCCGAAGGGATCAATTTCGCAACATTTCCCTATCTTGTGAACGACCACGATTTCAAGCGGATGGTATCAATTATCAGGCTGGCCGTTCCCTATACCGGCATGATCCTGTCAACGCGGGAGCCGGCCGGATATCGGGATGAGGTCATATCCCTCGGAATATCGCAGATCAGTGCGGGTTCCTGCACGGGTGTTGGCGGTTATCATAAGGACATAGAGAAACCGGAACCCAGAGCATACGGACAATTTCAAGTGGAGGACAACCGTACCACGGATGAAATGCTCCTGAGTGTCTGTAAATCGGGGTATCTTCCCAGTTTTTGCACGGCATGCTATCGCCAGGGACGCACCGGTGACAGGTTCATGGCACTCGCAAAGACCGGAGAGATCCAGAATATCTGTCAGCCAAACGCAATACTGACCTTTAAGGAGTTTCTCATAGATTATTCATCACCTGAAACACGCTCTGCCGGTGAAGACGTGATACGCATGCACCTTAACAAAATACCCAACCCAAAAATGCGTGAAGAGATACAAAAAAGACTCGCAAGGATCGAGGCGGGCGAAAGGGACCTGTATTTTTGAAATTCCGTCAAAATGACCTTGCCTGCGTCAGTGTTTGCTTATATACTTAATTGAGACAGGTTGCGCTTTAACGGGAATTAAAAAATATTTAGGGGGCTTTGGGATATGAAGACTGCACGAGAAATTCTCAAGAACAAAAGCAAAGAAATCTGGTCGGTAACACCTGAAAATTCCGTTTTTAACGCTTTGGCACTCATGGGAGAAAAAGAGATCGGCGCCCTGATGGTCATGGACGATCAATCCAAGGTCCATGGGATCATATCGGAAAGGGACTATGCCCGAAAAGTTATCCTGAAGGGCAAGACATCCCGCGATACAAAGGTGGCGGAGATCATGACCCCTCTCGATAAAATGTTCACGGTGAAGCCGGATACATCCGTCGAAGACTGTATGGTCCTTATCACCGCAAAACGTATAAGGCACGTCCCCGTGTTCGACGATGATAAATTCGTCGGCCTCATCTCCATCGGCGACGTTGTGAAATCAATTATATCCGAAAAAGACATGTTGATCGAGCATCTGAGCAACTACATAGCCGGGAAATACATTTAAGACCGTGAGGCGTAAGGCGTAAAAAAAGCATATTATTGCCGTGAACAGCGGGAGAACTTGCTGTTCACGGTTTTTTTATTTTTTTAACTCCTTACGCCTTACGCCTTACGGTTTCTTCATGTGGATGGCCAGCCATACTGTGGGTTGCTTTTCATCTGTTCGTGTTACCCTGTGGCGGCAAAATGCGGGGATGAGAACATGATCGCCCGGTTTAAGGGTCACAGGCTGCGGTTCGTTTTCAAAAAGAATTTCAGCGATTCCTTTCAAAAGGATGACCCATTCATCCCGTTCCTGATCATACCATCTGTCTATCGGTGTCGTATGGCCATCCGATATGATCCTCTCGATCTTTACGTTGTCATTCTGTATGATCGTGTCAAATATTTCGTCGGGTATAGTATTCGGGATCCTTGAAAATATATTATCTTTTTTCATTCGATCCCCGGCTCGATGTTTTTGATCGTTCGCTTTTCCCGTATCTTTGTCAGTGTATCGCCGAATTCCTCATTTGCTTCCCTATTTTCTGCTGGTCCGAGTTCATAAATGCTCAGGATTTTGGGCATGGCATCTAAATAATACCATGGAAGCCGGATTAGTAAAGTATCGTGATATGCCGCCTGTTTGTAATCCCGCGAGTATTCAGGGATTTACCGGGCACTGACTGGACATAGCGTTTGAAGGATTTATATTCCTGTGGTATTCTGCAAACATATCGACCATATTTTTCCGGTCGATATCTAGACAAATAAGGAGGATCTCATGTCGACAATATACGACGTTTATGCACGGGAAGTGCTGGACAGCAGGGGAAATCCGACGATCGAGGTTGAAGTTGTCCTTGAAAGCGGCGCGATGGGCCGGGCGATAGTGCCTTCGGGAGCATCGACCGGAGAGCGGGAAGCCTTGGAGTTGCGCGATGGCGACGATAAGCGGTACAAGGGGAAGGGCGTACAGAAAGCGGTCGAAAACGTAAATAACATCATAGCCCCCGAACTCGAAGGCCTTGATGCTCTGGACCAGGCGTACATTGACAGGGTGCTGGTTGATACGGATGGAACAGAGAACAAGAGCAATCTCGGCGCAAATGCCACGCTTGGCGTTTCCATGGCCGTGACGAGAGCGGCAGCGGATTTTCTCGAGATATCCCTTTATCGGTATATCGGGGGTATACGCGGCCGCGAGATCCCCGTCCCGATGATGAACGTGATCAACGGCGGGGCGCACGCGCAGAATTCACTCGATGTCCAGGAATTCATGATAGTGCCCGCAGGTGCGGAATCATTCACTGAGGCGCTGCGCATGGGAGCAGAGGTTTTTCATACCCTGAAAGGGATCCTGAAAGATCAGGGTTATTCAACGGGAGTCGGCGATGAGGGAGGCTTTGCGCCTCAGATCAAATCAACGACCGAAGCCCTCGGCACGCTGATAAAAGCTATCGGGGATGCCGGATTTGAGGCAGGAAAAGATATTTATCTGGCCATCGATGTCGCAGCGAGCGAACTTTACAAAGACGGCAAGTACGCCATAGACGGAAACACCTGGGATGCCGGCCAGCTTGTCAGTTTCTATGAAGATATTATAACGAAATATCCAATTGTCTCGATCGAGGACGGTTTCGCGCAGAACGACTGGGACGGATGGAAGCTGTTTACCGATCGCTGCGCCTCAAGGATCCAGATCGTCGGCGATGATATCTTCGTTACCAACCCGGCGATCTTCGGAGAAGGCATAGAGAAAGGCATTGCCAACAGCATATTGATTAAGCTCAATCAGATCGGGACCGTTACCGAGACATTGACGACAATTGAAATGGCAAAACGTGCGGGTTATACCTGTGTTATCTCCCACCGGTCGGGAGAGACAGAAGATACTTTCATCGCCGACCTTGCCGTGGCTACGAATGTGGGGCAGATCAAGACCGGTTCTGCTTCGCGCAGCGAGAGAATTGCAAAGTACAATCAGCTTCTGCGGATTGAAGACGAACTTGGGGAAATGGCGGTTTTTGGTGGGAACAGCGTCTTCTATAGCATAAAAAAGAAATAGCTCCGGCCTGTAATGTCAGAACAAGCGATCAGCGCCCTAAGCCCTGCGATAGGGCGCTGATCTGTTTTTTTATGAATGAGGAGGCCGCTCGGCAGGCTGAGTTTGCAGCCGGGGGTCATTGCATGAATTCAGGCAATCGTAATAACATTCAGACTGTTTCTTTTTTGTACACTTTGAATCGGTGCAACAGTACGACAGGCATTTTTCCTGACATGATAACTCGGCGAGTGCATTGGCGCCTGATGCAATAAGCATTGCCGCAGCGAACAAAAAGATTAATGCGAGAAAATATTTTCTCATAACTCACCTCCGCGATGGGCGCATGACGATATATAACACTATCAGTTTATCCCGTCAATGACAGACATCACAAAATAAAAATACCGGCAATGTTGAAAATTTCGGTGCTTTTTAACGGAATATGGGATACAGTGTAGGTGTCAATCCAATCAAAGAATGGTAGTGTCGTATGGTAAAACTTTACAATATAGTCGATTCTCGCGTTACCGAAGGCATCGGTGAAAAAGCGAAGATAGCCGTCTACATCAACCCCGATGATACGGAAAGGCGCTATCTTATCGATCAATACCAACTCGACGAACACACCCTTCTGTCGGCCCTTGACCCCGATGAGCTTTCCCGTATCGAGATCGAATCCAATCATGTCGCAATCATTCTCAAATCGCCGGTAAATTATCAGGCTGAGCATGCATTTGAATTCCTGGTATCCTCAATGGGCATGTTCCTTTTTGAAGACACGCTTATTATTGTTATGGCGGAAGATCTCCCTATCTTTGACAGCAAGACGTTTTCCCGGGTCAGTCGGCTTGCCGAGACCATGCTTAAAATAGTCAACTACAGTATTTTCCGTTTCCTTGAACATCTTCGGGTCATTGATATGGTGTCCGACGAACTGGGAGAAAAGATCAGCACGTCGATGGAAAATACATATCTCCTGAACCTTTTCGCGCTGGAAAAAAGCTTGGTGTATTACCAGAATGCCATTAATTCCAATTCGGTCCTCATGGAAAAGATGAAGATTTACACCCAGAGGATCGGATTTACCCGGGACGATACTGAGTTGCTCGACGATATCACCATCGAGAATACGCAGTGCTATAAACAGGCTGAAATATATTCGAACATTCTGGCGAGCATGATGGACGCGCGGGTTTCTATCGTGAACAATAACTTGAACATTCTTATGAAAAAACTGACGTTCATTACAATTGCCATCATGGTTCCGACCTTTGTCGTCAGCGCGTTCTCCATGAATGTCGTTTTTCCTTTCCAGAGCCATCCGTTCGCATTCTGGATCATCCTCACAATTGCATTTACAGCAATGGGCAGTTTTTTCTTCTTCTGGAGTCTGAGGAAATAGGTTTCAATTCCGCCATTCCTACTGGATACTCTTTATTGTTTCGACTACAATGTATCAGGCAAAATAATACGAGATGACAATCGCTCCAGGAAAAAGAAGTGCGGGATTGCTCATGTACCGCCGACGT
>Ga0316605_10002397_pt1 | contig 10661 bp, 11 predicted proteins | sample OWC_soil_day20_n_FD_207666 | JGI IMG/M metagenome (GOLD analysis project Ga0316605, IMG submission 207666) | Wetland soil microbial communities from Old Woman Creek delta, Ohio, United States - OWC_soil_day20_noCT | ecosystem: Environmental > Terrestrial > Soil > Wetlands | place: USA: Ohio... | reverse complement strand
GCCCCCGCGAGGCCGACGACCGCGAGCACCACCGACAGCACGATGAGTGAAGTCTCGTAGTGCTCGAGCGCTTCCCGGGCCGTCGGCATCGGCAGCAGGGGCTCGAGGAAGTGCGGGATGCTCACGAAGCCGCCGATCGCGGAGAGGATCGCCAGCACGATCAGCACTCCCGTCATCGAGAACGGGGATTCGTGGACGTGGTGCTCGGTCTCGTGGCTCATCCGCGAGGGTGTCAGGAACGTGAGCCACAGCAGGCGGAACATGTAGAACGCCGTCATGAGTGCCGTGCCGGACATCACCAGCCACAGCAGCGTCGAGCCGCCGGTCTCGCTCGAGAACGCGAACCAGAGGATCTCGTCCTTCGAGAAGAAGCCGGCGAGCGGCGGGATGCCCGCAATTGCGGCCGTGGCCACGGCGAACGTAACGAACGTGACCGGGATCTTCTTCGCGAGGCCACCCATCCTGCGGATGTCCTGTTCGCCGGAGAGCGCGTGGATCACGCTGCCCGCGCCGAGGAAGAGGCAGGCCTTGAAGAATGCGTGCGTGTAGAGATGGAACACCGCGACGCCATAGGCGCCCACGCCCAGCGCCACGAACATGAAGCCGAGCTGGGAGAGGGTCGAGTACGCCAGCACCTTCTTGATGTCGGTCTGCACGATCGCGACCGTCGCCGCGAAAAAGGCGGTCGAGGCACCGATGACCGTGATCAGCTGCGACGCCTCGGGCGCGTGCAGGTAGACGCCGTTGAGGCGCGCCACCAGGTACACGCCCGCGGTCACCATCGTCGCCGCGTGGATCAGGGCCGAGACCGGTGTCGGGCCCGCCATCGCGTCGGGCAACCAGACGTGCAGCGGAATCTGCGCGCTCTTGCCCATCGCACCGATGAACAGGAGGATGCCGACGAGGCTCGCGGAGACGGCAGGCAGCACGTCCCCGGAGTAGGCCGCATTGATGCGGTCCATCTCGAGCGTGCCGAGTGTGTGGTAGACCAGGAACATGCCGAGCAGGAAACCCGCGTCACCGACGCGGTTGGTGATGAAGGCCTTCTTGCCGGCGGCGGCCTTCTCGGGATCCTCGAACCAGAAGCCGATCAGGAGGTAGGAGGCGAGGCCCACGCCCTCCCAGCCGACGAAGCACACGAGCAGCGAGCGGCCGAGCACCAGCATCAGCATGAAGAACAGGAAGACGTTCAGGTACGCGAAGTAACGGGCGTAGCTCGCATCGTCCTTCATGTATCCGGTCGAGTAGACGTGGATCAGGGAGCCCACGCCCGTCACGATCAGGGTCATGACGGCGCTCAGGCGGTCGAAGTACAGGCTGATGTCGAAGGAGAAATCGCCGACGATCGCCCAGGTGTACGCGGTCTCGACGAGGGCGGTGCCATCGCCACCCTGCAGGAGCAGGAAGCTGCGCACCGCGGCAAGGAAGGCGAGGATTGGCAGCCCGCAACCCACGATGGACACGAACGGCTTGCCGAGGCGCTGGCCCAGCAGGCCGTTCAGCACGAAGCCGGCCAGGGGCAGCAGGACGATGACGGTGAGCAAATTCATCGCTAGCCCTTGAGCTCCGAGTAGGCCTCGACGTCGAGGGTCTTCCGCTGCCGCGACAGCAGCAGCACGATCGGGATGGCGATGGCGATCTCGGCCGCCGCAACCACGAAGATCAGGAAGACCAGCACGGCACCGGACACCGTGCCTGTCTGCTGCGCGAAAGTGACGAGGCTCAGGATCACTCCGTTCAGCATCAGCTCCATGCACATGAGCATCACGAGCGCGTTGCGCCGGATGATCACGCCCACGAGCCCGACGACGAACAGCGCGACACTGAGCGCGACGAGGAACTGGACCCTATCCATCATTCCTCCGCCCGCCCTTGATGACGGCAACGGCCGCGACCACGGCGGCCAGCAGCAGCACCGAGGTCAGCTCGAAATGCAGCCAGTACTCGCGCAGGAAATCCGCTGAGAACGGCTGGATGAGGAACGAGGCGCCGGGTTCCGCGGCCGACAGGGCCTGGGCGGCCGGACCGGCCGAGCGCGTGGCGACGTAGGCGAGGACCGCCGCCAGCAACGCGCCGAAGCCGAGGCCCGGCGCCAGCAGGTGGCTGTACTTGCTCGTGAACGAGGGGTCGCGCACGTCGAGCAGCATGATCACGTAGACCATGAACACCATCACCGCGCCGACGTAGATCAGCACCTGGAACACCGCGATGACGTGCACGCCGAGGATCGCGTAGATGCCGGCCAGCGAGATCATCGACCCGATCAGCGCGATCGCGACCCGCATCGGGTGGCGCGCCACCAGCATCAGCACGCCGCCGAGCAGGGCGCCGGCCGCGAAGAGGTAGAGCAGCAGGCTTTCGAGGCTCATGGGGCGCCCTCGGTGCGGCCGCCGCCAGCAACCGGGTAGGGCTTGGCGACGTCGCGCTGCGGGTTCCAGTTCAACAACTCCTCCTGGCCGAGCCACATGCGATTGCGGTCGAAACCCGGCAGCCCCGGCGTTTCCTTGACCATGCGGATCGCGTCCTCAGGGCAGGCCTCCACGCACAGGCCGCAGAACACGCAGCGCGAATAGTCGATCTCGAACCGGGACGGATATTTCGGGTGCGCCGGATCGTCGGGGTCGAACGCCGCGTCGATCTCGATCACCTGCGCCGGGCATACCGTCGCGCACATGTTGCAGGCGACGCACTGCGGCTTCCCGTCGGGCCGCTGCGTGAGGATGTGCTTGCCGCGGTTGCCGGCGGCGTAGTCGGCGCGGGTTTCCTCGGGGTAGTAAGCGGTCAGTGCGCCCTTGCGCCCCGTGACCCATTTCCACATGTTGCGCAGGAACACGCCGCCCGTGATCGCGAGCCCGCGCCCGACCTCGAACAGGTACAGGCGCTCCCACCAGCCCATCGTGGGCTCGTTCCAGTACTGCTTGCGGACGTAGGGCTTGCGGCTGCTCACGATCCCGTCCTCACGTGAGTGCCCAGACCGCGACCACGGTCACGACGAGGTTGATGATCGACAGCGGCAGCAGGAACTTCCAGGCGAACCGCAGCAGCTGGTCCCAGCGGAAGCGTGGCAGCGTCCAGCGCACGAGGATCTGGAAGCTGCAGAGCAGGAACACCTTCGCGAGGAACGTGATCATCTGCGTCGCCACGACGGCGACGGAGCCCATCTCGACCACGTGCCCGCCGGGGAACACGAACCCTGCGTCCGTCATCCACGGGAGGTTGTAGCCGCCGAGGAACAGCGTCACGAAGAGCGCGGCGATGATCGCGATCTCGATGAACTCGCCGAGCATGAACATGCCCTGCTTCATCGCGCTGTATTCGGTGAAGTAGCCCGAGATCAGCTCCGACTCCGCCTCGGGCAGGTCGAACGGGATGCGCTTGTTCTCGGCGATGCCCGCGGTCAGGAACAGGGCGGCCGCGAGCGGCTGGTAGAAGATGCCCCAGGCCGGCAGGAAGCCGAGCACGGTGCCCGACTGCTGGTTGACGATCGAGACCAGGTCGACCGTGCCGAAGATCAGGATCAGGCCGAGCACGGTCAGGCCCATGACCAGTTCGTAGGAGATGAGCTGCGAGCCCGCGCGCAGTGCGCCCAGCAGCGAGAACTTGTTGGCCGAAGACCAGCCGGCGAGCATGGCGCCGATGATCGAGATGCCGCTGAAGGCGAAGACGATCAGCAGCCCCGCGTCGAGTGGCGCGATCTGCATCGGGTAGGACACGCCGCCCACCACCAGCGTGCCGCCGAAGGGGATCACGGCGAACACCAGCATCACGGGGACGAAGGTCACCCAGGGCCCGAGGGTGTAGGCGAGCTGGTCGTACGCGACGGGCTTGAAGTCTTCCTTGAGGAGCAGCTTGAGGCCGTCTGCCATGCCGTGGAACAGGCCGAGCCAGATCAGCTTCACCTGCGTGAAGGGGATGCGCAGGTAGGCGCGATTGGCGCCGATCCGGTCCGACATGATCGCGGCCTGCTTGCGCTCGACCCAGGTCAGCACGGCGCCGAAAGTGAGCAGCACTGCCAGCGCGTAGCCGATGTAGACCAGCGTGACGACGAGGTCCTGCGTCATGGGTGGCCTCGCGCGGGCGCGGCGAGCGCGACGAATAGCGCCTCGGCGTCCACCACCGTGTCGTTCTTCGCGAAGCAGGCCTCGAACGCGCTGACGGTGCCCTGGAAGTTCGTGTAGTGGCCGCTGCGTTCCGTCTGGATGCTGATCGGCAGGAACACGTCGGCGTGGCCGTTCTCGGGCTGCAGGTAGGAATTCAAGAAGATGACCTGCGCACCGCGTGGCAGCTTCGCGAAGTCGAAGCCTTCCCCCCAGACCAGCACGAGGTCCGTGCCGTCGTGGAACGTGGGCTCGCCGGAGTCATGGAAGAGCTCGCGTGCCTTTGCGGTGTTCGGGTTCTTGTCGGCGCGGATTAGGAGGTCGTCCTCGATGCGTTCGCCTTCCTCGGGCTGCCCGTCGCGCTTGACGAAGCAGTGGAACACCTCGCCGAGCCTGGCCTTGAAGGTCTCGAGTTCCTCGTTCGAGCCCCACGTCGAGACCAGCGCCGCGGGGTGCCGCGCCGCGCCGATCAGGCGCCGGGCGTGATCGATGGCCACGGATAATTCCACGGGCTGGCCCTTGAGCATCGCCTGGTCCGCACGCCGCCGCTCGAAGATGCGCGCGAGGTCGCGCCCCTTGTTGCAGATCCACGGGCCGTTCACGGCCGGGTTCTCGAGCGGCGTGATGCGCGCGATGCTGGTGTTCTGCGCCGGGTCGAGCGCCTTCAGCTTCCACTCGGGCTTGCGGTGCCAGATCTGGATGGTGCAGCCGCGCTCGCAGCCGGGGCAGACTGAGGGCGTGGGCTTCAGGTACCAGACGCGCGCCTTGTGCAGGAACTGCCGCGACAGGAGCGCGCCGACCGGGCAGAGATCGATGATGTTGTCCGAGTACGGGTCTTCGCCGAGCGGCCGGTCCTCGACGGGACGGATGTTCGAGACGTCGCCGCGGCGCTCGACGCCGAGCGCCATGGACTTCGAGACCTCGTGCGTGAACCGGGTGCAGCGTAGGCAGAGGATGCAGCGTTCGTTGTCGAGCAGGATGCGGTTCGACAGGTTGTAGAACTTGGTGGAGTGCACCTTCTCGTCGCGCGAGAGCGAGGCCTCGCCGTTGTACTGGTAGTGGTAGTCCTGCAGCGTGCACTCGCCGGCCTTGTCGCAGATCCCGCAGTCCACCGGGTGGTTCAGCGTGATGAACTGCAGGATGGCCTTGCGGTGCGCCTTCACGTCGTCGGAGTCGGTGAACACCTTCATGCCCGCGTTCACCGGCATGTTGCAGGCGATGTCGAGGCCACGGCCCTCGACCTCGACGAGGCACATGCGGCAGTTCCCGGCGATCGAGAGCTGCGGGTGCCAGCAGAAGTAGGGCACGAAGATGCCGTTCGCGAGCGCGACCTGCAGGACGGTCTGGTCGTCCCGAGCCTGGATGGCCTGCCCGTTTATGAAGATCTCAGGCATTCCAGGTTCCCGTCATGACGCGAGCGCTTGTGCTCGATGTAGTACTCGAACTCGTCGCGGTACTTGTCGAGGATGCCGGTGCAGGCATAGCCGGCGGCGTCCCCGAGTCCGCAGATCGTCGTGCCGTCGTTGAACTTCGAAATGTAGTAGAGCCGCTCGATGTCCTCCGGCCGCCCCTGGCCCGCGACGATGCGGTCGAGGATCCGGTGCATCCAGCCCGTGCCGTGCCGGCAGGGCGTGCACTGCCCGCAGGACTCGTGGTGGTAGAACCTCAGCATCACCTGCAGCAGGGTCACCATGCAGGTGCCCTCGGCGATCACGATCATGCCGCCGGAGCCGAGGGTCGAGCCTGCGTCCCACAGCGCCTCGTGCGACAGGTGCAGGTCCTTGATGTCGGTGGCCGTGAGCACCTTCGACGAGACGCCGCCCGGCACGACGCACTTCAAGGCGCGGCCGTTGCGGATGCCGCCGCAGTCCTCCTCGAGGAACTTCATCCACGGATAGCCGAGTTCCACTTCGAAGACACCGGGGCGGTTGACGTGGCCGGAGACCGAGAAGAGCCGGGTACCCGGGCTCTTGGGCGTGCCGACCTCTTTGAAGGCCGCGGCGCCATGCGCGATGATCCAGGCAATGTTCGACAGCGACTCGACGTTGTTCACCACCGTCGGGCGCTGGTAGAGCCCCTTGACCGTCAATCGCGGAGGGCGATTGCGGGGGTAGCTCTTCTTGCCTTCGAGGGACGCGAGGAGGCCTGATGCCTCACCGGCGACATACGCGCCGGCGCCGCGATAGACCACGATGTCGCACGAGAATTCGGTGCCGAGGATGCGCTCGCCGAAGTAACCGGCGGCGTAGGCTTCCTCGACCGCGCCGGCGAGGCGGCGGTAGGGAAGATCGAATTCGCCGCGGATGTAGACGAAGCAGTTGCGCACGCCGAGCGCGTAGCTCGCGATCAGCATGGACTCGAGCAGCATGTGCGGGTTGTTCTCGAGGATCCAGCGGTCCTTGAACGTCCCGGGCTCGCCCTCGTCCGCGTTGGCGATCAGGTAATGCGGCTGCCCGTCGTCCGGGACGATCACCTGCCACTTGCGGCCCATGGAGAACGCGGCGCCACCACGGCCCTGCAGGCCGGAGGCCGTCACCTCCTTGGTAATGTCCGTGGGCTTCATCTGCCTGAGCGCCTTGTCGAGCGCCACGTAGCCACCGCGCGCGCGGTACTCCACCAGTGAGTGCGAGGTCCCGGTGACGGGGAACGTCATGATGAGCTGGCGACCGGGCATGGCTATTTCAGCCCCTCCAGCAGCTCGTCGACCTTCTCGAAAGTCAGGTCTTCGTGATAGCCGTCATTGACCATCATCATGGGCGCCGTGCCGCAGGAGCCGAGGCACTCGACGACCGTCAGCGTGTAGCGTCCGTCCGGCGTGGTCTGTCCGGGCTTCACCCCGAGACGCTGCTCGACGTGTGAGAGGATGCTTTCCGCGCCGTTCATCGAGCAGCTCACGTTGTGGCAGAACTGCAGGTGCCAGCGGCCGATCGGCTTGCGGCGGAACTGCGTATAGAACGACAGCACTTCCTCGATCTGGATCGGCGGCACGCCGAGGTAGGCCGCGAGTTCCTCGATGTCGCTGTCCGCGACGTAGCCGCGATCCTCCTGGATGCGGCGCACGCACGGCAGCACGAGCGAGGATTCGAAGCCCGCCGGGAAACGTTCGCGCAGCTTCTCGAATTCGGGGATCAGGTGCTTCACCGATCGCACTCCCCGCCGATCATGTTGATCGAACCGAAGGTCGGGACGATGTCAGCGAGCTGGTAACCGTCGAGCATCTTGTGCACGCCACCCACGTGGACGAAGCTCGGGCTGCGGCAGTGCACCTTCCACGGCACGCCGCCACCCACGCTCACGAGGTAGAAGCCGAGTTCGCCGTTCGCGCCTTCGTGGGCCGAGTACACCTCGCCGGGCGGCACCTGCGGCCCTTCCATGATCAGCTTGAAGTGGTTGATCAGCGACTCGATCTCGGTGTACACGAGGTGCTTCTCGGGCAGCGTGCAGCGACGATCGTCCACGCTGATCGGGCCCGGCTGCAGCTTGTCGATGACTTGGCGGATCATGTGCGTCGATTCGTCGATCTCGCGCATGCGCACGTAGTACCGGTCGTAGTTGTCGCCCTTGATGCCCACCGGGACTTCGAAATCGAGTTCGGCGTAGGCGAGGTAGGGCGTGTCCTTGCGCAGGTCACGCGGCGCGCCGGTCGAGCGCAGGATCGGGCCGGTGAATCCCCAGTTGACCGCCTCCGCGGTGCCGATCACGCCGACGTCGCGCATGCGGTCGATGAAGATGCGGTTGCGGTCCACCAGCCCGTGCACGCGGCCGGTGAAGGTGTCCATCTGGTCCAGGATTTCCTCGAGGCGCTTCAGCCAGCCCTCGGGCAGGTCGCGCGCGAGTCCGCCGATGCGGCCGAAGCTGTAGGTGACGCGGGCGCCCGTCAGGTCGGCAATGTGTTCGTAGATGTAGTCGCGGATCGTGACGAGGTACAGGAACGCGGTCATCGCGCCGAGTTCCATCAGCGCCGCCGCGATGCAGGTCAGGTGGTCGGCGATGCGCGAGTACTCGGACAGCAGCGTCCGCAGGTACCGGCAGCGCGGGGTGATCTCGATGCCCATCAGCTTCTCGACGGCCTCGCAGTAGGCGAAGTCGTTGATCAGCGCCGAGCAGTAGTTGAGCCGGTCCACGTAGGGGATCAGGTTGTGCCAGGTGTGCGACTCGCACTCCTTCTCGAATCCGCGGTGCAGGTAGCCGCAGTGCACGTCGGTGCGCACCACGCGTTCGCCGGAGAGTTCGGCCACGATCTGGATCGTGCCGTGCGTCGCGGGGTGCGAGGGCCCGATGTTGACGATGACCGAGCCCTCGCTCGTGCCCTTGTCGAAGGCGGGCCGGATCGGGTTCGGCAGCGATGTGAGGGGACGGCTCATGTCACTTCGATTCCCGGTAGGGCACCAGCGGCTGTTCGTGCTGCTTGGGGTAGTCCTTGCGCAGCGGATGCCCCACGAAGCCCTCGTAGAGCAGGATCGGCCGCAGGTCCCCGTTGCCGCGGAAGACGATGCCGTACATCTCGTGGCATTCGCGCTCCATGTAGCGCGCCGAGCCGTACAGCGGCACCAGCGTTTCCACGGTCGGGTCCGATTCCGGCACCCGGGTCTTGACCCGCACGCGCACCCGGTGCTGCGTCGAATAGAAGTGGTGCACGACGTCGAAGCGCGGATCGCGCTCCGGCCAGTCCACGGCCGTGACGTCGAGAAACATGTCGAACCCGAAGGTGCCCTTCAGCTGGCGGGCGACCTCGCCGAGGCTCGCAGGCTCGATCGTGAGCGCCAGGATGCCGTGGGCCACCACCGCTTCCCGGGCCTGTGTGGCCAGGGCGGTGCGTACCTGTTCGAAGACTTCGGCGCCCACGTCAGAAGTCCTTCGTGATGATGGGGTGCCGGTCCCGCGCGATGCGGTCCTGCAGCTTCATGATCCCGTCGATCACCATCTCGGGTCGCGGCGGGCAGCCCGGGATGTAGAGGTCCACCGGAATGATCTTGTCGATCCCCGGGAGGGCCGCGTAGTTCTGGTAGAAACCGCCGCTCGAGGCGCAGACGCCGAAGGCGATCACCCACTTCGGCTCGCACATCTGCTCGTAGACCTTGAGCAGGATCGGCGCCTGCTTGTGTGTCACCGTGCCCACGACCATCAGCAGGTCCGACTGGCGTGGCGTGAAGCGGGGCAGGGCGGCGCCGAACCGGTCCGTGTCGTAGAGCGTGGAGCTCACCGACATGAACTCCATCGCGCAGCAGGCTGTCACGAAGGGGTAAGGGAACAGCGAGAACTTGCGCGCCCAGCCGACGAATTCGTCCTTCTTGGTCGTCAGGTACTCGAAGGCGGCACTGGGCTGGCGCGGGGCCGGGGGGGTGGTCACCGCGTCACCTCCTCGAGCAGGCCGGTCCGCCACACGTACAGCATGATCACGACCAGCAGCAGGGTGAACACGGCGAAGGCCGTCAGCAGCGGGGCCGTGAGCGGCTGGGCGCCGAGGGCCCAGATGAAGAGGAAGACCGTCTCGAGGTCGAACAGGATGAAGACGACCGCGATGGCGTAGTACTTGACGGGGACGGCCTTGACGTTGTCGTGCTCGATCGCCGTGGCGCCGCATTCGAACGGTTCGAGCTTGAGCGCGGTGGGCTCCGGCTTCGGGCCGACCACTGCATTCAACCAGAGCGTGACCGCCACGAACCCGAGAATCGCCAGGAGGTAAACGAAGAATGACAGGTATGCGTTCATCGCTGTGCGGTGCCGTTCAGTGCGCGACTATATTCAGGTCGCTGGGCCTGTGATCCCGAGGAAAACACTTATTCCGCCTCGCACGCGGGGGGCACCACGAATCAGGCGGGATTCACGGCTAGCTGGGGTTGGTCGTGCGCTGGTCGACCGGGCGACGACCCTGGCGAAAATGGAGCGGCAGCTCGTGCGTCGTGGTGTAAGTATAAGGAGTGGTGGCGCCACAGCGTCGCCATCCTACGGAAATCACCTATGGATGTCTCCCCGTCCTATCACTCGAAATGCGGCCCGATGACAGCACCATCCACAGCATCGTCACTCGCCGGACCGCGTGCCCGAAGCAGCCGCTGGCCGGCGCGGCTCGACCTCCTGCAGAGCCTGAGCGGGCTCACGCTCGGGGTCTTCATGTGGGTCCACATGTTCTTCGTCTCGAGCATCCTGCTCGGACGGGACGCGATGTGGACCGTCGCGCGGTTTTTCGAGGGTTATTTCTTCTTCGGCCGTCCGCTGCCGTGGCTGGTGTCGATGGTGGTCGCGACCGTCTTTGCGCTCTTCATCGTCCATGCCGCGCTCGCGCTGCGGAAGTTCCCGGCCAGCTATCGCCAGTACCGGACCTACCGCGAGCACATGCACGGCATGCAGCACGAGGACACGACCCTCTGGTACTGGCAGGTCGTCACCGGGTTCGCGCTGTTCTTCATGGCGTCCGTGCACCTCTACATCATGATGTCGCGGCCCGATCGCATCGGGCCCTTCGAGTCGGCCGACCGCGTCTGGACCGACCTGATGTGGCCGCTCTACCTCATCATGCTGTTCGCGGTGGAGTTCCACGGCGGAATCGGCCTTTACCGTCTC
>Ga0316605_10002396_pt1 | contig 10671 bp, 12 predicted proteins | sample OWC_soil_day20_n_FD_207666 | JGI IMG/M metagenome (GOLD analysis project Ga0316605, IMG submission 207666) | Wetland soil microbial communities from Old Woman Creek delta, Ohio, United States - OWC_soil_day20_noCT | ecosystem: Environmental > Terrestrial > Soil > Wetlands | place: USA: Ohio... | reverse complement strand
AGTCGTCCCCCCGTAAAAAATGTTCCGCGCCATCGATTTGGTGAAAGCGCCACTCATTGATTTCCCCCTTTCGGAATTTGTTTGGCCCGGCGATGGTAGGCGGCCGGTCCGGTCGGGGGCTTTGATGTTCGCTAAAAATCCGTCATACGTTGCAAGAGCGCTGGCCGGCGGCAGCGGTATACTTCGCGCTCCTCAAGTTGAAAGCAATTCATGGCCGCAGCCAACGACAACGCCAGCATGGCGCTCTTTTGTGATTTCGAGAATATCGCCCTCGGCGTGCGCGATGCCAATTACGACAAGTTCGACATCAAGCCGATTCTCGAACGCCTGCTGGCCAAGGGCAGCATTGTCGTCAAGAAGGCCTATTGCGACTGGGAGCGTTACAAGGGCTTCAAGGCAGCCATGCACGAGGCCAATTTCGAACTGATCGAAATCCCGCATGTGCGCCAGTCCGGCAAGAACTCGGCCGACATCCGCATGGTCGTCGATGCGCTCGACCTCTGCTACACCAAGGCCCACGTCGATACCTTCGTGATCATCTCGGGCGATTCCGACTTTTCGCCGCTGGTTTCCAAGCTGCGCGAGAACGCCAAGCGGGTGATCGGCGTCGGCGTCAAGCAGTCCTGTTCCGACCTGCTGGTCACCAACTGCGACGAATTCATCTATTACGACGACCTAGTGCGCGATCGCGAAGGCGAGCGCGGTGGCCAGCGCCGCGAACGCGAGAAGCGTTCGCCGGAAGAGGAAGCCAAGCGCCGCGAAAAGCAGGAAGAACGGCAGAGCAAGGCGGTCAATATCGTGGCGGCCACCTTTGTCGACCTGATCGCCGACCGCGGCGACAGTGAACGCATCTGGGCCTCGGTGCTGAAGGAAGTGGTCAAGCGGCGCAATCCGGGCTTCAACGAAAGCTATTACGGCTTCCGCAGCTTCGGTAACCTGCTCGAAGAAGCGGCCCATCGCGGCCTGCTCGGCTTCGGGCGTGACGACAAGGGCGCCTTCGTCTTCCGCGCCCAGTCGCGACCGCTCGTCAGCGAAGCCGAACAGCCCGCCGAAGTGCCGGCTACCGTCGAGATTCCTGCGGTCGACGGCGAAAATGTGACGAAAACCGAGGCCGCGCCTGAAGCGACCAGTGCCCCGACGAACTCCCGCCGGCGTGGCGGTCGCCGTAGCCGCAAGGAAAGCGACAGCCGCCATGCCCAGGAAGGCCAGCCGGTGGTAGTCGCGCCGGAGCCGGAAGCCGTGACGGTTGTTGCCGAACCTGCAGTGCCGCCCGAGGAGCCGGCTGCGCCCACTCCCGACAAGCGCCGCCGGCCTGCCCGTCGCCCGCGCAAGGAAGCGGAGCCGGCCGATAGCGAAGCGAAAGAGGCGGTATTCATCGTCGAGCCGGAACCCACGCCACCGGCGATGGCCGATCAGGCAACGGCGCCGGAGGCCGACAAGAAGCCGCGCCAGCGCGCCGCGCGCACGCCGCGCAGCCGGAAGCCGAAGGCAAGCGGCGGCGAAGTCGCCGGCTAGGCGTCAGATCACCTGGAGGAGCTTGCTGCGCAGGGCCTCGGCCTCGCGCTTGCCTTCGCGTGACATGACCATGGCGTGGTACCACTCGTCGTAGAGTGCCCGCAATCCGTCGTGGCCGGCCGCCTGCTCGATGCGGTCGAGCAGGGAACTGGTGCCGAGTGCGCCGACGAAGGTTTTCAGCGTATTGCTCATGAAGTTGCGCGCCTGCTGCAACTGTACCGGGTCCGGCGGGCTGGCCAGTTCGCGGAAAGCGGTGATCGAGGGCAGGGGAACGGCCGGTACGCTGGCCCTGCCGGCCGCGTTGGTGACGCTGCCGACCTCGATGTAACCCTCTTCCTCCAGCATGCCCAGCGTGTGCTGGAGGTCGTCCGATTGCACCATGCTGCGCACTTCGTCGACGGTGCGCTTGCCGTCAATAAAGATCAACACCCGGCGTACACGCGGGGTCAGGCCACCGGCCTTGCTGGTGATCTCTGCCTGCCCCTTCGGGGTCTTGGCAAATACAACACCCATGGTTTGTCTCCATTATTGGTAGTTTTGTGCGGGGCATTGTACAGAAAAAAGAAAACCCGCCGGAGGGCGGGTTTTCCATGAGCGGCAGCCGAAAAAATCAGGCGGCGGCTTGGGTCGGGATCTTGTGGCCGCGACGGGTGATGCGGTTTTGCGAATCGACGTAGATCAGGTCCGGCTCGTACTTGGCCAGTTCGATCTCGTTGTAGACCGCGAAGGTGGCGATGATCAGGATGTCGCCCGGGGCGGCGCGGCGGGCGGCCGAACCGTTGACCGAAATGACGCCTGAACCGCGTTCAGCGCGGATCGCATAGGTGGTGAAACGCTCGCCATTGTTTACGTTCCAGATGTCGATCTGTTCGTATTCCTTGATGTTGGCCGCTTCGAGCAGGTCTTCATCAATGGCGCAGGAACCCTCGTAGTGCAGGTCGGCGTGGGTGGTCGTCACGCGGTGCAGCTTGGATTTCAGCATTGTTCTCTGCATGGTTTCACTCATCCAGAAGGTTGGGGGAAGCGCATTGTAGCGGCTAATTCACTGCTGTCAACGCGCGTAATTATGGATACGGCGACTGCCTTAAACCTCAATGTTATCAATGAGCCGGGTCTTTCCCAGGCGGCTGGCGGCAAGCACGACCAATGGGGCGTTTACGTCGTTCGGCATAGACAGGTCCGACTGTTGTCGCACTGCAACATAATCGGTCTGCCAGCCGGCGGCGGTCAACGTGTCCACGGCGGCCTTTTCCAATTGGGCAATATCCGGCGCACCCTGCTTCAGAGCGTCGCGCAGACGATTCAGTTCCCGGTACAGGCGCGGCGCCTCGGCCCGCTCGGCGGCCGACAGGTAGCCGTTACGCGACGACAGGGCCAGGCCATCCTCGGCGCGCACCGTCTCGCCGCCGACGATGGTAATTGGCAAGGCCAGCTGGCGGGTCATGTTGCGGATCACCATCAGCTGCTGGTAATCCTTCTTGCCGAATACGGCGGTTTGCGGCTGGACGATGTTGAACAGTTTGAGGACGACGGTGGCGACGCCGCGGAAATGGCCGGGGCGGAATTCGCCATCGAGAATGTGCTGGATGGCCGGCGGTTCGACGACGTATTCCTGCGGTTCCGGATAGAGATCAGCTTCGGTCGGGGCAAACAGCACATCGACGCCAGCCGCCGCGAGTTTGTCGCAGTCGGCCTGGAAAGTGCGGGGATACTTGTCGAAATCCTCGTTCGGGCCGAATTGCAGGCGATTGACGAAGATCGAGGCGACCACGGTGTCGCCGTAAGCGCGTGCCTGTTCCATCAGACTGATGTGGCCGGCGTGCAGGTTGCCCATGGTCGGCACGAAAACGACGCGACCGCGCCCCTGGAGCGCCGAACGCAGGTCGGCGATGCTGGAATGAATTTGCATGACTTTAAGCGGAATAGGTATGTTCGGGGCCGGGATAGCTGCCGTCCTTGACGGCGGCGACGGCACGGGCTGCTGCATCGGCGATGCTGCTGGCGCCGTCCATGAAATTACGGACAAACTTCGCCTTCTTGCCGGGCGGGATGTCGAAGGCGTCGTGCAGCACCATGACCTGGCCGGAGCAGTCCTTGCCGGCACCGATACCGATGGTGATGATCGAGAGCTGGGCGGTGACCTCGGTGGCAAGTACGGCCGGAATGGCTTCGAGGACGATCATGGTCGCCCCCGCATTCTGCAGGGCCAGCGCATCGTCCTTCAGGCGCTGCGCCGCCGCTTCGCCCTTGCCCTGCACCTTGTAGCCGCCCAGTGCATGCACCGACTGCGGCGTCAGGCCGACGTGGCCGCAGACCGGAATGCCGCGGTGCACGAGGAATTCGACCGTCTTGGCCATGTCCAGGCCGCCTTCCAGCTTGACCATCTGGGCGCCGGCGGCCATCAGCGTCACGGCATTGCGGAAAGCCTGTTCCGGCGACTCCTGATAGCTGCCGAAGGGCATGTCGGCGATGATGAAGGGACGGTCGCTGCCGCGTTTGACGGCGGCGACATGGTAGGCGATGTCGGCGACGGTGACCGGCAGCGTCGTGTCGTGGCCCTGAATGACGTTGCCCAGCGAATCGCCGATCAGCAAGGTTTCAACCCCGGCGCCGTCGAGCAGGCGGGCGAAACTGGCGTCGTAGCAGGTGAACATGACGACCTTCTCGCCGGCAGCGTACAGTTTGGCAAGGTCGGCCTGGGTCAGGCGGCGGGTGATGGTCTGGGCAGACATGGCGGATTAGGTCCGGAAAACGAAATAAACAGCGCCTAGGATACACAGGGCTGCCCACAGGTAGTCAAGCTTCAGCGGCTGGTCCATGTAAAAGACGACGAAGGGGACAAAGACGGCCAGCGTGATGACTTCCTGCAATATCTTTAGCTGGCCGAGGTTCAGCTCGGTATTGCCAATGCGGTTGGCCGGTACCTGGATCAGGTACTCAAAGAGGGCGATACCCCAGGAAATCAGGGCGGCGATCCACCACGGCTTCTCGTTGAGGTGTTTCAAGTGCGCATACCAGGCGAAGGTCATGAAAACGTTCGACAAGGCGAGCAGACCGACGGTCTGCCAGACGACCGGCATGCCGCTGAGTAAGTTCACAGGCGGACGATGCCCTGGTTGGCGACTGCCGGCAGCCACGCGGCGACGCAGCCCCGGCGCGGTAGGCGCAGGTCGGGGGCGATTTCGGCCAGCGGCTGCAGGACGAAGGCGCGCAGGTGCAGGCGCGGGTGGGGCAGGGTCAGGCGCGGCAACTCGAATTCGAGCTCGCCGTAGAGCAGCAGGTCGAGATCGAGGGTGCGCGGGCCGTTTTTCTCGGCGCGGATGCGGCCGAAGCGGTGCTCCAGATCGAACAGCGCATCAAGCAGGTCTTCCGGGGCCAGCGCGGTGTCCAGCTGGGCCACCGCATTGACGAATTCCGGTTGTTCGGTGATGCCGACCGGTGCGGTCCGGTACAACGACGAGGTGTGCACCACCCGGCTTTCCGGCAGGTTGGCCAGGGCGCCGAAAGCGGCGAGGACGGTCGCTGTCGGGTCACCAAGATTGGCGCCGAGGGCGACGTAGGCGATGGTCATGCGTTGTCGCGGTCGACGTCGGCGGTGTTGCCGGAATTGGCCGGCTTTTTCTTGCGCCGGCGGCGTTTCTTTTCCCCGGCCTGCTCGGGCAGCAGCATGTCAGCGCGCTCATCGCCGTCGGCGTTCTGGAAGCGTGTCCACCAGTCGGCCAGTTCCAGATCGATTTCGCCGGAATGGGCGCGCAGCACCAGGAAATCGTAGCCGGCGCGGAAGCGCGGCTGTTCGAGCAGGGCGTAGGGGCGTTTGCCGGCCCGCTGTTCGAAACGGGGTTGCAGCGCCCAGATGTCCTTGATGTCGCCGACGATGCGCCGGGTGATGGCCAGTTTCTCACCCTGGGTGTCGAGTACATTGTCCATTGCCCGGTGAAGGGCCGGAATTTTCGCTTCGCCGTCGGCCTTGTTCTTTTCCCAGTGGGCCAGCACTTCGTGCCAGAGCAGGGTGGCGAACAGGAAGCTCGGCGAGGTGCCCTTGCCCTTGCGCACGCGTTCGTCGGTATTGGCCAGCGCCAGCATGACGAACTTCTCGCCCATCGGCTGCTCGAGGATGACGTCGAGCAGCGGCAGCAGGCCGTGGTGCAGGCCGGCCTCGCGCAGCTGGGTCAGGCATTTGACCGAATGCCCGGAAGTCAGCAACTTCAGCATTTCGTCGAACAGCCGGGCGGCCGGCACGTTTTCGAGCAGGCCGGCCATTTCGCGGATAGGCTGGCTGGCCGCCGGGTCGATGATCAGGCCGAGCTTGGCGGCCAAACGAACGGCGCGCAGCATGCGTACCGGATCTTCGCGGTAGCGCGCGCGCGGTTCGCCGATCATGCGCAGGGTCTTCTGCTTGAGGTCGGCGACGCCGTGGTGATAGTCGATGACCGCCTCGGTGGCCGGATCGTAATACAGCGCGTTGGCCGTAAAGTCGCGGCGGGCGGCATCCTCGGCCTGGCTGCCGAATACGTTGTCGTGCAGCACGCGGCCGTGTTCGTCGGTTTTCGTCTTCTCGTCCAGGGTGCCGCGGAAGGTGGTCACCTCCAGCGTTTCCTGGCCCATCATGACATGGACGATCTGGAAGCGGCGGCCGATGATGCGGGCGCGGCGGAAATAGCGGCGGACTTCTTCCGGCGTCGCGTCGGTGGCGACGTCGAAATCCTTCGGTTCGGCGCCAATCAGCAGGTCGCGCACGGCGCCACCCACGACGAAGGCCTTGTGACCGTGTTCCTGCAAGGTTTCGCAAACGCGCCGGCTGCCCGAACTGATGCGGTCGCGGGTGATGCCGTGGGTGGAAACGGGGATGACGGCCGGCTCATGGTGGCCGACCCGGGCTTTTTTGCCGCCTAAAACGCGGGAAATGAATTTTCTGATCACGGATTACCGTTCAACGAGCGCCTGTTGCGCTGCGGGAAAAGCGCGAATTCTACCGCAAAGTGATGATTTTCCAGCCCATTTGCGTACTGTGCTGACGCAGTTTGTCGTCCGGATCGACAGCGATCGGCTGCCTGACCTTGCCCATCAGTGGCAGGTCATTGTGCGAATCGCTGTAGAAATAGCTGTCGGCGAAACTGCCCCACCACAGGCCAAGCGATTCCAGCCAGCCTTCGACCCGAGCGATCTTGCCGTCGCGGAAGGCCGGCGTGCCGCGTGGACCGCCGGAAAATGCGCCATTTTCGACGTCGACCGCAGGCACCGTGCCGATCAGGTGCGGGATGCCGAATTCGCGGGCAATCGGCCCGGTGACGAAGCTGTTGGTGGCGGTGACGATGGCGCACAGATCGCCGTTGGCCAGGTGCCGGTCGACCAGCGCCCGCGCCTTGGCGCCGATGATCGGGCGGATGTGGCGCGCCATGTATTCGGCATGCCAGGCGTCGAGTTCGGCGCGGCTGTGGCGGGTCAGCGGCGCCAGCTGGAAGATCAGGAATTCGTAGATGTCCAGTGTGCCGGCCTTGTATTGCTCGTAGAACTGGATGTTTTTGGCTTCCTGCAATTCGCGGTCGACGACGCCTTTCGAGATCAGGAATTGCGCCCATTCGAAATCGGAGTCGCCGGTGAGCAGGGTGTTGTCGAGGTCAAAGAGAGCGAGGTTCATCAGTGGCTTTCCAGATTGAGCAGTTCGCGCAGCAGCGGCAGGGTGACGGCGCGTTTGTGTTCCAGCGTGTAGCGGTCGAGCGCGACGATGAAGGCTGACAGCGCCCGCATGTCCCGCGGCGCGTGGCGCAGCAGGTAGTCGATGCTTTCCGGCGTCAGCTTGAGGGCGCGCTCCCTGGCCTGGGTGGCGAGGGCGGCGGCCTTTTCGGCGTCGGATAGCGGCAGCAGGCGGTAGATCAGGCCGGAACCGAGCCGGGTACGCAGGTCTTCGCGCAGGTCGAGATGGGCCGGCGGTTGCGGGGCGGCGGTCAACAGTTGGCCGCCGGCCATTTTCAGGCGGTTGAAGTGGTTGAACAGCGCGATCTGGCCTTCGTCGTCGAGCCGATGCACGTTATCGACGGCCAGCTGTTCGGCGGCCGGGGCGCCAGCCAGTGTGGGGTCGAGCGCCGCGTCGATATAGGCAAAGGTGGTGGCCTGCAACAGGTGCGAGCGGCCGCAACCGGCTTCGCCCCACAGGCAAAACGAGGGGTCGACGCGCTCGCCGGCCAGCCAGCCGGTCAGTGCGGCCAGCGTTTCCGCATTGCCGCCGGCGACGAAGTTGTCCAGCGTCGGTGGGCTTTCTGGCAGCAAATCGAGAATCAGCTGGCGCATCATGGGGTGGTCGGTAAACGGGGGGAAGGATTTTATCATTGCTGCCGCCTGCGACCCGGGGCGCAGGCGTGAACTTTCCTGCAACGGGCGACGGGGAGCTTGTGCGGGCAAGGTTCTTCGCTTGTCCGGCTGGCAATCTCGCCAACTTACCGATAATCTGAGCGGAATGCCCGTCAGTCAACACTTTTCAGGAGGTCATCATGAGCACGGAAGATAGCGGATCAACCAAGCCGGCATTGCCGTCGGCAAGTTCGAACAAGCTGGTCATGGTTCTGGCCGGCGGTGCCCTGGTCCTGTCCTTGGTCAATACCGTCCTGCTCCTCCTCAATCCCACGGCCAGCAAGATCGAAGCGTTCAACGAGACGCTGAAAAGCGAAATCGCCGAGAGCATTGCCTCGGTGCACAAGAAGGTCGATGGGCTGCGCGGCGCCGAGGAGGAATGGCAAGCGGTGCTGAAGAAAGCCAGCGAAAAGCCGGATGCCGTCTACAAGCTGGTCAAATCGGGGGACGGGCTGCTGACGCTGACCGAGATCCAGTCCGAGGGGGCGGCAGAGGCCGCGCCGGTTCCGGCCCAGAAATAGCAGGCTTGGCCAACGAAGGTCGACGAAAAACCCCCGGCGTAACGACCGGGGGTTTTCGTTGCCGGCGGCGCTGCGCGCCTACTGCCAGCTGATCAGGCCGTAGTTCTTCTTGCCGCGGCGCAGGATGGTGAAGCGGCCGTAGAGCAGTTCCGCACCGCCGATGGCGTGATCCAGCGCCTCTACCTTGTGGCCATTGACCGCCACGCTGCCGCTCTGGATGAAGGTGCGCGCTTCCGATTTCGACTTGGCCAGGCCGGCGGCGACCAGGGCGTCGATCAGGTTGCCATTGCTCTTGTCCAGCTGCACGCCGGGCATGCCGTCCTGGGCCAGCTGCTCGAGGTCGTTTTCGGTCAGGTCGGCCAGTTGGCCGCTGAACAGGCTCTCGGTGATGCGCCGCGCCGCCATCAGCGCGACTTCGCCGTGCACCAGGCGGGTGGCTTCCTCGGCCAGGATGCGCTGGGCTTCCGGCTTGCCGCCGCTGACCTTGTCGGCTGCTTCGATGGCGTTGATACGGTCGACCGGCAGGAAGGTGAAGAATTTGAGGAACTTGTAGACATCGGCGTCGGCCGTGTTCAGCCAGAACTGGTAGAAGGCGTAGGGCGAGGTCTTCTTCGGGTCGAGCCAGATGGCGCCCGATTCGGTCTTGCCGAACTTGGTGCCGTCGGCCTTGGTGATCAGTGGCAGGGTCAGGCCGTAGACCTGTTTCTGGTGCAGGCGGCGGGTCAGGTCGGTGCCGGCGACGATGTTGCCCCACTGGTCGGAGCCGCCGATCTGCAGCACGCAGCCATGGCGCTTGTAGAGCTCGGCGAAATCGTAACCCTGCAACAGGCTGTACGAGAACTCGGTGTAGGAAATGCCCTGGTCTTCGCGGACCAGGCGCTGCTGCACCGACTCCTTCTTGATCATCGCATTGACCGAGAAGTGCTTGCCGATGTCGCGCAGGAATTCGAGGCAGTTCATGCCGCCGAACCAGTCGTGGTTGTTGGCCATGATGGCCGGGTTGGCACCCTCGAACTTGAGGAAGGGCGTGACCTGGTCGCGAATCTTGCCGACCCAGCTGGCAATCACGTCCGGCGTGTTGAGTTTGCGTTCGGTGGCCTTGAAGCTCGGGTCGCCGATCATGCCGGTGGCGCCGCCGACCAGGGCGATCGGCTTGTGGCCGGCTTCCTGGAAGCGCTTCAGGATCAGCACCGGGACCAGATGGCCGAGGTGCAGGCTGTCCGCCGTCGGGTCGAAGCCGCAATAGAGCGTCACCGCTTCCTCGGTCAGCAGCTTGTCGAGCGCCGCAGCGTCGGTAATCTGGGCGATCAGGCCGCGCTCGTGCAGATCCTGGATGAGGGGGGACTGGTACATTGCGTTTTCTCCACGGGACGGGCGCCAATTAGCGATTAGCCGGCGCCGGAAATTCGAACCCGCGATTTTAGCAGAGCGCTCGGCGGACATCTGGGGTGCCAAGAGCGATTTGAATCTTGGCGATTTTTCCAGTCGACCGCAGGAAACGATTAATCGGCCACTTCAGGCAAGTCCCAATTGCCAACCCGAGCATTGTCGGTCTGGTGAAATTGCCTGACCCAACTGATGAAGTTCTGGAAGTCGCTGTTTTCCATTGCCAAGCGATTGCAGGCATCCCAATCAATGTCTGGTCTCTCGCGAGCTGGGATCAGAATTTCGCTTTCGCTTGGGTCTGCCGCATTCAAACGTATCAGGCCGATGCCGTAGGAAGCGGCGAGTAGATGCAGTTCCTTCATTGCGGATTCCTGAATTTCTCCGGCGACCAAATAGCCAAGATTGGCCCAAGATGAGTTGGATACTGCTTGGAACCAGACTTCGCGAACATTCGCGCGATTGATCAACAGCTTGACTTCAAATGACCATAAGCGCGCACGCTGGGCAGCCACCTGTTGCACACAGGCGCGAATTTCCCGGTCCCAACTTGCACCAAGGTCTTCCAGTGCAACCAGATCGGGGAAAAGCCATTTGTTTCCGTTGGGGCCATTCCGGTTGGAAGAGCGTTTTTCATCAATTCGTTTCGGGTAAAGCCCCCATTCACTGTGGAGGTAGAGGCAGAGCAGCGGATACAGATCATGCTCGGTTAGTTTTCCTGCGGTGGGCGCTGCTGGTTTTTCAGCTTCGGCAATTTCTGCTGCCTCGCTGACAGCGGTCCAGTAATACTGACGGGGGCGGCCTTCGGTGGTGCGTACCTGTGGCCATCGTTTCTGGACTTCAGGACGGTTGGCGCCAATTTCGGCTACCAGTTGATAGAGGAAAGTGGCGTCCTCGCTCAAGT
>Ga0316605_10002394_pt1 | contig 10673 bp, 6 predicted proteins | sample OWC_soil_day20_n_FD_207666 | JGI IMG/M metagenome (GOLD analysis project Ga0316605, IMG submission 207666) | Wetland soil microbial communities from Old Woman Creek delta, Ohio, United States - OWC_soil_day20_noCT | ecosystem: Environmental > Terrestrial > Soil > Wetlands | place: USA: Ohio... | reverse complement strand
ATCTATCGTTTCAGATTTTAAGTCGGGTATAACAGACATTTTAAGGTGATTAACACGTTTAGGCTTGTCCGGATTTTTAGGATTTTCAACATATTCGCTTTCAATCATAACAAGGACTTTGCTTTTTTTCTGACTTCCGCGACCACGTTTTAGAGGAACTTCTTTCTGTTCTTCGTCTTGTTCGGTAGATAAATAGCCCTCGTCAAGTTCTATCATACCGGATAAAGTATAAGTAGCATCTCGTTGTCCCATGATATTACGAATTTTATGATACATTTCCCAAATAGGTTGATAACGCTTGTGACCTAACTGACGTTGAATTTCTAACGCCGAAAACGTTTTCTTTGTTGAGGTTATCAAGTGCATCGCCTTAAACCAATACAAAAAAGGAAGTTTAGAACCATGCATTATAGTGCCTGAGCGAATAGACAAACGATGATGGCAACACTTACATTCAAATTGATAAACAGCCGGACACCAATAATGCTCTTTATGACCACATTTGGGGCATATAACGCCTGATTCAATACTGGAACAGTGTTAGATGTATCTAAAGACAGAACGGAGAAATCCGCTGATAATCTGATAAAAAACACATTAAATCCAGATAGGATCACGTGTATTACCACCACTTGTTGTGATATGTGGGATGCTTTTATCAATACTTTAAAAAAAACTGTCCGAATTCCCGATTGGTACACGATAAATTTCACGTTGTCAAATACTTAACAAACGCTATCGACTTAACACGCAGAGAAGAAGTGAAAATAGAACCCATATTTAAAAAGACTCGTTTCATTTTTCTAAAACGCTTAGACACAATGACTGATAATCAAAGAATTACATTTGAATTGGAAAACATATCCAATACTAAAACTGCCTCAGCCTGGCGAATGAGAGAAAACTTCATTGCCATGTATGAGTGTCAAACTTCTGAACAAGCACTCCATTATTTCAACGCATGGTACAAATCTGTTATACATTCTTCAAATAAACACATTAAAATTAAAAAGCAGCTAAAACTATCAAAGAACACATCGAGAACATCGGCTCAACAATCTCGAACGGTAGAGCTGAACAAACTAATAGTAAAATTGCTAAGATTCAAAGAATGGCTCAAGGCTATCATAACTTTGACAACTTAAGAGCGACTATTCTATTATTTATCCTTGTTTCACACGATTAACGATTAAACCAAAGAAATTAAGAAACCACAATGGTTTATCAATTGAGCGAAAAAAGAAATTTATTGATGGGTTAAAGCCCAATTTGAAAGAATTACTTACGTGATCGTGTACGTTGCCTATTTTTTCTATAAATCTACCGCTTTTTTCCAGTAAGGTGTCATCGAATATCAGGCAGCGAATTGTTCCTTCTTGTATTTCTTTTTGCGTTTCAGAAATAAACTTTGTGGAAATATGCCATAATATACGCCTCCAATTAATCCTCTCGTTATTCTTCAAACGAAAAAAAACATCCTTGCCAATACCTATCCCATTGTCTATTAATGTGGATAATGTGGAGTTTACGGTCTTTCCCGATTGAGTAGTTATCCAGATAAGCAACGACAAAACGAATTGAAAACTGTAACCCTTCGCTTTGAAGTGCTTAAACTCGGTAAAGCACTTGGTTAGTTTCAACGCCTTGAAATCACTTCTTTTCGTTGAAATCAGATGATAGTTCCGAAATCTTTTTTTTTAACTTTGTCCTATAGCATATTTTTGTGATTTGGAATTACACAGCTAATATACTCATATTTAATAATATATAAACAAAATATGCTACTTTTTTATTATTTTTCGATTTAAGCCATCTTACTTCATGCGAAACATTAGTAAAATAAATTGTTTTTGGAATAGTGGATATTTCTTTTTGAACTGTATTAAATAATAACAAAAAAAATTATAATTAAAAAAATACTAATAATAAAACACACAACAAATTCTCTGAAAGGAACTTTGCTGAAGATCTGTTTTCTACTCTGCTTGCTTTTCTGCCAATCTGAATGTGTAAATCACGGTTGATGTATCCGACAAGTCTTTAAAATAAGTTTTCAATATTATAGAAACAAAAAGCGAATATCGTTTTTTCTATAATGAATATCTGAAAGGGCTTGATAAGGTATGTTCATTAAACTTAACGAATGTATTATTATAATCAATAAATATTAAATTTTTTAAAAATTTAGTGCATCAACAGTATGTAGTAAATAATTATCTAAATAATTTCTAATAATTTAATAACAACTTAATTTACGTATGAAAAAATTAATTACACTTTCGATGATCGTATTATTTGCGATTTCGACATTTTCGTTGAAGGCTCAAATGCCCGAATTAAGCACTGAAGGTCATGAAGTTTGGTATTATGTGCTGAACCAACGCCCTGTTGACTATGACGCATGGTACAATGACAAAACCTGGAATCCAACAAATTTTGCATTAACAGGTGGTGCAGCTACACTTTCGCTTACTGCCGGTAAAGCTCGTTTAGACGATCGTTCTCAACAATGGAAAGTTGTTGAAATTGAAAATAGTGGTATGTATCAATTAATCAATCGTAAGACAGGTCTGGGTGTTGCCGGAAAAGATCAAGCTATTTTTAATGATTCTCTTAAAAACTATTATCTTTGGAAATTGAAAGTTTCTGATGGTAGTAGTGAAGATCATCCCGGAGAAGTTTTTCCGGGTGTTCGCATTATTTCGGCTGATGGAACAATAGGAATACATGCTCAAGGTGGAAGTGTATTTAATTATGATGCCGAAGCTCCTGAATGTTTTTGGGTATTTACAAAAATAGAAACCATGCCATTCAATCGTCCTACAAAACCAATTATTTACAGTACTGCTGAAAACACCGTTTGGTACTCTATCAGAAATGCATTGCGTCCTGACAAAAACTTGCTTACCGATATTTCAATTGATGGAACTATTATGGGAACCGATTCAATTACTACCGGCAACAATGATTCGCAATTGTGGAAAGTCGTGGATAGAGGTGATGGAACAGTAGATATTATCAGCAAATTACACAATGGATATATAGCAATACCTACTGCAAATAGCGTGGATATTCCGTTAGTGGCTGCGTCTCAGGGTTCTTGGGTTTTGGGATATTTGGATAAAGAACAATACAACATTATTCATAGTGAATTTCAACTTCACTTAGCCGGAGGCCGCAATTTAGTGGCTTGGACAAGCACTGCATTGGGCGATGGTTCTTGCTGGTTGTTTAATGAAACAGCTTCAATAGGAACAGGCGTGAAAAACTTAACAAACCCGAATTACAAAGTTTATTCTGATAATGGTTTCATTAAAGTAATTGGTACCGACATACAACCAGAAATTCTGACCATTACAGGTATTAAAGTAGATAACAAAAACAAACTTACGAAAGGTGTTTATATCGTAAAATTAGGTACATCAAGCTACAAGGTTCTTGTACAATAATATCTTCTGAACAAAGGACTAAGTTTACAACTTAGTCCTTTCTAATTCTACTTTACTAAATTAGATAATATTTTGCAATTCGACAGAATTTACAGAAATAACATATTAGAATTGATTTAATTTTAGTGTTTTCCCATTTGTAAATTTTGTATATTCTGTCTTCAAAGTTCTCTAAGTTTTATTTTGGTAAAGTAGAACTAATAAAAAATTTTTCGTTTTTCTTATTCATTCAAGTGGTTATTTCAAACTACCTGATCTGCTTCATGTCCTGATTTCTATATATTTTCACCTTTGAATTCATCTAATAAATTAAAAAAAATCATACATTAATGAAACGAATCAAAAAAGAAGTAAATAAGAGTAAAAATTCGCTGATTAAGCCTAAGTCAGTTTTGAAACTGCTCTTGTTGTTCATTTTTCTGACATCTTCGACTTCGCAATTTGCACAAGTTAACCAAACAGGCAAAACAACTCAAACCGCAGTTAAAAAAACAATCAAAGGAAAAGTAACCGATTCAGCCACAGGCGAAGCAATTATTGGCTGCAATATTTGGCTTAAAGAATCATCACAAGGTGTTGTAACTGATGTTAATGGTAATTACTCAATTACATTTGAAGGAAATTTTAATGTTTTATCGGCGTCTTACGTGGGCTATAAAACTGCTGAAGTAGTAATAAATAATTCAGTCGTTAATATTTCATTAGTCTCAAGCGATAAATCTCTTGATGAGGTGGTAGTTGTTGGGTATGGAAGTCAACGTAAAGTATCGGTTATTGGTTCTATATCATCTACTGATGTAAAAAATTTAAAAATTCCCACAGCAAAAATATCTACCGCATTGGCCGGACAGTTAGCCGGTGTGGTTTCCATTCAACGCTCTGGTGAACCGGGTGCAGGCTCCGATTTCTGGATCAGGGGTATCAGTACTTTTGGTGGTGGTTCGAAACCTCTTGTTCTTGTTGATGGTATTGAACGTAGTATTGATTACGTTGACCCTGAAGACATTGAGACATTTTCTATTTTAAAAGATGCTACTGCAACAGCAGTTTATGGTGTGCGTGGTGCCAATGGTGTAGTAATAGTAACAACACGAAAAGGGATCGAAGGAAAACCAAAAATTTCGGCTAAAGCAGAATATGGTACAGTAGCGCCAACACAAATGCCTAAAATGGTCAATTCTTCACAATTTGCAAAATCGTATAATGAAGTGTACGGATATCTCCATCCAGGACAAGTGCAATATACCGATGCCGAAATTGCAAAATACGAAAACGGTTCAGATCCTGATTTATATCCCAATGTAAACTGGTTTGAGGAGTTGTATTCTGATTTTTCGACCAACCAACGCGCTTCCATCAATATTAGCGGTGGTGGTGCAGTAGCCAGATATTATGTTTCAGGTTCGTTCTACAATGAAGGTTCAATTTTCAAAACGGACAATATGCGAAAATATAATTCGTCGATAAATTATAATAAATATAATTTCCGATCGAATTTGAATATGACTATTTCGCCAACCACACAGTTAAATATCAATTTATCTAACATCTACGAAACAAAAACTGCACCGGGTCAATCTACCGGTGATATTTGGGGATATACATTTTCTTCTTCTCCAAATGCATTTCCCGTTCGATATTCAAATGGCTATTTATCAACGCCAGATGGTTCAGGATCAAACCCATACAACTTCCTGACTCAATCAGGTTATCGTATTGATAAATACAATACTGCGCAAGCATTAGTAGGAATAAGTCAGGATTTGAAATTTATTACACCCGGACTCAGAGCTGCTATAAAATTTTCGTGGGATGCAAATAACACCTACAATGTAACCCGCTATGCTATGCCACAACTTTGGTGGGCAACAGGTAGGGATGAAAACGGTAATTTAGTTTTTAAGGAAATGTACAAAGGTTCGGAATCACTCGGTTTCGAAACAAGTAATGGGGGTAGCAGTACTTTCTATATTGAAGGTTCAGTGAATTACGAAAAAGTATTCAAACATGAGCAACGTGTCAGTGCTCTTTTCTTATTTAACCAGCGATCATTAAATAAATTCAATGTGAGCGCCATTGAATCATTGCCATTCCGTAATCAGGGAATTGCCGCACGTGTAACATACTCATATAAAGATAAATACTTTGGTGAAATAAATGCCGGATATAATGGATCCGAAAATTTTTCGCCGGGTAAACGTTTTGGACTTTTCCCCGCTGCTGCTGTAGGATGGTTGGTCTCAAACGAGCCTTTCTTTGCTCCGGCAACACGGGTAGTTAATTTGCTGAAATTAAAAGCTTCGTATGGTATAGTAGGTAACGATCAGATTGGTGGTGGTCGTCGGTTTATTTACAATGGTATTATTGTAGAAAGTACCGGTTACGAATATGGTCAAACTCATACAAGTATGAGTGGATTGCGAGTAGGAGACCTTGCCAACGACAATGTATCGTGGGAAAAAGCTTACAAGAAAAACCTTGGTATTGAATTCGGATTATTTAAAGCTTTGAATGTACAATTTGATCTTTTCAGCGAAAGGCGCGAAGGCATTTTTCTGCAACGACTTTCATTGCCTGGCTATTTAGGAATTAGTTCAACTCCTTATGTGAATGTTGGAAAAATGGAAAATAAAGGGGTGGATGCTACAGCAGATTATACCAAAAAATTCGGGCAATTGGTGGTAACCGTACGTGGTACTTTCTCATTCAACCGCAATAGATTGATTGATCAGGATATGCCCGATTATAACTACCTATATCGTAACAGGGTAGGTAAACCTTACGGTCAACAATATGGGTTGGTGGCTGATGGACTATTCGAATCGGAAGATCAGATAAAAAATAGTCCTACACAAACATTTGGAACTCCACGTGTTGGTGATATAAAATACATTGATATCAATGGTGATGGAAAAGTAGATGAAAGTGACGAAATTGCGATTGGACGTACCACCACACCGGAGATAAATTACGGTTTTGGTTTTTCGATCCGTTACAAAGATTTTGATTTTGCTCCATTTTTTCAGGGAACCGATAATGTTACCTTCTTCATGAGTGGTGGTGCTGTACGTCCATTTTCAAATCCATTTTTGGATAGAAACTCTTATTACGAAGTCATTTACAACAATTCATGGACCCTGGCAAATCAGAATCCAAATGCAACTTATCCACGTATGTCCATTGGTACCAACAACAACAATTATCGCAATTCAACCTATTGGCAGCGCGATGGTGGATTTATCCGCTTAAAATATATGGAAATAGGTTACAGCGTACCTAAGAATGTTGTACATAAACTTGGATTAGGACCGGTACGAATTTATATGTCAGGAACCAACCTGTTAACGTTCTCAAAATTCAAGATGTGGGATCCCGAAATTTCAGGTGGACAGGGAGAAGGTTATCCTCCAACACGTGTCATCAGCGCAGGATTAAATCTGAATATCTAATATCAAATAAAAAAAATTACATACATAATATGAAAAATATAAAATATTTTATTGTCATCCTGATTTTGAGTATGAGTGTAAGTTCATGCGATGAATATCTGAACAGACAAGAAGATCAGGCACTTAGTGAAGCTACGCTTTTCAAGAAAAGATATACTACCGAACAGTATTTGGCCAATGTATACGGCTTTATACCTACTGAATGGAATGCAAGTGATGAGCAGCCATGGCTTCCAGCATCCGACGAGGCAGATTTCTCGTTCTCAAGAGCATACAATAATATGAACAACGGCACCTGGAATCCGGCTAATGCATCTTACTCTTTTTGGGATCATTATTACCAGGGAATTCGCGAAGCCACCTATTTTATGACAAAAGTGGAAACTTGTCCTGAATTAGACCCTGATGAAGCGTTGACCTATAAAGCGGAAGCTCGTTTTCTTCGTGCATTCTATTATTTCAGTTTGATGCGTCAATATGGACCAGTACTTATTTTGGGCGAAGATGTTGTTCCAATTGACGGATCAGTTGATTTAAATCGTTCACGCACTCCATGGGAAGAATGTGTGAAATGGGTTTCAGACGAACTGGATGCCTGTGCTGCAGCTTTACCCGCTGTTCAACCATTACAACGTACTGGTTTGGCAACAAGCGGGATGGCAAAAGCAGTAAAATCACGTCTATTACTTTACAGTGCGAGTCAACTTTATAATCCAAAACCGGGAACTACATCAATTTACAAAAATTATCCTGCAATATTCTCAACACAATACGATGCTCAAAAATGGAAAGCTGCTGCCGACGCTGCCAAAGCAGTTATCGATCATGAAGGTGGAATGTATAAATTGTATACTTCGGAAGATAAGGATGTATATAAATCTTTATTGGGTATTTATCAGGTACGTTGGAATTCAGAATTGATTTTTGCCCGTAGTACCGACGACAGTTGGTTTCAGAAACATGCTGCTCCGAGAGGTGTAACAGGTTATGGTGGTTACGGCGCTACTCAAAATCAGGTAGATGCATTTGCAATGGAAAACGGTGTGTATCCTATTAAAGGTTATGTGAACGGCGATGCTCTTATTGAAAATCAAAAAGATATACTTGGTTATGCCGAAACAGGTTTGACTTCGTATACACATCCTATCGACAAAGTAACCTCTTCTACCTATTTGATGTATCAAAAAAGAGAACCCCGCTTTTATATTAATGTAGTTTGGAATGGAATGGTTTACAAACAGTTAAATGTAAATCCTAATCATATTGTACAATTTTACAAAGGTGGAACTTCGGGTAATATCGGTACATTTGATTATTGCACAACGGGCTATCTTATTCGTAAATTTTCTGATGTTGGCAATATTTCACCTCAAAACGGTACGTTGAGAACAGGTGCAACAACCTGGCCAATGATTAGATTAGCAGAGATTTATCTGAATTATGCCGAAGCACTTTGCGAATACGATTATGCTGGTAGTAAGAATGAGATATTGACTTATATGAATAAAATACGCAAACGTGCGGGAGTTCCAGATTTAGAAGTGGCATATCCTGAAGTTCTCTCAAGTAAAGATGTTATGCTCGATATGATTCGTCGTGAACGCAGGGTCGAACTTTGTTTTGAATCTCTACGCTATTTCGATACGCGACGTTGGCAAATAGCCGAACAAACCGATGGTGGAAATATTTACGGTATGAACGTGGAGGCGACCAAAGAAACTGAAGCCACCCAATATTGGCATCGCAGGGTATTGGAAAAACGCGTTTTTCTTCCTAAGCATTATCTTTTCCCAATTACCCAATCAGAAATTGATAGAAATAAAATGATTGAACAATTATTGTGGTAATTCATAGAACAAATTAAAAAACATAAAGATATGAAATATAATAAATTAGCAATACTACTTACAATTCTTATGCTTTGTTGGTCGTGCGAAGACCATCGAATGGATAATTTATCAGAAAGTAAAGTGTATTTAACAAAAAGTGGAATTATACAGGAAATATCCTTTCCGATTGGTGAAGATTATACAGCGCAACTATGGGCTACTAAAAGTGGAATTTTGCCTTCAACTGCAGAAGTAAAATATGAATTGAGCCCCTCATTTTTGGATAGTATTAATACCTTGAATGGAACAAAACATGTTATGCTACCTTCACAGTGCTATTCAATGGGTACTACTAATTTTACCCTGGGCGAAAATGATCATACCGCTAAGTTTTCATTCACATATTCGCCTGAAAAAATAAGAAGCCTGACTGCTTTGCCTACAGGACAGTTTTATGCGCTTCCCTTCAAAATTACTTCTGTTGGTGTAGATGTTTTAGCCGAAAAACAGTATTCGCTAGTACTTTTCGATGTTCGAAAACCAATACTTGAAGTGTTGTTGAATTATAATACTGGCATTCCCATCGTGTTAGATACAATAAATGATAACAGTGCTGATATAGTGAGATTTAGTTTACCGGTTGGATGTAGACACGATAATAATACCAACGTAAATTTCACCATGGGTGTAGACCCTTCCGGTTTAGATGCCTACAATACATCTAATAACGAAGATTTTCAGTTATTAAGCACCACTTCATATACAGCTCCTGCTGCCAACACTATTTTGTCAAAAGGGAATACCAGCATTTATGTTGAATATCTGTTAGACCGCAAAAAGTTAAGTTTAGGGAAGTATTTATTACCGGTAGTTATTTCAAGTGCAAGTCCTTATGAAATTGATACAGTAAAAAAACGAGCAAACTTTGGATTTGTATATTCAGATCCGAAACTCGACAAAACAGGTTGGGTACAAACAGCAGATTGTAGTCCGTCAAATGCTGCACATTTACCTGATAATCTTTTTGATAACAATATAAGTACTTATTGGCAAAACTCAGCAAGTACTGTTCCTGCATTTATAAGCATTGATATGAAAAAGCAGGCACGTATTTCCGAAATTGGTTTATATGCTGCTGTAGCATTTTTCAAAACGCCAAAAACAGTGTCATTTGCAACCAGCGCCGATAATGTGACCTGGACTACAGTAGGAGGTGGAAATTTTAAATCTATCACACAACTGCAAACTTGGAGAGTAACATCTTCGATTGCACGTTACGTTCGAATGACAATCACCGAGAAAAATGTAACCGTATTGCCTTTAGCCATGGGTGAAATTGAAGTTTTCGGAAAATTTCAGTAAAAACAAATAAATGTTCTTGTAATATTAAGTGTTAGTTGTTTTTTGTGCTGAAAGGATTAAGTCTTTGTTAAACAGACTTAATCCTTTTTTACATAAATGTATGTTACTACTCAGCCCCCCCCTATTTAGGGTCTGCTGAAAAACATCTACCTTATTGTTAATCAATATAATATCGTTATTTTTGTGCAACTAAATGCAAAGAAATATGCCATCACCCCGTAAAAAGCGTGCACAAGTGCCCCAATATGTAAGTCCCAACCAATTAACTTTGGCTGAATTTGAGGATCCATTCGATTAAAAATTGAGTCCAACAAACCGTTGGGTTGTTTTAGCACATCTTATTCCTTGGGATGAGATTTGCAATATGTAATTTAACCCATTTTGCAGTTTTTCAATCTCAATAAGTTAAAATAAAGTTAAAAATGAGGTAAAATTGGCTGATATTTTCAATTTATAATGTCAGTAAGTATGTTTTGTTTTGCAACAGTTTGATAATCAACAAGTGTATTTTCCAAATTTCATTTGTAGTACACAGGGGGGTATTGATTATTAGCGGTTTATGTATTTACTTTGTACCCATGTAT
>Ga0316605_10002392_pt1 | contig 10678 bp, 3 predicted proteins | sample OWC_soil_day20_n_FD_207666 | JGI IMG/M metagenome (GOLD analysis project Ga0316605, IMG submission 207666) | Wetland soil microbial communities from Old Woman Creek delta, Ohio, United States - OWC_soil_day20_noCT | ecosystem: Environmental > Terrestrial > Soil > Wetlands | place: USA: Ohio... | reverse complement strand
CCTCTTCTGCGACTGCGCCCTCGTCGAGGGTGCGAGGCAGGTAGATCCTGAACGTCGTGCCCTGGCCGGGCTCGCTGTAGACGTTCACGAAGCCGCCGTTCTGCTCGACGATCCCGTGGACGGTGGCCAGCCCCAGCCCGGTTCCCTTCCCCTTCTCCTTCGTCGTGAAGAACGGCTCGAAGATGCGCGACAACGTCTCCTTGTCCATGCCGATCCCGTTGTCGCTGACCGCCAGCAGGACGTAGTCGCCAGGCTTCGCGGTGGCGTGTAGCCGGCAGTACGTCTCGTCCAGCCGGACGTTTGTCGTCTCGATCGTCATCTTCCCACCGTCCGGCATCGCATCCCGCGCGTTGACCGCGAGGTTGAGGAGGATCTGGTCGATCTGGGTGGGGTCGACGCTGACGGCCCAGAGGCCCTCGGCGCCCTCGACACGCAGCTCGACGTCCTCCCCGATCAGCCGCGACAGCCCTCCCGACATGCGCGCGACGAGGGTGTTGAGGTCCGAGGGAACGGGGGAGATCATCTGCCGGCGCGAGAAGGCGAGCAGCTGCCGCGTGACGTCCCGGGCGCGACCCGCCGCTCGTTGGATCTCGCTGACGTAGCGCGAGAGCTGACCGTCGCCGGGCAGCCTCCGGGCGAGCAGGTCCGCGAAACCGGTGATGACGTGAAGCATGTTGTTGAAGTCGTGCGCGATGCCCCCGGCGAGCCGACCGACTGATTCCATCTTCTGCGCCTGGACGAGCTGCGACTGCAGGTCCGCTTTCTCCGCATCCAGGCGCTTGCGCTCCGTGATGTCTTCGATGATGCCGATCCAGTAGGCGATGCCGCCTTCCTGCATCCGGAGGCCCGTGGCATGGACCCGACACCACACGGTCGAGCCATCCTTCTTCAGGTAGCGCTTCTCCATCTCGTACGCGTCGGCTCGCCCCGAACGCACGGTCTCCACGAAGGCACTCGTGCGCTCGCGATCCTCTGGATGCGTGATGTCGATGAAGGTGGTGGCCCTCATCTCCTCCTCGGAGAATGCGAGGAGCTTGCGCAGGTAGTCGTTCACCTCCACAAACCGTCCTTCGGGACTCGCGATGGCAATCCCCATCGGGGCTCCGTGAAACACCGTCCGGAAGCGTTGCCCGGCGTCCCTCAGCGCGGTCAGCGTCACCGCGAGGCGCTCCTTCTCCGCCGCCAGCTCGGCGGTTCGCGCCGCGACGCGCCCCTCCAGATCCTCGTTCCGGCTGCGCAGCTCGAGCGTGCGCTCCTCCACGCGCTGGCCGAGCTCGCGGGCCCGTGCCCGGAGGTGGCCGACCCGCCAGCGGTAGCGGGCGACGCCCGCGATCGCCAGGAGGGCCAGGGCCAGGGGGGGGACGAAGGGCTGCTCGTACCACCGCGGCTTCACGAAGAGCCGAAGCGTCACGCCCTCGTCGTTCCAGACCCCGTCGTTGTTCGAGGCGCGCACGCGAAAGACGTATCGGCCCGGGGGCAGGTGGGCGTAGGTGGCCGACCGTTCGTTCCCCGTCCGGTTCCAGTCGCGATCGACGCCCTCCAGCCGATAGGCGTACCGGTTCTTCTCGGGGGCGATGAAGTTCAGGGCGGCGAACTCGAACGTGACCAACGCGTCGTCGTGGGACAACGTGACCGCGTCGGTCTCGGTGATGGACTTCGCCAGGGGCGAGCCCACGGCGCCGGGGACGACCGGTTCGTTGAAGATGCTGAGCCGGGTGAGGAGTACGGGCGGTGGCTCGGCATTGCGCCGGATGTCCGCGGGGTTGAACACGCTCAGGCCGTGCTCGCCGCCGAAGTAGAGTCGGCCCGACGATGCGCGGAGCGCGGCGTCGGGCGCAGACTCCTGGCCCAGGATCCCGTCGTGCACGTCGAAGTTGAAGAACACGGGCGCGGCCGGCAACCGGGCGGCGTCGACGAAGAGGGACAGACCCTGCAGCGTGCCCACCCAGAGGCTGCCCGAGCCGTCCTCGACGATGCTCGCGACGTGGTCGTCCGGCAGGCCATCGGCGGAAGTGAAGCGTCGCGCCGGGCTCGATCCGTTGGGCAGGCAGCCGAGGCCCTCGTTGGTGCCAAACCAGACGTTGCCGAGGTGATCGATGTGGATGGTCGTGATCCAGCCGTAGCCGTGGTCGTCGGGGTCCTTGGGGTCGTGTGTGTACTCCGTCACCTGGCCCGAGGATCGGTCGACGTGTTGCAGGCCCTGCCGCCGGCGTCCGAGCCACAGGTTGCCGGCCGCGTCCTCGGCCGCGGCGCTCGTCTGGAACGCTCCGACCTCCGGGTAGAGGCTGGAGAGCCTCTTGAAGCTCTGCCGGTCCGGGTCGAGGAGATCCACACCGCCATCGGTGGCGACGAGAATCTCACCCGTCCGGAGCTTGAGGATCTTCCAGACGTTGTCAGAGACGAGGCTGGCCGGGTTTCTCGGCTCGTGGCGAAAGAGCCTGACCCGCCCGGTGTCGGGGTCCAGGCGGGAAAGCCCGCCATCCCAGCCCCCGATCCAGATCGCCCCGGAGTCGTCCTCGACGAGGCCGAAGACCGCGTCCGAGCCGATCGTGGCTCGATCGTGCGGGTCGTGCCGGTACCAGCTGAAGCGGCCGGTGCGCCCGTCCATGCGGTTGAGGCCGCCGCCGTCGGTGCCGATCCAGAGGTGTCCGCGGCGGTCCTCCAGGATGCTGGTGACGTGGGGGCTGCTGAGGCGCCCGGGCCGGGCGCGGATGACATCGAAGCCCGGCCGGAACGTGTGGTTGAGGCCTCCGTTGTAGGTGCCGACCCAGACGATCCCCTGGCGGTCCGCATGGAGCGCCCAGATCGACGCGGAGTTCAAGGCGTCGGGGTCTTCGAGGTCCGGGAGAAACCGAGTGAAGCGGCCGGTGGCCGGATCGAGCACGTTGAGGCCAGCGTTCTCGGTCCCGACCCATAGCCGGCCGTCAGCGTCGCGGGCCAGCCGCCGCACCCTCGTGCTGCCGAGGCTCGTGGGGTCGCCCCGGCGAGGCGCGTAGCGTACCTGCCGCCCGGTCTGCGGATCGACGAGGTACAGTCCCCCGCCCACCGAGGCGACCCAGATCTTCCCGTCATCGGCTCCGAGGAGGTCCATTACGGGGGTGCGGTCCGGCCCGTGAGGGTCATCCGCGCGGCCGATCCAACGCTCCTGGCGGCCCGTTTCGGGGTCGAAGCTCAGAAGGCCGGACCCGGTGCCCACCCACAGCCGGCCGCGGAGGCCCTCGTGAAGCGCGTAGACCAGAGAGACCGGCTCCTCGCCTTCGTGGGGCAGGTCGAGGGGATGGTGCTCGTACACCCCGGCGTCGACGTCGACCCGGTCGAGGCCGTATTCCGTCCCGATCCAGAGGTGTCCGGCGCGATCCTCCAGGATCGCGTACACCCTGTCGCCGCTCAGGCCACCGGAGCCGGGACCGCTCGGGATCCGCACGAAGCGGTCACGATCGCGGTCGTACCAGGCCACCCCGCCGTTTCCCCAGCCGCTCCCGACCCAGAGGCGCTTCCGCGAGTCCTCGTAGAGGACCGTGACCAGGGAGGAAGGAAGGCTGTGAGGATCGGAGGGGACGTGACGGTAGACGGTGAAGCCATGCCCGTCGTAGCGGTCCAGCCCGTCTTCCGTGCCGACCCAGAGGAATCCCCGCGAGTCCCTGAGTATCGAGCGCACCCAGTTGTGTGAGAGACCGTCTCCCGCGGTCTGATGTCCAAACCGCACGCGCTGGTCCGCGCCTGCTCCCGGGCAGAGCCAAAGGAGCAGGAGCGCCACGGTCAGACGCGTCATCGCGCGCAATGGTGCCTCAGTACTCGGACGCCGGCAACCTCGAGTGGTCGGCGACGCGGGAGAGGCTCCGCCCTGCTCGGCGCCCGGCCTCAGACAGCCTTCGAGGCGAGCGGAGCCGGGCCACCGCGTGGACCGGATAGGAGGGGGATGATCAGCGGCCCCCGCGTGCAGCCCGGCTCCCCAAGACGCCCGTGCAGGACGCATGCCAGCACGGAAGGCGCCGCTGCCGCTGGGCTTTCGAACGTCGCCGGACAGCGCCCTTCCCGAACATGGACCTTCACTCCCGGATCGGGACGCCGGGCCGCGCGGCTCACTCGGTTGGACCCGCGGCCGGACGCCCGAGGTCGCTCTTCAGTGCCTCCTCCCTCAGGCTCTCCGCGTCCCAGCCGAGGTCGCGCGTGTCCGCCGCGTCCTCGAGGTCGGCGAGGAGTGCGTGCTCCAGCTCCTCGATGCGCCCCCTGGCCACGCTGAAGTACCGGGCCCGGTCTCCCCGCAGCTTCGCGAGCGTGCGGACCGACTCCTCGTCGTGGCGCAGGAACGTGCGGGCGGCGCGACCCGCCCGGTAGCCGCGGAAGCCGACGAGGCGCAGCGCGTCCACGCCCAGGCGGAGCGAGGAGTCGAGGGTCTCCCGGTAGACGTTCTCGACGCCCGCCTCGACGAGGGCGTGGGCGTCGCTCCAGTCGGCGGCGCGGGCCAGGATGCGGAGGTGGGGGAAATGCTGCCTCGCCGTCTCCACGAGGGCGAGGTTCTTCTCCGGGCTGTCGAGGGCGAGGACGAGGAGGCGCGCGGCGTCCGCGCCCGCCGCGTGCAGCAGGTCGTGACGCGTGGCGTCGCCGTAGAAGACCTTCAGGCCCAGCCGGCGCAGCACCTCCACGCGGTCGGAGTCGTTGTCGAGGACGGTCGCGGCCACGCCGTTCGCCTTGAGGAGCCGCCCCACCGTGCTCCCGAAGCGGCCGAAGCCGGCCACGATCACCGGGCTCCGCTCGTCGATCCGGTCGGCCTCGCGCTCCTCCTTCTTGCGGGTGCCCACGCGGGGGAGCACGACTCGCTCGCCGAAGGCCATCAGGAGCGGGGTCGCCGCCATGGTGAGGGCCACCACGGCCACGAGCGGCCCCGTCGCCTCCGACCCGAGGACGGCCTGCTGGAGGGCGTAGGAGAGGAGGACGAAAGCGAACTCCCCCACCTGCGGAAGGGCGAAGGCGAAGGTCAGGGCCTGGTCGGTGCCGAGGCGGAAGGCCCGGGCGAGCAGGAAGAGGACGGCCCCCTTCGCCACGAGGACGAGGGCGACGAGAGCGGCGATCCGGGCGGGCTGCGAGGCCACGAGGCCGAAGTCGATCGAGGCCCCCACGGCGATGAAGAAGAGGCCGAGGAGGAGGCCCTTGAACGGCTCGACGTCGCTCTCCAGCTCGTGTCGGTACTCGCTCGTGGCGAGGACGACGCCGGCGAGAAAGGTCCCGAGGGCGGGCGAGAGGCCGACCCGGGTCATGAGGAGGGCGATGCCGATCACGAGGAGGAGCGCGGCCGCGGTGAAGAGCTCGCGGAGGTGCGTCGCGGCGATGGCCCGGAAGACGGGGCGGAGGAGGAAGCGGGCGCCGAGCACCACCGCCCCGACCACGGCCAGGACGAGGAGCGTCTCGCCCCACGCGGGGAGACCGGCCACCCAGGTCGGCGCGTGGCCGGCCTCGCCGAGCGAGGCCCCCGGCCGCCCGAGGAGCGGGAAGAGAGCGAGGATCGGGATCACGGCGAGGTCCTGGAAGAGGAGCACCGCGAACGAGCTCTGGCCGGCCGCCGTCTTCAGGAGGCCCTTCTCGGCGAGCGACTGGAGGACGATCGCGGTCGAGGACATCGACAGGACGAGGCCGACGGCCAGGGCCTCGCGGCCGGGCATGCCGAGGGCGAGGGCGAAGCCCGCGACCACGGCCGTCGTCGCCGCGACCTGCAGGCCGCCCAGTCCGAGGACCGGGCCTCGCAGCCGCCAGAGGAGCGTGGGCTCGAGCTCGAGGCCGACGAGGAACAGCATCATGACCACGCCGAACTCGGCGAAGCGCATGACGTCCTGGCCCTCCTCGCCCACGAGGTGGAGGCCGAACGGGCCGATCGCGATGCCGGCGAGGAGGTAGCCGAGGACGGAGCCGAGGCCGAGGCGCTTCGCCACGGGGACGGAGACGACGGCCGCGGTCAGGTAGACGAAGGCCTGGGAGAAGAAGCCCTCACCGTGCATCGCCGCCTCCGCTCGCGACCGGCTCCGGCCGCAGCACCCCGGCGAGGTCGGCGTTGACTCTCGGCAGCTCCCGGGCCGTCTCGAAGTCCACCCGGTCGTCCCGGAGGGCGGTGAGAAAGAGCGCGTACTCCCCGGCCGCGCGAGCGATCCCCTCCGCGTCGAGCCGGTGCGTCCCGTGAACGACGAACGGCGGCGGGTAGTCCATGCCACACAGCCGGGCCGTCTGCTCGATCGGGGCGAGGAGTTGCCGCACGGTGAATCGGTTGTGGCCCTCCGCGCGGTAGGCCGCCTCGCCGCCCCCGGTGGTGACCGCGGAGACGAGGCGCTTCCCCCGCAGCGCCGTGCCCCCGGTCCCGTACGCCCACCCGTGCTCGAGGACGAGGTCCTCCCACTGCTTCACGAGGGCCGGCGCCTGGTACCAGTAGAACGGGTGCTGCAGGACCACGGTGTCGTGGGCGAGGAGGAGCGCCTGCTCGCGCTTCACGTCCACGTCGAAGTCGGGGTAGGCCTCGTAGAGGTCGTGGAAGGTGACGCCGGAGACACCCCGCGCCCGCTCGACGAGCTTCCGGTTCGCGCGGGACTTCTCGAGGTCGGGGTGGGCGAAGAGGAGGAGGACGCGGGACATGGTTCCCTCAGGGGGTGAGGACCGGCTCTAGGGCCGCTCGTCCGCCGGTCGCGCGGAGGCTACCAGGGCTTCGAGGCGGGCCCGGAGGCGCGCCTGCTCGGCGGCGCGCTCGGGTCGCGAGGCGAGGTTCTCGCTCTCGCCGTGTCTCGAGCGCACGTCGTAGAGCTCCTCGCTGCCGTCCGGCCAGACCGTGTAGCGCACCGCCTCCGTGCGCAGGCTCCAGGCCCGCTCGGGCGGCTGGACGCGCCGGTACGAGAGGGCCGCCGGGCGCGCCGGCGCGTCGGGGCGCGCCGCGAGAGCAGCGAGACTCCGGCCGTCGAGGCCGGGGACCGCCGGGAGGCCGGCCAGCTCGACCACCGTCGGGTAGACGTCGAGGAGCTCCACCGGCGACCGGACGACGGTGCCCGGCCGGAGGCCCGGCGCCGCCACGACGAGGGGCACGTGCAGCGCCTCCTCGAAGAGCGTGTCCTTGCGGAAGAGGCCGCCGTGGTCCCCGAGGTGGTAGCCGTTGTCGCCGGCCAGCACCACGATGGTGTCCTTCCCCAGGTCGAGCCGGTCGAGGGCGTCGAGCACCAGGCCCACCTGCGCGTCGGCGAAGGACACGCAGGCCCGGTAGGCGGCGACGGCCTGCCGGCGGAAGGCGGGGTCGGGGGCGAGGCCGGGCGGCTCGCGGCCGAGGAGCGGCAGGCCCGGCAGCGGCTGGGGGTGCGTCTTCACCGCGATCGCCGGGACGTCGGCGAGGTCGTCGGCAGGGAACGGCACGGGGGCCATCGCCTCCGGGGGGTAGAGACCGAAGTAGCGGGACGGCGCGATCCAGCGCAGGTGGGGGCGCACGAGGCCCAGGGCGAGGAAGAACCGCCGGCCCCGGAAGCGCTCGAGGAGGGACGCCGCGCGGCGGGCGCGATGCCCGTCGGGCTGGTCTGCGTCGGTGCCCGGCGCTTTCACCCACTGCCCCTCGATGTCGTCCCCCGCCCCGCGGCCGTCCTGCTCCTCCTCCGGGGCCTCGGGGTGCTCGTCGCTCACGTCCCAGCGGAAGTCCTGCGGGAGGTGGTAGACCTTGCCCACCGAGGCTGTCGTGGCGCCGTGGGCGGCGAAGTGCTCCTGCAGGGGCACCGCGCCCTCGGGCCGCGAGGGATCCATGTTCTGCCACACGCCCGTCCGCTCCGGCCGCCAGCCGGTGAGCATTGACGTGCGCGAGGGGCTGCACATCGCCACCTGCACGTACGCGCGGTCGAAGCGGACTCCGCGCGCGGCGAGCCGGTCGATGGCCGGGGTCACGACGGGAGCCCCCCAGGCGCCGACCTGTGTGTTGAGGTCGTCGAGGAGGATCAGGAGGACGTTGCGGGCAGGCGCCTTTCCCGGTCCGGCCGCCGGCCGCAACGGAGTCGGGGGGCCATCCGCGGTAGGACCCGCAGAGGCGAGCGCCCGGCCGACCTCGTGCTCCATCTCCCCGACGGTCGCGCCGTGCTCGGGCCGGGAGGCGAGGTTCGTGACCTCGCCGGGATCGGCGTCGTGGTCGTAGAGCTCGCGGCTGCCGTCGGGCCACTCGGTGTAGCGCCAGCGCGCGGTGCGCGCGCTGCGGCCCACGCGGCCGGCTCTCCTCGCCACCGACGAGAGCACCTCGACGGACGCGTCCCCCTTCGGGTCGGCGAGGAGCGGCATCAGGCTCCGCCCGGCGAGCGCCGGCTCCGGCGCGAGACCGGCGAGGGCGAGAAGGGTCGGGGCGACGTCGAGGGTGGAGACGATTCGAGGCGACGCGCGGCCGGGGCGCGAGAAGCCGGGGGTGGCTACAACGAGGGCCGACCGCAGGGTCGCGTCGAAGAGCGCGTCGGGGCGGGCCAGGAGGCCGTGAGCCCCGCGGTCGGGCGGCGGGTCGCCGAGCACGACGACGGCAGCGCCCGGGGCGGCCTTCTCGACGAGAGAGACGAGGCCGGCGAGCGCGGCGTCGGCGGCCATCGAGCGCGCGAGGTGCGCGGCCTCGGCCCTCTGCCGCGCCGGCTCCGACCAAACCGGCGGGCGGTCCTCGCCTCCCGGCCGGTCGGAGAAGCCGAGATCGCCGACGGCGATCCGCGGCAGCGGCGGAGAGAGCTGGCCGGCCGCTGTCGCCGGGGCGGGGAGGCCGGGGGCCGGTCCGGGCTCTCCGCCGACGGCGGCGACCAGCAGGAATGGTCCGGTCGTCTGCCGTAGCCAGGCTTCCAGGCGCCGGTCGCCTGCCCCGGAGCCGTAGCGATCGGCCAGGTGCAGGTCCCAGGCGGAGGCCTCGAGCGGCAGCGACCGGCCGCTGCCCACGCCTGCCGTCGCCGCGCCTCGCGCCCGGAAGAGAGCGGCCACCGACCGCTTGCCGTGGCCGAGGACCGCGGCCCGCGCCGCACCCGGCTCCGGGTCGGCCGCGAAGGCCGCCTCGAACGACCGGCCGGCCCCGGCCAGCCGCGAGAGAGCCGGCGTCTTCTCCGCCGCTCCCCCGCCCCCGAACCCGTCCGCTAGGACGAGCACGACCCCGCGCGCGGGCGGCGGCGGCTGTGCCTTCCCGCACGCGACCCCGGCCACGAGCGCCGCGCACAGCAGCCAACGGCGGGGGTCGGATCTTGAATCGTGCATGCGAGCCGTCAGTGACGAGAGGGCATCATAGACCACGGCACCGTCATTCCGAGGAGCCCCGACCGCGTCGGGCGACGAGGAATCTGCCGGTCGGCCTGGCACGGTGGATTCCTCGGGACCCGCCTCAACCCAAGTCCCTCGGAATGACGGGGCCGGGCTACTCGCGGGCGAGGGAGCGGACGGCGTCTGCGGTCAGCTCGACCTGCGGGGCGAAGCGGTCGCCCGCGGCGTAGCGCAGGAGGCTGTGGCGCATCTGGCGGGCCACCGGGTTCGTCTCGAGGTCGCGCTCGAGGTCGATTGAGGCGACGAGCAGCCGGCCCTGCCCCACCCGAGCCTCGAAGACGAGGCCGAGCCTGCGGTTCGTGAACCAGTCGTCGATGACCTGCACCGTCGGCCGGAGGGCCTGCGGCAGGCCGTCGAGGATCATCGCCCCCGCCCGGCTCACGAGGTACCACCACTGCCAGTTGCTGTGACCCTCGGTGGGGAAGGCCTCCAGGGCCGGGTGCTTCGGGTCCAGGAGCACGCCGAGCGTGTGCGGGGCCTGACGGCTCGTCCAGGCCGTGTTCCAGAAGATGCTCGAGAAGCCCAGCTCCACCTTCCCGAGGGCGTCGCCGCGGACGCGGTCCGGCGGGACGAGGAGGACGACCCGGCCGCCCTCGGCGAGCCGCCTCTCGGCGGCCGCGTCGAGCGCCCGCACGACCGTCACCCCGGCCGGCACCGCGGTGTCCACGCGCGGCGGGAAGACCCACACGTCCCAGTCGTTCTCGAACGGGGTCCCGTCGAGGCCGACGACGAGGCGATAGCGACGGGGTGTGGCGAGGCCCCTGAGCCGCACGCTCACGCGGCCGAGGGCGGTGCCGTTGTCGATCGGCACGTCGCGGGGCGGCAGCGCGCCGCGCGCCACCGCCTTCCCGCTCTCGTCCACGAGGCGCCACGACGGCTTCACCCCGGCGAGAGGCTTCGGGCCGAAGTGCGCGACCTCGACGTCCGCCTCGAGAGTCTCGGCCGTCGTGAAGACCCGCCGGTCGAGTCGGGCGAGGGGCACGGTCTGCCCGCTGAAGCGGCGGAACTCCTCGGCCGTGACGTAGCCCTTCGGGTCCCAGAAGGGGTCGAGGACGCCGACGAGGGCCGTGCCCTGCCCCGGGAAGTCGTGGAGGTCGAGAAGCTGGAAGCCACCCATGCCGGGCGTGCGGAGCGCGGACTCGACGTCCTCCTTGTAGAGGAGGGCCTGGAGCTTCCCGGAGGCGTGGACGAAGGCCGGGGCCTGGTCGGCCAAACCGGCCGCGGCGAGCGTGTCCGCGAAGATGTCGAAGTTCTTCGCCTTGAGGTAGCCCGTGTACTTGGCCCGCTCAGCGAGGTTCGGGTAGACGCACCACTGGCCGATCTCGTGGCTGATCACCGGCACTGCGCGCGCGGTCACGTAGTCTCGGTAGTCGGTCCGCGTCTCGGGCGGCTTCGCGTT